>Ga0315544_1002109_pt1 | contig 14370 bp, 16 predicted proteins | sample SalMarSW160130MG_2_FD_202543 | JGI IMG/M metagenome (GOLD analysis project Ga0315544, IMG submission 202543) | Salt marsh sediment microbial communities from the Plum Island Ecosystem LTER, Massachusetts, United States - Salt Marsh Sediment SW1601-130 ... | reverse complement strand
TGTTAAGCGGAAATTGTTTCCTGTCAAGTACCATGAAGCCAGTGTAGGTCACTATTTTAGGCAAAAAATTACCCCCCTCCTTATTAGGGGAGGGGGGTTGCCAAACAAGGGTCTGCCTCGGCTAAAAGGGTCACCAATAATCTTCTTCGGTAGCCGACCTCCTGCCTAACCACAGACCGAGGAAGAAGACAAGAACGGCCCCGATGGCTATCAGGGTATATATCAGCCAGCCCGGCATGCTAAAGCTCGTGCCGACGGTGAATCGGGTGCCGCTGCTCCAATCACTGGGGTTGGAGGCGGCGTCTTTAGCTCTCACCCGCCAGTAGTAAGGGGCTTCTTCACTGGTGGACTCCAGTTCCTCCTCGTCGGTGAGGGTATAGGTCGATGTGGTCAACTCGATTCTATTGACTACGATAGAATCAGGGGTGAACTGGCTGTTGGTGGCTACCTGGAGCTCATAGCTCACAGGCAGGCTGGGGTCGCTAACATCAGTCCAGTCGAACTCAGCCTTCGAACCTGCCTTGGTATCCATTTCAGGCAGCAGCGGTGCCGGCGCTTCGGGGGGTGTCGCCTCCACAAAGAAGAGGACTTCTTTGGTACTGGTGCCGTCAGTGGCGCTTATAGTGTGTTCACCGGCGGGGCTGGGGGGGACGGTGAACGAATAGGAAAAAGAGCCGTCGGCCAGACTGGTGGTGGTAAACTCAACCGGGTCGGAAGCATAGGTGATGGTTATCTCGTGGTCGGGCACAAAACCGCTGCCACTAAGCTCGACCGTATCGCCGACATTGCCGGGTGAATCCACCGAGGTCAGCGGGCTGATATCGAGACCGGGGCCGACCTCAAGATCAGCGTCAGCGAGATTAAAGGCGTCGTCCTCCACCTCGACAAGGTAGCTACCCGGCTCTACCTCGGGTACAATAAAACGGGACTCAAAGCCGCCGCAGTTGTTAGTATCATAATCTCCGGTTATATAGACGATATCGCCATCAAAGTAAACGAAGATATCAGTGTCTTCGCCAAAACCGGTGCCGATAATCGTCACCTCCTCACTCACTGAGGCCGGGGCGGGACTGAGGGTTATCTCAGGCTCCACCTCGAACTTGACCTGGCCGCTATGCCCTCCTTCATCCTCAACCGTCAGGATGTGTTCACCAGCGGTGCTCTCCGGGATTACAACCCGCGCACTAAAGCTGCCATTGCTCTTAAACCTTCTGTCACCACCGATGACATCAACTATGTCGCCATCATATAACACCCGAACCTCGTCATTGTCATCAAAACCAATGCCGCTCATCTCAACCTCGGTGCCTACCGGACCCGAATCCGGAGTCAGCGCGTTGACGCCGATTACGGTGAACTCGGCATACGCCTTTACCTCTTCATGACCTTCATTGGTGATATAGAAATAGTAGCTACCGCCGTGCACGTCGACACTTTCGTCACCGTCGTCAAGCACAGCCGGGATTTCGATAACTTTAGAGAAAGTGCCTTTATCATCGGTATAGACATATGGTTTTACGATCTTGTAGAAATGCTGGTAATAGCTAATATTATCACCGACGTCGATTTCATCACTGGAAAAATAGATATCATAGGCATGGATATTGTCGGGGTATTCGCTGGGGATTAAACCGCTGCCCTCAACAGTAACTTTGTCGCCGACCTGACCCTTTTCAACATCAAGGGTAATCACCGCAGCCGCCGAGGCTGGTATGGCGGGTATAGCCACCATCAGCAGGGAAAGAATAACGGCTACAGCCAGAATACTAAAGAATCTCTTATGCTTCACTTTTACCTCCATCTTCTCACGCCTGAACTAAGCTGAAACTATTACAAATAATAATAAGACAGAGGTGGAGGCTATGTCAATGATTACTTTGGTAACGACAAAATGACGTTGACGGTAATAGAACAATTGTGCTAGTATGGCGGCACCGGTTCGAGAGTTAAGCCATGGTTGATGAGAGCGATTTGGATTTGTTGCCGGAGTATTGCCGATACCAAGACGATGGGTGCGAATTTGCCGATTCCTGCTTAAACTGTCCCTTTCCCGAATGTATCTACGCCCAGCCCGGGGGCAGGCAACAGTGGCTTAAAAGGCTGAGGGACAAAGAGGTGCTGCAATTACACAAACAGGGTAGGGGCGTTAAAGAGCTGGCGGAGATGTTCGGCGTAAGCTCGCGCACCATCCAGAGGATATTGAAGCGAGAGCGGGATAACACAAAAATCAAGAGTTGCGAGGACCAATGAATAGGACTTCTATTACCAGCCAGCTAAACCGCCTGGATACCGACCGCCTGAAGACCTACCGGGAGTTGCTCGACTTTTACCACGGACGGCAGTGGTCGGGGCGAGAGAGGCGGGGGGAGAAGCGGCTTACCTTTAACTACAGCAAGGTCTTTATCGACAAGATTACCTCTTATTTGATGTCGGGCATCAGCTTCGTCGTCGAAGCCGGGGAGGATACGGCGGAGGCTAAGACAAAAGCGCAGAGAGCCCAAGCTGCCCTGAACCAGGTATACGAGGAAAATAACCTGGAGCAGCTCGACCTGGAGACCGAGATTGACTGCGCCATTATGGGCGACGCCAGCTACAAGGTCACCTGGGACGGCGAAGCTAAGAAGGTGAGGATTACCGCCCCCGATGTCCAGGGGCTCTACGCCTGGTGGCTGGGGGACGACATCTCCCGTATCTGGAGGATTGCCTCCCGATACCAGCTGTCCGCCGAGGAGAGCGAGTTCCTCTATAAGCTTAAGCCCAAGGGCAAGCAGGCGACCGTCGTCGAGCTCTGGACGGACGCCGAATTCGAGCTTTACCTGGATGACGCCCTCATCGAGAAGAAGCCCAACCCCTATGGCGGCATCCCCTTTATCATCTACCCCAACCTCAGGGAGCCCAAGAGGTTCTGGGGAATATCCGACCTGTCCCAGATTATGGAGTCGCAGCGGGAGCTTAACCGGGCGATGTCGCAGCTATCGCGCATACTGGAGCTTTCGGGCAACCCCATCGCCGTGCTGGAGAACGTGGAGGAGTCCGAGGACATCGCCGTAAGACCCGGCGCCGTCTGGAACATCCCTGAGGACGCCAAGGCCTACCTGCTCGACCTCTTGCAGGGGGGCGGGGTGGAGCTGCATATTGATTATATCAACGTGCTCTATCGCATCCTGCACGACATATCGGAATCGCCGCGGGCTGCCTTCGGCGGCACCGAGCGCGACCTATCCGGCGTCGCCCTCGAGATTGAGCTCAATCCCCTGCTACAGAAGGTGAGGCGAAAGCGGATTATCCGCACCGCTGCCTATAACCAGCGCAACCGCATGATTCTAAGGCTGCTGGAGAGGTACCAGGGAGAGAGCTTCGGCGATGTACACCTGCGGGTGGTCTGGAAGCCGATACTGCCCCAGGACCTGTCACGGCTGGTGGCTAACGAACAGACGTTGGTCCAGAGCGGCATTCATTCTCGGCGCCGTGCCATGGACGAGATTGGCGTTAAGGATGCCGAGGGCGAGTTCAAGCGGTGGCTGGAGGAGAGAGAGGCCATCCTTAACATGAATAAAAATAACAACCATAATAACAAGCTTAACACCTCGTCGACGCGAGAGAGGGAGAGAGTTTTCGCCGACCGAGAGGTTAAAGACTCTAAGAGTTAAAGACTCTAAGAGTTGAGGAATCTCCATAAGGAGGTGACAAGTTGCCCGATAAAAAACAGGACCAGAGTCCCAACGGGGAGGAGCTGGAGGGGAGTGCCGAGAAGGATGAACAGCTTGTGTCCAAAGAGCAGCGCATCGCCGAGCTGGAGCAGGCTCTGGCCGGCAAGGACGAGCAGATAGCCGCCCTGACCCAGTCGGCGGCGGAGCTGGAGCAAAGGCTGGCCGAGCTGGAAGAGAGCCTGGCGCAGGCGATATCAAGCTACCGGGCGCTGGTGCTCAAATACAACCCCAGCCTGCCCGAGGAGCAAGTTTCCGGCGACAGCATCGAGGAGATTGACGCTTCCCTGGCCAGTGCCCAGGCCCTTATCAACCGGGTAAGGCAGGAGCTGGAGGCGGAAATGGCCTCCGCCAGAATACCGGCGGGGGCGCCGCAGCGGACGCCCGCCGACCTTTCCACCCTATCCCCCCGGGACAAGATTCAATACGCCATAGGCGAAAGGAGATAAAAATGGCTTTAACATTAGACGAGGCAGCCAAGCTGTCCAACGATATGCTGCTGCAGGGGGTGGTCGAGACCATCGTCAAGGACTCGCCCGTACTCAAGCAGCTGCCCTTCATCGAGATTGTGGGTAACGTCCTGACCTATAACCAGGAAAAGACCCTGCCCACCATCGACTTTTACAATGTCGACGACACCTGGACGGAATCGACGCCGACCTTCGAGCAGAAAACGGCCTCCCTGAAGATTATGGGCGGCGACGCCGATGTGGACAACTTCCTCAAGGCGACCCGCAGCAACATCCAGGACCTGGAAACGGCCGTGGTCGAGCTCAAGGCTAAGGCGCTCAAGGACAAGTTCGAGGAGACCTTTATCTACGGCGAAGCCTCGGGCAGCAAGGAGTTCGACGGGCTGATAAAGCTCATCGACACCGCCACCGCCAGCGACCAGCTCATCGCCATGGGCGCCAGCGGGGCCACGCTGACGCTGGCCAAGCTGGACGAGCTCATCGACGCCGTCAAGGGCGGCAAGCCCGACATACTGCTCATGAGCCGGCGCTCGCGCCGCAAGCTCAACGCCCTGGTCAGGGCGGCCGGGGGCATGATTGAGACCGACCGCGACCAGTGGGGCAGCTTCGTCCAGCTCTGGGACGGTGTTCCCATCGGCGTCAACGACTGGATACTGGATAGCCACACCCTGAGCGGCGGGGTGGAGACAGCCACCACCGGCGGCGACTGCTCCACCATCTATGCCTTCCAGATGGGGGAGGGCGCCCTCTGCGGGCTGACCGGCCCCGGGCACCTGACGGTGGAGCCCATCGGAAGCTTGGAGACCAAGGACGCATCGCGCACCCGCATTAAGTGGTACTGCTCGCTGGCGCTGTTCAGCTCCATAAAGGCAGCCGCTCTAATCGGGGTGCAGGACTAAATTTTAGCGATTGAGGAGGGAAAAATGAAAAACCAAGAGACGGCCAGGTGGCTCTGCCGCTACCGCTTAAGCAAGTACCGGGAGGATATCGGGTCCTACCGGGGGAGAGAGGCGGAGTTCCACGCCAGCTTCAAGCCCTACGAGGTAGTAGAGGGCGAAGGCAACTGCCTGCTTAACGGTGGCATTGATGAGATGTGGGACTTGATTACTGGCGCCGTATCTGGAAACGACCACATCTACGACAACTCCTACGCTACTATCGGCGTAGGTGATGACGATACTGCTGCTGACCCTACCGATACCGACCTCATCGGCTCCAACAAAAAGTATAACGCTATGGAGGCTACCTACCCAACCTCAACCACCCAGAAGGCAACATTCAAGTCCAGCTTCGCTGATGGTGAAGCCAACTACGCCTGGAACGAGTGGGTGGTCAAGCAGTCCACCAGTGGCATCTGTCTTAACCGCAAGGTAGAGAGCCTCGGCACAAAGAGCGGCGGCACCTGGACTCTTGAAGTCTCTATAACTTTGAGCTAGGAGTAGTCAGTGGCTAACGATTTTTCAGGTGATGCCAACTGCGTAGCCCTATGGAAGTTTGATAATAACGCCGATGACAGCAAGGGTGGTAATGACCTCACGCCTGTCAATACCCCTACCTATGATAGTGGCGATAAAAAAGAGGGGACGCATTGTATTGACCTTGAGAAAGATAGCACCCAATATTGCACGATAGCCGATGGTGATTTAGACACTGGCTTCCCAGGCAAGAGTGGCACAAGTGAGCAGTCCTTTTCCGTTTGCTGCTGGATAAAACCAGAGTCGTTAGGAAGTTGGCAAGGGATAATAAGCAAATTTAGTGCCTCCTATAAGACCTTCCTTTTAAGGCTTTGGAGTGCAGGAACTGTAGATTTCATAATTGCCTATAGCGGTGGGACTACTTCTCTAAAGTTTGATACGGACTTATCTACTGGCATCTGGTATCATATCGGGATTACTTATGATGCATCAGATAACAGTATGAAGATAAGAGTCTGGGATGATAATGCTGGGGCACTCCTAGATAGCAACAAGGAAGGAACTGCTGGTGGGGATATGGCCCCCAATGCTGGGGCACTAGAGGTAGGTAGGTTTTACGAGACTGATGCCGACACTTTTGACGGTAAGATAGACGAAGTTGTTTTCTTCAAGGACGTTCTATCTGACGCCGAGATAGACCAGATAAGGGCGGGGGCTTACGGAGCATCCGTTAGCGAGAAAAACGCCGCCGATACCGGCTCCGGTGCTGAGGCATCCCTATCCAGCGTCGTGCTGGACGATACTGAAAGCGGCTCCGGTATTGACGCCGTCGAGTCTCTGCAAACGCCGCAGGCTAAGACATCTTCCGAGACTGGCTCTGGCGCAGATATCCTATCTCAAGTCCAAGCAATACTGGATGGGGCGGAAAGCGGGGACGGCGTCGATGCCGTCGAGTCTTTGCAAGCCCCGCAGGCTAAGACTTCATCCGATAGCGGCACCGGCGCTGAGGCGTCCCTCTCTAGCGCCTCGCTGGCGGGCACTGAAAGTGGCGCCGGCGTTGAGGCATCCCTCTCCAGCGCTACTCTGGCGGGCAGCGAAAGCGGCTCCGGGCTTGAAGCCCTTATCGCCCGACTGCTGGCCGGTGAGGAAGACGGCGGCGCTGTTGAAGTCAGCAGCCTGGATACAGAAGGGGGGCTCGAAAACCTTTTTGCCGACGAGCTGGGAGAGGGCGCCGATTGCCTTGTAGCCAAGATAGCCACACCTACCAAGGGGGGAGGTATGAGACTATGGACTTAAGCACAATGAGGACTATCGTCAGGCGGGAGTTGAAGGACGAGGACGCCGAGAACTACCGCTGGAGCGACGACGAGTTGGACCGGCACATCGCCCGCGCCGTGAAGGAGTTTTCCGAGGCGGTGCCCCTGCCGGCTAAAGCCACCCTGCCCACCACCGCCGACTCCAGGGTCATTGATATATCCCCCCTCACCGAGCGGGTGATGGTGGAGGCGGTGGAGTATCTGCTGGAGCAGTTCCCGCCCAGCTACCGGAAATTTGCCCTCTGGGGGCATGCTTTAACCCTTTTCGTCGATGAAGCCCCTAACGGCGATAACTGCAACGTCTACTACGGCATACTCCACACCCTCAACGCCGAGGGCTCGACCATCGACGCCAAGTATGAAGAACTGATAGCTACCGGCGCCGAGGGCTACGCCGCCGTGGAGTGGGCCAGCTACGCCATCAACCGGGTCAGCGTGGGCGGCAGCACCACCCCCAAGGAGTTTCTCGCCTGGGGCAACGAGAGGCTGAAGCAGTTTCGCCAAGAGCTAAAAAGGCTGGGGCGGAGGAATAAAGTCCGCATCCGCCAGCTCTACCAGCTTTGAAGGAGGCTATTATGACAACGAGAGAGATTAAAGCCAAGGAGGGTTTGCCCCGGCAGGCCTTTGCCATTATGGGCGACCCCGCTGACCCCGAGAGCTGGAAGCTGCCCCACCACAAGCGGAGCATCTACCGGGCACTCAAAGGGAAACTGGACATCGAAAAAACGGTCGATTGGGAGCGTATGCCGGCGGCGGTGGCGGCACTATCCCCGGCGGGCTACCGGGGGCGGAGGGTGGCCGCCAGCCCCGAAGAAATCCTAAAAGCCGCCCGCCACCTCGCCGACCATTACCGGAAAGCCAATAAGCCGCTGCCCGATACGCTGGCGGCACTGGGGTAAGAAAATGAAGGACTGGATAGAGTTAGTTAAAGCCGTCATCAGGCCCTTTATCATCGTCTGGGGGTTCTCGGTATACGGTGTCTGCATCCTGTCGGGCATGGAAGCGCCGACGCTGCTGGTGGGATTGGTGACGGCCGTCATCGTGGAATACTTCGGCGAAAGGGCCATCAAAAGGCTTAAGGAAAAGTGAGACAGCTCAGCTCAACACTGCTCGCCGCCCAGAAGGAGGCCACGCGCACCCCTTATATAAAGGTGGAGGCATCAAATAAGCATGCCGGCGTGGTCAATCTGCGCTGGGAGAGGCTCTATGAAAGCAGTGAGGACGACTACCATCACGCCGCCACCATGCCCGGCGACGGCTCGCTGGTCAGGGTGAGGGTAACGCCCCCCTCTGATTCCCGCAAGCTCTACCGCCAGCGGGTGGCGGCTCCCGGTCCCCAGTCTGATTTCAGCCAGTGGGTCTATGCCAGCCAGTACGACGTGGTTATCGTCGCCTGCGGCTCGCTGGGGGCCGAGGTTTCCATCTTCTGGATAAACGCCGACCGCAAGCTTTACCAGTTGAAGAGCAGCGACTACGGCGCCAGCTGGGGCAGCCCCCAGCTCCTGACCTACAGCCCGAGCACGGCTATTAACGGCATTGCCTGTGCCTACAAGCCCAACGGCGATATCGCCCTTTTCTTTGCCGACCAGGCCACCCTCTACGTGATGAAGCGTATAAATGATAATTGGGGGAGCAAGGTCGCCTGGGACAAGACGACGGGCGACCTCTCCGGCCTGGCCGCCGTCTACGACGGCGACTGGAACCTTTTCCTCACCGGCAAGGATTCCAACGACGACTATAAGCTCTGGTCGCTGGTCTACGGGGACGGCGGGGAGGTGGCGGCGGGCGAATGGTCAGGGCTCAAAGAACTTGCCTCAGCGCCCTCCGACGGCGACTACGAATACCGCGCCGCCTTCATGGCCAAGCCCGATGTCTACCGCAGCTTTTTTATCGAAAGGTTCAACGGCAATAAGTCCTACAACCGCCCCTTCTGGTCGCACTCAATACCGGAAACAAAGTTTATCAATAACCTCTGGCACGAGCCCGTACCCTTTGACCTCGAAAGCCTGTACGGGCTGGCTATCGCCCACCACGGTGATTACGGCTGGCTCTCCGCCCCCTACGGCGTCTGGCGGGCGAAACTTAGGGAAGAAAAGCTCGATTTAAGCACCGATGTTCTTTCACTAAAAGAAGAGCTCGCCCCAGGCAGGGGTGAGCTTAGCCTTGAGCTGGCTAACGATGACGGCAAATACAGCACACCGGGAGAAGGCGAGCTCTCGGTACTGGATATCGGCGGTCAGCTTGAGTTTAGCCCCGGCTATATTACCGCCCAGGGCAACGAGCTAAGCTCTGGTCCCGCTTTTATTCTCGAAGCCTACGAGCACACCAGTGCCGGCGGCAAAGCCAGCCTGATGCTGAACGCCTTCGACGGCTGGAGGCTCATCGAAAACTGGAGGGCGCGGCACCAGTTCCGCTGGAACAAGCAGAGCGAGGAGATGAGCGTCAAGGAGATTCTGGCCTTCGTTTTGGGCCGGGTGGGGCTAAGGCTGGAGGTGAAGTCGGCGTCCTCGGCATTGAGCGGCGATTACCCCGACTTCGCCATCAACCCCGGCAACCGGGGGGATATCGTCATCCGCAGGCTGCTTTCCCTCGTGCCCGATGTTTTGTTTATCGAGGGCAATACCGCCTATGTGGTCAACCCTTTAGCTTCAGATAGCTCCGATTATTCTTACGGCTCAGACCACGCCGTATTAGAGGGCAAATACCGAGCCGGGGCCGGGGAGCTTAACCGCCTCCAGGTGGAGGGCTACGACCCCGCCGAGGAAGAGCCTATAGTGGTTGACGCCTTCGCCTGGGAGGAGATAGACAAGCTCTATGACCGCATAAGCAGAGTTGAGGACAGGAATATCGACAGCGTCACCGGTGCCGAGGGGAGGGGGGAAGCCTACTTCAGGGGGGTGGAGATGGCAGCGGTCAACGGCGCTATCCTGGTTCCGGTCAACTGCGGGCAGCAATTGTATGACGTGGTTGACATCAGCGACAGCCGCGCCGGACTTTCCGCCGCCAAAAGGAGGGTCAACGGGCTGACGCTGCTCTATAGCCCCCAGCGCGGAGACTACCACCAGCGTTTGTTATTAGGTGGGGTGTAGGAAGAAATATCTAAATCCTAATATCTAAATTCTAAATTTAGGATTTCGGATTTCGTGCTTAGAGTTTCTAATGAGGGGAAATGGAGTGGGGAGGAAAACCTGGGGGCACCCCCTAAAGGAGGCTAGCCATGAGGCTCAAAAAGGCGATTTTAAAGGGTTTCAACTCCGGCGACTACACCGCCACCATCCAGCTCAGCGGCAGCTATAAGGTCTACCTGCAGGGCATCGCCGTGGCGCGCAACATACCCGCCGCCGAGATGGCGCTGGGGCGAAAGCTGGCGGTCATCTTCTTCGACGAGCACAACGCTAAGGATGCGGTGGTGGTGGGGGTTTATAGCTAGACTCCTCCTTGACGGCCAAAGCCGCAGGCTATAAAATGGCTTGGCTTAAGAAATGCCCAAGAAATACGACGTTATCATTGTTGGCGGCGGGCCTGCGGGCATCTTCGCCGCCCTGGAGCTGGCTCCCGATGACCTCAAGATCCTGCTCATCGAAGAGGGAAGGGACATCGACAAGCGCCAGTGCCCGGCGCGGGATACCGGTTTGCCCTGCCCCCCCTGTACCCCCTGTAACCTGGTCTGCGGGCTGGGTGGGGCGGGGGCTTTCAGCGACGGCAAGCTGACGCTGACCTCACAGGTGGGCGGGCGGCTCCCCAGCTACCTCGGCGAGAAAAAGACCGAAGAGCTTATCAAGTACGTTGACGGGGTCTACCTTAAGTTCGGCGCCCCCGATAAGCTCTACGGCACCGGCAAAAAGGCCGACCAGTTGCGCCAAAAGGCCGACCGGGCCGGACTGAAGCTGGTACCTCTGCCCATCCGCCACCTCGGCACCGAGCACTGCCAACTGGTACTCAAGGCGATGTGGGATAACCTGAGCCCACGCCTGGAATCCCGGCTGCGTACGGCGGTGGCTATCATCAATGTCGAAAAGGGCAAGGTCAAGGGGGTTACCACCGAGTCCGGGGAGAGCTTTGAATGCGACTATTTGATTCTGGCGCCGGGACGGGAGGGAGCCGACTGGCTGGCCCAGGAAGCCGAGCGGCTGAAATTAACTATGCACAGCAACCCCGTGGACGTGGGGGTGCGAGTAGAAGTGCCGGCGGCGGTAATGGCACCGCTGACCGATGTTCTCTACGAGTCCAAGCTGGAATTCCTCTCCAAGAGTTTCGACGACCGGGTGAGGACCTTCTGCATGTGCCCCGGCGGCGAGGTCATCATGGAGTCCACCGGCGGCCGCGACCCGGTCATTACCGTCAACGGGCACAGCTACGCCGAGCGCAAGACGGAAAACACCAACTTCGCCCTGCTGGTGAGCACCGCCTTCACCAAGCCCTTCAACCAGCCCATCGCCTACGGGCGCTACCTGGCGCGGCTGGCTAATATCCTCAGCGGCGGGGTTCTCCTGCAGCGCCTGGGCGACCTGATGGAGGGCAGGCGCTCGACACCGGAGCGCATTGAGCGGGGACTAGTCAAGCCCACACTTAAGAACGCCACCCCCGGCGACCTCAGCTTCGCCCTGCCCTATCGTTATCTTACCGACCTGGTGGAGATGCTGCAGGCGATGGACAGGCTGGTCCCGGGAGTGGCTTCGCACCACACCCTGCTCTACGGCATTGAGGTCAAGTTTTATTCCTCCCGCCCCCAGCTCAGCCCCAGCCTGGAGACCGAGGTGGGCAACATGTTCGCCGTCGGCGACGGCGCCGGCGTCAGCCGCGGCTTAATCCAGGCATCGGTATCGGGCGTGGTCGCCGCCCGCGAGATTGCCAGTAGGGCAAAACGATAGTTTTATCTTTTCCCACCCACCCCACTGTGTTAACGTACGTCTTTACGTCCCACCCAATACCCACCCTACAAGGGTTAGACCTTTATAGATTCCTTATTCGGGGTTACGGCCACTCCACCCCCCTTTGGTGGTTTAAGAGGACATCAATTCTACTTGATTTGGGGGAGTTAAAGAGGGGGCTTTGCCCCCTCTTGGAAAGACTTCTGTTGGGTGGGACGGGTGGGTCAGAACAACGTACGCTAACAAAGTGGGGGGTGGGCAAAACCCCTCTTACCCCCCACCAAAGCACTAGTAATAAAAGCCAGTTGACAGGGCGCTTCAAGCTGACTAAAATGTGGTGGGTAAAAAGAACGGCGTTTTCGAGAAGGAGGAGGAGGCCGCGTGGCTAACGTAGTAGCTACGGAAAACGAAAACTTTGAGAGCTTGCTGCGGCGCTTCAACAAAAAGGTGCAGCAAGAAGGTATCTTAGCCGAGGTGCGTCGGCGCGAACACTACGAGAAGCCCAGCGTCAAGCGCAAGCGCAAGGGAGCCGCCAAGAGACGCAAGAGCGCCCGAGTGTCGAGAAGATAAATTCCATGGCTCAAATATCCCCCTTACAACAGAAGCTGACGGACGACCTCAAGCAGGCGATGAAGGGAGGGGATACGGTAAAGCGCTCCGTCATCCGCCTGGTGATGGCCGCCATCAAGAACGCCGAAATCGCCAAACAGAAAGCGCTGGAAGACGGCGACATCCTGGGCATCATCGCCAAGGAAATCAGGCAGCGCAAAGAGAGCATCGAAGCCTTTAAAGAAGGCAACCGCCCTGAGCTGGCGGCTCAGGAAGAGGCGGAGATGGCCGTCCTCGAAGCCTACATGCCCGCCCAGATGAGCCGCGACGAGATTATCGCCGAAGCCCGTAAGGTTATCGAGGAGGTGGGGGCGGGAGGACTGGGTGATAAGGGCAAGGTTATGCCCCAGCTCATCGCCAGGCTAAAGGGCAAAGCCGACGGGCGGGAGATAAACGAGGTCGTCACCGAGCTTTTGAGCTAGAACCTTCTCCCTCTCCTTTTCGGTTCCAGATAACCCCTTAAAGACGTCGTGCCCTCAACATCGCCCAGGGTGGTTACACCCTTCGGGGCAGCGACACCTTCTTCCAGCTTCTCACTAATGGCTTCCACCATCCACTGCTTCATCGTCTTGCCCTGTAATGCCGCCGCCGCCTTGACGCGGTTCCTGAGCTCGGGGTCTATATCCAGAAAATACCGGGTACGCTTTGACTCGGCCATTTCAGCCTCCTTACAGCCTGAATAGCCATTATAGCCATCATAGCCTAAACTGTCAATATCTTTTAAGGCAAGGCCCGGGACAGCTCCGACTCAAGATATCCTGGCTTTGTCCCCAGCTCTATCATATCCCAGGGCAGCCTTTGAGCGGTGTCCCAGCGCTGATTGGCGTAAAAATCAATATCTATGTCGTGTTTCTCGACGGCTTGGCGCCAGCCCGATAGCGACAGTTTTTCGATATCAGCCAGCACCTTAGCCAGCTCTTTGTCCCCCCGCGCCAAAACCCCCTGCACCTGGCTCCAGGCCGGGCTTTCCGCCTTAACCTTTATCCCTTTGGGCATAAGAGCGTTCTTGAGACGGGCCAGGCGGTGGTTGAGGACAGGGGTCTCCGCCATGGGCAGCCACTGGAAGGGCGTGCCCGCCTTGGGGACGAAGGGGGAGATATTGATGGTCAGGCGGCAGCCGGTTTGCTTTTTATCGATGGCTTCTTTGCAGGCTAAGGCCAATTTTATAATCGCCTCGATATCGTCGTCGCTCTCCGAGGGCAGGCCAATGATAAAATAAAGCTTGATCTGCCTTATCCCCACCCCGGCGACTCTTCCCACCGCTTGCAGGATGTCGTCCTCGGTTATGCCCTTTTTAATCATCTGGCGCAGACGTTGGGAGCCCGCCTCGGGGGCTAATGTAACCGTCCTGGCGCCGCCCCTGGCCAGCTCTTTTATCACCACGGGGGACAGCGGCGCGATACGCAGCGAGCTTAAGGAAAGCTCCGCCCCCATCGCCGTCAGCCTGGGCAAAAGCTCCTCGATTTGAGGATAGCTGGAGACAGCCGCGCCGACTAAACCTAAGCGCTTCCGGTAGTTTAGCCCCGCCTCCGCCTGAGACAAGAGGCTGTCTACAGAGCGAAGACGCATTGGTGAAAAGCACTGGCTGACCAAGCAAAAGCGGCAGCCCCAGTTGCAGCCCCGCTCCACCTCAATGAGGTAGAGGTCGCCTAGCTCGGTGTCGGGGGTCAATACCGCCGAGGCCACGGGAAAGTCGTCCAGGTTTTGGGCCCACTGTCGCACCACGGGCTTACCCGAATAGTATCGGGGGACATAGACGCCATCTAGCGAGCTTAACGATTTGAGCATTTCGTCGCGCCCGACGCCCTCGGCAAGAATAGGCAGCATTAGCGGCACCAGCGGCTCGGCCTCGCCGATAGCGAGAACATCGAAGAAGGGGGAGAGGGGCATAGGATTGGCCATAATGCAGGGGCCGCCGGCGATGACCAGCGGGTGGCTCTGGTCGCGGTCTTCGGCATACAAGGGCATGCCGCTTGCCTTGA
>Ga0315544_1002102_pt1 | contig 14417 bp, 14 predicted proteins | sample SalMarSW160130MG_2_FD_202543 | JGI IMG/M metagenome (GOLD analysis project Ga0315544, IMG submission 202543) | Salt marsh sediment microbial communities from the Plum Island Ecosystem LTER, Massachusetts, United States - Salt Marsh Sediment SW1601-130 ... | reverse complement strand
GTTAGTCTTCTTCCCACGCTCTCGAATTCTTGGATCACCTGTGCCCCGAAAAAACTCTCGTAGAACTCGATCGTCTTGGCGGGGTCACTTGCATGAATGTGCACATGGTCGATACTCACCATGAAAATCCTCTTTCCGAACTAAAAAGTCTTCCCTCTCTTTGAAAGCCCCCATCAGGATAAGTATCTCCCGATGAGGGCTTACTATACAACCAATTTGAATCGTAATTAACTTACAGCATCCTTTAAGGCTTTCCCAGCTACAAACTTGGGGACCTTCTTTGCCTTGATCGTCATTTCTTGTCCTGTCTGTGGATTTCTTCCTTTCCTGGCATTCCTTTGTGCCACTTTAAAAGTCCCGAAACCAACCAGGGCAACTGTGTCCTTTTTCTTTAGTGCCTTGGTAATGGTTGAAAAAACACAATCCACTGCTGCCTGGGCCTCCTTTTTTGTATTTACGACCTTTGTCACCTCTTTAACTAAATCTCCCTTGTTCATACTCCTTCCTCCTTTCTTCTAAATAGTAATGTGGTTAGTTAATAGTATTATCTTATCTAATAGAATTTTTTAGATATTTCAACTTAAAAACGAAAGCTGCTTTAAACCAGAGAAAAAGGAAATGTTATTTCTTACCTTTTGCCTTTTAAGAGTTGTGCGAAGTTGGGGTTATTTTACAAGGTATTCAGGCCATTCTTAATAGTGCCATCTCCTTGGGAGATTCTCTACTTCCGCACAAGTCGAGGCCAGACCCCATCTTTGCTTTTAAACGGGGTAAAACCTGATCGCTACAAGATCCATTTACGAAAAAGCCTTGAATTGAAATCGGTAAAGGTTGCTGTGAAGAGAAATGCAACCCAATCATTATCCGTGACGTCGACAAAGCCCTTCATTTCATATTTCCAGGAACGGTTTACTATCTACAATTGTCAAAAAAAATTTAGACTCCTTTATTCGATTTTCAAAACCGCCAAGGAGTCGTGACATATTTTGCACGTGACCTATTTTACCTTGACAAATAAGGAAAATTTCTATATCCTTCTTATAGAAAAAGGAAATTGCTATCACTATTACTGTTTGAAAAGAAAGGGGGAGAACAAATGCATGGAAGATTGACGGCCCGGCGAAACGCCGTACAGGATGCAAAGAGGAATCTTCCGGGTAAGGATGATCCGAATTTCTCTCAGTTCGAGCAAGAGTTGATGGCGATGGCCAGAAATGAGGCTCGACAAGTAACGGCCATATACGGGCCCAAATTGGAGGTCCACAATGGAAAACACAAACCTCTGCACAAGGATTATGAGCGTATCTCCAAGGACTATGATGCTCACGCTGCAAAGATTAAACGGAGCGAACCCAGTGTAGAGTTGTCCAGAGGGAAGTACTATACGTTGATGTTTCTATTTGTCTTGGGTGAAATCCCTATGAATTCCCTCGCCTTCTCAGTGTTTGGTGAAAGCCAGATATTCACATGGATCATGGCGGTAGGTGTGGCCGTGGCCATCCCCTGGATCGCCCACGCCATGGGGATTCTTTTCAAGCGTTGGTCTGAGCCATGGTGGAAGAATGCTGTCGGTATAACGGCACTTCTCATCCTCACCATTGGCGGCCTGGTTGCCATTGGCTACGTGCGTGTACAGTACCTGGGCGACCTCAGCAAAACAGGTGCAGTCAGCACTTTTAGCAGTAGCGGATTTATAGGCGCCGCATTTGTTGGCCTGAACATGGTCATTTTAGCTGCAGCCACACTCTGCTCATATTTTTCCCATGACAAAGACCCTATGCTGGAGCATTTACACCGCAGGACCAACCAGCTCAACAAGGCCTTACAGACCATAGAGGCAAAATATAATAAGATCCTTACCAAACAACAAGAAAAACTCCACCGGATTCAGCAACGAGCCCAGGAAATCATCTATTACTACCGCAAGATCAACCAGCGCGCACGTCCTGATCAGACAAAACCCAAGTCCTTTGATGGGGAACATAAATTGGGTGTGGAGTTTGAACAAGAAAACGAGCGCAGAAAAATGGAAACTGCGACCACCCCTGTATAGGTGGTGATCAATCAATCCATTTCATAAATTTTGAGGAGGTATACCCAAATGAAGCAATGGACACTAAAATTTTTTGGGCTCATCCTTCTCAGCTCCCTTCTCTTGTCGAGCCACATGAAGTGGAGCAATGAAGCCTTTGGGAAGCCTGAGAACGCCAAAAAAAGTCCGCGGGTTCTGGTTATTTTTGTTGATATGTCGGGCAGTGCGAACCTCGATCGGCGTACGGTTTATAGGAAAGCGTTTGAGAAAATCTACCAAAACCTTAGCCAGGGAGATCGTGTTACGGTGGGGACTATCACCGGTCGTTCCTATATCGACTTCAAGCCATCTGTGGACGTGGAAATTCCTGAAAAAACTATATGGGTTAACCGCATTCAGTTCGAACAAAACCTAACCGAGGCCAAAGAGAAAATTCAAAGGGAGGTGGACCGACTCTTATCCCGCAAGCGAGGGACGCAGCGGACAGAGATTCTGAATTCTCTGAATATTGCCGAGACAATCTTCCATAACGAGAAACGTCAAAAGATTCTGGTTATCCTCTCTGACATGATCCAGGATTCAAAGGAATATAACTTTGCCCAGGCTAAGGTCACAGACAAATACATCGACGAGGCCATCAGATACCGGCAAAAACACAATCTCATCCCCAACCTCACCGATGTCAAGATCTATGTGGCCGGGGCCAGCGGGACTGATTCCAATAAATTTCGATCAGTAGAAAAATTCTGGGCGCGCTATTTCGCCAAAAGCGGAGCAGATTTCTCGCATCATCGGTATGGCCATTCCCTTATCAACTTTGAAAAATAACTCTAGAAAGGCTCATTGCTTTCGACATTGTCTGAGCCCCTTAACCTCCGAAAAATATAGTGACTTTGGGGACATCCCCCTTCATAATTTTATTACGATAGGGCTATAAGCCTTGCTTTTTGTAATGTCTGGCCAGCTCAGCGTATTCTTTAAATCCCTCTTGTACCCACAATAATTGCTGCTTGGTGGGCTGTCCTTTAATTTCTCCGGGGAAACCGACCACTAATGAATTATCAGGAATTTTCATTCCCTGCATTACAAGGCATCCTGCCCCAATGGTACAGAAACTGGAAGCATGGGGAGGTCAGAGAATCGTTAAAACCTGAATAATGATGGTTTCGAAAACGAGAGATTACCAGCATGCAAAATAGTATTTATAATGTCAGTTGATTGTAAAAAAGTGCATTGTAATTTAAAACTCTTTTTTATTCTTTAGGGCGTGCACAATCAGAAAAGTGTTCCACTCTTTATGGCCTCTGGGTGTGATCACATCGCCCACGTCAGAACACAAATGCCCTATGCCATTGGAATCGGGGTGCTGGGCATGCTGCCCGGAGATATCCCCACTGCCTATGGGCTCTCCATGGATTTCCATTGTGATCGAGAGCGCTGTTATTTTCGTCTGTGTCTGGTGGTTAGGGAAAAAAGTCAGGGCCTGAGGGCTAATAAATAGTCCTGAAAGCCGGGTTCAAGAGATTGCTCTATGATGTAACTTTTATTCATAGGAGACCATGAAATGGTAGAAAAGGTCATCATCATGGGTGCTGCCGGGCGGGACTTTCACAACTTCAATGTGTATTTTAGAGATAAATCCAGATATAAGGTGATCGGCTTCACCGCAGCACAGATTCCGACAATAGAGGGACGACTCTATCCACCCGAGCTCGCAGGCGAGCTCTACCCCGAGGGTATCCCCATTCACCCTGAGGCCCAGTTGGCCGAGCTTATACAAATGCACAAGGTGGATCTGGTGGTCTTCTCATACAGCGACGTGCCCCATGTGGAGGTCATGCACAAGGCCTCCATCGCGATGGCACAGGGCGCTGATTTTATTTTGATCGGTGCTACGTATACCATGCTCAAGTCTGAAAAACCGGTAGTGGCGATCTGTGCGGTGAGGACCGGGTGCGGAAAATCGCAAACTACACGCAAGGTGTGCACCATCCTCAGGAAGCTCAATAAAAAGGTCGTGGTCGTCCGTCACCCCATGCCGTACGGGGACTTACGAACCCAAACAGTACAACGCTTCTCCTCCTACGAGGATTTCGAAAAAAACCAATGCACCATTGAAGAGCGTGAGGAGTACGAGCCACTGGTTGATCAAGGGATTGTGGTGTATGCAGGTGTTGATTATGGAAAGATTCTTAAAGAGGCGGAACAGGAGGCGGATCTCATCGTGTGGGACGGCGGAAACAACGATACACCTTTCTATAGACCGGATATCCACGTAGTGCTGTTCGACCCTCACCGGGCTGGCCATGAGCTGCGCTACTTCCCTGGTGAAACCAACATGCTCATGGCGGACATCGCCATTATCAACAAGGTGAATACCGCATCGCTGGCGCAGGTGGAACTGGTCCGCAAGAACATCGAACGACATGCCCCAAACGCCAGAATCGTGCTCGCGGAATCGCCCGTGTTGGTGAGCAACCCGGAACAGATCCGCGGAAAGCGTGTGCTGGTGGTGGAGGATGGTCCCACGCTCACCCACGGGGAGATGCCCTACGGGGCGGGGTTGATTGCTGCAAAGACATACGGTGCAGCCGAGGTGGTCGATCCACGACCATACGCGAAGGGAACGATTCGCGAAATCTACCTCCTGTACCCCCATACCGGGCCGGTGCTCCCTGCCATGGGCTACAGCAGCGATCAGGTTCAAGATCTGGAAGACACCATCAATAACGCCCTGTGCGACCTCGTGCTCTTCGCAACGCCAATACAACTTACCCGAATCCTCTCGATCAACAAGCCCACCATTCGGGTGCGCTATGAATACCATGATCACGACCATCCCTATCTGGAGGAAGTGCTGATGGATCGACTTGGAAGTAAGGTCTCATCTTGACCCCGTGCAGTGTGAGGTAAGGCTATGAATGGCAAGGTAAAAAAGCAAATCCTGCTTGTCGCCCTCGGTGGCAATGCCCTCATTCGTAAAGGGCAAGTGGGTACTGTGGATGAACAGTTCGAAAACCTCAAGGTGCCAATCAGCCAGATTGCACGGCTTTCAAGAGATTACCGGATCATCATCACACACGGTAATGGTCCCCAGGTGGGAAATCTGCTCCTTCAGCAGGAGCTACAGGATGCCGTGCCCAAGTTACCGCTCGAGATCCTCGTGGCGCAAACACAGGGACAGATCGGCTACATGATTGAATCCACCCTGGACAGCGAACTGATGGCGTTGGGGATAAACACCCAAAAACCTTTGGTGAGCCTTCTAAGCTATGTGGTCGTGGATGAACGGGATCCTGCCTTTACGAGCCCATCAAAGCCAATTGGCCCAGTGTTCACAGAAGAGAAGGCCTACACCATTTCCTACCCCACCCGAAAGACGGAAAAGGGGTATCGCCGCATCGTAGCCTCACCCAAGCCCATCACCATAGTAGAGAAACGCGAGATCACACAGCTCATTGAGATGGACTTCATCGTTATCTGCTGCGGCGGGGGAGGCATACCGGTAATACGTGAGGGGCGAACGTTTTGTGGAGTAGATGCCGTCATTGATAAGGACCTGGCGAGCGCGAAACTGGCCAAAGAGGTGGGGGTGGACCTATTCATTATCGCAACGGATGTGGAGGGGGCTGCGATCAACTACGGGCAATCGAATCAGTGCTTTCTGCGAACCATCACCATCGAAGAGGCTGCACGGTACAGGAAAGAGGGGCACTTTCCCGCAGGTTCCATGCAGCCAAAAATCCAGGCGTCCATCGAGTTTCTCAGGAGTGGCGGCACACGAGCCGTGATTACCTCGATTGAAGCCATTGAATCCGCCGTTCAAGGATTAGCAGGCACTGAAATCATACACTAAGTTTTTTGATTCATACATTCATTAGCGAATGTATTCGGACTTCAGTTGATCTCTCTTCGATAGCCCCTCTGCCAGAAGATCAGTCGAACGCTCGGGCCGATTCACTTTTGTTGGCAGCGATCTCCCTCCTTCGTTTGAATTCTATGTGACCCCAAATTCATTTATTGCCTGACTTTTTGAGTTATTCAACTTAGCCTGTCGGAGCATAGCGTAGATCCCGCTATCGGGGCCCAGTTAAATTGTCATTGATTTTATTTAAGCGGGATCAACAACGTCGCGGAATTCACCGGACTTTAATCATAACAAATCATTTTCTCAGCTTCCCGGTGAAATGTCAAAAATTACAGTGAACCCTATTTAAACCGGTTGGCATCATTCAAAGGTGTTTGCAAGGGCTAATGGGAAAAGAGGAGGGGCAGGCTGTCCGCCAGAAGAAACCCCTCCCGGGTCGGAATGATCCGGTCTCCCTGAAGGGTCACGAGGCCCGCTGATCGGGCATCCCTGAGGGCCCTGCCTGAACCGGGGCGGTCTTCAATGAGTTTCCTTTTGACGCCCTCCCTTGTTCGAAAACCCAGGAACAGGGATTCAAGCCGGACCTGCTCCTCCGTGAGTCTTTCACGGTCTTCAACAGGCCTTCTCCCATAGGCAAGGGCCTGACAGTATCCGTCAACGGATCGCAGGTTCCACCACCGGAGGCCCTTGAGAAAAGAGTGGGCCGACGGCCCGAGCCCCAAATAGGGGACATGGCGCCAATACTTGATATTGTGCCTGGACATGGTCCTCTCTTCCCTGGCAAAGTTTGAAATCTCGTAATGGATATATCCCTTCTCTTCCAGGTAGGCGGACGTCAGGAGGAAAAAGGCCCTTTCCCGCTCCTCACCGGGGGCTTGAATGCGGCCCTGTCTGAGCATCCTGTGAAAGGGTGTCCCCTCGGAGATGGTCATTTGGTAGCAGGAGATGTGGGCCGGATTGTACCCTACGATTCGTCTCAGGGTGGCCATCCAGACCGATTCATCCTGGCCGGGCAATCCGTACATGAGATCGATGCCCAGGTTTGTAAAGCCGGAGGCCCGGATCACCTCAATTGCCTCTTCGGCCTGTTTTGCGCTGTGTCGTCTTTGAAGAAATTCCAACTCTTTCTCATTCAAGGACTGGACCCCGAGACTGATCCGGTTGAACCCGAGCTCCCGAAGCAGGGCCGTTTTCTCTTTGGTAATATCGTCCGGATTGGCCTCAATGGTGATCTCCGGGTCCCGTGAGAAGGAAAGATCCTGAAAAAGGGCCCCCATTAACCGGGCCAACTCCCTCGAGCCGAGGATTGTAGGTGTTCCACCGCCCAGATAGAGGGAGTCAAAGGGACGAAAACGGTCCCTGTAGATAAGTACTTCCCGTTGAAGGGCATCCAGCCACGCCGGAACAAGGGAAAGGGAGGGAACGGAATAGAAATCACAATAGGGGCATTTTGTCCGGCAGAACGGGACATGGACATACAGGCCCGGCCGGTCCATCTCACTCCTCTTCCGATTTCAGGACCGCCACAAAGGCCTGCTGCGGGATCATGACCGACCCGACAACCTTCATCCGTTTTTTTCCTTTTTTCTGTTTTTCCAGGAGCTTTCGTTTCCGGGTGATATCCCCGCCATAGCACTTGGCCGTGACGTCCTTGCGAAAGGGGGGGACGGTGGACCGGGAAATAATCTTCCCGCCGATGGCCCCCTGTATGGCGATCTTGAATTGATGCCTGGGAATTTGCTCCTTGAGCCGGTCGCATGCCCGCACGCCCCACTCCCTGGCCCGATCCTTGTGGACGATAATGGACAGGGCGTCGACCTTTTCACCGTTGACCAGGATATCCAGTTTCACCAGATCACTCTCTCGGTAACCGATGAAGTCGTAGTCAAAGGATCCGTATCCCTGGGTAATGCTCTTAAGCCTGTCATAGAAATCCACGATGACCTCTGCAAGGGGCATGTCGAAGCGGATCTCGATCCGCCCGGGGGAAGGATAGTTGAATCGGGAATTCTCACCCCGGCGATCCAGACAGAGCTTCATGACCGCCCCCATATAGCGCTCCGGGGTCAAGATGCTTGCCTGAATGAACGGCTCTTCGGAGCCCCTGATGACCGTGGGATCGGGGTAATACTGAGGGTTATCTACCGAAAGGGAACGTCCATCCTCCAGGGTGAAACGGTACTGGACGCTCGGAACGGTCATGATAAAGGACTGATCATATTCCCGCTCAAGCCTCTGCTGCACGATCTCCAGATGGAGGAGTCCGAGAAAACCGCATCGAAATCCCTGGCCCAGGGCCGCAGATGAGTCCTTCTCGTAGGTCAGGGCCGCATCATTGAGTTTGTACTTTTCCAGTGCCTCCGCAAGCCCTTGATAGTCGTCGGAGGCAATGGGGTATATGGAAGAAAAGACGACCGACTTGGCCTCCTGGAAACCAGGGAGTGCCTTGGGTACGGGCCGGCCGTCCAGGGTAATCGTGTCCCCCACGCGGGTGTCGCTCACGGTCTTTATTCCGGCTATGACATACCCCACGTCTCCGGCAGAAAGCCTGTCACGGCGTACCCTGTTCAGGCGAAAGCATCCGACCTCCTCCACCCTGTAAGCGGCGCCCTTGGACATCAGACGGATGATGTCCCCTGGTCCCAGGGTCCCGTCAAAGACCCGGCAACTGATAATGACCCCCCGGAAGGGATCATAGGATGCATCAAAGATCAAGGCGGTCAAGGGATTATCTTTTTTCCCGGCAGGAGGGGGAATCCGGCTCACAATGGCCTCGAAAACGGCTTCAATGCCGGTCCCTTCCTTGGCGGAGCACAGGATGATTTGGTCCGAATCCAAACCCAGTTCGTTTTCAATCTCATCCTTAACTCGGTCCACATCCGCGGAAGGGAGGTCGATCTTGTTGATGACCGGAATGATGGCCAGATCGTGCTCCATGGCCATATAAAGATTGGCAAGGGTCTGGGCCTGGATGCCCTGGGAGGCGTCCACCAGGAGAAGCACCCCTTCACAGGAGGACAGGGAGCGGCTGACCTCGTAGGAAAAATCCACGTGCCCCGGCGTATCGATCAGGTTGAGATCGTATTCCTGGCCGCTCATGTCGGCATAGGGGAGGGTCACGGTCTGACTCTTGATCGTGATTCCCCTTTCCCTTTCCAGGTCCATGGTGTCCAGGATCTGATCCCGGAATTCCCGTTCGCTGACCAGGCCGGTATATTGAATAAGACGATCGGCCAGGGTGGATTTACCGTGATCGATGTGAGCGATGATGCTGAAATTTCTTATCTGATTCATGTCTGTTAAGTTCAACCGTTGGCAAGGAACGGCCTTCCTTTCTGAAAACTTATGCCCATGCCCCGGTCGATTTGATGGAGGATAGGGACATTTTCCTTTTTGAGGGTGCCGGGGCACCCCCAAAACCCTGGCGAGGAAATAGATCCTCTTCAAAGATCCCGGAGAGAGGGCAGGGCCGTTATATGAAAAACATGTCACCCCTCCAGGAGCGTCATTCAAACAAGGGATGACTACCCTTTATCTTTGAAACATAACAAATTGTCAATAAAATACCAAAATTGGAAGTGTCCTCATGTAATACGTCAACCGGATCTCTCCTGATTAGCTGGAAGCATTGATTTTCAGTCATTAGTCGAGGTTCGGCCCTCAATCTTCAGATGGGACCCCAACTCACGTGAGCCACAGAAAATCCGAAAGAACTGCCTTGACCTGGACAATTTCATGCCTAACTTACATGAGGTAACGATTTAAATCAAAGTGTGACTGCGGACATAAACCATCCCTTAGCCGGGGAGGTATTGCACTTTGAAATCGAGTTAGTAGACATCAGCAGCGCGCAGACTCAGGCCCCGGACGAGTGCGGCCAGGGCTGCGACTGTTCTTCATGTGGTTGCTAGCAGGGACACGAATTGCCATGGGACCTTGGCATGGACAGAGCACGGCACAATATATATAAGTATGAGCTTCCCGGAGGCTGGAAAGTGCTTGCCGGTAAGAGCGATGAGGACAACGATTTCCTGAGCCTCAAGGCGGCACACCCAAACGACTACTGGTTTCATGTGCGGGCCATGCCCGGAAGCCACGTGATCCTCAGGGCAAGGCCCGATGAAGATCCCGACCGTGAGACCCTCAAGCGTGCAGCCGCTGTCGCCGCCTTTCATAGCAAGGCGCGAAAGGGTGGCATCGTGGCAGTCTCATGCACGAGGGCCCGATACGTCAAAAAGCCCAAGGGCGCCAGGCCGGGCACGGTCAGGATACGAAAAGAGACCGTTTTTAAGGTTCGGCCGGGCCTGCAATATTTTACTGATATCTCCGGCTTCAAGGAAGACTTGGGTCACCCTTTCAATTGAAAATGCACTATCTGAAAGGCAAAGACCTCTTAATCCGTACTTGCCATCTTCTCAATGAGCGGTGGGCACAAATTGTCAAGTTGTGTTCTGATGAGCGAATAATTGGTACCGCCGGGCTTCTTGTTCATTTCCCTGAGCAGAGTAAATTTGGCTGATCTTTTTATAATAATGCGCTTTGTTATCCGGATCTTCTTGAACCAGGGAAAGATATAGCTCCAAAATATTTGTTGAGTATTTTCCGGACTCAAAACATAGATCCGCGTATCTTTGTTTGATGAAAGTATCGATTCGAACACCACAACCGCGACATTGCCCCATTATCTCACCGTATACATCTCGGGCTTTCTCCTTTTCAAAAAGTGCCTCATACGTTTTGGCCAGCAATCGAGCAATGTTTTCATCCCAACCGGAAGATTGCAGGTAATCAAGGCAGAGGGATTTCGCTTCTTGATATCTTTTGGCCTGAAAGAGCGTCTCGCCTCGAAGAAGCTGAATGGGTAACGAGTCAACTAACTCTTCCGGACAGGAAAGAAGGAGTTCTTGAGCCTGATCGAACTCCTTTATTTCCCAAAAGATCTCACACAGGAGATGATACCCTTGTATAGAATCAGGATGCTCTTTTATGAAGCCTTCCAATAAAGCACGAGCTTCTTCATATTTTTGTAGGTTCAGATAGGCTGTGGCCAGTTCGAGAGGGATAAAACTATGTGGTGATGGATTCTCTCCGATGGCATGGGATAATTTTGCTGCTGCAAGCTCAAAATCTCCCTGATTGAGGGCCACATAACCGGCCTTAAAGGTGTTCCCATAGCTATGATAGGCTTTTCGAATTTCTTCGGGCAATGAGCCACACAAGACCGCAAAATATTCTTCCTCTGACTCTTGGTAACCCGCTTTTTCAGTATTTTCCATATGCACGTCGAAATCAGGTAAATTGTTAATCTCTTCTCCCGTAAAATTATTGTGGATCTCTTGGAGTTGTTCTTCGAGTTTAACTGTTAGCTCTGGATCTTCTGTCAATTCCAGAGCCAGACGAACTATCTCCTCCGCATCATCAAACATTTCAGCCCTCATTAGTTCTTCCCCCGTCTGTTTGTGTTGAAGAGCCAGGGCCTCCCTGCTGTGGAGGATCTTTTCCTGAAGCCGGTTTTTAAGATCTGTGTTGTTCGGACATTTTCTTTCCAGTTTGTTTAGACCCGTCTCATATTCAATTTTTGCGAGTCCATATTTTGTGGTTTCGAAAAAACTATCCCCTTTTTGCTCATATTCTTCGGGATCTTTACCAGAAAAAATTTTCAAAATTCCCATTAAGTCATTTCCCTCATCAGGGTTAAGTCTACGTTTGACTCTTATTCACCTCTGGCTCGGAATTCTGAACAACAGTGGCTTGGATGTGCAAGGTTGCTCCTCTGGGCTGCTTTTGCCGCATTCCATACACAAAACATTGGTTAATAGAAGAACAAAGAGATTTGTAAGTCAAGAAAAATTGGCTTTAAGAATTGCATCGGAATCAATGAATTGAGTTGAAAGAAGATGATGGAAGGTCCGCAAGATAGTGTGGTCAGCTACTAAACCAAAAAGTTCATACAATACCTAATCAAAACCTCAACTGCTTTTTTCTTGCCTGATAAAGAGGGGTATCTCAACATTCGTTACCATGCAGGTCCATGATGGAGATATTCTGAGTCGTGTTTCACCAATTCATGAATAATATGATAATGAGAATGTATACAGCTCGCAAGGGAGTGAAAGATGTACCGATTTTGCCTCAAGGCTTGCCCGCCGTCCGTCTGGAGGGTTTATCCACCGTCTTTTTGGCGGGCCTGCCCGCCGTCCGTCAGGTGGGCCTGATCTCACATTCTTAGTTAATAGTTTAGGTTCACCCGCCGTAAGTCTGGCGGGATTTCCCGCCGGCCTTTTTATCCGCCGTCCTTCTGGCGGACTGGCGGGTTTGACCCCAAATTCAGGTCTATACAATTTAAGGGTAGTAGCTTATATATGAAGTATGGGCTCTATAAAGTGCCGACAACAGCAGGCTGGACGAATGTGCATGCCTCGCGGTGAAGAGCATCGGAAAGTCCCGCTTTGCGGGAGAAAACCACACGCACGGTTTGATGAGGGAGGGCTGGTGAAGGTCGCTATGGCTCGGCCATTTAGGCACCGTCAGACGAAAGGGACGGAAACGGATAAGTCAAGCCCACGGAGGCTGCTGCCAGCTCTCTACTCTACCCCCTTCATTAAGGGCAACGAGGAAGAGATCGATACCTGGCGCGGCAGTGAGTTAGTGAGGAGTTAGACTATCTGGTCCTGAGCGGAGGGACAACTCTCTCCACTGTGATGCTGTACACATACTTTATCCAGTCATAACCATAATAACCTTCAGCTACCACACGCAAGGGAAATCCGTGTTTTTCTGGCAGTATCTCGCCATTTACCTGATAGGCCAGGAAAACTCTGTCAGAGTTAATATCAGCCAGGGGAAATCTTTGCACGCTTTCCACTTTTTCATAGGGAGATTTCGGTCCGCGAATGGTCACGTGAGTTGCCCCTTTTTTCAATTCCGCAATGGTAAGCAACTCTTTTATGGAAATCCCTCTCCATTGGCCGTGATTGGCAAAAAATCCTGGACATATTAAAAGAACGTTTCTCTGTATATACGGCAGTGCAGTTATCTGCTGATAGGTGAGAATCACCATGATCTCCACATGTCCCTTTACCTCGAAGTGCCATTCGCTCAGGTTAACTCTGTGGTCAACAAGCCCCATGGTTTCAAAATTGTTAAGTGGAGTTATCTCAAGATCTCGCGTATCCAGATCAGCGGGATTCTTCTGAATCAGGGCCTCTCTTTTAGTTCCCTTTGGCAGAATAATTTTCTGAGTCTTACCCCATGCCCATCTGATGCCTGAAACAAAAGGCACATATATAATTCCGAGGAAGGCCACTGCATTACTTATCTTTTTCAAAAATTGTCTTCGTGTGTCCATAGTTTTTACCTATGTTTTTTTTGAACGGCTTGGCTATAGAAATTGCCCTCTGAAGGTCTGCAAAGAGGCTTCATTCAGCAAATTCGGGGAAATTACTCACCACTTAAAGGTTCAAGAAGCCTGTGACCTCCTATCTTAGTCATGAGAAGAACCTTTCCTGGATTTTCATTCACAACCCTTCCTATTGTTACTGATTCCTCACCCAGAGGGTCTATTTGCATAGCCTCAAGGAGCGTTAAGCAATTTCTGCACGAACGTGATCCCTTACATCAACTTATTATTTCATTGCCGTTTAGAGTTATTCAATATAGCCTGCCCAGTTAAATTGTCATTGATTTTATTTAACCGGGGTCAACAACGTCCTCAAAGTCACATATTTTTTACATTACACTTCCGATTTCTTTTTCCTTTTCCTTGCAAGCTCATTAAGCAATATTTTTCTTATACGAATAGATTTTGGGGTTACTTCAACATATTCATCTTCTCCAACATATTCCATAGCTTCTTCCAATGAGAACTTTATTGCCGGAGCTATTGATGCTTTTTCATCTGCACCTGAAGCCCGCATATTTGATAGTTTTTTAGTCTTGATCACATTTATTACCAGATCATCATACCTTGTGCTCTCTCCTATCACCTGACCTGCATATACTTTTTCATTTGGTTCAACAAAGAATTTACCCCTGTCTTGCAGTTTATCAATTGAATAGGCAGTAGATGTTCCTGTTTCCATGGCTATCAACGCGCCATTTCTTTTATTTTGTATTTCACCTTTCCACGGCTCATACCCTTTAAGCCGATGCGAAATCACTGCTTCACCTTCGGTTGCTATTAATATCGGATTGGTAAGTCCAATCAAACCTCTGCAGGTTATTTTGAATTCAAGATTTATTCTGTCATTCTTTGTCTCAATATTCAGGATGTCTCCTTTACGTTTGGTAACGATCTCTATTACTTTTCCGGAAAACTCTTCGGAAACATTTACATATAACAGTTCTACCGGCTCATGTTTAAACCCATCTATTTTTTTAATAACCACTTTAGGCTGACCCAATTGAATCTCATACCCTTCTCTCCTCATAGTTTCTACTAAAATAGATAAATGAAGAATACCTCTGCCATAAACCAACAGTTTATCTGGTGAATCTGTTTCTTCAACCCTTAATGCC
>Ga0315544_1002095_pt1 | contig 14437 bp, 12 predicted proteins | sample SalMarSW160130MG_2_FD_202543 | JGI IMG/M metagenome (GOLD analysis project Ga0315544, IMG submission 202543) | Salt marsh sediment microbial communities from the Plum Island Ecosystem LTER, Massachusetts, United States - Salt Marsh Sediment SW1601-130 ... | reverse complement strand
TTACCCAATTCCTGATCAGCTTTCTGCAGATTGATTATCACGGGAATATTATCTTTGAAATTGTCTGCAATTACCTGTATCTCCTCGAATTCTTTGGGCTCTGCAATAAAAACCCTTGATTTAATCACATCTCTCTCTGAACCGATCAATGAAATTTTTCTGGATGGTTTAGAACCAAAAATATGACCCCTCCTTGGACTCTCTTTTTCATGAACATCATGAACAGAATCTATTTTACCACTTTTGCCCCTCAATGTTCTGACTTTTACTTTTTCTGTTTCCCTGCCTTCCGTTTCGTCCAGATCTATTTCATCTTCATCGGATATACCAAAAAAAGAAAGAGTCTTCTTAAAAAATCTACTCATTTTCCCTCCTCTGTATAATTAAAATTTATTTAAATATAATAGAACCGATCCTTATCATTGTGGCACCTTCCTCGATTGCCACCCTGTAATCATTACTCATCCCCATCGATAGTTCCCTTAAACTGATATTTTTAAAATCTTTATTCGACTTATCGCGGAGAATTTTTAATCTTCTGAAAATTTCTCTTACGTATTCGAAATTATCCGTCAAAGGTGCAACAGTCATCAATCCCACTAACCTTATATTTTTAAAATTCAATGATTTTTTAATAAAATCATGTAAATCATCCGGATTCATACCATATTTAGATTGTTCCCCTGAAATATTAACCTCTACTAATAATCTTTGAACTTTATTTAGTTTCGTGGCTTCATCGTTTACTTTACTTAAAGTACTTATATTATCTGTTGAATGTATGAATTCCACCAGCGGAACCACTATTTTTATTTTTCTGCTCTGAAGATGTCCAATAAAATGCCATACCGGATCTCCCTTAACCGCATTATATTTTTCCTCCAGCTGATCTGCCCTATTTTCACCAAAATTCCTGATACCCAGATTGTAAACCGATTTTACCTGTCCGGCAGAGGCATATTTAGTAGCAGCTATGATTGTTATATCTCTGCTGTCTCTACCGATTTTCTTACAGGTTGCATCTATTTCTTTTTTTAGATTATCGATATTCCTTCTTAATCTGTCACCTTCTTTAATTGGGTCAATGTTATCTTCCATAATTCAACAATTATAATTACTCGATAATTGCTATTCCTGCCTGTCTTCCGGTTACTTTATTTCTCCGATATGAAAAAAAATCCCCATCACAATAAGTACACTTCCCGCAGTCATAAACATTTTCTTCACTTATCCCTGATTTTTCCAGCTGCACACGATTTAGATTAATAAGGTCCAAAAAAATATCATTGTTTTTCTTTGTAAAAAAATTCCCCAAACCAAATTTATCCGTAAATTTTTTTAGAACATTACTATCGATTTTATAACAACATTTTCTTATACTTGGACCAAAAGCAACAAAAATATCTTTGCTTTTACTTCCGAAATTTCTTTTCATGTATGAGATTACTTTTGCTACCAGTTCCTGCAAAGTTCCTCTCCATCCGGCATGAACGGCAGCAATCACTTTTTTGTTTATATCTGCCATCAGTATTAGATTACAGTCTGCTCCCATCACCATAATCGGAATATTTTTCAAATCAGTGATCAGACAATCAGCTTCTCTCATAATATTGTCTGATTCAAGGTTCATGTTTTTATTGATATTCAATATATTTGTTCCGTGCACCTGTTTTGCCGAATATATTTTTCTATTTTTTTTCAGTTCCAGTTTCCTTAAAATCATTTCCCTGTTCTTCCTTACATTTTCCTCTCTCTCACCGGCATAGTAATCAACATTAAAAGAATCAGACTCACCTTTACCCTGCCTATTTTTACTGGTTGTAAAACATAAAATTATTCCATGATTATTCTTTAAATAATTCGATAAATATATTGGAAGGTTATGCGCCGATATATTTTCCATACCTATCATTTCAAACTTCCAATCATTAGAGATAGCTTATTTTTTATTTTTTCTCAAGAAAGTAGGTATATCAAGATAATCGTCGTCTTCTATAGACTTGAAGTCATCTTCCGATACTTTTTTAAAATCTTCTTTTTTAGTTTTCCCGGACAATATCTCTTTTTCAAACTCAAATAATTTTTTCTCTACTTCTTTTTTCCTCTTCTGACCTTCATCCACTTTTACTTTTGGAGCTTTCCTGGATTCAAATCCGGTTGCAATGATAGTGACCTTTACATTATCATTCATACTTTCATCGATAACCGCACCAAAGATAATGTTGGCATTTGGGCTTGAAGCATTCCTTATAATTTCCGCTGCCTGATTGACTTCAAAAAGTTTTAAATCCGGTCCGCCTGATATATTGAGCAGAATTCCGCTTGCCCCCTCTATGGAGGTTTCAATCAAAGGACTGTTAATTGCATTCTGAGCAGCCTTGATGGCCCTGCTTTCACCTGACGCCGTTCCATCCCCCAGTATTGCATTTCCTGCATTTTTGATAATCGATTTTACATCCGCGAAATCCAGATTAATAAGACCGGGCAGAGTTATCAAATCAGTGACCCCCCTTACACCCGCTCTCAGTACATTGTCTGCCAATCTAAAAGCATTAAGAAGCGTGGTATTATCATCGGAAATCTCCAGCAGCCTGTCATTTGGTATGATTATCAGAGTATCGACTTTGTCTTTTAAATCGTTGATTCCTTCTTCGGCCTGACACATTCTCTTTCTGCCTTCAAAGGTGAATGGTTTAGTCACAACTGCAATTGTCAGACACCCCGCTTCCCTGGCAGTCGCCGCAATAATAGGGGCGGCACCGGTTCCTGTCCCACCACCTTCGCCTATGGTCAAAAAAATCATATCCGCATCTTTTACAACCTCTTTAATAGATTCTATAGATTTTTCTGCAGCTACTCTTCCTATTTCAGGGTTAGATCCTGCACCCAGTCCACTTTCGCCTATCAGCACTTTCCTGTCGGCACTTGACATCATAAGCGCCTGGGCATCAGTATTTACCGCCACGAATTCACATCCGCTCAAATTATCTTCCATCATTCTATTTATGGCATTACTGCCGCCTCCCCCTACTCCTATTACCCTTATGACTGCGTAATAGCTTTTATCAAAATCCATACTCACTGCTATCACCTACTTTCGTTTTTTAAAATTTTTAAAATAAATTCTTTAAATCTATTAATAAAAGTATTTTGCTCTTTCTTTTCTCCGATCTGGTCCAGACTCCGGTAATTCTTCATCTGATAGGCGTATTTTAATAAACCTACTCCTGTGGAATAGATAGGATCACTTATCACTTCCTGGGGTCCTTCCGTGTCATATGAAACTCCCAATCTTACAGGCAAATTAAAAACAGAATTTGCAAGCGGAGCTAATCCTTTAAGCATGGATGACCCTCCTGTTATAACCAGCCCGCAGGGAACTTCATGTATGAAACTATAACCTTCAACCTTTTCTTTAACAAGACCCAGCATTTCCTTTACCCTGCAATTAACTATATTATACAATCTTATGTTTAATGTTGTCTTATTGCTATCTATCTTTATATCACCTATATTTACTTTATTTAAAGTATCATAAAAATTGTAGTCTACATTGGCAAATTTTCTTTTGATTTCTTCTGCTTTTGGAAGTGTTATGTTGAGACCAATGGAAATATCATTCGTTATCAAATCTCCCCCTACAGGCAGACAATATGTAAATACCATCTTCTTGTCTTTATATATTGCCACATCGGTCGTTCCCCCTCCTATATCAAGGAGTATTACTCCGCTTTCTTTTTCTTCCGGAGTAAGCACGGCTTCGCTTGAGGCAAGTGCCTCAATTATTATGTCCTCTACTTCAACTTTAGCAGCTCTCACACTGTTGACCACATTGTTTATAAGAGAAGCCGTTCCATAAACAGCCAACAGCTCGACAGATAATTTATTTGCTGATAAACCTATCGGATCTATAATGCCTTTTTCCTCATCAATGACAAATTGTTTGATCAGAGTGTGTATGATCTCATATTGAGAAGACAGAGTTACTTTATTTGCCGTTGAAATAAGTCTGTCTACGTCTGCTTTTCTTATTATATTATTAGGTGAATTGATATTTACATCGCACCAGTTGCTAATGAAAGAAATATGCTTTCCCGTTACTCCTATGTAGGCACTATCTACAAATACCTTTGTGGTTCTTTCTGCCATTTCTATTGAATGAAGTATAGACTTTGTTGCTTCATTGATGTTAACTATTAAGCCCTTCTTTATGCCATTGGAATGGGAAATTCCATAACCTTTTATTTTGAGTATATTGTTTTTTTCTACTTTCCCGATTAAAGTGGTGATTTTAGTAGTTCCTATATCGATACCTGCAATATATTCTTCATTTGCCGACAATTTAACCTCCGCTACATTATCTTAATACAGGATTTTCCCAGCTTCTTATATCTATTACAGTATAATCGGTTTCATCTTCCAATATCTGCTTCAATGCTTCGATTTTTTTAACCGTTTCGCTGCTGTCACCGAAAATTATTTCTTTTCCATCTATGGTTTCGAATACTATGTCTCCTGAAATATTGTCTTCAAGCCTTGCTTCGTTTATTGTAGATTTCATTTCACTGTCGAAAGCTTTATAAATATCTATACAGCTTAATGCGTTCTTTTTTGCAATTTTTTCACCTATGCTTACATTATAACTGACTGCATTTTTTATCAGAAGTAAATCTTTGTAATTATTCAGATTTTTTTCTGTAATCTTATCCAGAATCACACCTTCGCCATCCATAAGGAAATAATCGTTCTTATACACTATTATAAGTTCAGGTTTTCTCTCGACCAGTTTTACTATGACTCTATCAGGAAAAATTTTGCTGAGTTCTACCTCTTTTACCCAGATCAACTCTCCCGTTATTGTTTCTTCGACTATTTTCTTATTGATTTCGAATATATTGGCCCCTATTACCTCAGGTATCAGATCCAGTATTTCTTCATTATCATAATGTGTATTATCTTTAACATCTATATTCTTTACTTTAAAATATTCGCTGTTGTAAAAAAAATTCAATCCCCAGACTGCCGATGCAAAGAACGTGACAATAAGTAGTAATTTAATAAAACTCCAGATTCTTCTTCTGAGAATCTTCCTTTTTCTTGCCAGTATGATATTTTCATTATTTTTAATTTTATCACCCGAGACTATACTTTCAAACTTGCCGAATCTAATATTATCTCTACTAACAAATCAAAATCAATTCCGGCAGCTCCGGCTGCCTTCGGAACCAGACTTGTAGCGGTCATACCGGGCATAGTGTTTAATTCAAAAAAATAAGCATTGTTTTTGCTGTCCAGAATAAAGTCCGATCTCGATATCCCGCTGCATTCCAGTACTTTATGGCATTTTACTGCTGTTTCTGATATATGACAGGACAATTCATCTGGAAGCTCTGCAGGAACTATATATTCTGTCATTCCCTTTGTGTACTTTGCCTTATAATCATAGAAACCGCTTCTGGGTTTTATTTCAATTATCGGAAGTGCAACCGGATCCTTACCTATGACACTTACTGTCAATTCACGGCCATTTATATATTTTTCAATCAAAATTTTTTTATCATATTTTGATGCATCTTCAATGGCATATTCTAATTGTTCGTCACTGCCCACAATATTGACTCCTATAGTCGAACCTTCGTTATTTGGTTTGACTATCACCGGATAAGAAAGTTTTTCGCCTATAAATAAACCTGTATTCGCCGGATTATTTTTGCCATCAATATCCAGAGTAATGTATTGGGGAGTAAGTATGTTTTCATAATCTAAAATCTTCTTTGTGAGTATCTTATTGATTGCAATAGCACTGCTAAGTACGCCTGAACCGGTATATGGAATTTTCATGACTTCCATTAGCCCCTGGACCGTACCGTCTTCGCCGTACCTTCCATGAAGAGCCAGAAACGCCAGATTGATTTTTTTTAAGTCATTATAAAAATCATTTTTTAAGTCTATAAAGGTAGTATTATATCCCGATTTCAAAAGCGACCTGTAAATATTTTCTCCGGTCAAAAGCGATATTTCTCTTTCAGAAGAAATACTACCTGCTATCACTCCGATTCTTAGCAATTTTTTCTTTTTTCTGATTTCTAGATCCTGAAATTTTTTTAATAAGTCCGACATATTAAAATCCGATTAACTTTACTTCATATTCTAATTTGATCCCAAACTTTTTCATAACCATACTCTTTATTATTTTAGAGAGGACAAATATGTCTTTCGAGGTGGCGTTGTTAAAGTTTTCGATATAATTTGCATGCTTGCTCGATATCCTGGCTCCACCATAAATGAAACCCTTTAAACCACATGCTTCTATTAATTCTCCGGTCGGTCTGGAACTGTTACCGGTATTTTTAAAAAAACAGCCGGAGTTTTTTGTATTTACCGGCTGTGTTAATTTTTTATTTTTTATTCTCTCTTTTATTTTTATTAAAATATTACTTCTATCGGATTTCTTTGTTTTTAAAACCATCCCTGTAAGTACCACTAAATCCGTAATATAGAAATGACGGTAATCGAAATCACACTTTTTCAGAACATTGGTTTTTTCCATTATGATTCCGTCATTATTTGAGATATAGTTTACAGTCTCTATAAAATCGCAGATTCCCGCATTTTTGCTCCCGCTATTACCCATTACACTGCCACCTATCGTACCGGGTATACCGGAAAGGTCCGAAAAATCATACCCTCTGTCTGCTGCACTATTTACGAATTTCGAAAGGTTATAAGCCGCCCCGGCAATGATTTTATCTCCATCTTTAAATTCCAGAAAATTAAAATCCTTTCCGAGTTTTATGATTACAATATCATTATATTCATCGTTAAACATAATGTTTGTACCATCTCCTTCTACTATAAACTTAAATTGATTTTTTATACAGGTATCTATAATTTTTTTTAAATCTTTCATTCTATCTGCAGTAAAACAACACAGTGCTTTTCCGCCGGTTTTGATAGAAGTCAATGCTGATATATCCGCATCAAAAACAATATTATCAAGTAAAGTGCCCCTTAATACTCTCTTGATTTCTTCTCTGGTTAGTAATTTCCCCTTCATTTTAATATTTCATAACTAAAGTTTTAATATCTCATCTGTGACCCTGGTAATATCTCCTGCTCCCATTAACAGTATCATATCATCCTGTTTCATATTGATTTCCAGATATTCGGTTACATCCTGCAGTTTTGGAATATAGATTATTTTATTTTTAAAGCCATTATCTATCAGGGTGTCAATTAAAGTTTTACCGGTAATACCCGGTATTGGTTGTTCTCCCGAACCGTAAACGTCGGTAATTATAAGGATATCACCTGCATCAAAACAACCGTTGAATTTATCTTTTAAATTAGCCAGTCTGGAATATCTGTGCGGTTGAAAAACTATGATTATTCTTTTATTTTTTTCCTGAGTGGCAGCTTCCAGCGTTGCTTTTACTTCAGAAGGATGATGTGCGTAATCGTCAAAAATGACGGCACCTTTTTTTTCTCCCCTTTTTTCAAATCTCCTCTTTACTCCGGTAAAAAACTTAAGTATATCGGAAGCCTTTTCCATATCAAGACCCATACCATAACATACCGCAAATGCTGCCAGGCTGTTCCTTATATTATGCAGGCCCGGTACATTTAGCTTTACTTTTATCTTCCCCGGTTTTTTATCTTTATTTTTATCACGGATAATAAGAGTGTAAGAGGAAGTAAGATTAGAAAATTTTATATTTTCGGCATAAATATGATTTTCGGGATTCATTCCATAATATATAATTTTTTTATCATCGGATTCAAAGAAATCCTTTAGATATTCTTCGTCACCATTAAGAATTACCATACCTCCGGATATGGTATTGATTATGAATTTTAGAAAGCTCTGTTTTATTTCATCGATATCTTTATAGAAATCAAAATGATCCCCCTCTATATTGGTCACCACACTTATAAAAGGTTTGTATTTTAAGAAGGATCCATCGCTTTCACATGCTTCCGCTACAACGTATTCACCCTTTCCGTATCTTGCATTTGATCCCAATTCATTTAACTCTCCTCCGACCATTATGATTGGATCCAGATCCAGTCCTCTGAATATCAGGGAAATCATGGAAGTTGTGGTAGTTTTGCCGTGAGTTCCGGAAATTGCAATGCCTTTCCTGCTGTTTAATATCCAGGCCAGCACATCGGATCGGGCAAGCAGAGGAATTTTTTTATTAACCGCAGCTCGCATTTCCACATTATTTTCCGGTATCGCTGTAGAATAAATTACTGTATCGGCACCTTCAATATTTTTTTGGTTGTGACCAATAAAAATTTTAATACCTTCATTTTTTAGAACGCTTGTATAATGGGATTCTTTTATATCCGAACCCGATACCTCAAATCCCATACCATGCAGCACATGGGCTATTGCACTCATCCCTGCTCCGCCTATACCGATAAGAAAGCACCTTTTACTCTTTTTTAAGACATCATAATTATTTTTCAATTTTAGTTCTCCATCAGTTTTGAAGAGATAATCTTAACACTATTTATATGCCTGTCCTTTATTTCCATATTTTTCATATTCTTATATTTTTTATGGTTATCCCTCATAAGCGATTCTATAACTTCAGCCATTTTTCTACTATCAAGGTCTCTATCTTCAATCAGGATAGCCTTACCTCTTTTTGCCAGAAAAACCGCATTATAAAATTGATGATTTGCAACTGCATCCGGATAAGGAACAAGTATCGAGGGTATGTTATATTCAATTATTTCCGATATAGTGTTTGCCCCCGCTCTGGAAATTATCAAATCCGAAATTCTATATATTTCCTGCATTTCATATATATATGGGAAAATATTTAAAACCAATTTATCCCCGGACTTAAAAAATTTACTTTTACTGCTGGCTATCTTATCATAGAAACGGCTGCCGCAAATAAGTAAAATCTGGATTTCATCGTTATTTTTAAAATGATTGTAAAGATCCATAACAGCACTATTTATTTTTTCGGCACCCAGACTTCCACCGAATGCAACCACTGTAAATCTGCCTTCTACAAGGCCCCATTTTTTGAATTCATGTTTTATGTTTCCTGATTGTCTTATCGCTTTTCTTAATGGATTTCCGGTAAAAACCACCCTGCTTTTTTTTACTTTAAAATATCCGGCTGTATCCTCAAAACTAATAAAAATATATTTCGCAAATCTGGAAAATAATTTATTCAGCCTTCCGGGAATATAATTTTGTTCATGCAGGGCTATCTTTTTAAAATTAAAAATACCTGCTGCAAGAACAGGAGCACAAATATAACCGCCCATACCCAGTATTATATCAGGTTTAAACCTCAACACTATCTTTAATGATTGAAAAAAACCTGAAGTAAACCAGTATAAAAATTTCATTGTATTTAAGAATTTCCTAAATATATTTCCGTTCAGATTCAAACCGCTGGATTTTATGTTTTTATAGTTTATATTAAACGCCGGTATTAAATCTTTTCCCAATCCTTTATCCGTCCCTATGAAAAAAAGCTCGCATAAAGGGTAATTATCTTTTAAATATTCTATTATTGCCATGGCCGGATAAAGATGCCCTCCGGTTCCTCCGCCGCATATTAATATTTTTTTTCTCATCTCACTCTATGGTTTAGATTTTAGATCATTTTATTTTAATTATCCGGATAATTCGGGATTCTTTTGAGGTAATGAATTTTGTCTGGATATATTCAAAAGTATACCGGCTGTTATCATACTGACAAGAAGCGATGACCCGCCAGAACTGATAAAAGGAAGCGTCAGGCCGGTTATTGGAAGTAGTCCGATGACCACGGAAATATTTATGATTGCAGGGATTATTATAATACTTGTAAGACCAACTGCCATTACTCTGCCAAAATAATCCTTTGCTTTTATACAGACTCTGATTCCAAAAACCATGAAGAGAACAAATAAAACAACTACAAGGATGGTGCCTACCAATCCTAATTCTTCACCTATAATCGCGAAGATAAAATCTGTATGCGCTTCCGGAAGATAAGAATATTTTTGTATACTATTTCCGAGACCTAATCCGGTCAGGTTCCCCGAACCCAGAGCAATCAAAGACTGCGAGATTTGAAAATTAACCTCTCCTATTTCACCTTTTCCGCTTAAGAGCGCAATTATCCTGCTGATAAAGGCAAAAAGCCTTTGTCTTTGATAATCTTCTGAAAATAGATATATTGCCGTTACTGCAAATCCTATAAATCCAAGACCAAAAAGATGTTTTAATCTTACACCCCCGACATATAAAACTATAAATACTATTAATCCTATGACTACCACCGTACCCAGATCAGGTTCCAGAAATATCAAGACAGCGACCACGCATAGCGCCAGAAATGACGGAAAAATTATATTTTTGATAAGTTTATTATCCTTATATCTTCGGTTAAGATTATCACTAAACAGCATAATCAAGGCTATTTTCACAAATTCAGATGGCTGAATACTAAAGAACCAGAAATTCAGCCATCTTCTGTAACCATTGATCTCGATTCCAAAACCCGGTATAAAGACCAGGGCAAGTAACGCTATAGATATAAGCATTATATAATTAGAAAATTTTTTATAATAATGATAGTTTATTCTTGAAGCCAGAATGAAAAAAATAAAAGAAATTACCCACCATATTATCTGTCTTCTTATAAACCAATAGGGATCGTTAAAGTATCTCTCGCCTATCGAGATAGAAGAACTTGATATCATAATGAGGCCAATTATCGATAGTATTAAAGTCAAAATAAATATAAAATAATACTCTATATCGACTTTTAAAAAACTGTATCTTCTGGCATTGATTCTTTTTTCCATAACACTTTACTTTTCGGAAAATACTAAATTTTTAAACCTGTTCCCTCTTTCTTTATAATCTTTAAACATATCCATACTTGCACATGCCGGCGAGAGCATTAAGACTTCTCCCGGGATAGCAACTTCAAATCCTTTTCTTACAGCTGCTTCAAGTGTGCCGCATTTATATACATTATAATCGCAGGTACCTTTCATCACCTCTTTATAGATGTATGAAGAAGTTTCTCCAATCAGGATGAGGTTCTTTACTTTTTTATTCAGAACCGGTATTAATTCGGAAAAATCCATGTCTTTGTCCTTACCGCCCATGATCAATGTAATTTCTTTACCAAAGTCATTGATAGCTACAACGGTTGCATCCGGATTGGTTGATTTAGAATCATTGAAACACCTTAAACCTTTTATATAACCCAGGTATTCCAGTCTATGGTCGAGGGGTTTAAAACTATTAATTGTTTTTTCAATGCTTTTTTTGTTTGCTCCTATCAAAACCGCTGTTGCAATAGACGCCATGATATTGGATATATTATGTTTGCCTTTTAAGAGAGTATTTTTTATATTAATGTCCCCACTGCTTTTTCCTATCCGGTAATAAATATGGCCATTTTCATAAAAAAGATCCACACACTCTTTTGGTTCCAGACCAAACTTAATTATTTTTGGTAATTGGCTCCGGCTTTTTAAGATACTCCTGGTTTTTTCGTTTATATTCCTATCATCGTTGTTGACAATCGACCAGTCATTTTTATTCTGGTTTATCATCAATTTCAATTTCAAATCAATATAGTTTTCGAAAGTCTCATGTCTGTCTATGTGATCGCTTGTAATATTTAAAATCACGCTGATATGCGGTTTGAAATCATATATCCGTTCCAATTGAAAGCTGCTGACTTCTATTACCCTTATCAGGTTCTTCTGACAATCTGAATACTCATTTCCAACATCTATAGTATCTATTAATGGTAATCCTACATTACCGCAAACTACACAACTATTCCCTGAATCTTCAAGAAGTTTTCCTATCAGATTTACTACTGTCGTTTTTCCATTTGTACCGGTTACGGCTATAGTCTTATTCTTTGCCTCATTGCCTAATAGTCTCCATGCCAGTTCCAATTCGCTCCAGATAGGAATCCCGTATTCTGATACCAGTTTTATTATCGGAAAATTATCCGGAACACCGGGACTGATTATTAAGAGATCCGTTTTTTTCAATATTTCTTTTTCCCCTGATATGTTCTTACCCAGTATTATTTCCAGATTATCGTGCTCCGCATATGGATATCCGTTAAATGCATCTGCAAGGTTCAGTTCTGTGTTACTATCGATTCCTGTTATGGAAGAACATGAGTCAAGCAGTTTTTTTATTACCGAAATTCCTGTTTTACCAAGACCGATTACAAGCAAATTTTTATTTTTGACCGGATCAGATATATCTGTCATTTTTATTAATCTATGAATTTTAAATAATAAATAAAAAATCCCACTCCGGCAAATAAAGCACTCACCAGCCAGAATCTAATTATAATCTTGATCTCCGGCCACCCGAGAAGTTCAAAATGGTGGTGAATCGGAGCCATTTTGAAAACTCTTCTTTTAAAGATTTTAAACCATAAAATCTGGATTATTACAGACAAAGTTTCGATAACAAATACCCCTCCGATAATAATAAGCAAGAGTTCCTGCTTCAGGATTATTGCAACTGCCGCTATTAGTCCTCCCACTCCGAAAGACCCGGTATCTCCCATAAAAATTTCCGCAGGTGCCGTATTCCACCATAAAAAACCTATGCAGGCTGCAAGTGTCCCTCCGCTTACTACCGCTATATCTATTCCATAGGAAACATTCAGAACGGACCATTCCAAAAATGCAATCAGACAAAATATGGCCAGCACAATAGAAGAAGTTCCTGCAGCAAGGCCGTCAAGCCCATCAGTCAAATTAACCGCATTAGTGGTACTAATAATGATAAGCACTACAATAATATAATACCAGTTTCCAAGTTCAAGTTTTATGTTAGTAAAAGGTATTCCTATATAAGTGCTGGCATGAAGTATATATTTAGAAAACAATATAAAATATAAACACACTATAGCAAGAAGAGATATCTTTACCCACCATCTTAAACCAAGAGATCTCTGTTTTTTTAGCGCCATATAATCATCAATAAATCCTATCAAACTGCATAACAGCAGTACGGAAATAGCAAATATCCCCTCGATACTATAAACTTCATGCCTGTAATATTTTATCAATGTCACTGCTGCAAATGACGCCAGGGAAGATAAGACGAATATTACCCCGCCCATGGTAGGTGTGCCTATCTTAGTAGAATGAGATTTGGGACCGTCTATGCGGATCCTTTCACCAATTTTTTTATTCTTTTGAAATTTTATGAACAGAGGTGTCATCAGAAGTGAAACCATGCCTCCTATTATAATCGATAAAAATATCCAGGTCATATATCAGTTCCAATCTATATTATGTTAATAATATCTTCCATTTTATTTGCCCTTGAACCTTTTACCAGAATTAAATCCCCGGGTTCCAGCAGATCATTGATTTTCTCACATAGTTTTTCTTTACTTGCGAAATAAAAATAGGAACCATCATTCCTATTAAGATTACTTTCTTTCCTGTATCCTTCATATATGTTCCGGGCAAGACTGCCAACAGCGATTAGTACATCCACTTTTTTCCCGGAGAGGTACCCACCGATTTCTTGATGAAGCCTGTCTGAACCAATACCCAGTTCCAGCATGTCTCCCAGTACGGCCACGCTCCTCATATTTCTCTTTTTTGAAATTGAAACCAATGAATCTATTGCACCTTTTACCGAGAGAGGATTTGCATTATAGCAATCATTTATGATCATCCTGTCTTTTTTCTTCAAAATTTCCATTCTGGAACCTTCTATAATTGCACCTTCGATTCCTTCTTTGATGGACTTACTACTTATGCCGGAATATAACCCTATGGCTGCTGCGCAGCAGGCATTATATATATTGTGATATCCGGGTATATTCAAGTTTATATTTATAATCTTTTTATCATTTTTGAAAAAGTTAAAAGTAAATCTTCCCAGATCATCTATTTTTTCTTCTATGAAATTAAATGAGATATTATTATTTCTCCCGAATTTTTCAACTCTGCAATTGACTATATTTTCTATAAAATTACCGTATCCGTCGTCATTATTTAAAAACAGTGTTCCATTATTTTTATGAAGGATCTCACTCATTTCCGCTTTTGCTTCTGCTATCTCCTGCAAGTCTTTAAAAAAAGCCATATGCGATTGACCTACAGCAGTAATAGCTCCTATACTCAAGTTGCATATATCGGAAAGTACCCTTATCTGACCTTTTCCCCTCATACCCAGTTCCGCAATAAAAAAATCGGTACTTTTATCAATTTCAAGAATCGATTTAGACACTCCAATTTCTGTATTATAGTTCCTGGGAGTAAAAACAACTCTGTGTTCCTTTCTTAAAATATTTGCCAGAAAATCTTTAGTAGTTGTCTTACCTGCACTTCCTGTAATTCCTATAACGGTTGGCTTGAATTTTCGAATATAATTATATGAAATGCTTTTTAAGAAATCCAAAGTACTGTC
>Ga0315544_1002079_pt1 | contig 14516 bp, 14 predicted proteins | sample SalMarSW160130MG_2_FD_202543 | JGI IMG/M metagenome (GOLD analysis project Ga0315544, IMG submission 202543) | Salt marsh sediment microbial communities from the Plum Island Ecosystem LTER, Massachusetts, United States - Salt Marsh Sediment SW1601-130 ... | reverse complement strand
CAGGGCAGGTCGTTGGGTTATTACCTGCAGGTATCATACGATGACGGCCTTTCCTGGTGGCAGTACCTCGACGCCTTCAATACACTTATAGATGAATGCGGCGTGTGGCTCAGCGGCGAGCGACTCGGTACGAATATGTGGGAGGCGATACTCAAGGGCTGCCTGAGGTTCAGAATAACGGCGTCGGTCATAAGCGATACGAGACTAACTGGCTCGGTCGCCGATGGCCCGGTCGATTCTGCGGTTCCGGTTGTCGAGCATATCCTGACTTTACCGAGACAATTCAGGTATTGCAAAGTATCCGGTCAGAGTATCTTCGCAAACAGCACAGACCCGATGCTCGGAGTCCCGAACGAAGTTGACGATTCCGAAGCTCTCTATGAATTTGTACGTAAGGCGGCTGCAACATCGTCTGAGATTATCGAGACGATTGATATTCAAACGCCGTTTATGGCGCTTGATTACAGAGTCGGCGACAATGTAAGTACGAATCCGCAAAGCAGGGACCTCTCGGCCAGCCGCAGGGACAATCGCAGCGTGAGTAGAATAGTACAGGTTAAGATGGATTTTCGGAATCAGTGTACGAAATTGAAGATTATTCGAAGAAGAAATTCATGAGCGACGACAAATACGTCTCAAACACACAACAGGTTCTGGAGCAGCTTTCACGGGCGCCTTCGCAAAGAACCGGTGATTCTACTATGGTAACGTCACCCGGTTCCGGAACGATAGCCTGGGTGGCGAAGATAAAAAGCAACAGTTCGTATAACTTCTATAATGTGATCGCTATCGTGATAAGCAAAGCGGGCACAGAGCCGGTTGAAATAGGCGAGCAGACGCAGGCGTTTAACCTGGCTGAATCATTCGTCCAGCAGGGAGCTCTGGCGGTGGGGACGTATATCGTAATGTTCAGGGTCGGCAGTAACAACGTCTTTTATGCACCGGTTTAAGTTCGTACCGGCGGCGAGGGGAGAAAATGACCGGAGAGAAATCAACAGGATGGCGGCTGAATAGGCAGATAAATCTGTCTGTGGTTGTACAGCTTATACTTTTAGCCTCCTTAATTATAGGCAGTTGGATAAATTTACAAAGGCAGCTTGATTTACTTCAGCATGATGTCAATATGCTGCTGGACGGTCAAAAGGAATTCGAACAGAAGCTCGAACTGCTCTGGTGCAGGAGCGTTTCGCATGAATATCGCCTGCGTGCGATCGAGAAAAGTCCCTCTGAAGAGGATATAACCGAGGATATGTTTTGAATATTACAAACAAGGAGAGAAAGATGAAAATTTTGTACGATTCTAAAAGAGTACAGACCTGTTACCGTACCGGAATTTTTGCCTGTGTGGTTGTTTGTCTTTTGTTATCCGGCTGTGATAGTCTGCGTTTTGCGCCGAACGAAACACAAAAGCAGAATGCCTGGCTTCACAATCGTACAGCGGTTTTTTCCGCCGATACGGCCCGGACTGAGAATGCATCTCAAAAACTTCAGGCCCTAACCCAGCTCGGTGAAGTCCAGAGCAGGGCGTTTACTTCTTATTACGGCCTGCCGAACCAATTCCCACATGCCGATACGGCCGAGGATGTTTTAGCCGAATCGAACTGGCAGCTTGCCGATAAGGCATTGCAGACCGGAGCGGCTCGACCGGATGGCTGGCAGGTCGCTGATACCGCAATAGAGCTGGGCATTGGCATCTTTGCTTTGCTCGGCGGAGTTTACGGTACTCAGACGGTTCGATTCTTAAAACAGGCCCGAAACAAATCGAAGGCATTACAGGAGATTATCACCGGTAATGAATTATTCAAACAGCAGAATGCTTCCTCCACTGACGCGTTCAAGCAGGCACAAAGCAATCAATCGACCGAAACCCGCCGGCTCGTCGCACAAATAAAAACCGCATAATAAGTCCGCCTGATAATAAAAAATCAGGATTTTTTAAAAATGCTGTTTTCAGACCGGATATAGCTATTCGGGATTAAAAAAACCGGCTTTCTGACTTATATTTAGCTGTTATAGGTATTATTAACAGCCTGTTGGTATGTTAAAAAGCGTTAAGATGGGTAATATAATCTTGACATAGATAGTCTTTTATGATAGAATAACGATAATTATACCCAGATTCAGGGAGGAATTGTTAGTTAATTTTTTCATCTTATGACTGAATTTGATTGAAAAGCTGATGTGTCTTGAATATCACTTCATTGCGTAAACGCATCAATTGAAATCATTTAAGAAAATCATAAGTGGGCAATTACAGGAATTTTGGCAGGAAGAGGGTGAAAATATGAATAAGATAATCTTCATTTCAATTTTTCTTACGTTGCTGGTGAGCCTGAGCAATACGGCACTGGCAGTTCCAACCCAATCATTTACTATAGATTTTGGGTTTCAGGATTTGTTGTGGACTCCACAATGGGTACATGAATTGGGTGTCAATTTACCGGGAGCGCCACCGTTTCCACAGAATGAACTGATAGGTTCTTATGAATATTTTCCTGAGCTTCAATACGTGCCATGTTCACAAAATCCAGACAATCCAGCGCTTCCGAATCCGGTTGTTGGCATTATTAATTCGACCGGCCTCACTTGGACTAGTGTCTGGTACGTGGCGGACCCGGAGACTACCCTGGGTAACGACGATGGCTGGGTTAATGGATGTCTGGCCTTCAAGATTGACGATTTTGGAGCGAACACACCGTTGATTAATGAAATCGGCGGAGTGATTCCGAATGTCTTTGAACCCGGCGAAGTATGGGAATTTGTGATCCAGGACTATCAGAATGCAAACGGATTAGGACCTTCGGCATTATATACTATCGGTGTACCATCTGGTCCGGACCAAATATCCTCCGGCAGCATTATTGCCATCCCGGCACCGGGGGCAATTGTCTTAGGTAGCTTAGGTGTGGGACTTGTAGGTTGGTTGCGCAGACGCAGAGCTCTCTAAAAGACTCTGTGATTTCAATATATTTTTCACTTGGGTTGTAAATATCATATTTGCAGCCCTTTTTATATTTTGCAAATATTCAGCAGAATCACCATAAGAATGGTTTTCTCTTATATTCTTGCCATAACAGTGCTTATGAAAGAAAAGGGCACATGATATTACCTTTTTTTTGTATTTGATAATTTCATCCTTGACAAAAACGGTTTTTTGAAGTAAAATACCTTTAACGATCATGGAGGAAGGCTGGTTTTTGTCGCATTTCTTATTTCTGGCCGAATATTTTAGATTGTTTTTGCTTATATGCGCATGGCATATTGGCACTTAAGATATTAATTTTAAATATTTAGGAGAGAGGATGACATGTACAAAACAAGTTTTTTCCTGACAATAATTGCAGCTTTTGTAGCGGTTTCGACCGCTCAGCTCACGGCGTCGGATTTCGACCAGCAATCCGACAATCAGAGAGACGATTTAGGTTATTATTACGTTATCACCGGCGGTAAATTTCCGAACGGGCAAACTGTGAATGGCCAAAAAAGCTCCGGCGGCTCAATGGCTTATATTCTCGATTCTCCTGATTGGGGAAGCTATACTATGGATGTCTGGCACAAAGACGGGTGGTTTGCCGAAACGGCCGGGCTTGCGTTGACAATGAAATACCAGAGCTCGACAATTTATGATAATTTCAATAACGATTCGGGCGATTTCTACATTTGTCCGCCCGGCGGGCAGGCTTCGGGGGATACGCCCGGTTTATACCGCGGCTATAGTATGTCAAATAATTACGACTGGATTTACGCCGGTTATTTTATACTTACAGAGGAGACCACCATCGACCAGATTACCGGATATTTTGACGAGAATAGCGGATTTGACGCCGACAATCCGCTGATAAAATATCGTATGAATATATGGTCGAATGTAGATGTGGACATGGGGACATATGACCAGAAGACTCCCACCGTTGACAGCTTTACAGGAGATGTTTTTTCCTCTGATAACGTGGCCGGTGTTTTTAGCTGGGGAGATTCCGGTTTTGACAGGGTGTTTGGGGACGATTACGGAAATATAACTGATGATATTCTCTATCTGACTTATACGCTTGATACGCCGCTTGTTTTACAGGCCGGCGAATACTGGTTTAGTCATGATGCGGTCATCATTCCCGCACCAGGTGCGATTCTGTTAGGTGGCATCGGCGCCGGACTTGTCGGTTGGTTGCGCAGACGCAGAGCTCTCTAAAAGACTCTGTGATTACAATATATTTTTCACTTGGGCTGTAAATATCATATTTGCAGCCCTTTTTTTGTATTAGTTCACTCAAATCCAATCTAATAGACTCCACCCCCGATCCTGATGAGTTTCAGATTACCCGTTAAAGATTTTAAGTCTTTGAAACGATTTATAATGACAGGACCGGGGCAAGATGGATAAAATATCCCTTTCGTTTTAAACAAAAAAATGTTCTATCGCTGTACATGGTAATATGTGCAGTATAGCGGAAGTATTTTGAAGGAGATGTTGAATGGAAAATCATAGATGGAGTAGGATTAAAAGACACCGAAAGAGCGGTTTTCGCAAACGCATGCGCTCCAAAGACGGGCGAAAAATCATAAGCAGAAAGCGGTTTGCCGGTCGATCTGTCAATACTGTGTGAGTTATGTAAAAATCAATCAGGTTATAAAATTGTCCTGGTACTGTAGATTCGTTTGAAAAAATAAGAATCACTATTTCATTAAATATATGGCCCCCGCCCTAAGGAGCCAACCAATAAGGCAGGGGCCAAAAAAAGGACTGCAAACCTCATGTTCGCAGTCCGTATAAAGCACACGCCCTTGTGCTCTATAGCCTTCTTTGTTTTTTCTCAACCGATTTTTACAGACGATTCCAATAAGATTAAGCACAACACCAACAGCCCGGTCTCCCCTCCGGCAAGAACTAAGGCTTTATAAATTTGTCAATACTATCCCATCTGTGCAATTGATAACTGCGATGTAGAGTAACTATGGATTTTTTTAGAAAAGGAAGCTTTATGGAGATTTGTTACAATCGATACTGGAAGCATTTTTAAGTGATGTGTAAATATGCTTTTCATCCTGTTCCTCCTCCAGTTCATATGCCCCGCCCAAACATTGCTTAATAGTTCTCATCACCGCAGTTGCGCCAACTTATCAGGTCTGTTTCGAAATGTCAACTATTTTTTAGGATTGCGGTAAGAAATAGTGAGTTTTTTTCACTTTCTATTAATCTTGTATAAAAAACTCAAAATTATTGATCGGAGTTATTTACTATACATTCGGTATTTATTGTACGAAAAAACTTTTAAACACAGGTTTGTTAATACAAATAAATATGATATGCTGAGCAAATCAAAGAAGTTATGTGAAATAGATACTAAATTATTCATTAGAAAAGGAAAACGGATGAAAAAAGGGATAAAGGGCAATTCTCGTGAAGTAGGTTTGAAAATCGGATGGCTTTTCGGCGAATATTTCCTTAAATTGGAACATCTGCATTATGGATACTGGACCGGTGAGCTGGAAGAGGATATTACCAATTTACGTTCTGCCCAGGAAGAATACGTTAAATTCGTCTTTTCACATATCCCGAAAGATGTTAAATCCATCCTTGATGTCGGCTGTGGCTCGGGAAGAGTAACGCATAGACTGCTTTCACAGGGGTATAAAGTAGATTGTGTTTCGCCAAATGATTACCTTGCAGGCAAGGCTCGTGAATTAATTGGGCGGCAAAGCGAAATTTTTGAATGCAAGTATGAAAAACTGGAAACGCAAAAGCGGTATGACATGATTATGTTTCTCGAGAGTTTCCAGTATATCAATTTGGAAAAGGCTTTGTTAAATACCTCGAAACTCTTAAACGACAACGGTTACCTCTTTATTTGTGATATCTTTAAGAAAGATATCAAAGACGAAAATGAGCAGAAGGGCGGCCACGAGTTGAAAAACTTTTTCGAACAGATAGAAAAATATCCATTTACAAGGTTAGAGGATATAGACATCACCGAGCGGACTGCACCAAATATTCGCTTGTTAGATGATGCTATGAAACAAGTTGCCAAGCCTGTGATAGATACGATAGGAGATTTTCTCGCCTACAGGTATCCGAAGTCTTTTAAGCTTATAAGCTGGAAATACCAGAACGAGCTGGATAAAAATTACAAGAAGTACTTCGGCGGCGGCAGGACCGCAGAGGATTTTATAAAATTCAAAACATATCGCCTCCTGATTTATAGAAAAGACGCCTCGAAATAATAACGACCAGACTCAGTCGGAGTGTCGGCGCTCTTTAAGTTTTCAACAGATTTGAAGAATGCGGATTCGATCTATCCAACTGTTGTGGATATAGAGTTAATATATCGATTGATAAATGTTCTGCTGTTCTTGCTCTAATTGCGGCCCCTTATAAACGCAGTAAGAGCCTGCCATCATATCATGCAGGGCACGCTTTCGAAAAGTACAGGCGGCGACGATGCAATCGGCCAGTACAAAGAAACTTGCAAGATATATCAGTATATCTAAAGGACCTGTTTGTTGAAGCTGTCCGATTTCTTCGAATGTTTTTGCAGAATGGAATCCCGGTGACATATATAATAACAAACTTTGTATGGTGGCTAATAATGAGGAGATAAGAAAGGGAAGAGCGCGAATATAAGCCGTTTCCAAAGTGAGTTTTTGACCAATGCCGTCTATGACCCTGATTCCACAGATCATCTTTCCCAGCGTTGCGGCGTAATAGGATTCCATCAAAGGCTTGTAAAGGAAACTCGGCAGTACGGTCAGAATTAAAAGTGCTGTATTCTTGAAAAACAAGAGGTTTAGTAACGATAGAATGGCAATTGGAATAAGAATAACACCATCGACAAAGTGAGCACAAAATCTAATCCAAAATCCCGCCGGTTGTGGATATTTTTCAATTTCAACGCCACAATTGATACAGTAATTTGCCGAATCCTCGACTTCCTGCCCGCACCGACTACATACTCTCTTGAACATGGCGTGTCCTCTCGATATTTCAAATCGGACTATATAATAACACCTTGCCTGAATGTGTTCTCTGACGTCTCTGTTTGAATTATGCCATGATTTGTGTATTGGGACAATAAAATTATATTTGAGCATGACCGCTCTATCGAGATAACAGTAAAAATTGGATTGACTGTTATACCGCTGCTGTTTATGATTTGAATTGTTTCATTTTGATACGAAAGGAGTTAATCGTTATGATGAAACTTGCCATGAAGTAAAGGACGTTTTTTTATGCTGGAGCCCGCAGGTTTTTATCGGTCAGGTTTCGCCGGTCCCGATTTGCTTGATGTGGCATTGAGCGGTAACAAAGGTGTGTTGTGTACATTTCATAGATAATAACGGATTGGAACAATGAAAACATTCTTCTTTGCTTGTTTGATGGGATTTTTATCTCTTCTTTTGGGTTTGTTGATTTTTGGTCAGATTGACAACGTGAAAATATCGTTTAATAAAGCAACTTTGGAAAAACTGGACTCGTTCGGTAATACCTGGACTGCGTTAAAAAATCAGCCGTTGCCTGTTTATATCTGTGGCGGCACCGGTTTTTTATTCGGGGGTTTTGCATATTTATATTTTCCGAAAGGCCGAAAGCGAAAGAAAAAGGATAAGAATCAAACAATTGGAAACAATTTACCCATACATGATATCGTTCCGAACAGGGACTCGATAAAGCCTAAAGACAGCGACCTGGAGCGATTGGAAGCCGAACAACCTTTTATTTGTAAGATACTCGGAATTGCCACACTGGGATTATGTAAATTCTATGCCGTTCCGCAGGGAAATGCACTTGTTGTTACAACGTTCGGAAAATATAGAAAATCCTGCAAGCCCGGCCTCGGATGCGTATGGAGTCTTTGGGGTTTCTATCAGCGTCCGTACAGAAGCGTGCCTCTGATTCAATGTAAGGAGACGACAATTCCCTATGAGAGAGAAACGATTGTTACCAGTGAAGGTATCAGGTGTAAACTTGACGTCATGATTTGTTACAGAATAGACGATCCTGGAAAAGCTCTTTTTGGAGTGGACAACTACAAAAGGGCGATTGAGAATGTGGTTCGGGCCGTTTTAAGGAACGAATGCAGCAAACAACCGGCCCAGGGGCTTCGTGCCTCTCGCGAACAAATTACAGGCGGTCTCCAGAGCATCCTCGAAAAAGATGTAGAGCCCTGGGGTATAAAAGTAAGATTGGTCAAGATAAGCAATATCGACGTTCCCGTACAGGAACCAGATAAGCAGGTACAATCCGATTCATCGTAAGCAGGAGGTTTGATAATGGACAAGATAAATCGAAGGCGATTTCTGTCACTTGGCGCCGGTACTACCGGGGGACTTTGTCTGGCGGGTTGTGCAGGACTTGATATGATTTCCGGTGGTAAGAAACAGCCGTTTAAGATTTCCCTGGCGCAGTGGTCTTTGCACAGAAGGCTTTTCGGCCGGGCCGAGCCGAAGCTGGATAATCTCGACTTTGCAAAAGAGGCGAAAGGCTTCGGTTTCGATGCCGTCGAGTATGTCAACCAGTTCTTTATGGACAAAGCCAAAGACAGCGATTATCTGGCCCAAATGAAAAAGAGGGCGGCCGATAACGGCGTTAAGAGCCTGCTGATTATGTGCGACGGCGAGGGCAATCTCGGCGACCCGGACTCCAATAAACGTACACAAGCCGTTGAGAACCATTATAAATGGGTTGAGGCAGCAAAGTATCTCGGCTGTCACTCAATCCGCGTCAATGCCGCTTCTGCAGGTACTTACCAAGAACAGAAAAAGCTCGCCGCCGAAGGACTTCGGCGATTGTGCGAGTTTGCCGCCGGGCACGTGCTCAACGTAATTGTCGAGAACCACGGCGACCTCTCTTCCAATCCCCGGTGGCTGGCCGCAGTTATTGAAGCAGTTGAGCTGCCCAATTGCGGAACGTTGCCGGATTTCGGAAATTTTCCACCCGAGATTGACCTTTATGAGGCCGTTGAGATTTTAATGCCGTATGCAAAAAGCGTCAGTGCCAAAAGTTTCGACTTCGACGAGAACGGCGATGAGACAAAAATCGATTACTATCGTATGATGAAGATTGTTCTCGATGCGGGCTATCGAGGCTATGTCAACGTCGAATACGAAGGGAATCGGCTCAGCGAAAGCGACGGTATTATAGCCACTAAAAAGCTGCTGGAAAAAATCCGCACTCAATATACGAACACCTGAGATGATCACCGAATTTATTTACACGGAACATGCAAATGAATGACGAGATAAAATCCCGGAAACTTGCCCTGGTAATATTTATCGTTTTCGGCTTGGTTACGAGCGGCATTGCAAGGAATAGTCCATCAACTGCACGCCAAAAGCTGCTTCAAACCGTCAGGCAAGCGAAAAAAGAAACGGGATATATGTCGGATGCATTGATTTCTCCTCTAATTGAATCTATCGAAAAGGATAAAGGTGCATATCTTTCCGAGGAACTGATGCCCGATTATATCTCATTTTTGAAAGATAAAAATATTTTTGTCCAGCGTCTCGGTGTCGCAGGTCTGCGTGCCATTAAAAGCCCGAAGGCTGTTGAGGCATTATTCGAATATGTGAAAAACAAGGATTATGCCGACTGGGAAAAAAGACTGCAGGACTTGATGAATCCCAACAACAAGGAAAGTTGGCAGCTCCAATATGAACTTGATACCTTTCGCAAGGTGGTCAATGCACTTGGGGAATCAGGGGACAGCCGTTTTGTGCCTTTTCTTACCGAGTTGTTCAAATCAACAAATCCGCAATCGTTGCAGATAATGATGCCGGTTGGGAAAGCTCTGGGAAAGTTGGGTGCAACCAGGGAACTTTTCGAAATGATTCCTGATGTCGACATCGAAATGATTCCTGATGCCGACAGAGATTTCTTACTTTGCATTAGCGAGGCTCTAAGGGCAGTCAAAGATCCCAATAAAGTGCCTGAATTAAAGTCGATTATAAAGAACCCAAACAAAAATATCGTGATTCGAGAATTTGCGGTATCCTCTCTTGCCCGCATCAAAGCGGCCGGGGTATCTGAATTTATCATTGATATAATCAACGACCGGAACTACCCAGTCAGTATGCGGCGTACCGCAGTGGGGGCGGCAAGCCAAATAAAAGACCCTGCCGTTGAAAAGATCCTGCTTGCGTATGCGCAGGACCCGAATTCACCTATTCGTTATAATGCATTCGCCGGACTGATGAAACGTATGCCTGATAAATACATTGATCGCTTATTCGAAATTATTACGGATCCAAATGAGGAACTGCGTTTCAAACAACAACTTACCGCCAACTTCTATCACCTGATTCCACAAGACCAGTTAAAGAAATGCCGGAAACATTTTTACAATTGCCTGAATGCATCCGACCGGGATGGACGGCCTATCGACGAAATACGTATAGTTGCGTGGGAGCAAATAAACAAAGTTTTCAAAGAAGAGCCTTCTGTAATCCTCAATAATAGAAGTTCAGCTGGTACTATACACAGCATAATACTCGAGAGGGTAGTGAAAGAAAATAAAAACTTAAAACTTCAGGAAAGACTTAAAAAAGCGGATGAAGAAATGCAACGTATCGTAATTGTATACAACAACAAGCATATACCGGAAGAAAAAGATTAAGAGTTCCTATAGCAAATTATGATTGTCGGTGTAATGACAGCACATATTTCCTTGCCGGGGATTACCTCACTAAAGGGCAAAAGGAGCATCGTCAAGAGCGTAATAGGCAGGCTTAAAAGCCGTTTCAACATTTCAATCGCTGAAGTTGACCTCCAGGACAGCAAAACAAACGCAGTTATTGGGATAGCGGTTGTTTGTAACGAGTCACGTTTTATCGACCGGCAATTCGATTCCATTATAAACTTTATGCGAAACGACGGCCGATTCATCCTTGGCCAAATCGAGCGGGAAAAATTCTCATAGGCATTATCGTGTCTCTAACTTCTGATTCAGAGAATTTTATCGATAATAAAAGTCGCTCCGAGAAACACATCCAAAGCAATCGCTGCAAGAAGTATTACCTCACGCAGCCGGTGCGAACGAAATTTTGCACTTGACAGAAAAAAGATAATCGCAACTGCAACCGTCCCGAGGATATACATTTTAGCCGCTTCGACGAATAGCCTGGCATATCCGGCACCGAGTCCCAAGAATGTCTGAAAATATTTGGTCGCAAGAAGTAATGTCGCTATGGCCAGAGCGCCCGTAACAATCGCAGTTGCGAGTATCCACTTGCGGTCGGCGTGGCCTGCCGAAGCGAATCCCTGCAAACCGACGGCGAATATGATCGAACAGCACAGCGTACCAATGGTAAGCCATATAATGGGGCTGACTTCGAGGACGGAATTGACAGGGTAGCAAAAGGTCAGAATAGCAGTGATAACCAAAATCGCCATAATGCTGAACCGCCGGGCTGCAATCAGAATGGCGAAACCCATAATCAACGCCGAAATTGGAACATGGTAAAAACCAATCAGGGTAGTTCCCCGTTTGGCTGCGACCAGCGGGGCCAACAAGCTGTACAATTCTGATAAATTCAGCCTGGCCTGCATTGAAACTGCGAATAATCGAAAGTGTGCGGTGACCTGGAAAAATAATACGATTACCAGAAAAGGCAGCGCAGCGAAAATCATGCTCAGCCATCGCGACCTGTTTTTTGGGCCGAACACAGCCGGGAAGAACAGCCAGGGTATGGATGCCGCCAGTAACCCAGCGGTTGGGTGAAATTTTGCCAGAGATAGTGTGAAAGGCCCGAAACCATAAAGGGCGCCGGCCAGAAACGACTCGATAAAACCGCAGACCCAGCGGCGGCTGAGCAGGAAACAGCCCATTGAGGCAATAAACAAATTAATGATTAGAAGAAACTGGAACCTTTGGAAGTTTTCAAAATACGGCTGATATAGATAAACAGCGAAACCGGCGTATATGACAGCCGCTGCTGCGAACGTGGAAAACTTTGTTTTCTGCATATTACTTAAAACTTAAAAGCTTCGCAAATAATGAAAGCAATTATATTAAAGCTCGACTTTTTCACGAGCCTCTTTTTTCCCGGCCGGTTTTTTTATGTCAACTATCTTCGTTTTTGATTTCGGGCAGGCTGTCTTTGGACATTCGCCGGTCCAGCAGTAAAGGCAAAGTTTTTCTTTGGGAAGCCCGATAGCCTTGACCATGTCCTCGACGGTTTGATATCTCAGTGTGGAGACATCTATGTCTTTGGCTATCCAATCGACCATTTTACGATACTTTTCTGAATTGTGGTCGATGTATTCCGAGACGTTTTCTGTGTCTTTGTTTTCAAGGCTCCGGATGGCTTTTCGGGCGGCAAGCTCCTTAATCGAACGCGTTGAAAGGTTGAACCTGCAGGGAAACATTAAAGGCGGGCAGGCGGGCCTTACGTGTATCTTCTTTGCCCCGCAGTCCCATAGCTTCTTGATGGTAAAGTTCTTTAGCTGGGTTCCTCTGACTATCGAGTCCTCACAGATGACAATGCTGTTGCCTTCTATTACTTCTTTGATTGGAATAAGCTTCATTTTGGCAATCAGGTCTCTTTTCTCTTGTGAAGGTGGTGTATAACTCCTTCCGTAACCGGATGTGTATTTGACCAGGGGACGTCTGAAGGGCCTGCCGGATTCCATTGCATATCCCAGTCCGTGTGCCAGGCCGGAGTCTGGGACACCTGATACCAGATCGACTTTTATATCCTTATCGTGTTTTGCCAGATACCGGCCGCATTTTTCCCTGACTATTTCGACATTGATGCCTTCGTAGTTTGACGCCGGAAAACCGGTGTATATCCAGAGAAATGCGCAAATCTGGTTCCGACTGTTGTCACCAGGTCTGCTTTGGACCATCCCGGAGTCGTTAAGGTGAATTATCTCGCCCGGAGCAATATTTTTAACAATCTCGAATCCGTTATTTGGAAAGGCGTTCGTTTCGGCTGTGACAGCCCATGCATCCGAACGTCTGCCGACAATAAGTGGTGTATATCCAAGCCTGTCTCTGGCTGCATATATTCCATCCTTGTTAAGTAATAACAGTGAGCAGGAACCTTCGATAGCCTCGAATACCTTCTCTATACCGTTTATTATGCTGTTTCCCTGATTGATTATTTTAGCAATAAGCTCCGGTGTATTTACAGTTCTGCCGCTGACTTCGCTAAAAGATATCCCCTTGCTGAGCAGTTGTTCGGCTAATTCTTCTGCGTTTTCGACATATCCGCTTGTAACAATGCAGAACGGCCCGTGTCGGGAATTAAGGTAAATCGGCTGTTCGTCGTAATCGCTTATTACACCAATTCCTTTGTTGCCTTTGATATGTTTATAATCATCGTAGAATTTTGACTTGAACTGGCTTTGATTCAGGTTGTGTATTTGACGAAAAAAATCCTTATCAAGTACTGCGATGCCCCCATATTCAGTGCCGAGATGTGAATGATAATCCGTGCCGTAGAAAAGTGTTTCTGCGCAATTTCCCTCCGAGACCACTCCAAAGATTCCGCTCATGATTTGCCTCCTTTTTTTGCCTGTTACTTCCTTGTAAAAACACTCAGCGACGCTGCCAAGTCTCTGGATATTGAAATTGTATCATATTTGCATCAGCAAATTCAAATCCGAATGGAAAATCCTTATCAGGTTTGCTTTCTATCCTTGAATAAAGTGCCATCCTCCATAATTCGGGCGTTATGGCATAAGTTATTTCAATATAACATTGCCGTTACCGCCTGTGATCCTTCCTATCCTATAAACCTGTTCGCCGTATCTTTTGAGCTTCTTTGTAATCGAATCGGCAAAGTCCTCGGCCACTATTAAAACATATCCTATTCCCATATTGAAGACTCTGTACATTTCTTTTTCTTCCACGGGGCCGGTTTCCTGAAGAAATGTGAATATTTTGTGTTTGGGCCAGCTCGATTTTTTAATGACGGCGTCGCAGTATTCCGGCAGTACCCGTGGAATGTTTCCTACGAGTCCGCCGCCGGTGATATGAGCCATTGCGTGGACGATATGTTTGACCTTGTATTGCGATAGCAGTTTAATTACAGGCCTGACGTAAATACGTGTCGGCTCAAGAATAACGTCTCCGAGTGTGGAGCCGCCGAGCATGTCGGGCGTATCGGTCATTTTCAGCCCGGCCTGCTTGAAACAGATATTGCGAACCAGTGAATATCCGTTACTGTGCAGCCCGCTCGATGCGAGTCCCAGAATGACATCTCCGTGCCTGACGTTTTCGCCGGTGATGGTTTTATTTCTTTCGAGAACACCGACGGCGAATCCGGCCATATCGAAATCGCCTTTTGCATAAGTATCCGGCATTTCGGCTGTTTCTCCGCCGATTAGTGCGCAGTCAGCCTGCCGACAGCCGGCGGCGACGCCCTTGACAAGTTCGGCGACCATTTCAGGTATAAGTTTGTTAACGGCGATGTAATCGAGAAAAAACAAAGGTTCCGCACCGGCGACGAGCATATCGTTGACACTCATCGCCACCAGGTCGATACCGACCGTGTCGTACTTTTTTATTTGAGCGGCAAGC
>Ga0315544_1002078_pt1 | contig 14518 bp, 15 predicted proteins | sample SalMarSW160130MG_2_FD_202543 | JGI IMG/M metagenome (GOLD analysis project Ga0315544, IMG submission 202543) | Salt marsh sediment microbial communities from the Plum Island Ecosystem LTER, Massachusetts, United States - Salt Marsh Sediment SW1601-130 ... | reverse complement strand
ATACCCTGGTTGCCCTTGATTGGGACGAACTCATGCCCGGCCTGCTCCAGGCAATCGAGTTGGATTTGGTAAGCGGGATTATCTTCTGGTTCATCCTGATCGTAGTGGTTGCCTTCAGTATTCTGAATACCTTCCTCATGGCCATCTTTGAGAGGACCAGGGAGTTCGGCGTGCTGATGGCCATTGGAACCTCCCCTGGGAGATTGACCAGACTGCTGTTGATTGAATCCGCAGCCATGACCATAATCGGCATCCTCATCGGCACTCTTTTCGGCTGTCTTCTCACCTGGTACTTCCAGGTTCATGGGATAGATCTCGGGGGAGCATCCGAGTTGATGAGCCAGTATGGGATAAGCGGCAGGATGTACCCGCGGCTTTCCTTGATTACCGCCTTGAGCGGGCCGGGCGCAGTGCTCATCATTACCCTGTTGACTGCGTTGTATCCGGCCTTCAGGGTGCGGCGACTCCGCCCCGCTGAGGCGATGAGGGCGGTGTAGGGATCAAGCAAGGCTGACTATCTGAGGATAAAACGTTTCATACGTCGTTCATCGCCAATCGAGAATCATCAATTCTTTGAGGGGCTTTGTTTCATGTACTTCCAGCTGGGATGGAGAAATATCTGGCGGAATCCAAGGCGGACTGCCGTGATCATGATTGCGGTTATTATCGGTGTATGGACCATGATCTTTTTAGGGGCGGTCACGAGGGGGATGCTCGAGGATATGATCGAAAACGGGATTGCCACCCTCACGGGCCATATCCAGATTCACCAGAGAGGCTATCGGGAAGATCCGGCTATCGATAACAGCATCACGGATCCGAACATGGTAGAGAGCGTACTTGAGAACCTCCTTCCCCCCGGAACCAGGTGGGCGAAAAGGGTCAGGGTCAATGCCATTGCCAGCAACGCTCGACACTCGGACGGGCTGACCCTGGTAGGGATCGATCCTGAACAGGAGGCCAAGGTCTCATTCATCGGCCGTGGAGTTACCCAAGGGCGTTATCTCGCGCCGGATGAGGAAAACGGGATCGTGGTGGGCAAGGCCATGGCGGATACATTTGAGACCGGGGTGGGCCGCAAGCTTGTGCTCATGTCCCAGGATAGGGAAGGCGAGATCGCCTCTCGTGCATTCCGCATTGTGGGGATATTCAGGGCCGAAATGCAGGCGACGGAGAAGCAATTCGCCTTTGTCAGCTTGCCCGCTGCACAGCATATGCTCAAATTGAAGGAGGGGATCTCCGAGGTTTCAATCATCCTGCAGGATCAAGGGGAAGCCGAACGGGTTGCCCGTGAGATAAAGGCGGCGTTGCCCTCTACTTACGAGGTTGATTCATGGCGGGAGCTGCTCCCGCTGCTTGCCGCGTACCTGAGGCTCTTCGACGGGTTTATGTGGCTGTGGTACCTGGTGGTATTCATTGCCATGGGATTCGGCATCGTCAACACTATGCTCATGGCCGTGTTCGAGCGGATCCGCGAGTTCGGTCTGCTCAAGGCCCTCGGTATGAAGCCGTGGTGGATCATAAAAGAGGTGCTGGCGGAATCATTCTTTCTCCTGATACTCGGTATGGCCATCGGGAACACACTCGGGCTTCTCAGCGTTTTCGCGCTCTCCGGAAGCGGCATCGACCTTTCCGCAATCGCAGCCGGGACGGAGTATTTCGGTATGACGCGGGTGATATACCCGGCAGTCTCAGTGAAAGATATGGCAATAGCCAATATAATGGTATTTTTCCTCGGCCTCTTGGTGAGCATGTATCCGGCTGCGAAGGCGGCCAGATTCACGCCTGTCGAGGCGTTGGCACATACCTGATAGGGATTGAGGGTTCGAAGATATGAATAATGGGTGACATTGAATAATCACTCTTCAACAATCAACGGGTTTTGCTATGGCAATAGTTGAATGTATTGATGTCAAGAAGGCATACCGGCAGGATAAATTGGAGGTAAGGGCCCTCAATGGGGTAACCCTTTCTATACAGAAAGGGGCTTTTACAGCCCTAGCCGGGCCCTCCGGCTCGGGCAAGACTACCCTGCTGAATATCATCGGCGGTCTGGACTCGGCTGATTCAGGGCGTGTTGTCGTTGATGGTCACGCCCTGGAGACCATGACCCAATCAGAACTTGCAAGCTTACGTTTGCACAACGTGGGATTCGTATTCCAGTCCTATAACCTTATTCCGGTCCTCTCGGCGTTGGAAAACGTGGAGTTCGTAATGCTCCTCCAGGGGGTTCCGACTGCCGAGCGACGGGAACGAGCCGGCGCAATCCTTGATGATGTGGGCCTGGAGGGCATGTACAATCGTCGTCCGGCGGAGCTGTCAGGCGGCCAGCAGCAGCGGGTAGCTGTGGCGAGGGCAATTGTGTCCAGCCCGTCCATTGTTCTGGCGGATGAGCCTACGGCTAACCTCGATTCAAAGACGGGGAAAGGTCTGCTCGAGATGATGAAGCGGATGAACGAGAGCAGGAATGCAACCTTTGTATTTTCCACCCACGACAAGATGGTCATGGACTACGCACGCAGGCTCATCCTCATACGAGACGGCCTCGTCGCAGACGATCAGGTGAAGGAAGGGTGAGTATAGATTGAAGATCGAAGATCTGCATGAGGGATCTTAAAGAGTCGATGATCAACCATCAATCCTTTTGTTTTTTGGAACGACTGCGGCAAGATGATTAAAGATTGTTTCAAAAGGGCTCTTATCCTTATTGCACTCCTGCTTTTCAGCATTGCTTCGACTCCAATTGATACCCCTGCTGTGGCTGCCTTACAGAACAAAACAGAATCCCCTTCACCCCGGCAGTTGGCTATAGACGACTATTGGGGAGGGCACCTCAAAGTCTATGGATCTGCGTCATGGCCATCCAGCGACTCACTTTTCAATACTATGGAAACCGAAACCCTCTATGACGGCTATGCAGAACTCAGGGTAAAGAGCAGGCTGTTCTTTGGGGATTGGGGCGATCTTGATACCCACTATGAGGTAGTACTCTCGGGGGGAGATACGCGGCGTACGGTGAGATCCTTGATGCAGACGTATCCGGATCTTTTCGCAGATAGTCCTGCATCTAAGGGTATCTTGGAAGACGATCGAAGGTTTATGGATTTAACCAGTACTATTGATGAGGATGAAGGCTATGTTTTGTACCATCGCCTCGACCGGCTTGCCCTGAGCGTGGTTCCCGAATGGGGTATGGTAAGAATAGGGCGGCAGGCGGTCACCTGGGGAAACGGATTGTTATTTAATCCCATGGATCTGTTCAACCCCTTCTCACCGGCGGATATCGAGCGGGATTATAAAGTAGGTGATGATATGGTTTCTGCCCAGCTCACTACCCCAGGAGGGGGGGAGTTACAATTCCTTTATGTACCACGAAGACGCCCGGCATCAGGGGACGTCGAATGGGAGCAGTCATCGCTCGCCGGCAAATTCCACTTCTCACGGGATACCACTGAGCTTGATATCATGGTTGCAGAACACTACGGGGATGCGGTGATCGGGCTTGGTAGCACGGGTTATCTTAAGGATGCAGCATGGCGCCTGGATGGCACATGGACCAGTTTAAATCATGACAACGGCTACCTTTCGGTGGTGGCCAATATGGACTATTCCTGGGCATGGTGGGAGAGGAATTGTTACGGCTTTCTGGAGCTTTACTGTAACGGCCTTTCCCATAACCAATACCTCGAGGCATATAGGGATTCTGAAATAGCCTCACGCATCGAGCGGGGAGAGCTCTTTACGCTTGGCAGAACCTATCTAAGCGGCCACATAAGGGTAGAGCTCCACCCACTTTTCAATGTGTATGTAACGGTGATTGAGAACCTGGCTGATCCCTCTGGAGCCATTCAACCAAGGGCTGTCTGGGATATGGCTGAGGATGTACAGGTAACATTCGGCGGGGCCCTGTATCACGGCCGAAGGGGCACTGAATATGGGGGCGTTACCATGCCGGGCACCGGCCTTATCGATAAGCCTTCGAACAACGCCTTCCTTTGGATAAGCTACTTCTTCTGATATACCCAAACCCCAAAGAAACCTCATTGCCTCACGGCTGCGATATGCCTTTCCGTTACTCCCACCCCCGCACACCAAGCCCCAGGGATAGGAGGGCCAGGAGGGTGATCCCTGCTGAGGTAATCCCGGTTGCCAGTATCCCGCCTTTGAGCCAGACAACAACCCCCAGGAGGGCGCCCAGCATACGACCCATGCCGGCCGCCGCATAGAAGGAGGCCATCATGGTTGCCCGTGATCCCGGCAGCAACTCGGTACTGAGGGACAAACTGGATACAACGGTGAACTCGAAGATGAGAAACAGGGCGAACAAGCCCGCGAACGCCGGAAGGAGGCTCTGCGCAATCAAGGGAAGAAGGACGTAACTCAGGGTGGATAAAACCAAACCGAAAAGGACCGAACGCCTCAAGCCCAACCTATCGGCATACGATGCGGTCAGGGCTTCCCCTATGAGCTCTGCCGCCCCGATAAGGCTCGCTCCCATACCAATGCCCACGATGCTCAGGCCAAAGGCATTTTCAAGCCAGACCCCGAACGCCACAAAGAGATTGTCATTTGCAGCGCTGTAGAAAAAGGCGTAACCCATCATCCCCCATGAGGCCCGCTGATGCCTCAGGGCGGTCCAGGCATGCCGGAAGGTGAGGGCATTGCTTCGCTCGGATTTTCGCCCTCCATCGGCGGGAATCACGCCCATTAAGACTAGAATGCCGAGAAGCCCGAATCCGCCTAACACAAAAAAGGGAGCCCGCCACCCAAAGTGTTCTATTAGGAGAGCAAGGAGAGGAATACCCACCAGGGTGCTTCCCGCCCAGCTGAACTCGAGAACGCCGATAACCATCCCTCGTCGGTTGAACGCCACCCGTTCCCCCATATAAGCCTGAAGGGCAGGATCAAAAACGGTTTTCCCCAGGCCGGCCAGAACAAGGGCTGCCAGGACAACGCCGAAGAAAGGAAGAAGACCTCCGGCGAACATGCCGAGGGCAAGCGATCCCAGTCCTAATAGCATCATGCGCCGATAGCCGAAACGATCAGCCAGGGGCCCAAAAAATATACCGAGCACGCTGGTTGCCTGATTCACCGCAATAAGCGATGTGACTGCCGTGAGCGGAACGCCGAGTCCTCTGCTCAGAACAGGCGCGAAGGGATAGGCGAACCTTCGGGCGGTATTGAGCACGAGGCGGCATAGCGTGGCTGTACCGGCTTGCCAGGCTAATCCATACCGTGATTGGGATGTTTCGCTTCTCATATCAATAGGAGGTTGTAAGGTACCACGTAAGGGATATCCTTCATACTACTGCTGGCAACGAATCTCCAGTTTTTTCATACGATCCAGTTCGAGAGCTGTTTCAGGTTTCCCATTTTTCCTTGTTTTGACAAGCGAGAAACTCGAAAGGTGTGAGGAATGCAATCCAGGAAAGGGCTACCTGAGATTTATAGAGGTACGAGGACTCTGTTCCGCACTTTGGCTTGTCTTTTTTACCAAGGCATTGTAAGAATTATGCTTGGCCTTTGAACCGCTGGTGCCAAACGTAACGTTACAAGATACAGGTGAATGGAGGCGCTCAGGAGAATAATGTACAGGTTCGTTTTATTTGACATCGACGGCACCCTTATTGATCCAGGCGGAGCCGGGAGGAGGTCGATGACGCAGGTCTTTTATGAGATGTTTTCCATAAAGGAGGCCTTTGCAGGCGCGAGCATGGCAGGGAAGACCGACATGCGGATCATAAAAGAGGGCCTTGCCAGGCATGGTTTTCCGATCGGCGATGGGATCCTTTCCGCCATTGTGTCCAGGTATGCGGAGATCTTACAAAGGGAGATCTCCAATCCCAAAGGATACGTACAACCCGGTGTGCTGGAGCTTCTCGATGCGTTGCGGGAAACGGATGGATACCTTCTCGGGCTCTTAACGGGAAACATTGAGCGGGGCGCCAGGATAAAGCTTGGAGCATTCGACCTCAACGGGTATTTTCCTATTGGCGCATTTGGAGATGATAGTGAAGACAGGAACAACCTCCTCCCGATTGCAGTTGAAAGACTAAGGGCGATGACGGGCATCGATATCGAATACGGCAATTGTATCTTGGTAGGCGATACCCCACTTGATGTAGCATGCGCAAAGCCCTTCGGTGCAATCTCTGTTGCAGTCGCCACAGGACCGTATCGGTATGAGTCGTTAGCAAAGACGGGGGCGGATTATGTACTGAGAGATCTCTTGCATGCGATAGAGATCATCACAGGCGTGTAACCGCCGCCATAAGGAATAGTAGATTTTCCTTGCTTGTGCGGGAAAGGTACAAAACTCAGCGTCCCCGGTTACGCACTCTGTTCAGCAGCTTTGTCCTCGCTGACTGGGAAAGACCGAAGTCATTTATCTCGACCTGAAGGTCTTTGTAAGTGCCATAACCTGCGAGGTGCCCGTTTACACGGGCTGCAGCTGTGGAGTTGATAAGATCGGATGGCAGGGGATACATGAGCTCGAATTCCTTGATGAGAGACGGTTCCCGCTGCAACAGATACTTCTGGTGATAGGCTTCGGCCATATAGAATTCGGAAAATGGAACAATCTCTGTGTAGATAGCAGCCTGTATTTTTGCGGCCTCACGATCTCGTGTTTCAATAGCCAGTCTTCTTTGTTCAGCGTTGTGATAGAATATAATTGACCTATATTGCTTTGAGAAGGCGCGGTTCGTGGGGGAATGGCTATTCCAGAAAATACCCAATAACTCCCTGTATGAAACAAGTGCTGGGTCGAAGTCAACCTGGATAGTCTCTGTGTGATCGCCTAGATCCTGGTACGTGGGATTCTTTTTGGTTCCTCCCGCGTATCCAACCCTCGTCCTGACAACGCCTTTCACAATCCCGAACCGGGAGTCTGGTCCCCAGAATCAGCCTAAAGCAAAGGTTGCTGTTTCGGTTTTATTAGGAACTATTTTATCGATAGGCGGCAGCGGTATATCAAAAGCTGATTTCTTTTCAGGTTGTTGCATTTGTACTGCGCTTCTTGTGCCAATTTCATGGTCTGCAGGATGTGCTCCACTACAAATAGATAGAATAAGCAGCGTTACGATAGATACAAGCGATGAACCTTTCAATAAATATTTAGACATATGTCTCATTTTGTATACTGAAGCCGAGCACCACGATCGTGCGCTAACAAAGAATTATTTCCCCTGATCTCTGCCATTTCTTTTAACCAAGGGATAGAGAAACACAAAGCACGCAACGAGGAAAATAATGCTGCCAATAAGGCTAAGCAAATTATGGCTCTGAAGACTCGAGGCGATAAAGAAGAGCGCGCACGCCACGAAAAGTCCCCAGCCCCACAGGCTGAACCTCATCTCTCGTTCTCTGTCATCATTGGCCATGGCACTGCTTTCTAAGAATGGAGAAATTTACTGTGTCTCCTTGCAACTTCTTCCTTGAAGTGGGCCGCATCAAGAAAGACCTCCGCATCCCAGCCCAGGCTCCGGGCTGCCTCCACGAACCGCGGACTGTCGTCGGTATAGAAGAATGGGGGCCTGCCGTTGCCGTAGCGATCTATAACCCTTTTATAGATAGCAGGATCAGGCTTCATCATACCTTCCTCGAAGGAAACGACCCATCCGTCAAGGAGTTGAAAGATGGGGTAGGCGCCAAGGATATAGTTCCAGTGAACTTCGTCTGTGTTGCTGAGTGCCACGATGGTGAACTCATCCTTGAGTTCACTAAGTGCCTGCCTCATTCCCGGCATCTCTCCGCTGATGATGCTGCACCAGATCTGCCGCCATTCATCACCCATTAGGGAAAGCCCCAGTGCTTGGTTCATGGTCTCGACCGTCTCCAGCCACGAATGCTTGCCCACATAGAAGGGGAGAAACATGGTATTCAGATCATCGAGGCGGGGTATCCCTAATTGCCTTCCTGATCTCCTTGAAAGATCCCTCAGCACTCTATCGGGATCGACGTCAACCAGAACCCTTCCGACATCGATGACCATAACCGGCTTGTATGCTTCCTGTTTCATGAAAAACCCAGTGGACACTATCACGGATCCAGTCTAAAAGAAAGCCTCTTACGCCTAAAAACGGAAATGTGAACGCTTCATGAGAGGTATTATTGGCTCGTAATTTCCTCGCTGAATTTACGATACAACCCCCGGAATTGGTGGTAGGTGAGCCCCAGGATACGTGCTGCCTTTCTCTGATTGTATCTCGCTTCCCTGAGGGCGCTACTGAGCATTTGAACTTTCAGCTCGCGAAGGGCATCATTCAGGGCTTTCTTGGTGGACTTCCCCTCTAAGGTTTCCTCTTCGGCCTGGGGAGGCTTTTTCCTGGATGGGCGATGCTCATCATATGGCGAGACAAAGGGGTCGAAGACGATCCCTGAGACAACCGGCGTGTCTGATCGGTACACCGCTCGCTCAACCACATTTTTCAGCTCACGCACGTTGCCGGGCCAGGAATAGCCTTCAAGTTCGCGGATTGTCTCTTGGCTGAATCGGGGAATCTCTTCCCGGCCAAGCTCAAAGGCCATCCTTGCAGCGAAATGATTCGCCAGAAGCAGGATATCCTCCTTGCGATCCCTGAGTGGCGGCACGAAGAGCACCTCAAAGGAGAGTCGGTCCAGCAAATCCCGTTTGAATCGGCCTTGTGCAGCCAGTTCCGCCAGGTTCGAGTTCGTTGCGGCGATAATTCGTACATCCACCTCTATGCTCTCTGAGCTCCCTACCCGTTCGAAGGAGGCGTACTCCACCACACGCAGAATCTTTTCCTGCACCTCAATGGGGATAGTGCCGATCTCATCCAGAAAGAGGCTCCCTCCATCGGCAGCCTCGAATCTCCCGGTACGGCGTCGTTCGGCTCCGGTAAATGCTCCCTTTTCGTAGCCGAATAGCTCCGACTCAATGAGGGAGGGCGTGAGGGCCGAGCAGTTAAGGGCTACGAAAGGGGCATTCCATCTTTTTGAGAGGAAATGCAATCTGGATGCAGCCAATTCTTTTCCGGTTCCTCGCTCCCCCATAAGAAGAACCGGTCTATTGACCGGCGCTACCCGGGAAAGCCGTTCTTGAAATTCAAGGAATACCTCAGACTGCCCTATGGAATCGAGCATTCCAACAGGGGAGCTTGCTTGGGAGCGTTCTCGCATGGGAGAGGTCCGTGAATTCATGGTATATTTTGTAATAGAATAGCTTAATAAACTAATAGTTAGTGAAATATACCATTATCCAACATGGATGTCAAGTTTGAAAACCCATTGAAATAACTAAATTTTTTAAAAAATATTCCGTTGGCACATTTTCTGCCTCTATAGAAGGCACATGTTCGGAAAGGAGGTTGGATCATGGGAATTTTTACAAGGTTTCGAGATATCGTCAGCTCCAACATCAATGCCATGCTGGACAGGGCTGAGGATCCAGAGAAATTGATCAAGCTGATGATACGGGAGATGGAGGATACGTTGGTTGAGCTCAAGGCCTCATGCGCCGGGGTGATGGCAAACGCCAAGAAGTTTCAGCGACAGGCGGAAGAGGCACGGGCTCGTGCGACGTATTGGGAGGAGAAGGCAGAACTTGCGGTAAAAAAGGGCAGGGACGATCTGGCGCGCGAAGCACTCATGGAAAAGCGCAGGTACACCGAAAGGATGGATGCAGTCGAGAAGGAGGTAGCGGAACAGAACGGGTTGGTTGATCAATACCAGGAAGACATCAGACAGCTGGAGGACAGGCTCAGGTCAGCACAGGAAAAGCAGCGGATGCTCGTGCAGCGCCACATCCGGGCGAACAAGAGGATGCGCGCCCAGGAGGAGATCCGCCGAGTGGAGGGCGCTGAGGCGATGGTTAAGTTCGAGGATCTCGAGAACCGCATTGACCGCATGGAGGCAGAAGCGGATATGGTGAATTTCGGTAGAAGGCCGTCGCTCGAGGTGGAATTCGAAAGCCTGGCAGGGGATGAGGATATTGAGAAGGAGCTGAAGACCCTGAAGTCATCGCTTACCAAGGGAAGTGAAGGTTCTTCTCAAGGATAGGGCCATTGAAACCTATTATACTATGTCCTTGAACCACTGGATGCAAACGCTTGTGCGGCCGGGAAAAGTGTGCTACTTGTTCCGAAGTGGATGGCGCCATTCCATTATAAAACGGAGTTGATAGGATGATGCATGCGGTTATGTTTGTGGCAATCGTCTTTGGGGGTATCATACTGGCGCTTGCCATCATAGGAAGCACTATTGTGATGATCGCCAGGGTCCTGAAGGGCGGGATCTCTCGAACGAGCCAGAGATTCGAGACAGAGGAAGCAAAGATGATTCAAGAGATGTATCAAGGGTTTTCCCGCATGGAACAACGCGTTGAGGCATTAGAGACCATTATTCTAGATCGTGAAAGAAAGGAACATGAAGGATGAGACGATTTGAGGGAATTCTTCATGGCGGGCTTTACCGCTCACGCAATGGAGTCATATTGGGGGTGTGTAAGGGCATCGCCGAGTATTTCGATTTTTCGACCTTTTGGGTACGGGCAATCGCGGTCGGCCTGTTGATCTTCAGCGGATTTTGGCCCATTACTATCCTTTACTTTATCGCTGCCCTGTTGATGAAGCCAAAGCCGGCCATACCCGTAGACACGGACGAAGAGCAGGAATTCTATGATAGTTACGTTCACTCGAGAAAGGGCGCGGTTGACCGGTTAAAGCGAAGATACGATAACCTGGAGCGCCGGATACGCAGGATGGAGGATACCGTTACATCGCGGGAATTCAACTGGGACAGGAAATTGAACACGTAGCCCCCGGGTAACTACTCAGCACATGACCCCGACCCTTCGCTTCAGGGTTATACATGAAAGAAACTTGCTCGAGTTTCTTAGGAGGTAGATAGGTTTTAGGCTGAAGACTGTTAGGAAATAACGGGGATACGGCGCATCTTGAAGCCATGTTTGCTGCGAGAAGCGACTGTTTCTTCAACAAAGTGCGGCAATACGGCTCCTCTGATCACTTTAAGACTTTGGTTCGGCTTCGCTCACCATCCTGAGCAAAGTCGAAGGACAGTCTAAATCCCGCCGAAGGCGGGACTGACTACGTGAGTAGTCACGCCCCCGGAAAATAGAAAGGAGGCCACATAGTTGTCCTTGGCGAAACGCATGAGCATAGGGATGTCTTTTTTTGTCTCATGCCCTATACGTAATGCACCGGCAGGCCCCGATAAATCGGAGCACCGACCGCCATGGCATACAATAGTCAAATCCGTGTTGCGCGTGTGCCCCGATGTACGGGGCACGCTGAAGCCTCCTGTTAAAGGCCTGCCCTGGCGCGATTTGGCTGGAGCATTGTAAGGAAACTGTAATAAAGCGGTTGTGTAATCCATAGAACTCAGCCTTTGCATGCCAGGTCTGGGCCAGGGGCATGCAGCAAAAAAAGACACCCCTATGCTCATTCACCAGGTAATTTCAAAAAGCTAAAATGTTATGAAAGGAAATATCCCCCATGGGGGAGACAAACAACGAACCAGAGAAGGGATTAAAAAATGTCATACAGGGGAGAGACAATACGGACGGGTATCAGTTTTGGCTCGGCACTGGCAATGGTTATATCGTGGTCGGTGAATAAATCCGTGCTCTGGGCGATAATCCACGGGATATTTTCCTGGCTCTATGTAATCTATTATATAATTCGATATTAATCACTGACCAGCCCCTACGCTGCCTTAGGAGAACCGAAAGCCTGCTTGAGGTCGTAAGACTTTCTGCACTATTTTAGCTTTTTGAAAACTATTCTTGGCCATTGTTGAAGGCCAAATGGTTACCCTTGGTGAGACCATGGGCATGGGGATGTCTTTTTTTGCTATGCCCTTATAGAGCTTTGACATTTGTCCCGAAAAACCGGATGAATCCACTCCGCATACTACCTTCATAGGTTGGTCGCAATTCATCCCGTTTTTCGGGACCGTGCAATGCCTTTTATTGAAAGGGCATAGAGCAAAAAAAGACATCCCCATGCCCATACACTGAGTAATTTCAAAAATCTAAAGTGTTATGATTTTTTTAACTCACGCTATCTCGATCACCGCATTTCCGTTTACCTTTCCCCCTTTTACCCGTGGAAGGATATCGGCGAGCTGCTCAAAGGCAAAGACCTCGATCTGTGTCTTGATGCCTATCTCGCCCGCGATTTTTAAAAACTCCCTTCCATCCTGTCTGGATATGTGGGCGAGGGATTTTACGGAACGCTCGAGCCAGATATGGTTATAGTCATTGATCTCTATGGGCGTCATATATACCGGTGCGAGGATGAGTCTACCGTTTCCCTTGAGCTGGGAGAGGGCGAACTCGACGAGGTTGCCGGCCGGGGGAAAGATGATCCCCGCATCGAAAGTCGCCGGCATCTTATCCTCATAGGTGCCGATCCAGTCAGCGCCAAGCTCTTGGGCGGCATCCCTGTTTTTTTGACTCCTGGTTACTACAAAAACCTCTAATCCCAGGTGCTTTGCAACCTGGAGCACGTAGGATGCGGTCGGCCCAAAGCCGTAAAGGCCAAGCTTTTGGCCCTTTTTCGCCTCCGTGAGCTTGAATGATCGGTATCCCGCAATCCCCGGGCACATGAGCGGTGCGAGCTCTTCGAAGGTGAGGTGATCCGGCACATGATAGGCAAAATCCCCATCAAGCACCGTATATTCGGCGTACCCTCCATCCGCATCCCAACCGGTAAACCGAGCGTTGGCACAGAGGTTTTCCATACCAGAAAGGCAAAACTCGCACCTGCCGCAGGCATGATTCAGCCATGCTGCCCCTGCTCGATCACCTGCTTGAAAGGACGTGACGTCTTTGCCGATCTTATCCACAACGCCCACAATCTCATGGCCGAGGATAAGGGGGGATTTCTTCAAGGGGAGGTCCCCTTCTGCAATGTGTATATCCGTCCTGCAGATCCCGCATGCGTGAACCTTGATGCGTATCTCATGATCGGAGGGTTCAGGGGTAGGGATCTCCTGCAAGCGGAGTGGTCTATCCTCGATTTTTGCCTGTCTGTCTAAGATCCATGCCTTCATCTCCATCCCCTATACGATATAGATGCTCTCGTAGACGTTTTTGGTGATCTCTTCGTGCTGCTCCCTGCAATACCGAACTGCCTCGGGGAGGTAGTTCATGATGTCTCCAGCGATTATGCCATCTTCTCCCATATCTCTCATTGCCAGGTCTCCTGCAAGGCCGTGCATAAATACCCCCATCCGCATACTCTGCTCTAAGGAGAATCCGAGTCCGTACATGCCGGCAATGGTTCCTACCAGGACATCACCGCTTCCTGCGGTGGCCATACCGGGGTTACCGCTCATATTCACGTAGATGCGCTCATCGGGAAGGCCGATGAGGGTGTGAGCCCCTTTTAGGATAATAACGGCATGCAATTCTCGGCATGCCTTGGTGAGGAGCGGCACCTTGTTTGCGTTGATCTCCGCGATATCGGCCTTTATGATCCTCGACATCTCCCCGAGATGAGGAGTCAGGATCGTCGGGTTTTTTCTCTTTTTGATGAGGTCTATAGTTTCAGAAATGGCGGTGATGCCGTCGCCGTCTATAATAAGGGGTTTGTCTATCAGGGGTGCGAGCTCCCTGACTAATTGTTGTGTTTCCTCATTGAGCGATAATCCCGGGCCCATCACGACCATGTCGGCCCTTTCCGAGAATTCCAGAATATCGTCCCTGGCCTCCAGTGACAGGCTTCCAAGCTTTGTTTCCTTCTGGGGGGCGAAAACGATCTCGCTGCCCTTGGTTGCCAGATAATTGGTGATGGAGCGGGGTGCGGCCAGGTACGAGAGCCCCCCACCGGCCTTGAGAAAAGAAAGGGCGGCGAAATGGGGAGCACCGAGGTAATTCGAGGAGCCCGCTATGAAAAGCGCCTTTCCATAACTCCCTTTATGAGTATCTTCGTTCCTGAGAGGGATCGGCAAGGGGTCGTTGGTTTCCACCTTTATCTCATCGGTATCATAGTGGGATGGTGGAAAGGAGATATGGGTCACGTAAAGCTTTCCACAGCGCTCAAAGCCCGGGTACAGAAGGTTCCCCAGCTTCGGAAGCCCGAAGGTGACGGTATAGTCCGCCTTAACCGCACATCCCATAACCTGTCCGGTATCGCCGTGAACCCCGGATGGGATATCAACACTGAACACGGTCTTACCGCTCTCGTTGATGAGCTCGATGACCTCCCTGTATATCCCTCCCACGTCCCTCGCGAGGCCTGTTCCGAAGACGGCATCAACAATGGCATCGCAGCCGGAAACGCTGGGGACAAGCTGTTCCATGGAAGCGACCTTTTCGATCCGGATGGGGAGGGTGGAAATGGTATCGAAATTGGCCTTTGCGGAGCCGGTTAATTTTTTATCGTCGCCCAAAAGAAAGACCGTGACGAAACCGCCGTTTGAGTGGAGCTTTCTGGCGACAACAAATCCGTCGCCACCGTTGTTGCCTATTCCACAGAAGACAATGAAACGTTTTCCCTGTATGCCGAATTCGCTGTGGATAACGAAATATACT
>Ga0315544_1002070_pt1 | contig 14565 bp, 12 predicted proteins | sample SalMarSW160130MG_2_FD_202543 | JGI IMG/M metagenome (GOLD analysis project Ga0315544, IMG submission 202543) | Salt marsh sediment microbial communities from the Plum Island Ecosystem LTER, Massachusetts, United States - Salt Marsh Sediment SW1601-130 ... | reverse complement strand
CTTTGAGCTTCACAAAGATAGGCCCAGAAAGCCCGCGAAGCCAAGAAATGCGAGTCCCATAAGTGCGGCAGTTACGAAGGATATAGGAAGCCCTTTGAGAGATTCGGGGATAGGAGCGTTTTCCAATCTTTCGCGAATTGAACCTATAAGGACTATTGCAAGGAGAAAACCTAAACCGCTGCTAACAGCAAAAACAATTCCTGATATAAGAGTGAAATTATTGTCTATATTTAGAAAGGCTACTCCCAGGATTGCGCAGTTGGTTGTAATAAGAGGCAAGAATATTCCAAGAGCGGAATATAGCCCGGGTAGTTGCTTTTTGAAGAACAGTTCAAGGAACTGAACAAGAGAGGCAATGACAAGAATGAATACAACTGTTCTGAGATAAATTAAATTTAACGGCATAAGAATATATTGAAATAAAAACCAGGTAATAACCGTAGCAAGCGTCATTACGAATATAACACTTATACCCATGGATCCCGCTGTTTTCATCTCTCTTGAAACGCCGAAGAAAGGACAGAGCCCCAAGAATTTCATTAACACTATATTATTAACCAGAAAAGCAGAAAGAAATATCAAAAATACATTATCCATTATTTCTTTCTCCAGTAGTTGAAGAGCCCCATAAGCAATGCGATAGTCAGAAAACCGCCGGGGGGTAGAATCAGCAGAATTATTGAGGACTCGGCAAAAGAGGAACCGAGAGCTTTTATTCCGGGGAAAATCCCGGGAATATTAAGCCAGATACCCTGCCCTAGGATTTCTCTGATAGTTCCCATTATAAAAAGTACCAGGGTAAATCCAATTCCCGCTCCTAGGCCGTCCATAAAAGAGAGATGCACGGGATTTTTGTAGGCAAAGCCTTCGGCTCTTCCCAGGATGCCGCAGTTTACCACGATTAGAGGTACAAACACTCCCAATTGAGTGGAAAGAGGAGGCAGGTAGGCTTTTAAAGCATAATCTATCATTGTTACAAATGAAGCAATTATTATTATGAATATGGGAATCCTTAAATTGCCAGGGATTATTTTTCTTAACGAGGAAATAAGCAGGTTAGACAATATAAAAACGAAAGTCGCGGCAAGCCCCATTCCGAGTCCGTTGTATGCGGATGTGGTGACGGCAAGAGTAGGGCAAAGTCCGATTGCCAGAACCAGAATCAGATTATTCTTAATTATTCCGTCGATAAGAGTGCGTTTTATTTCTCCCTCCATTTAATGTGTTTTACGTAAGTAGTTCTTATTTCTTCCCTGATTTTTTCTGCAATCCCTTGGATTTCAGACGTGAATTTCAATTTGTGTATATTTTTCAATAAAACCCCTTCGAATTTCTTTTCCAGAGCTTGCTTTAAAGCTTTGCTCTCTTCGGAGGTTTCTTCCTTTTCTGTTTGGGGATTCTCAATGAATATCGATATTTTATTAATTCTTTTATTTTCGATTTGTGTAAGAAGGTGAAAAACAAAGGAAGAGTCCTCGATTTTTGAAAGATATATAAAATTATTTAAATTTTTCCATAGTTTGTCAGGTGTAATTTCTTCGAGTGTTGAGTCCGAAGATTGTGCTAAATTTTCTAAAGAAGTTTTTAGAAATTCTTTAAATTCATATCGGGGTAGAATCTCTTTGTATTTCTTTAACCCGTCTCTTATAGCATCAGTAGCAGCTCTGGATGAAATGGTTGCAGAAGTTATTGCGTCTATTTTGCCTTCCTTTTTATCTTTTTTTAAGAAAACTTCATCTGCGATGAGATTTTTGAATTGATCCAGAAATGCAACTTCCGCGATTTTCATACCCAGTCCCGGTGTTTCCGAAAGGTCCTCTTTTGGTATTTTTACTCTTATGATTTTTCCGATTGAATCGACTCCTACAATCGGTCTTATTTTACCGGAATATCCTTTTTTCTCGGATTTGAAGATAAGGCCTACATATTCTTTTCCTTTAAAAACTTTCCATAAGGTATCTGCTTTTATTTCTTCGAAACGAACCGATGGGTCGCTGAATACTTCGCTCAATGATTTTTTCAATGATTCTTCTTTGTACTTGGAAATCACAGGGGCTGTTTGCTTGTAGACAAAGGAAAGAAGGAATGCGGAAGTTATTCCTACTAAAAACAATACCGATACTTCCCGAATTTTCTGCGACATCTTTACCTCCCGAATATTTTTTTCTCGGATATTTTGTCGAGAAGAGGTACGAACATGTTCATAATCAAAATAGAGTAAGAGACACCTTCAGGATATCCACCCCAGACTCTTATTAGAACACAAATCACACCGCCGCCAATACCGAATATCCATCTTCCTTTTACTGTTACCGGAGAAGTTACCATATCTGTTGCCATAAAAAGACCTCCGAGCATCACTCCGCCGGAAAGTATATGAAAAAGTGGAATTGCCGGTGTTTTCCCTAAATAATATAAAATGCCTGAGAAAGCAAAGACCGATCCAATATATCCCAGTGAGATTTTCCAATCTGCGTATTTTCTAATAAACAGGTATAAAGCACCTATCAAGAGAAGAATTGCTGAGGTTTCACCAATACAACCTCCAACATTTCCAAAGAAAAGAGCTTTAAGCATATAAGTTGAGTTTAGAGATTGTGCTATCGACTCGGTCGGCTGTACTTTAAGCAAAGTCAGTGGTGTTGCTTGGGCTACACCGTCAAGGGCCTGTAAAGGTAAGCCGGATAGGGTTCCGTCAAGCGGAGTTTTCCAATTTCCGGCCATTAAACCTGGCCAGGAAGCTGTTAGAAATGCTCTTCCCGCGAGAGCGGGGTTGAAAATATTATAGCCTAAGCCTCCAAAGACTTCTTTTACTACGAAGATAGCAAAAGCAGACCCTACTACGGGGAGCCACCAGGGAGAATTTGGAGATATATTGAAAGCTAAAAGCATTCCGGTGATAACAGCGCTTCCGTCCGAAATATTGATTTTTCTTTTTGTTATTTTTTTGAAAGTATATTCGGTTCCCACGGCTGACAGTATTGAAAGTAAGGTTAGTAAGATTACTCTTTCTCCGTATATACTTATAGAATATATGAAAGCGGGCATTAAAGCACCCACCACACTCCACATTATCTTATTCGTGCTACTGGTAGATATTATATGGGGAGCCGGGCTAATATTTAACATTATTTACTCTTTTTTGTTATTCTGTTTTTGGCAATCTTAAATTGTTGTGTAAGAGGAATATTTGCAGGACAAACGTATGAACAACTGCCGCATTCCATGCAGGATAGGATTCCTAAATCTTTTGCTTTTTCCAATCTGTCCATTTCTATATATTTATATAATTCTGTGGGTATTAATTTCATTGGGCAGGAATCTACGCATGCGGCGCATCTTATACAAGGTGCAGGTTCTTTTTTCTTGAATTCTTTTTCGTTTTGAATAAGAATTCCTGTGGTTCCTTTTAGAACGGGAGCTTCCGCGCGAGATTGTGTGATACCCATAAGAGGCCCACCGTTTATAATTTTCGAAATCTTTCCGATAGGACCTTCAGTCAATTCAATAAGGTATTCGAAAGGTGTTCCGATGGGTGCAAGGAAGTTTGATTGATGTCTTACGTTCCCTGTTAGAGTAACAACTCTTTCAAAAAGAGGTTTCGTGAGGTATACTGCTTCATAGATTGCGAAGGCTGTTCCAATGTTCTGAACATAAACGTTTACGTCGAAAGGTAAGCCTCCTTCCGGTACTTTTCTTCCCGTTATGGCATCAATTAATTGTTTCTCTGAGCCTTGAGGATATTTAGTTTTAAGAGTTGCGAAATTTGCCCAGGGAAATAGTGAGGCGGAACTTTCCATATTTTCGAGCGCGTCGAGTTTATTAGACTCAATCGCAATCCATACATTTTCAGGTTTAACTATTCTTCTGATTATGTCAACGCCTTTCATTATTCCTTCTGCTTTTTCCATCATTAATCTATAGTCGCTCGTTAGATAAGGTTCACACTCAATTCCGTTTATTATTAGATCTTTTATTTTTTTGTTGGAAGGTATTTGTAATTTAAAATAGGTCGGAAAAGCAGCTCCGCCCATACCTACGATACCACTATCCTTTATAATACTAATAAGCTTTTGTTTGGGCAGGTTTGTTACTTGTTCTCTTTTTTTTTCTTTAAAGGGTTCGGTATTTTCTTTGTTTACTTTTATTTTCATTGCTTCCTTCATGCCGCCAAGGGGGTGAGGGTATATTATCGTCCCCATATAGGTTCCGTTTGCAGGAGAGTGAAGCGGTACTGATAATTTTCCGGATGCGTTTGCGATTTTCTGTCCTATTACAATTTCTTCTCCCTTTTCGAGGATTGGCTCGGAAGGAATGCCCGTATGCTGGGATAAATGAAGATATAGAAAATCGGGTGGATCGATTCTTTTTATTTTGGAATTTTTAGATTTTTCTTTGTAGTCGTATGGATGTATACCACCTTTAAACGTTAGGAGTTTCAAATTTCATTTCCTTTGAAGTTGATTTTACTGCTAATTTACTCCCTATCATCCCCAGAATTATTCCGAAGACTACAGTCCCTATTATTATTAAATTGTGAGGAAAATAAAATTTAACGAAAAATTTTGAGGTTACCTGGTAAATTAAATATAAAAGACCTCCGCTCATAACTCCTGCCACGCCGCCTTCTATTGAACCGGCAAGTATGAAAGGAGCGTGAATGGTCTTTTCTGTGGCTCCTACTAATTTCATTACTTCTATGGTTCTCTTTCGGGCTAGAACCGTAAGACGTACGGTATTTGATATGACAAAAACAGAGGCAAAACTAATTACAATTCCCAGGAGTATATCGAAGAGGAATAAAATTTTTACAACCCTGTCTAATCTGTTAATCCAACTTTCTCCGTATTCTACGGTTATAAATTCGTTAAAAATATCTATTTTTTCAGACACTTCTTTTACTTTTTCAGGAGAAGTGAAGCCATCTTTTAACTTTATGCTGAAAGAAGCAGGCAGAGGATTTGATTTTACTGCTTCGATTAAACTTGGAGCGTCCTTTATCTCCTCTTGAAATTTTCTTAATGCTTCTTCTTTGTTAACGTATTCTACACTCTCCACCCCAACCATGGACATAAGCTTTTCCGACAGTTCTTCTATTTGTTTTTCAGGTAAATTTTCTCTCAAAAAGGCGTTTATTTCGACTTTTTCCCTTGCGAGTCTTATTATACCGAAGAGGTTGAAGGTGCCCCAGAGGAAAGCGCCAAGTAGAAAAAGAGAAAAGAACATTATCCCTATGGCAATAAAAGTCATAACGCCATTTCTCCTGAGTCCGATTAAAGCTTCTCTTAATGAAAACATTTTATGTCTTTAATATCTGTCCCTGTTCAAGATTCAGAAATTTTCCTCCCATTTTCTTGGAAAGTTCTACGTCATGAGTAGCCATTAAGACAGCAGTTCCCGCAGTGTTTACTTCCTGCAGGATTTTTATAATATCCTCTGAACCTTCCGGATCAATGTTGCCGGTAGGTTCGTCAGCAAGAAGAATGAATGGTTCTCTAACCAGTGCTCTTGCGATAGCTGTTTTCTGTTGTTCTCCACCCGAAAGAGTGTAAGGAAAATCATTTCTTTTATGCGATAATCCTACAAGAGTCAATACCTTCATTACTTTTTCTCTCATTTTTCTACCTGATTGACCTGTAACTTCAAGTGCGAAAGCCACGTTTTCATAAATTGTTTTATCCCTCAATAATTTAAAATCCTGGAAAATAATACCTATTCTTCTTCTGAGAAAGGGAATTTCCTCTTCTTTTATAGTTGATGATAGAAAACCGGCTACAGCTACTTCACCTTCATCCGGAAAAATATCCATATATATGAGACGAAGAAGGGTGGTCTTACCTGAACCGGTTTGCCCGGTAAGAAAGAGAAAATCACCTTTTGCTATTGATAAATCAATGTTTTTTAGAGCGTACCAGCCCTTTTTGAATCTTTTGCTAACGTTTCTTATTTCAATCATTTCTTTTTGTTGCTTGTAAAATTATATGAACCGTGTCTTTTGTCAAGGTGTGATTAATCGGTTAGGTCGTTAGGACGTTAGGTGGTTAGATGGTTTTAAAACTTCCGACCCAACGACCCCACGAACTAACGATCCAACTAAAGCGAGGAACAACAAATCACACAAATAGCACGAATAAAAACTTGTTTTATTTATTTTTACTAAACCCTATATCCTAAATCCCAAATCCCAAAAAAGCCACTCAACTTAGATTCAAAGAATCTACGAACCAGAAAGGATCAACAGGATTTATTCTTCATTTAAGCAATCAGGAACAATTCTACCGGTTGGATCATAAATTTTAAAGTTACCACTTACCTGTAACATACCCAGCATATAAAGCAATCCATCGTAATAGCGTCCCTCCTCAATGGGGATTGGTGTATCCCATAATTCTTCTAAGAAGTTAGTTCTATTATCGTTTGTTGAAGCAAGGCAGGCAACTGCATTCATGGCAACTAAACCAGGATTATGATTGTCTGACAATGTTTCGCCATCTAAGGTGAACATGCTGCCATAAGTTTTTATTCCCTTTTTAGCAAAGAAATCGAGTAATTTGTTACTTTGAGTTGTTTCCCAGTTATCTTTTGCAAACCATTCATAATCGATAGCAACATTCATTGCAACCCTCCATGCATCGAATTGAAAATTATTATTTCCTACCCCATATGGATCAAAAGGTTTACCATTAAAATGAGCATAATCAGGTGTTAAGCCTGTTTTGGGGTGAGCAGCTTTTTTCAAAAATTCACGGCTTACCTCTGCGGCATCATACCAAAACCGCGTATCTTTATCAGCCCAACATGCCCAGAGTTCATAGAAATGAGGTACATGATAAGAAGGATCAGTAAAATCATCTGCACTACCCAGGGGAACAAAGACAATTTGTTTTTCTTTTTTGTTAAACATGTTTGTTATTATAGTATCATCATCGGAGGTTTCTACTTTATTAAGCATTGCATCTAAAATAGCCTGTGCTTCGGCTTTATAGTTATAAATGCCTTTTCCGTTTCCCCATCGTGCGGATGCGAAGAACAGTGCCATGACAATCCATTCTTCTCCATCTGAGGCTGAGTTGGAGCTTATAATAGAACCATCTGTTTTGAGTTGCCATGCGAAATAATCTTTTCGGGCTCCGTTTTTATGCTGCATATAGGTTTTTGCCCATTTCCATAAACGGTTAAATTCTGACTTTTTATCTAATTGAACCGCTATCATCATACCATATGATATTCCTTCACTACGAACGTCGTTATGATAAGTGTCTTTAATATATGCCATATCAGGTTCAACGGTATAGTATACACGCTGTGTATTATTGTCTCCATAGAATAACTGATTCCAGCTATTATCTAATTTGGCTTGTACCTCAGATTGACTTTTGCCGAGTAACTCGCTGAAAAGATTTTGGTATTCTCCTGAAAAGTAAGCCCCATTGTGTTTTGAAAGATGTTCGGCGCCGGTTGTTTTCATTGCGGATACTTTACTGATGGGGATAAATGTAACTGAAATTATCAGTGAAATAAAGACAATTAAGCTTTTCATTTGGATTTTTCCTTTCCTTTGGTTTTATTTTTTGGTATTTCTGCTCAATTTTATTTTTTAAGCGACTTCGCACTGACAATTTATGTGGTTTGTATCCTGAAAAATTCATAATTTTAATTATAACGTGTAACCTATAAAGGGTCAAGTGTCAAATTTCGATTCTGCGTCTCTAAACAAAGAAAAAATGGGGAAATTGGACGTGGATTTGTTTATTAGTGCAATGTCCAGTGTCCAAAGTCAAAACTTAATCCTACGCACACTAACTCATTAACAAACATAGAGGCTCTTGACAGTAATGGATGATTAGCTATATTTCTACTTAAGTTGCGGAAGTGGCGGAACCGGTAGACGCGCTGGGTTCAGGGTCCAGTGGTTAATAGCCGTAGGGGTTCGAATCCCCTCTTCCGCAGGTATTTTGAATGTTTTTTCGAACTCCCATTCCCACCTACACCCCACACCAAACTTTCCACCCCATGCTCGTCCGCCTCGCACGAAGGCGCTCGGCGACCTCGCTTAGAAGGCGACCGCCCTTCCGCGGATGCTTCGCCAACTACGTCGGCTCGCCCCGCGGAATAGGCTCGGTGATTTCCGAACCTTTGAATGTATCTCTCCGGCAAATAGAAAATGTCCAACGAAATTTCGTCAAGTCCGTATGATACGGACTTGATAATACTTTGAAAAAGTTGGGGTCGCTCGGTGGGGGCAGTTTCGCCAATCTTTTTTGAAAAATATTTTAAGTTTTCTAAAACAATCTTTGTTTCAAACTTTTCTTTTTCTTCTTTTTGAATTGAAAGTTGTATCCCCTGTTTTTTTATATTTGGGATGGGGGCAGGATTCTGAATTCAGGCTTCTGGCTCCTGACTTCTTTTTTATATCCTTTTTCTTGTTTTCGAGATTTTCGATTATATTTTCTGGGGGCCTATATAATCTGGAATGTTACAGTTTTGAAGTCTCTATCCGGTCTTTTATTATCATTATATCAAGTTAGAAAAGAAATGATTATTGAAATCATCGCGATTATTATTGCAATCCAAGCCAAAAATAATCCTGAAACAGAAGTATAAATACTCGAAGTTGTCGTAATATTTTTTATAAGTTCAAGTGTTTCATTTGTTATATCATTAATAAAAGAATGGAATCCTATTAGTCTATCTGGGAAACCTGTATAAGAACATACATCATTATTATATTCTTTTATGATAACCTTGTCTGTTTCAATCTCGATAGGAAAAGGCTTAGATGTAATATATTGAGCCATTTCACTATCTTCATTATCTATTTTGATAGGACTTTTTAAATTATAGAAAGAAATACCGTTGTTTGCGAAATTCTGATATGTTTGAGATAGTTTTAGTAAAATACTTACTCTCATTTTATAATCAATTACATCTTCCAAGTTTCTATGAACTTTCTCCCAATAATCCTTTACTCTATTCCATTTTTTTAAATTCCAGAAGTCTTTTATTTTTAAAGGTACTAAAAGAGTAGATTTTATTTCTTCTCTTATATTAAAGATACTTTGCTTTATTTCTCTTAAAGTTTCTTCTAGAAAGTGCAACAATCTATTTGTTTCCGATTCATGAGCGATTATTTGAGTAATGTGTTCTCTTTCCCCTAAAAGGAAGAAGAATTTCTTTCCCTCACTTGCTCTACCAGTTGGGAAACTTATGTATTTAATATTTAAATCTAAAAAATCTAAATAAAAAACTAATTCTCTCTGTCTATCTATATTTTTGTTCTTAAAGTCCATACTTCCCGATACATATCGCCAATTTGTTTCTGCTGAAATGCTCATCATTCTGTCTTCTGTTCTAGGAATTGGTAGGAAATTGTAAGAAATTATTCCTTGTTTCTTAACAAAATCGCGTGCCTCATTAATTTTTAATGATCCCTTTTTCAAGAGTCTTTTAATAACAAATACAACTCCATCAAATTCTATTTCGCAATCAAATCCTTTATAAGAAAGAATATATGGCAACCCGATTGCTGAAGGTTTTTTCTGAAAATTCACCTCGGTAAATTTTTCGTCTTCTTCTAATTCCCTTTTTAAATTCTGCAATGCTTCAACTTTTTGAGCATAGATATGATTAATTCTTTTAGGGAAACTTTTAAAATCTACACCAAGAAAAGGGTCATTCGCAAATCTGAAATAGAAATTGTAAGCTTCTTCCTCAATAGGTGAAATAGCAATATATTCATCGCTGTAGTAAATTCTTGTTCCTACTTCCCAGATATCTTTGATATCAAATAAATCAATTTTTATATCCATTATATTTAATCCTTTATTTGTTTTTTTTTATCGAAATTTGTATTAGGCATTTTTATCTCAACACCTTTCTCACAAATGCAATAGTAAAGTACGACATCAGAAAAAGTCCGGCAAACCCTTCTATTCCGGAAAACACCCTTCCCCAAAAACTTGGATAAACATATTTGTCTCCATACCCTATCGTGAGAAAAGTTATGATGCTATGATATGTTCCATTAAAAAGTTTAATCATCCACACAGGCATTTTTTCCGGTAAGTATAAAGGTTCGGTATTGCCTAAGACCCAATAAGGCAAGGAAAATAGAGCAATACAAAGACCCATATTTTTGATAACTTGTACTGGACTGGTTCCGTATAATCCAATTTTCTCGAAAAGATATAACTTAAAAAGATAAAAGGGATGTTTTTTCATTACCTCCCTTATTGACTTAGCTTTGTCCCAACCTGCTTGATCTCTAAGCCAGTGTTTTCGAAATTGTACATACGCTTCATCTTCATCGTCATACTGGCCAAGATTTCTAAAATTTTCTTTAAACAATCTATATTGATCTGCTTTTTGTTTATGTGTAGTATTCACTTTTTGTTTTCCGATCTTTTGATTTTCTATCGCTTGTTTTAATCCAAATTTGGTATAATCTAGGTGAATTTTTCCGTATAATTTGGTATTAATAAAGTTGACTTCTTTAATGTTAGGAGTTAATACTTTGCCACTATGTACATGGTCACCAAAATCGATATTTGCATACAATATAGCATCCTGGAAACTTAATTGGTTGACTCTTTTGACTCTAGAATCTAAATCTCCATAGAGGGTTGCTCCTCCAAAATCGATTTTATTGCAAGTAACATCTAAAATTGAAAATTTACCCGGATTGGTTTTTATATCTCTTAAGTTTAAAGTACACTTGTCAAGTCTGGCGAAACTAAAAAGAATTTCTTTACCTTTAAATTCAACGCTATCGAAATTTATTTCTCCCTTAGATAAAGAAATTTCTTTAAAATTAAGATTTCCCTTGCCGAATACTGTCCTAAAGAAACTAATATCACCGTTTCCAAAACTTGTATGTTGAAAAGAAACTTCGCTATCTCCAAAGATGGCACCTTCAAAGGAGATTTTTCCTTCTCCGAAAGTCGAATTGAAACGGACTTTACTGTTGCCGAATTTTGCAGCCGCAAAGGAAACATTCCCATCTCCAAAGAATGTCTGCTCAAAAGACACTTCTCCTTCCCCAAATATAACAGCCCGAAAATCCACTACTCCCTTGCCAAAATTTGCATTCTTAAAACTTACTTTACCTTTACCAAATCTAACTGGTTCTCTTACTAATTGGGGGACTGGACCTAGAAAATAGACGTCGCCGTCCCCGAAACCAACATCGTCAAAGTAACAATCTCCGTCGCCAAAGTCACTTTCCGAAAAATATACATTTCCTTCTCCAAATATACTATGTGTAAAATATACATTTTTTTTGCCAAATTCACAACATTCAAAAATAACATCTGCATCATCGAAAATAATATGAAATCCTACTTCCCCATTTTTAGCTTTTAACCAACTAAAATCAAATTTGCCGTGTTCACAATTATTATCTAAACCAAAAACTGTAGGACCTATTGAAATATCATTCTCACAATCAATACAAGAAAAATCTATTTCGCCCTTTTCGTTAGATTCGAAAAATGAATTAGTTATAAATATTTTCTCAATATCTATATTTTCTTTTTCCCCTAGTCCATACTCTTCTCTATATTCTTTAAGAGAAAAACCTTTTATATACTTTCTATGTAAAGAGATACGCTTTTCTTTTGCAATCATTTCATATATTTTTTCTTTTTTAACTACTTCAAAGGTCTTTTTCGTCTCTGAATCCCAAAACCCTTTACTTTCCTTAGTGGCGGTGATCGTGACTCTCTCTACTCCTTCTTCTTTAAAGGATTTACTTATTTTATATCTCATATTCCTTAACCTGTAAGAGAAATTTTATTTAGTTCAAAAATAAATATCATATTTTACGACCTATCAATTCATCTATGCTAATTTCTAATGCATCTGCTATTTTCTTCAGAGTCTTAATTGTTGGATTGTCATTTGACCCAGACTCTAACTTAACAAGAGTGGTGAGTGTCACATTCGCAAGCTTTGCGAGTTTATCTTGCGACAACCCTTTTTGCATCCTAATTCTTTTAATATTTTCAGAAAGCATAACCACCTATTGACTTATAGTAATATATTGCTATCATTATATTGTTATAATATATTCTTATCATTTTATTGTTATTATAAATTAAAGGAGGGTAAATTGCAAGAGAAATGAAATGCGCAATATACACACGAGTCTCAACTGACATGCAAGCCGAAAAGGAATATAATTCCTGTGAGGCTCAGGAAGAACGAATAAAGTCTTACATCAAAAGTCAGGAAGAGCTTAAACTTTATCAAATTTATAGCGACCCCGGATATTCAGGGGCGAATATCGAAAGACCCGCTCTCGGCAGAATGCTTAAAGATATTGTCGACGGAAAAATCGATTGCGTTCTATGTTATAAAATCGATAGACTGACAAGGTCGCCTAAAGATTTTTACGCTTTGATTGAACTTTTTGAAAATAACGGAGTTTCTTTTACCTCCATAACAGAACACTTTGATACCGCGACTCCTTCGGGAAGACTCTTAAGAAATATTATGCTCACTTTCGCCCAGTTTGAACGGGAACTCGTAACCGAAAGGACAAAAGATAAAATGCTACAAAGAGCTAAAAAGGGAATGTGGAACGGTGGCGCGCTTCCTTACGGATATAAGAACGTGAATAAAAAACTTATTATAAATCCGGAAGAATCAAAATTTGTAAAAGAAATGTTTAGAATATTTATCGAAACTAAATCGCTTGCTGAAACGAGAAGGAGAATAAACGAGAAATATAAAACAAGAAAAGGCAAGAAATTCGCTAAAAACACAATCGATAATATTTTAAGAAATCCTCTTTATTACGGTAAGACTTCTTATAGTGGGATTTTGTACGATGGTATTCATAAACCGATAATAACCGAAGCGATGTTTTTAAAAACTCAGAGCCTAAAAAGGAAAAGGTACAGAAATAAAACAAAGATTAAATATAATTATCTTCTGCAGGGACTTCTTAAATGTAGCGATTGCGGTTCAGGAATGACGCCTACTTACACAAAGAACAGAAAAAAAGACGGAGTTACCCCAAGATATACACATTATTACAGATGTACACGCACTTACAGACACGAGTGGGATTGCTGTACAATTAAATCCGTGAACGCGGAAAAAATAGAAGATTTTGTTATAGACAAATTGAAGGAAATAAGCAAAGACGAAAAAGCGATAAACAAAATAGTCGAGAGGACAAACAAAAAAGACGAGAAGAAAATAAGTCCCCTCAAAAAACAGGAAAAAGAGAAAATTGATGAATTAAGGGTGGTGGGGAACAAACTTCAAAATCTTATCGATATTCTCTCTGAAGTGGGGATTGGGAGATTTCCTTCCGTTCGGAAGGAAATCGAAAATCTCGAAAACAAGAAAAAGGTTTTGGAATTTGATTTAGAGGGGATACAACTTTCAATTCAAAAAGAAGAAAAAGAAAAGTTTGAAACAAAAATTGTTTTAGAAAACTTAAAAGATTTTTCAAAAAAGATTGGCGAAACTGCCCCAGAAGACCGACCCCAACTTTTTCAAAGTATTATCAAGTCCGTATCCTACGGACTTGACGAAATTTCGTTGGACATTTTCTATTTGCCTCCGAGATACATTCAAGGGTTCGGAAATCACCGAGCCTATTCCGCGAAGCGAGCCGACGCAGTTGGCGAAGATTCCGCGGAAGGGCGGTCGCCTTCTTTGCGAGGTCGCCGAGCGCCATCGGGCGAGGCGGACGAGCTTGGGTTGGGTGTGCGGTGGAGCGCAGGTGGTAATTGGTGTTCGAAAAATCGTAAAGAATGGCTGCCCTTGACGTACAATCTTCGAACTCTCCGCCTCACATTCAAAAATTCGATTTTCAAAACCAACTAAAAAACAACTCCATCCCCCGGCAACCCAGCCCCACAATACACCCCTCCCATCCGGCTTGCCCGCCGCCTCGCGTCGGGCTGCCTTTGGCTTCGCCCTCGCTATCGCTCGGACATCAGCCAAAGACTGGCTTGCGTACGCAAGCGCAAGCCGTCTTGACCCCACCCCAGCAGTCACAGTCGGTCGACTTCAGCCTCTTCGGGTCTTCCGCAACGCCCTTTGTGTGCCTGCTGTTTTAAGCGGTTTTTGTTTCTCTGTTTAAAAAAAGGCTCAAAAAGAAAAATGTATTCCTTTTTTAAGTCTTTTGTTATAGAAAAGGCTTACCTTGACTATAAATTGGAAACTATTATATTCTTTTCATAGGAGAATTAAAAAACCAGGTGCTGTTTTGCTGAAAGAATATTTTGAAACAATTAAAGTCCAAAAGAGAATCGATGGATTTATCCAGAGGTTGAGAAGGTTTTAAAGAATTTTGAAATATCCGAAATGAGTCTTTCTCAGATTAGTTCAGAACCTCTATAAATAAAATAATGAAGAAGAAGAAGAAAAAACCTACGCTAAAAAAGGATAAACCCGATTCCCCGGATCTGTCCTCTCTGTTTGAATCGTGGTCAAAAGAATTTTCCTCTCAGATAAATAGAGTTTTCGATCTGATTGCTGGTAGTCAACATTATGAACTCGGAAGACATCGGGAGTTACTCTTTCGTAATTTCCTTCGGAAATACCTGC
>Ga0315544_1002066_pt1 | contig 14585 bp, 10 predicted proteins | sample SalMarSW160130MG_2_FD_202543 | JGI IMG/M metagenome (GOLD analysis project Ga0315544, IMG submission 202543) | Salt marsh sediment microbial communities from the Plum Island Ecosystem LTER, Massachusetts, United States - Salt Marsh Sediment SW1601-130 ... | reverse complement strand
ACTCACGATAATCCCAACGCAACACAGATAGATACCTGGACCCAATGGACTATCAACCTACAGGCATTTGCAGACCAGGGCGTGAACCTGGCCAATGTCAACACGATTGCTATTGGTTTTGGCGATAAGAACAATCCATTAGCCGGCGGTTCGGGTATGATGTACTTTGATGATATTCGTTTGTATCGACCGGCAGAGACGGCACCGTAAGCCGGGATTAAAATGGTAATTGGTTGCGAGGTTGACCCCGTTAGATAACTTCGTATTTTTCATATCTAACGGGGTTGATATAGCGAATTCGTGTCAATTGTACCTGCCTGCACCCACTTGCTTTCTTGCGAAAGCAAGAACGGGGGTAACGCAGGCACAGGTGCGGTTACGCAAGTGCAGGTAATTCGGGGCTTATATCGAATGATTCGATATAGGCCCCATTTGTTTTTCATAAGCATTAATATTGACCCATTGTTCTCTTCTGTTGCTCGGCTTGGGTAGAGTAATCCTTTGTATTTAGCCCATCAATTTATTGATTGGTTTATGCTACGCCAGGAATACTTTCCTCTTCCCCACCTGCTTGCCCTCGATGCCGGAACGGGCCGGCAAAAATGGCAGGGCAAACTCGGCGGTAGCGCTCCATGGTGGGCATCTGTCACGGCCGCGGATGACAAGCTCTACTGCATTAGCGAAGCCGCCGAGGCTGTCGTTCTTGCCGCCGATGATGGCCGGTTCAAGATCCTTTCACGAATCGATATCGAAGACAAGCCCATCCAGGCGTCAATCACCATCGCTGACGGCCGGTTGTTCATTCGCACCGCCAACACACTATTCCGCATCGCCAATTAGAGCAGCTTGTTGGCGCAAATGCGAGAAAGGCTATCAGCTTTAAATTTATAACGCCTCAAAGGCCAGTTACAGGACGTACCCGTCTTGAGGGGTATCATACAGCCTATTTTCCGCACGAAAAAAACAAACTAATTCTTTGATTGTTAGTGTAACACTTAGTATACAGTATATATAAGTATCTCGGGTCAACAAAGGTCGATAGTGGGAAAAATAATATAGCAGATATGCACGGTAACCAGCTTTTACAAAGGGCAACAGACTGGTGGTATAGGTAGGGAGGTAAAGCGATGGCTGCTTCCAAGAAAAATAGGAGAGAATTTATTGAAGAAGCCCAGATGTCGCAATCGCATCTTGAAAAACTTAGGCGTGGCAAGGCCATGCATAAACAGGTGGAGGATGTGATTAAAGAAAGCAAAGAACATGCAAAAATCTTTGCATCATATCAGCAATCCATCTCGGAATTGCGTGAGTTTTATGTAAGAGAAGCCAGTTATGAACAGATGCTTCAAAAGACAGTGGATTTATTCGTTAAGAATTTCGGTTATTACATGACCTGGTATGGTGAGTTACAATCGGATGAGAAGGTAATTATTCCCAACGTATGGGCTGGAAAATACGAAGAATATCTGAATGGATTGCGGCTTGAGCTTGATGACAGCAAAGATGCTAAATGTGCTATGAGTCTTGCGATTGTAAACAAAGAACCTTTTGGGTATGCCGATCTTGAGCACGATAAAGATTTCGAAAAATGGCGTCCATTAGCCCTTAAATATGGATATCGTTCGAACCAGGCGATTCCGCTCATTATAAATGGCAAAAGTGTTGGAGCGTTTTTGGTTTATAGTACCCGCCCCCGGGCCTTTAGTGAGGATCTGATTCAGTATCTTGTGGGAATAGCGAATGAACTTGCCACGATTGTTGAAAACATCACCGGGCGCAAGAAGGCTGGGGAGGCGTATCGCACGCTGGTGGACCATTCGCTGCAGGGGCTTGTAATCTTCCAGGATGGGCGTGTTGTCTTTGCCAACCAAACTATGACCGAGATCACCGGTTACGCTCTGGACGAGATGCTGGCCGCGTCTTCCCAACAAGTGCAAACACGTGTGCATCCAGAGCATCGGACGCTCGTTTGGAGCCGACACCAAGAACGGCTCAGGGGCAAACGCTTGCCCGAGCGTTATGAGCTTCGTGGAATTCGCAAGGATGGAACAATATGTTGGTTGGAGATACATGCCAGTCGGATTGAGTACCAAGGCAAGCCTGCCGTACAGGCTGCCTGTGTCGACGTCACCGAGCGAAAGAAGACAGAAGAGGCGTTGAGAGAGAGTGAGGAGAAATACCGTTCAATTTTCAATACGGCTGCCGGTCTCATAACATCGGTGGACAGAAATGGGATCATTTTAGATTGCAATGCAAGGATTAAGGACCTTCTCGGCTATGAGAAGGATGAGGTTGCAGGACAGTCTATAGCAAAGATTTTCCATCCAGATTATATGCAACAGGCGAGGGCCTGCCTCAATAAAATATTAGTTGATGGTTTTGCCCACCACAAAGAATTCAAGATGGCCAGAAAAGACAACGAGATAATCGACGTTGAAATAAATGCTGCCGGAGTAAAAGATAAAGAAGGGAAATATGTGGGGGGCATATGTATCATTCAAGACATAACCGAGCGCAAGAGGGCGGAAGAGGCACTACAGAAACGGACAGAAGAGCTAACAATCATGAACGAAATGGCGATAGAACTGGCAGCTGCATCTTCCACGGCCGACATTTATAAACTTGTCTGCGAGAAGTTGAAAAGTATTACCGGGGCCCTCTTTACAGGCATAACAAGTTACGATGCCCAGAGGCAAGAGCTTAAGGTAGAACATATTTCCACAGATAGTAAATTTATTATCACAGCAAATAAGATACTCGGCCGGAAAGTCAAAGAGCTCCGAATTCCTCTGGAGCCTCGCTATATCCAGGAGATGCTATCGGAGAAAGCAAAGAAGCTGGAAGGGCTAAACGAACTGATATTCGGTACTATTCCGAGAGCCGTGGTCAACACTCTCAAAAGAGCTCTTAAAATTGGTGATGTATATGGATTGGTTCTACACTACGGTGGCAAAATTATAGGTACGATCGCGGTTTTGATGCCGCAACAAAAGCCTTTACTTTCAATTGAGATGCTTGAAGCTTTCGCCAACCTGGTTGCTACTTCTCTGAAGCGTATGAAGGCAGAGGAGGAGCGGATAGCGGCAGTGCAGGAAAGAGCGGCTGTTGTTGACGCAATGTCTGATTCAGTTATTGTTGTTAATCCGGATGGGCGGATAATCTCCTGCAACCCCGCTCACTTAAAGATGTTCCGTCGTAGTTCTGCAAACGAAATCTTAGGAAGAAACTTTAGTGAATTAAGAGAAGTCTTTTGTGACCCGGATGAAGATATTCCGAAGATGTTAGGAGTGTTTAGGTCGATAGTTCAAAACGGTATTTCCAAACCTGTTGAGGTTAGAGTTCGAAGGGCAGACGGAGAAGAGCTGACGGTTAGTGCTTCAGTGAGTTTACAAAGAGACGCGATAGGCAATCCTCTGAATGTTGTAGCGATCTTGAGGGATATCACACCACAGAAGCAATTGCAGGAGATGGAGAGAGAAGCAGCAGTAACGAAGATGGCAGTAGAGATGATTGAAGGGATGCTTGAGGGAGTTACGATTATAGACCTTGATGGGACAATTCGCCAGGTCAACAGCGAGTTTGAGAGAGGTTCGGGATATAAAAAGGAAGAGGTAATTGGAAAAACAGCAATCGAGCTTGGAATCATCTCCCAAAAAGATAATCGAAGGATTGAGAAGGAAATTATTCCGAAATTGATGAATGAAGGCCTTGTTCGAAACATTGAGACGGTTGTTATGAGTAGGGACGGGACAAGATTTCCTGCTTTAATGAACTGGAGTTTAATGAAGGATGCCCAAGGCAATCCAAAAAGTATCATTGTTACGGCAACAGACATCACTGAGCTCAAGCGGGCGGAAGAACAACTTCGAGAGTATCAACAGCAGCTCCAGTCGATGGCTTCGGAATTATCGTTAACCGAAGAGCGTGAAAGACGAAGCATTGCCACAGGATTGCATGACCGCATCGTACAACCCTTGGTATTCGCAAAAATGAAATTAGATGAATTGGAGTCTTCAACGACATCGGCTGATTCCGGCAAACACCTGGAAGAAATTAGCAACATGCTTGATCAGGTTATTGAGGAGACACAAACCTTGACTTACAATTTGGGCTCTCCTACTCTGTATGAGTTAGGTTTAGAGTCAGCCATAGAGGAGTGGCTTAGCGAAGAGATAGAGCAAAAACATAACATCTCAACCTTTTTTGAATCTGATGTTGCTCCCGAACCATTGAGTGAGGATATCAGCGGCTTTCTTTTTAGGAGCGTGCGAGAACTACTGGTCAATGCAGTTAAGCACGGCAAGGCACAAAATATCAAAGTTTCACTCCAATGGAAAGAGAACAAAATAAGAATCTGTGTTGATGATGACGGAGTTGGATTCGAATTATCGGAGGCAGGCGCCTCCAGAGACAAAAAAGGCGGCTATGGGCTTTTCAGTATAAAAGAACACTTGAGCCACATTGGAGGATATATTGACATTAAATCGAAACCGAAACATGGGACACAAGTTGTCTTAGTAGCGCCGTCAAAGGCAAAACCTATGGAAAGATGAGGTTGATATGAGCATAAGAATTCTATTGGCAGATGACCATGAAATTGTACGATATGGTCTGCGATGCTTAATTGAAGAGCAACCTGATATGGAGGTAGTCGGCGATGCGGTGAATGGACGTATGGCGACCAACTTGACCTGCGAGCTAAGACCGGATGTTGTCGTTATGGACATTTCCATGCCGGATATGAATGGTATTGAGGCCACACGAAGAATCCGCAAAGAAATCCCGGACACTAAAGTTATCGTCCTGTCAATGCATCATAAAAGACAATTTGTAATAGATATGCTCAAAGCCGGTGTTTCGGGTTATATATTGAAAACGAAGGTTCATGACGACCTGATTCGGGCAATTAAAGCTGCTGTTGCGAACGAAGTATATTTGAGTTCTAAGATAACGGGAATCATTGCCCATGATTTCACAAGTAATTTGTCGATATCAGACAAGTCAGATTCTGCTGTTTTGACCCCCCGTGAGCGGGAGGTGCTCCAACTGATATCAGAAGGGAAAAGCACCAAAGAAAGTGCATTGCACTTAAATGTAAGTATAAAAACGATCGAATCAACTCGGCGTCAAATTATGCAAAAATTAGATATTCACAATGTAGCTGATCTCACCAAGTATGCGATTAACGAAGGCATAACCTCACTTGACTTTTAACCATTGTTTATCGGTATTCCATATCATCATTGACTCTCTAATCTGGCCTTCATCCAGAACCATTTACTCTGCTAAGAAGCAAACTGCTGTATCAGTATTGAAAAACGCATCTAAGAGATAGAGAGTTAGCCAGGCTGCTCGTGCGTTGTGTCCTCTTACCACATTATCAGTGTATGTGTATTCAATTTTGTTATAGATTCCATGTTTTTCGCACCCCGAATACAGAGATTCCCTGATACACTTACGCTTTCCGCATTCCGATACATATTTTATTACTAAGCAAAACTATATATTCATTTTCCGGGCATACGGCTCATTAAAAATGCGGGAAGCAGGAGCTGCTAACATTCTTTGTCTAAAAACAAGTGGGATAAATGAAAGAAATAATCATAATCGCTGGTGAGAACAGGTTTAAAGTCGCCTGGCTAAGACAATGCTTAAAAGAAGAACATCACAGATCAATCCTTTGTGAAACAGTAGAGGAAATTATCGAAGAATTGGAGACCCTGCCAACTTGCGGAGTGTATGTTCCATTAGTGCTTATTGAGTCGGAAATATTGAAAAACATCAGCGATGAACTTGTTAACCAGTTAAGTAAGTGTGCACCGGAGGTTCCTTTTATGATGCTCGATGAGGAGGATTCGCCGGAGACAATTGAGTATATATGCGCACACCGAGTGAAATTTGAGCGGGAAGGAAATCCGTTAACTAAGGTGCTCGAAGGAGCTGGTATTGAGCTAACCTGTGCCCCTGCCAGCAACAAGCAGGGCCGAGAGATGGATAAATGATGGGTGATAAAGAAAAGAAGTAGGGAGATACTGTGATATGGATACATACTTGTTGCCAACCATATAATAACTCGGAACGGTATGTGAGCGGGCCGAATTAAACTCTTTCTTTCCTCCACTTCTCGGCCTGCTTTTTTTATGCCTCAATACTCTATAGGGTCCGCCAAAGGCGGATTGCCAACACCCACGCAACCTTCTTGTCTTAATTTGCCAATAAAGGCTTGCGTTACCACGAATGAGTGTGTTATAATTACGGCAGACAATTATACGAGCACGAGTCCCATCATGTCTGGTCCGCCATTGGCGGATCGGTTTGGAAGGACATTTATTGAAAGAGAAGGGGAATTGATATGTGCAAACGATACGGCTTTACGCTAATAGAACTTTTGGTAGTCATTGCCATTATCGCCCTGTTATTGGCGATATTGATGCCCTCGCTGCAGCGGGTAAAGAAACAGGCACAGTCTGTTGCCTGTATGTCAAACATCAAACAATGGTCATACTGTTGGCATATGTATCTCGAGGACTCCGGGGGAAAGTTTCCAAGCGGTGCCGGAGCCTCCGGAGACTGGCCTGAAAAATTGCGACCGTATTACAAGGACCGGGGGGCATTGACATTGTGTCCGTCAGCAAAAAAACCTTACACCGAGGGAGGCAAGGTCCCTTTCGGAGCCTGGCGATGGAGAACGGAAGGAGGAGGATGGACAGACTTTGAGAGCAAACCCGGTGACGATTACGGCAGTTACGGCCTGGATGAATGGCTCGGCGATAGACCTGAAGACAACTATTGGAAAACTCGAGAGCAAAAAAAGGCAAACAATATACCGATGTTTTTTGACTGTGTATTCATAGATACCTGGCCAAGTCACACACAAGGCCCTCCGGAGGTCGATGGCATTGTTGTACTACCAAACGAAATGCATTTAGTTTGCATCAACAGGCACAAGGGCGCCATAAATGCCGTTTTTCTGGATCTTAATGTGAGAAAGGTCGGTCTGAAGGAGCTTTGGACCTTCAATTGGCACCGCAACTTTGATATTCAGGGTCCCTGGACTACAGCAGGCGGCGTTCAATCGTCCGACTGGCCTCAATGGATGAGAACCTTTAAGGACTATTAGTGAAAAGACGCAGGGCAGGCACGGCTCGGCTGAGCTTGCCGAAGTCTGCCCACCTTTTCTTTGGTGGTGTGCAGTCCTTAGGGCTAACAGGCATATCAGGGTGGAGGATGTACGAGAGCTGAGAAGCTCAATTTTGAATCACTTGCAAGATTTCCCGCCTAACGTTATAATGCACAATGACAACTTCTGCCGAACTTATCCACCGTATACGAATTATCAGAACCCCGCCCATCGGATAGGCGGGGTTCAATGTGAGGGAGTACGTGATATGAGAAGCAAGTGTAAAACACATCGTATTCTTGAGGTCGCTTTGCTGATTTTTTGTCTGGCTTGTTTTCCTCAAGAGAATTTATATGCAAACGAGGAAAGCAAATACCTCGACGCCGTGCGCACGTTTGCTTACAACGTCCTCAAGTACGGCCGCGACACCTATGGACCCAAACATACACTGTTATTTGTCAATGGATTGAATATCCATACGCATGACCTGGTTGATATAACCATCCATTTGTATTAATCTCAAGACGGAGGTACTGAACATGAATAGGTTATGGTTATTCTGCTGCGTCTTATCACTGATTTACCCACTGACGTATATCGGTCAAGATAAGGCGAAAGGGTGTACGATAGGTGTGGTTTCTGGCAAAGCCACAGCGGACGGCCGGCCATTATTATGGAGGAATAGAGACGGCTGGGGTAGGGATTATGAGTTGGCCTATTTCAAGAATGGCCGTTTCAAGCATCTGTCTACAGCCTATCCGGGCTATTCACAAGCGATTATTGGGGCTGCAGTAAACGAATTTGGTTTTTGCATCGTTGAGGCGGCTGCCTTCGACCTGGAAGATAAATCCGGGAGGATTCCCGGGATCAAGAACATCTTGAGTCTGGCTCTTCGACAATGCGTGACTGTGGACGATTTTGAGAGCCTCCTTAAGCAGACCAATATCTCGGGCCGGACCACACAAGGAAACATCGGTATCATAGACGCCTTTGGTGGGGCCGCCATCTTTGAAATCGGCAGTTCTTTTTACACCCGATTTGATGCCACTAATCCGCAAGTGGCACCCCAAGGCTATGTTATCCGGACTAACTTCGCCATTACGGGAGGCGGTGATATCGGAAGAGCAAGATACGACCGTGCCAACCAGCTTTGGAAACAGGCTGTCGAAAAGGACCAACTCGATTACCGATACGTGCTCAGAAAAGTGTGCCGCGATTTATCCGATTCGGAAGAAATTTCTTATACACAGCCTGAGATGGAGATAACGGAAGACAATGCCCTTAAAGTCCTGAATAATCAAAATTCCATCAGCCGTCCCGGCACAACGAACGTGGCTCTATTTCATGGCGTTAAGCCGGATGAAAATCCCTCGTTGACAACCTTTTGGGTTATATTAGGCGGACCGATTTTTTCTGTTGCTGTACCCAGTTGGGTAATCGCTGAATCAACAGCACCGGAGTTGGATGGACAGGAATTTAGCCCCATTTGTTTAACAGCCAACGACTTGTACTTGGCGAACTACGTCACAAACAACAAGCGGAAACTTCTATTGAATCCCGAGATGCTTCCAGATATCTGGGCTTTGACCTATCCGGCTGAAGACCGGATTTTCGACCAAACCGAGAGCATTATGGCTCAATGGCGTCAGGACTATCCCACTGCTCAAGAAGTAGCCTCGTTTCATCGGTCAATGGCCTCTGAGGCCATGGGGGCTCTCGAAGAGGTGACTGGGATGCTAATGCGAAAAGGTGGGCCAACTGCAAACCTCCGCATTGCTCTACACATGAGAAGTGTCGAGAAAGCAAAGGCTTTTATTGAAGGATGCGCTAATATCAATGTGTCGGATGGTCACGGCTATACTCCTTTGCATTATGCCGTTCAAAATAACTTGAAGGAAATTGTGCAACTGCTTATTTCCAAGAATGCGGACGTGAATGCCAAAAACCGCTCAGGTCAAACGCCACTTGATGTCGCTATTCAGCAAAATCACAAAAACATCATGGAACTACTGACGGCTAATGGTGCTAAATCCTCATCCATATTTACAGCAGCGGCCATAGGAGATCCATTCAGAGTCAAAGCATTTCTTGCAGAAGGCGTCAATATCAATGCAAAAGGTCCACGGGGTCGAACAGCGTTGCACATAGCAGCCAGTGAAGGCCACAAGGAAGTCGTTGAATTACTTCTTGAAAATGGTACCAAAGTAAATGCAGGGGACAACATGAACCGGACAGCCGCAGAATTGGCCATGAACCGCGGTCATACCGAGATTGCTGAACTGCTAATCTTTAAAGGTGCCGATGTTTCTCCTCTGCATTTTGCTCTTTACATGAAAGACGAGGCCAAAGCAAAGAGTCTGATTGAGGCTGGCGCTGATGTCAACAAACGGACACCGTATGGTACTACCCCTATACATAGGGCGGTGAGTGCAGGTTTCACTGGTCTCGCTGAACTTCTCATCGCCAAAGGCGCTGATGTCAACGCTAAAGACAATTGGAACTGGACGCCCCTTCACGATGCAGCCTACGATGGCAACAAGGACATAGTTGAGTTGCTGATTGCCAAAGGAGCTGATGTTACTGCAAGAGATGGGGATAGTCGGACCCCATTGTGGTATGCTCAAGATGAGGGCCATACCGAAATTGTCGAACTGCTGCGCAAGCACGAGGCTGAGGAATAGTTTAGATGGAGCAGAGGTAAAAGTCTAAATTGACCCGCTACTGACCGTCCTCAATTTGCCTGGAAAATATGCAACGGCCGGCCTCTTGACTCGACAAACGGCCCAAAATTTCGATTTTGCTTTCCCATTTATGCGAGTCGATTCCCGTTGATAAACTCACGCCCTCCGCAGGATGCCTATCGGCAGAACCCCATAATTTACACAACCATCTCTGTATGAATCGCAGTACTCTCATATTAGAAACCTCCTGTCTTTTCGTGCCGCCTATCTCGGCTGCATAATTCTGATACAGCCGTTTTACAAAGCTCTATATATAAAAGGCAGCAACTTGACGGTTGGTAACGCGATGTATAGCGGTCCATTCTTTCACTTCTTCATTGTAGGCGATTTAGACCGAAGAATTTCTTGCTGCCCAGGGGAAAATAAAGTAGAATATTGTTTGAACTTGTCCGTAACGCAGGCAAAAAACGGGGGGCTGAAATCTTAGGAGGACATATAGAATGGCTGAGCATATATCGAAACAGCGTACCAAAGTTCCATCCTCCGAAGTGGAACTTCTACGAAGAATGGGCGGCTCGACACGCAGGCAGTTCCTTAAACAGTTCGGGCTTGGTATGGCTGGAGGAATGGCGGCACCTTTTTTAGGGGATGCACAGTCGGTATTGGCGTCAGAAACGATTGATCGCAAGGTGAAGTACCGAGTTCTCGGTAAGACCGGCCTGCGCATCTCCGAAATCGGAATCGGAGGCCATAGCTGGGCATACAAGCGGGTTCCCGATGGCCAGGGTGGATATCGCAGGCCGACTATTGACGAGGCCGTCCGGATGATTGCCGCGGCGATGGACATGGGAGTGAATTTTCTTGATTCCTGCACAGCGCTGGAAGAATCCAGTGTACCCGGCGAGGCGCTCAAAAGGCTGAAAGCGCGAGATAAAGTCATCGTCTCCATCCGCGTTTCCCACAAAATGAAGGGCATCGAAGCCGACAAACAGGAGATATACAAGTGGACTGAGGAGCGCCTGAAGCTGTGGCAAACCGACTATGTTGACCTCTGCCTGCTCTGCAATACCGAGGACGACACCCCACAGTCCGGCTACTGGGACATGTCCTATTCAATCGAAGCGCTCGACAAGCTAAAACAGCAGGGAAGGATTCGATTTACCGGATTCGGCTGCCACTTCACGCCCGAACTGTTCTTAGAGGCGTTTGAGAAGTTTGGTGACTACTTCGACACTTGCTCAATACCCTACAATGTGCGGCATCGCGCTGCGGAAAAGCTGCTGCCGGCGGCCAAGAAAAAAGGATTAGGAGTGATTACCATCAAGCCCTTCGTTCGTGGTGCTCTCTTGGAAAATCGCGACCTTAAAGGCGATGATGCCGGCCTGCCCCGTGACTTGATTGCCTTTGTGCTGGAGAACAAACTGGTTGACATCTGCACATGCGGTGTCCACACCCTCGACCAGGTCCGAGAGAACCTCAGCGCCTCATGGACGAAACTCTCACAAGACCGACGCGAACGACTCAAGGAACTTGCTTGCACCTGCATCACCGATGACGACTACGCCTGGCTGGAACAGGGTTGGCGATGTGCGTAGGGACCCCGCTTCGCGGGAACCCAGCGCACGTCTTTAGCCCGGAAAATATGGAATAATCCTGCCGGTTCGGCTGATGTACTCGCGGTATTCTTCTCCGAAGTGCTCGAGCATCATCTGTTCTTCTTTCGGGGCCCGGACAAGATACGTCGGTATAAAACTGACCAGAAATATCCAGCCTGCGAGCCAGTTCTCCAACAACAGTCCCTGTGCAATTGCCCAAAGCAGGTGTGCCGCATACATCGGATGTCGCACATAGTGATATACGCCGGCCGTTATGAGTGAGTGTTCCTGCTTGATTTGTAGTGTCGCCGTCCAATTGCGGCCGAGGTCGGCGTGTGACCTCCATAACAACAAAAGGGCAAAGGCAAAAACCACTGTCCCAACCCAGCCTAACCATCCTGGCAGGTCATAATTCGCAAAGTCCAGCCACGGCGAAAACAGATAGAACAAAGGTAGGACCATACCTACACCCGCAGCGCTAATTAGAATAATATCCACCGCGCTCTTGCGTTTGTCGTCGCTTTTGTTGCCTCTGCATCCGACCGTATATACCTTGCGAATAACTGAGCCTACGATAAAACCCACAAGAAAAATAACTTCGAAGATATTATCGAACCCAAACAATATTATCTCCTTTGCCGAACGCTATTATTTGATTAAATTTCCATATTCCGGTCCAATCTAAACATCTTCCCAGTCTTATTCAATAAAATGAACCTGTTTAGCTACCTAAGACAGCCATCAATATACCGGCAATGGCGACACCTGCTGTTGGCAGCAGCAATTTAAAGATGATTTTGAGCAGCGAAGTTTGGAAATAACTCGCTGAGAGGGCCAGGCAGAGGTGTACGGGTGTGAGCCAAAGGCCGAAAAGCAATCCGGAAAAGGCCAATCCTTCCAGCCCCATCCTGGCCTCGGAACCGGTGCCGATAAAGGCGATAAGGAACGGATAGGTAATCGCTACGGTCGGCATAGTTACTCCTGTCGTGAAGCAGACCAGCATCGGCAGGCCGAACAGCAGTAAATGCGGCGGCACATGGGCGCCTGTGAGAAATTCCACGACGCTGCCGATGGCGCCGCTGGTCTCGAGGTTGAGCTTAAAAAATAGCGCGCCGAAAATAAGCAGGACCATGTCCGGCTCGCGGGCCGCCTTGAAGACGGACAACCATCGCTTAAAAGGAAATTTGTGTATCATCAGCAATCCGACAATGGCCAAAAAGACACCGATCGCAGGCGGCAGGTCAAAGGCGATATATAAAACTGCGGTAAACGCGATAGGCCAAAAAGCGTGCAGGAAGTCACGCAGGTTATGGCTTATATGGCGCTTGACCTGCCGGTGTTCGGGACGTTTCGGCGGAATACCGAACATTAGAAGGACAATAATACCCCCCACGATACCCGCACCGGATAACACAATATGGTAGCAAAAGAGAGTAAGTGCTGAGATACCAAGCAGGCTTTGAATAAAAGGCACCACCGGAAAAAGAGGCCAAACCGGTTCTAATTGATGCCGGAACAGGAAGTTAATGGCGGCCAGCCGGCTGCGCTCGACCCCGATTTTATCACCGGCCTCGCGAACCATCGGTGCCGAGAGCATGATGCCGCCAGGCGTGGGCAGCATTCCCATCATCAGCGGTATCAATGCTAACGCAAACCTGCGACTTTTGAACAGACCCTGCATCGCGGGTACCAGCCGTTGAGAAAGGCCTATCTCTTCCATCGCCGAACCGATGACATTGACCAGCAGCAGCAGGGCGGTCAACGACACGAAAAGATAACCCGTGGTTCGCGTCAACGGCTGGCTTTGCCATTCCCCAATCAATGTCCGCCCGACGTCCCAAGGCCAAACACCCAACAGCAGCGCCGACAGACAGGCCGAAATCACCATCGCTAAGCCGATTTTGACTTTCAGCCGAAGCAGCGTTACCAGCACAGCCAATGATATTATTATGGATATAAATGCGTACATGGCGGCCTATATTAACAATACTAATTTGAAAAGGCAGGTTTTTTGTGGAAGAACTCGCTAAATAATAGGCCCCCAATTTTATTTGGTGGTTATATAATTATCAATTCAAAAGGGCCTATACCGAATAAGTCGGCACGGGCCCTGAATTTATTTCAATCTGCTATATCAACCCCGTCCCGTCTGCAACGGGCGGGGTCAACCGCGTCTCCATATCTTGCTTCGCCAGCCCCCGCGTCTCCCGACGCGAGTCGGGGCGGCGGGCAATCCGAAGTCCACAGGATGCCTTGCGGCAGAAGCAATGGGGGCCGGCCAAATTCCGGCTTACGGTGCCGGTAGATACAGTCGAATATCATCGAAGTACATCGTACCTGAACCACCGGCCTGCGGATTGTTCTTATTGCCAAGACCAAGGGCAATCGTATCGACATTGGCAAGGTTCACGCCCTGGTCTGCGAATGCCTGCAGGTCAATATTCCATTGGGTCCAGGTGGCTATCTGTGTTGCATTAGGATTATCGTGATTGACCACAGCGCTGCCATTGAGAGCAACATACAACGTCTCGGCAGCATTATCCGAATCGCCTCTAAACCAAATCGTCAGCCTGTTGACACCTTTCTCCGTCCAGTCACGCGGATAAGTCAGCGTCAAAGTTGCCTCAGAGTACCCAACACTGTTGTCGTAGAAATACGGCATTGACTGGATGCCGCCGTGAACAATCCTTTGCTCGGCATAAGGAGGAAGCTCATTACCAACGAGAGCTCCATTTGTCGGGATTTCATAACCGTCCAGCCACGCTTCAAATATCCTGTTGCTCTGGGGGTCAGGGGGGTCAATGTCGTTGTAGGACTCAAAATCGTCCACGATAAGGAAGTTGGCGGTTGTAAAGCTCCAGAGGATGCCTGGCCATGGACTGTCGGGATTGACGTCATTGACCTCATCAATACGCCAGTAGTACGTGCTGTCCCACTCAAGCATTCCGGGGTCATAGCTCTCAGCACCAAGGTCCCTGGTGCCTTTATACTCCGGCGAGCCGGTGTCGGCATTTTTCACGGCATCTTTATCTGTGCCGAAATAGACCTCATGCGAAGCAGCAAAGACACTCGGCGAGAAGGTAATAATCTGTGTCTGCTTTACATCCACAGCGCCATTAGCCGGGTTCGGGCTCCCGACGGCGCCCTCAGTAGTAAAGCTCCAGACGTCGCCTTTATATGTCTCGATGG
>Ga0315544_1002065_pt1 | contig 14586 bp, 9 predicted proteins | sample SalMarSW160130MG_2_FD_202543 | JGI IMG/M metagenome (GOLD analysis project Ga0315544, IMG submission 202543) | Salt marsh sediment microbial communities from the Plum Island Ecosystem LTER, Massachusetts, United States - Salt Marsh Sediment SW1601-130 ... | reverse complement strand
AGATATAGCAGATCCGGGCTAAATATAAAGGCTGGTTTAGAGATCGACTACTCCCCTCACATCGAGGATGAGCTAAGGGGATTCCTCTGCCAAAACCATTTCGATTTCATCTTAGGGGCTGTCCATTCTCTTGACCATATCTCAATTGCCTCCTCAGATGAATTCCCTAACTATTTTAAAGTCAGGGAATTATCCGAGCTTTCTCAAGCATATTTTGATGCTCTCTGTAGAGCGTTAAAGAGCGGACTATTCCCGGTGATAGCCCATCTTGATGTCTACAAGAAGTATGGCTATGATTGGTATGGTCCAGAGATATTGGAGATTCATCGGGATTACATTCATGAGGTCTTTAAGCTTATGCGACAGAATGGGGTTGGTTTTGAGGTGAACACCTCTGGATTACAGAGACCATTTAGCGATTTCTATCCCAGCAAGGAGATCCTCCTCTTGGCAAAGGGCTCTGGGGTTAAGCCAGCCTCCTTTGGCTCAGATTGCCACAGGGTGGAGGATCTCGGCTTTGGCCTCAGAGAGGCCAGGCAATGGGTTGAGGCCAATGGTCTAATTTGATAATAAAGGAAATTACTTTTTTGGGACAGAATAGACAGGATAAATAACATTCATTAAACACCGAAAATGACTGAATAATAAAAAATGCTCAGGGAAATGTGCGTTATAATTTTTCGGTGTCATTCAGTGTTTTCTTGTATAAATTGGAGTAAAAACCTGTAAATCCTGTTAGAAAGGCCCCGCCGAAGGCGTCTAAGTTCGAGGAGGTAAAGATGTGGGAAAGAACCTTTAAATTGGCTCAGGCTCAAACCAACATTAAGACGGAGGTAATCGCTGGGGTCACCACCTTTATGACCCTCTCCTATATAATCTTTGTCCAGCCGGCAGTGCTCTCTACCACGGGGATGGACTTTGGGGCGGTGATGGTGGCCACCTGCTTGGCAAGTGCCCTGGCTACCTTTCTTATGGGCATTCTTGCCAACTATCCCATAGCTCTGGCCCCGGCTATGGGGCATAACTTCTACTTTGCCTTTACTGTCTGCGGTGCGGCTGCTGTGGGAGGGCTGGGTTACTCCTGGCAATTAGGCCTGGGTGCGGTTTTCTTATCCGGTTCTATCTTCATCCTTTTTTCCTTCTGGGGGCTAAGGGAGAAGATAGTCAATGCCGTTCCTGAGGGGTTAAAGAATGCAATTGCGGTGGGGATAGGCCTTCTCATTGGCCTGATAGGGATGGAATGGGCGGGGATAGTTGTGGCCAAGCCAGGCACCATCATCGGCCTGGGAGATCTGGGCAGCCCTCCTGTGCTCCTCTCCCTCTTTGGCCTGGCCGTTATCTTTACCCTGATTAGCTTGAGGGTAAGGGGAGCAATTCTCATAGGAATTATTGCTACTGCCCTGGTTGGGCTCCCCTTTGGCCTGGTTAGATATCAGGGATTGCTCAGCCTTCCCCCCTCCCTTTCCCCGCTCTTTTTTAAGCTGGATGTGGGGGGGATATTTGCCAACCTGAGCGGTTTCATAACAGTGATCTTTGTTTTCTTCTTCCTGGACCTCTTCGATACCATAGGAACGCTGATAGGAGTGAGCGAGCAGGCCGGTTTTATAAAAGAAGGCAAGCTCCCCCGGGCCAGGCAGGCCCTCTTATCCGATGCTGTGGGAACGGTGACTGGGGCCCTTCTGGGGACTTCAACTGTAACCAGCTATATAGAGAGCGCGGCAGGAGTCGCAGAGGGGGGGAGAACTGGATTCTCCAATATGGTAACCGGAACCCTGATGCTTATGGCCCTTTTCTTCTACCCCCTGGCCAGGATGATCGGCGGAGGATATGAGCTATCTTCTGGGGTTAAGCTATATCCGGTGATAGCGCCGGCTCTGATAGTTGTGGGTAATATGATGCTCAAACAGGTAAAGAAGATTAATTGGGAAGAGCCCACCGAGGCCCTCCCTGCATTTCTGTCTCTGATTGTAATGCCCTTGACCTTCAGCATAACAGAGGGCATAGCCTTTGGACTCATCTCTTACTCTTTCTTAAAGATTTTAACCGGACAGGGGAGGAAGGTAAACTGGGTGATTCACCTCTTTGCCCTTCTCTTCCTGCTCAGGTATATATTCCTAAGAGGCTGATTAAAGCCCCGTAGGGGAGAATGGCTATCAGTCTAATCAGGGCCCACAATGACCCTCATTTAAAGGCACAAGATCTGAGTATCCCTTGTGCTGTCAGGGCTCCTGCCCTGACGGAAGAAATCCGTTTGTGGAATTCACAAAGAGCGTGGAAATTCGTGGACAAAAACCCTCTGTGAGACTCCGTGGTAAACTGTAACTTTTAGTCGAAGGAGACGATATGAAGAGAAAGAAATCAAATTGTTCAGAGAGGAAGGCTGTTCCTAAATCAAGGGTAAACAAAGGGCGTCAATATCTCATTGATGACTTCACCATCAAGGATACCTGGAGGGTTTTTAGAATAATGGCTGAGTTTGTGGAAGGATTTGAGGCTATGGCCCAATTCCATCCTGCAGTCACTATTTTTGGCTCATCAAGAGTAAGGCCAGGGGATAGGGACTATCAGAAGGCGGAGAAGATCGCCCAACTTTTGGTAAAGGAGGGATACTGTATGATAACCGGAGGTGGGCCCGGGATAATGGAAGCCGCTAACAAGGGGGCGAAGGAAGCTGGGGGGGAATCTGTCGGTTTGAATATTGAGCTTCCGATGGAGCAGTCCCCCAATGAGTATATTACTACTTTGGTGACTTTCCGTTATTTTTTCGTGAGAAAGGTTATGTTTGTCAAATATGCTCGGGCCTTTGTCATTATGCCCGGCGGTTTTGGCACTATGGATGAGCTGTTTGAGTCGGTGACCCTGATTCAAACCAATAAGATCAAACCTTTCCCTATCGTGGTGGTAGACAAGGATTACTGGTCTGGTCTGGTTGCCTGGATGAAGAGAAAGATGGTAAAGGAAGGGAAGATCTCCCTGAGCGATTTTGATATTATCAGGATGGTTGATGAGCCAGAGGAGGTAGTAGAGGCTATTAGGACCTGGAATTATGAGGCATGATGCACATTAAAGGCAATACAAATAGGGAAGAGGTTCTTCTTGGCATTTTGCCAACGGTGATTCTGCCTCTCATCTCTTCTCCTTTCTCTTGGGGGGATCAAGGGGATAGGAGAATTGGTATTAAGCTCGGGGTTATTAAGTTGGAGGATGAGGTTAGTACTGCCAGTGTTATTAGTGGTCCGCTGATCTGGGAACTATAACTCCCAGTATAAAATTAGAGGGATGAACTCAGAGCTTATTAAGTTTAGAGTTGAGCTTCTGCCGTATTGGGATGGACGTCTTGATTTCGTCTTAGCCAATGTGGATTTGTTTGGTACGCGTCAGCCAGGTAGTTTATTGAGGGATAAAAAAGATGGCGTCTTCGATTCCACGAGGCGCCAAACATCTAACAAAATCTGAAAGGAGGAGCGATGAAAAAACTCACATTCCTTTTGGCTTTTGGGCTTATTCTTTGCCTTCATTCCGCATCTCAGGGAAGTGCTTGGCAAAGAGAAGTTCCCGACAGCACGGGATTCTCGAAAGGAGCATACTGTTCCTTAGACCTCGACAGTGAGAACAATCCCCATATTGCCTACTTTGATTATGATTTTTGGGACCTGCGCTATGCCTCCTATGATAATGTAACCTGGACAGTCACCGTGGTTGACAGTTTAAAAACTATTCCGGTGGGGAAGTTTAGCATTGCTTTGGATTCAGGAAACAGACCTCATATCAGCTACCAGGGGAAAATCTTTGGGTATTATTATGTTCTGAAATATGCGATTCTTACAGATACTGGCTGGTGTAAGGTTGTTGTCGATTCCAGTATGGAGCACGCAAATTTGGATGAATGCGGCAAATACAGCAGCTTTGCCATTGATAAAAATGGTTACCCCTGCATTTCATATACGAACAGCTACTATCCGTCCTCAAGCTGTATAAGGTATGCCTTTGAAGATGGCAATGGATGGCATATCCGCGATGTTAAAGAGGGGTATGCCTGGTTTACAGAGTTAGTCTTTGATAATGGCAATAATCCTATCATTGGATTTCACGAAGCAGACAGCTTAAGGGTTGCCTTTATGAATGCCACTGACTCGAGCTGGAGTTTTGTCGTTCTACCAGATTCTGTTCCGCAATATACCCCTGTGAACTTCGATATAGACAGCGAGAACAACCTCTATTTTGCTTATTCTTCGGAGTCAGATAACTCTGTGCGACTTGCGGTCTATGATGGGCAGAGTTGGAATCTGGAAACGGTCCCTGTGCCGCCGCACTCCTTTCCCCCCACCTATCCAAGATCGCTGAAAATTGATCAGGCCGACCAGCCCAGTTTGGTGTTGATGGGATTTTCTTCAGAGAGTGGAAATTTGGCTCTCTATTTTTGTAGAAAGGTTGGCGGAGAATGGACCTATAGTCTGGTGGATGATGTTTACCCTCCAGCTTTGCATTCTTCACTAAAATTTGATAGCGACAATTTCCCTCGTATTGCTGCCCAATGCTGGATTAGTGGGAATCGCTTGGGTTTATTTCATTACCGCTATTGGCCTGGGAACCCACGAATTGCTCTTCCGCAGACATTCCACAATTACGGGGCTGTTTGGACGCAGAGTTCTTCGGATTGGGATTGCCCTGTGGAAAATCAGGGAACAGCACCTTTAATTATAAATGAGCTGGATTTTACTGCCTATTGGCCCAGTGAGGACATATTTCAAATCGTAAACACGCCGTTACCGAAGACCATTTTGCCACAGGAATCGGATAGCATCACCATTCGTTTTAAACCGTTGGAAGAGCGGGCTTATCAGGATACCCTCATCATTTATTCCAATGACTCCCTTCATTCGGAGGCAAAGATAGCCCTTCAGGGAACCGGCACTTCAAGCGGGACGGTTGGCGATTTGACTGTTGATGTCAAGGATTGTTATGCTGCTCTCGAATATAATCTGCTGAACGAGAATTCACCACTAATCAGGGCAGAGATCTCACTCTACCAGGGTTCCCAATTGAGGTATGGCCCAACGGAAACTGATCAGTCCGGTTCTGCGACTTTGCAGAATGTAACGGTGGGAAATTATGATTTAAAGGTGACCAAAGAGGCTTCCCTCCCCGGAGAAAACCCCCAATTGGAAACTTTGGGTTATACCACACCCATAGAGATCGGTCCGGGGATGAACTCAAGAACTATCGTATTACCTGAGTCATTGATGGTGCAAAAATACCAGTCTGTGTATGATCTCACCCACATTGAAAAAGGAAGTCTTTTGGACGATTACTCCTATACATTCAGCTATCCGAGCGAAGGGGAGATAAAAAATCTCTTAGATTCATGGCAGGCGAATTTACCACCTAATAGAAAATTGAGTGTCGCTCGGTTACTCCTTGCCGAGCAGATGGTCAATCAGATGTTTGGCAGCGGTTACTCAATAGGAGGGGTAGTCATACGAAGCATCAGTGAATTGATTAATTTTATCTTTTATTCGGATACCTGGTTAGATTCTATCTTGGATATTTTAAAGTTTCTATGGCATCTATTCACTGATAGGGTGGCTTCACTTATGGATATAGTAAATGCCTTCGCCAAATATCTTTTGTTCACCCTGATGGATGATGCAATTCAACAAGCAGCGGCTGAACTCCCCTGTTTAGAAAATCCTCAATTGGGAAGGGTTATTTGTGGTGACGAGGTTGTAATGGCTGTCTGGAGAGATATCAAAAACCAATATTCTGGGTGGGGCGCCGTATTACCGGGTTTTTCGTCTGGTTCCTGGGAGGAAATGCACGAATTGATTGAAAAAAAACTTAAAGATGTTCTTTTCCAGGTGGTCTATGTCGATCTGTTAACCGATGCACAGTTAGATAAGGCGCAGAAATACTCAGAAAATTTTCAGTTTAACGGATCATTTGAGGATGCTTCTGCGTGTGCTACTGGATTTATCGCCGGAAAGAAGCATGAGGTAGAGCGAGAAAAAGGCATTTGCGATGGTTTGATAGTATCTGCCAAGCTGTTTATGGCTACCGCAGCCTTGCTGAATGCAGTTGGGGCTATCTCAGTAGTTCCCGGCATTGGCACCCTCGATGCCATTGGAGATGCCTTGAAGATTGGGGCTTATGTCGAGGTTGTATCTGCCATCGGGATTTCCGCTTATACCTTTTTCACTCTACCCGGTTATATGGATGAGACCGTGGACCGTATCTACTACCCTAATGGTTTACTGAAAGGATTTCGCAAGATACCCTACCCATTTCCCCGGGCAAAATCCAACCCTCAGCTAATGGCGTTGATGAAACAAAAGCTCCAGCAGACCACAGAGGATTACGATTCCACATTGGCCGAGATCAAGAACCGGATTCTTACAGGAGAGACAGAGGATGCACTTTTGGGACTGGAAGATTTAATGAATGCAGAAAATAATTTGAGGAATAGCCTTAAGGTCTCCTGTGCCCCAATTTATGCTGTGGCCAATATTGCCAAAGATAGCCTTGAGAGTTTTCCCACAATGTATGATTCCCTTATCTCCAGCTACGCTGGCGCTGGTATGGAACGGTTGAAAGATTATATTTGGGTTATGTTTTTGCCTGCGGATACGAGTCAAGCGATGAAAAACAGGATAATCGCTCAACTTGATCGGTCAGCCCAACTGAATGGGATCTTAACCGATCAGATAACTGCTACCCTGGACACGGTTTCTAACCTACCTATGCCGGCAATTGTGGCAGTGAGCGAGGCCAGCCAGGATGTGTATAAGCTTAGCTCTGGGGAGATGGCAACAATCCATATCAGACTACAAAATGTGGGCGCGCTGGCCGCGGAGGAGGTAAGCGTGGTCTTGCGGACGAGTCCCGCCATTGGAGTAAATGAGGCAGATAGCGTCTATGTAGGTACATTATCACCAGGAGAGGAATCCCAGATTTTCACCTGGACGGTAAGTCTATTGAATTATGGTTATTCCCGGGGAATATGGACTGTGGAGATTCAGTCCCCCAATGCTAAAACCTATTCCTATAGTGGTTCCTTTGAGACCCCTGCGGTTGTAACTCCCGGCACCGGTGGTAAATTGTCCAATGAAAACATTTATTGCTATCCAAATCCTTTTAATCCAGACAAAGGATTAACCAATTTACGCTACAGCCTGGCAAAAACAGCTCAAGTAACAATTAAAATTTACGATGGTGGTGGCAATTTAGTAAAATCGGTGATAGATAATGTGTCACAAACAGCAGGAGAAGAACAGAGTGTTCCCTGGGATGGCAAAAACGGTGCAGGGGATTTGGTTGCCAATGGTGTTTATTTCTTTGTGATCGAAACCTCTCAGGGCGAACGGGCGGTGGAAAAAATTGCCATTTTAAGATAAGGAGGGTAGAACGATGAAATCAATTTGTCCAAAATTCTTTACTTTAGTTTTTCTGCTATTTGCGTCTCTTAGTTTTGCCGGTGAGGAAAGAGGCGGCTACGCAGGTAGTTTTTTGGATTGGGGTGTGGGCGCAAGAGCGATAGCAATGGGAAAGACATTTTCGGCAATTGCCGATGACGGAACCGCACTCTTCTGGAACCCTGCTGGATTGGAGCAGATGAAAAGCGGGGAATTTTCTGCAATGCGGGCGCTTATCTTCGAGGACAGGACTGAAAATTACTTAGCACTTGGGTATCCTGTTTCCAAATTGACCATCAGCGCAGGGTGGTTAAATTTTGGGGTGAGCGATATTCAGGAGCGCGACGAGTTCGGTCAACTGGTGGGTCATTTTGGTGATTCAGAAAATGCTTTTATGATAGGTGCGGGAGCATCCATTTTTTCCTCGATAGGCCTTAAAGTAAACCTGGGAACAACTGTTAAATATTTCTATCACTCCCTGAATGAGAATCAGGCCAATGGATGGGGAGGCGACTTTGGCTCACTTTTTTACCTTTATCGAAAGGGTTTTATCAAACATATCGGGTTTGCGGCAGTTGTCCAGAATTTGGGGGCGAAATTGAAATGGAATACAGAAAGCAATCATGAAGATAAAATTCCTATTACCATCCGATTGGGTTCTGCCCTCAATTTAAATGTCTTGCCCCTAAATCTTGCGGCGGATTTAGAGGAGCAAAAAGGTCAGGATATGCGAATTCATCTGGGAGCGGAATATTGGTGGCGGGTCTTAGCACTACGTGGTGGCCTAAACCATAAGCAATTCACCGCCGGAGCGGGATTTGTTTTTAGATTAGCCAAATTCGATTTTACCTTCGATTATGCGTTCACCGATGATGAAATTTCGAATAAGGGCCTGCACTTCTTCTCGTTAAATTTCAAATTGTAATTAACGCCGCTTTGTGGAGAAGGAAATCTTGTTATCCTGTCAGAGAAGTCCCGCTGCAGGCGGTTAATTTCAAAGTAGTTACGAGGATAAATCGAGTTCAAGGTCTAACATCTTAGGGAAGTTCAAACTAAAGGAGGATTCAAATGAGAAAAAGAAATTGTTAATACTGGCAGGGGGTATGTTTGTTTTGGCGAATATATCAGCAGTCGCTGCTGAAAAAGCCAAAACAGAACCGAAGAGCCTCCGGATTTACAGATGCAGAGGTATGAATTGGGGGCTTACAGGGGGTTGGGATGTTGGTGGATCCCAAGAAGTGACTTGGGATAATAAAAATAAGTAAATGGTGCATCAGGCACCAGAAAGAGTAAGGAGGTAACTATGCAAAGGGCGATGTTTTACAGATGGGTGATCATAATGGTCATCGCCTTGGCCCTGTTTGTAGGCTACGTTTCGGCGGTCGCCGATGTCGAAGAGACAGCAAAGTATCAGGGTAATAAAGCCCGTATCACAGTTGGCAAAATCAAGCCTAAGGCGCGTAAATGCAGTAATGATATGGCAGCGGCCATTGGAGAGATGCTGTCGACTGCTCTGGCCAATACTGACCGGTTTATCGTGCTGGCCAGTCAGGAGGAAGTTAAAGAGCTGGCCGAGGAGATCAACCTGGGTCAATCCGGATATGTGGAAGAAGGGCGCGGTCCGGAGAAGGGATTGATGGAGGGCGCAGATATTCTGGTCACTGGGGCTGTCACCGGTTTTGAACCTGATGTTGGGGGAAAGGGTGGTGCATTGGGAGGTCTGAAGAAAAGAACCTTTGGAGCAAACGGTGTAAAGACAAAAAGCGCCAAAATTCTGATGGATATTAAGCTGATCGACATTCGCACGAGAAGGACGATCAAGGCTCTGTCGCTTGAAGGTAAATCAACCAGTTGGAAGGCCGGGGTAGCTGGCGGCCGTTGGTCTTCGGGTATGCCACTGGCAGGTGCTCTGGGTGTTTATTCCAATCAACCGATGGAAAAGGCTGTGAGGCATTTGCTGGCCAATACCGTCGAAAAAATATCCTCAGAAGTCCCTGCTGAGTATTACAGATACAAGGGCAAAGGTCAATACACAAAAGAATATGGTACCTCACGACCTCCTTCTTCTGGTGCTCATCCGGGTGCGGCGCCTTCAACCTCAACGGCTTCCATAGCAGAGGATATGACCCTCTATACCAAGTATGATTTCGTCCCGGGCAACAAGGTTATCTTTTACGATGACATGAAAGACGATGAGGAGGGTGAGTTCCCCTATCGATGGAATCTGGATCGCGGCGTGTATGAAGTAGTCAGGCTGGGCGAGGAGTTCTGGATCATGTGCACAAACGAGGGTTCCATTCGTCCCAAGATGCCGGATGCACCGCTGCCTCCCCAGTATACTGTGGAGTTGGAATTCTATGATAGCGGTCCCGAATTTTCCGCGAACTGCTTTGATATCTATTGGGTAGATAGTAACGGTCAGAATATTGCGGTTTTTGAAGAGTATGGGGGACACACTGTGCTTAAGATCCGTGGCAAGCAACTGGCCAACAAGATTCTGTCCAGCAAACTCACCAAAGGCGTCCATACCATAAGGATTATGGCCACCAAGCGCTCGATCAAATGCTATGTCGACGAGGAGCGGGTTGCCAATGTCCCGAAAGTGGAGAACTTCAACCCGGTTGGCTTCCGTTTGTATCAGCGTCCTTACAACGATCCCAAAAATCCGACGCTGTTCAGGGGATTCCGGTTTGCCGAGGGAGGCAAGAGCATGAGAGAACAGCTTGATGAAACAGGAAAGATCATTACACACGGCATTCTCTTTGACACTGATTCTTATACGATCAAGGCAGAATCTTTCAAAACGCTCAGAGAGATCGGCAAACTTCTGCAGGACGACCCCGACTTGAGACTATCAATTGAGGGACATACGGACAGCGACGGTTCGGATGAGCACAATTTAACCCTGTCACAGAATCGGGCCAATTCGGTGCGGGACTACCTTATCGCTACATACAATATCAAGCCAGATCACTTGGAGGCAAAAGGGTGGGGAGAGTCAAAACCGATCGATACCAACAAGACTGCCGAAGGAAAAGCTAACAACCGCCGGGTTGAACTGGTTAAGCTCTGATAGCTGATAAGACGCCACGAGGATAACAAATCCAGTTGTTTTAGGACAACGCTATCTGAACCTGGATTTCGGGAGTGAGCAGTTTGCTTCAAGGAGTGGCTGGATCCCCTGCGATCTTTGAATCGTTTTCTGCTTTTGTTTTTAGTCTATCAGCTTCGATTCTGGCAGATTCGTCTCTTTCGGTTTTCTGCAAACCGGTTGGGGCGTGATCTCACGATCTCTCGCAGTCAGCTTTCAGGATACCCTTCTACTGCGAAGGAAATGACATTCTTGGAATAGAGACAGTTCTCCTAGTCATCCAGGGGGAACTCGCCGATGCGGTTCTTGTTGGCATGATATGATAATGTGGGGACAACATAGATTGGACGAAGCTTCGAATGTAAAATGTAGAATTTAGAAATGCAAAGGACAATAATTTAAACCTAAAAGGAGGGTTTAAATGAAGGGCAAGAGGTTAGTTCCCATTTTGGCCATAGTTGGCCTATTGGCTTGTGTTAGCTCTTTGTGGGCTGATGTTGTCTACAAGCAGACCATGAAGATGGAGGGTATGGGGGGGATGATGCAGATGGAGTTCCAGACTACCAGTTTTGTCAAAGGGGAGAAACAAAGGTCGGAAATAGTTTCTCCTCAAGTCGAGGGGATGAAACCACCCGGAGGGGAAGGCCAAACCATTACCATAATGAGGCTGGATAAAGGGGTAATCTGGAATATCTTCCCTGACATGAAGAGCTATATGGAGACCTCTCTGAGGGAGATGTTCGAACCTGGTCCTGAAGAAGAGGAAGAGCCTGAAAGCCAGGTGAAGATTAGCCCACCCAAGTTTGAGATCAAGAAGACCAAAGAGAGCAAAGTGATAAATGGATTCAAGTGCCAGAGGGTGATAATGACTATGGAAGCCGAGGGAATGGATGAGGAGACAGGAGAAAAGGGATCATTTTCGTTGACAGGTGATATGTGGGTGGCGAAAGGAACCAAGGAGTTAAAGGAGCTTGAGGATTTTCATAAGAAAGTCTCTGAGAAAACGGGTGGTTCTTCCGCAGTTTTCATGGATAAGCTCCTCTCCGGGACACAGAAGGGCCAGATGGGAGAGTTTACCAGGAAGATGAACGAGATAGAGGGCTTCCCCATCGTTTTAGATGTCTCTATGAAGGTGAAAGGAAGATTTGAAGATGATGAAGAAGATGAAGACAAAGAGGAAGAGATACCATCTCAGATGAAAGGGCTGATGCAGGCGATGAAGACTGGTGACCAACCCATCTTTACTATCCACACAGAGGTTACAGAGATTAAGTCCACATCCCTCCAGGATTCCCAATTTGAACTCCCCGAGGGATTGGAGAAAATGAGCATCAAGTAGAAGCCAGGGGTCAGCTTGATCTCACCAGGAGAGGAGGCGAATTGAAATGGGAAGCAAATTAACGGTTTGGGGAATTATTTGGGTTCTTTTATTGCTTAGCGGCCAGGGGGTGGCTCAGGTTGCAGATAGTGTGGTGGCTACCATCTGGCTGCCCGATAATCTGAGCGGAGTGCCCAGCCCATTGGCTCTGACATACAGCCCTTTGAGTGGTTTGTTTTACATTGGCAGTCGTTACGGTAACCGGCTGGCTGTAGTGAATGGGTGGACCTGGGAGAGAATTTCCAGCCTGGAGGTAGGGTGGGGTCCGAGAGCACTCTCCTATAACTACACCGATAACAAGCTCTATTGTGCCGATTTCTACGATAACACAGTCACCGTAATAGATGCACTCTCAAATGCAGTTATCACCACCTTAGATGTGGGCACGGGACCCAGTGCCTTAATCTTCAATCCTGATGAAGACAAGATCTACTGCGCCAACTGCTATGATGCCAGTGTAAGCATTATTGATGGAGAAGGCGATAGCATCATAAAGACCGTGGCGGTAACCTCAGGGCCGACTATGTTTGCCTATAACCGGAAAGAGGATAAGATCTATTGTGGTGGTTATGATGTGAGCGTGATAGATGGAGCTACAGATGAGGTTGTCCGGGAGATTCCTGTTTTGGGCCGACTCTATGCTATGGCCTATAGCTCATTCTCATCTCAAGATAAATTCTACTACTCACATAGCTCAGGACCCAGTGGCTGGGTCTCTGTTGTTGAGGGGGGCGCAGATACAGTTATAGCCTCCGTTGCTGTGGGCAATTATCCCCAATCCTTGACCTACAATTGGGTGGATGACAAAGTCTATTGCCCTGTGGACCATGACAGCCTATTGGCAATCATATCTGGAACTGGAGACACCTTAATCTCCGCCCTTAAGCAATTCGCCTGGCCTGTGGGGGTAGCCTATAATCCTACCGACAATAAGGTCTACTGTAGTGACCATGGTACATGGCCTGGTTTTAAGTACCCGAAGGTAAGCGTCATTGATGGAGTCACGGATAACATCACCGCTACGATTACCGGAGGTGGAGGGGAGGAAATCATCTATGCGGCTACCACTAACACCGTCCTATGCACCTACTGGAATAATTCCCATATGTTGGCAATTGATGGCAACACTGATACCTCTAAGGTGTTACGTGTCGGTGGAAGAGCCCAAGCATTCTGTCAAGTAGGCGACGAAGTTTGGTGTGCCGATTACGATGGAGCGGAAGTCGATATTCTGGATAGTCTGACTTTCCAAATTAAAGGTCGCATTCCTGTGGGAAGGAAGCCTTACTGTCTGATCTATAATCTAGGTAGTGAGAAAGTGTACTGCTCCAACTACCAAGACGCAACTCTCTCTATCATCAGTGCCGTTCACGATAGTCTCATCGCTACAATCGAGGTAGGCACCTGCCCAACTGACCTGGCTTACAATCCGATCAACAATAAGATCTATTGTATCTCCCAGGTAGATAATTGGGTTACGGTGATAAATGGGGAGACGGATGGGATAATTGGCCATGTCTATGTAGAATCCTACCCCCATAGTCTTCTGTATCTACAACAATACAACAAGGTATACTGCACTAACGAGTATAGCGGCACTGTTTCGGTAATAGATGGGGCAACCAATGGGGTTATCGAAACCATATCAGTGGGTGGTCAATATACCGGATATCCCGCATTTTTGGCTTATGATAGCACCACGGGAAAGGTTTATTGTAACTCCTCTTCTTCGAGCCGGGACTTTGTAACTGTCATAGATCCGGTTACAGATGATAGCATCGCTACGATCCCCATTAGAGCCACATCGATAGCCATCGACCACAAGCATCACAAGCTCTACTGCGCCAACTCCAGGGAGGATTATATAAAGGTCGTGGACTGTTCGGCAGACACCATAACTACTACCATCTATGTTGGTCAGAGTCCGGCCGACCTTGTCTTCAATCCCACTAACAACCGTCTCTATTGCGCCAATTCCGGAGGCACCGATTACTCTGACTTCGACAATAGTGTCTCGGTGATCGACTGTTCAACTGATGAGGTAGTAGCCACAGTTACCGTTGGCCAGGGACCGGATCGTCTGTTCCACAGTCCCCAGAACAATATCATCTACTGTGGAAATCATCAAAATAGCAGTATAAGCGTCGTCAGATGCTCCCAGACTGGGGTGGAAGGATCCACCGGAATTGCATCAAATTCTCTAAGATTTAACCTCTGGCCCAATTATCCCAATCCCTTCAACTCTGTCACCAAAATCAGATATGCTGTGCCGAGAGATGGTTATGTTAAGCTAGAAATTTTTAACATTCTGGGCGAGAAAGTTGCTACTTTGGTAGACCGGAGAGAATCCAGCGGTTACAAAAGCCTAACCTGGGATGCAAGCAAATTCGCCTCTGGCGGCTATTTCTGTAGGCTACAGAGCGGGGGTTTTACAGAGACGAGGTCTATGGTCCTTTTGAAATAGGTAACTTCTTGGTAATTCAATTTCATTAAGGGATTATTGTACACTTGGTGAGGCTTTCTTAAGTAGAAGGGTTTACTAAACGGAGACACATTGAAGCTGTATACGCTGCGAGAGTTGGCAGAGGAGAAGAAGGTGAACCGAGTAAGGTTGACTATTATGTGAGGCTTGGTCTGCTGGATGTGGCAAACTCTTCGGATGTTGGCTATCGCATCTTCCGCTAAGAGAATCTCTAAGATTGAGGGAG
>Ga0315544_1002060_pt1 | contig 14612 bp, 13 predicted proteins | sample SalMarSW160130MG_2_FD_202543 | JGI IMG/M metagenome (GOLD analysis project Ga0315544, IMG submission 202543) | Salt marsh sediment microbial communities from the Plum Island Ecosystem LTER, Massachusetts, United States - Salt Marsh Sediment SW1601-130 ... | reverse complement strand
TGCAAATATAAAGTTCCTTCGTACATCCACCATTGACCTTCAATTTCATCTACATCGTATTCTTTGTTATCTGTCACAACTCTGGTAATAATAGAAATACCACTTATTTTTAAATCTCCATCATCTTCTTTATAGCCCGACATCAACAAAGACACATAAACCGTGACGTCGTCAGGAAGGCCAGCTTCAGAACCCGATTGGCTTGATTCCTGCCATATTGTAAAATCATTATTTTCTCCTGTTATATAACCACCGGATCCCCATACTGTAATGTCGTTAAGGGTTTCTTGCAAACTAATCTCACCTGAAGCTGTTTGATTATATAGGGTTATTTTGGAATTGACTAATAACGTTCCAACAAGATCTTCGAGCAAAGGAGATGTTGAAGTTACTGTTGCATAAGTCAGATAGTCGCCTGCTAGCCTAGGAGGTGCATTGCCTTCGTAAATTGGAAAATCTGAATCTTCCACGGCATTTTTTACTGAAGGATTTTCAAGGTATTCTTCTGGACTTTCAAAATCATTCTTTCTAAAATCCGGTGCAACAGGATTTTTACCCACGCATGTTGAAATTAATAGAACACTAACAAGAAAAACGCTTAGTACCAAACATCGTGAGGATGTTTTTTGAGTTCTTGAATAATCTTTGCTCATTTTCCCCTCCAATATTTTTAAGCTCGACAAACATCATTGCCTTTTAATTAAAATCTTTATTGGTTAAAATAATAATTCGCCCCTAATTCAAAACCCAATCCGTTGAGCCCCCAATTATCTCCATAGGTATCTACATAGTTTATTTCATTATATTTAGCTTCTATAAAGAGATATAAAACAGGAGAAAAGTAATTTCCAAAGCCAATTTTAGGTGCAATTCCATAACCACTGAGAGATTCACTGTTATTATCATATTTTATGTTAAGGGTTGAGAAAAATAATTCTACCCCAAGAAAGAACTTTTCGTCTAAAAATAAGTGCTTATAAGCAACTCCTACTGAAAACATACCAACAGTTGTGTATTCACTGTAAGTAGAATAGACCATTTCCAATCTGGAGATTTTATATTCAGCAAAAATAGTCCAAAAATTAGCAAATTCACTCCAAAATCCAGCGAAATCCATTTTTACATTAACACCCCCTTTAACACCACCGTAAACATAATTTTCAATATCTGTGTTACTGGGTGTAAAAAAAGCACCACTCAGCAATAAAGAAGGTTTTGCAAAACTTGAAGTAGTTTCATTGTTATGAATGGGCTGCTGAGGTTGTACTTCTGGTGGTTTGGGCGGTTGCGTTTGATGAATCGCCTCCCGTTTAGTAGACGGTCTTTCTTTAGTTATCTTGGCAATGTCCGAATACTTAACAGTTATAGTTGAACCCCCAGGAAGTTCCATTTTTATGGATTCGAACGGAATTTCCTCAACGATTACTCCTCTCAAGATATCGCCGTTCTTAAGGTATACTACGTCAGTAGGTTCTTGAGCGTAAGTAGACATGGGCAATAAGGTTATCGCAAAAAATACGAAGAGAAGCATGTAAATAAAGGATAGATACGAGTTACTAAAGTCTGATTTTGACGCTTTCATAAAACCTCCTTAGTTTATTGAAGAATGGGGTTGGTTAGTCTGTGCGGTTAGCATCTCATTTTTCTGTTAACGTAATTACTCCGACTGATATACCAAAGAGAGGACACATATTTGAGAGAAGGGAAAAGCATATTGGTATCAGCAGAAATCGCATTCATGATTAGTGATATGTTACCTTAAGTTTTGGGAAATAAGAGCTAGAAGAACAATCCGAGGACCAAAATAGTTTGCAGTCACTTGCGAGATTGCTAAAGGATTGAATTACCCATCCGTTGTAGTTGGTAATAATATCCACATTACCGTTGGCGTAGGCTTGGATATCAAGCTTAACATCTGCCTGTAAATTACTATTAGCATTAGCAATATTGAATAGCCAGCCTGAGTTTTGGGCATTGCTCACAAGGTAATTCAAACTTGAATTCCATGTCAAACTAGATTCATCCCAATAAGTAGATGATGTTCCAAAGTTGACTTTACTTAAAAGCAAAGCCCCACAGACTGTATTACTATTCGTAACACCGCCATCAGGTTTCGGCCTCATGATAATTACAGCCTCATCGATTGTTGAGGAAGATGGAATACTAGACAAGTCAAAATAAACGTAAATACGGGTTTCTCCAAATGACGTGGTTGATCCTTCTGGAGTGAGAGCCAAAAAAGTTCCCATAAAATCTTCGTTTGCTATGTCACAGTTTCTGTCTGGAAAACCGGATGAAACAAATACATCTTTATTACAGGTTATGTAAATCGTTTCTGGCGCTGGATTATTTTCCTTAGGCGAGACTGCAATATTTATGCTGCTACTGTTGCTTAAACCGTGAGAATCATAGACTCTACTGGTGATGGTGTAGGTGGCATAGACAGTTACTGAAGGAGCGGTCCAAATGACTGTTGGTTTATCGGTATAATTAAATGAGCCCCCAGTTGCCGACCAAAAATATGTTATTTCGTCTCCGTCGGGATCAGAGGATGAAGAAGAAATCGAAACGCTTTCTCCACTGAAAACATTGATACTAGTTGCAGTTAGAGATGGTTTATTGGGAGGGTTATTCTCAGGTGATGTGGGAGTATTCTTACCTGTGCATGTAACTATTGACACGAAAGCCAATATAATTCCGTATAAATAAATATGACCTTTTAATATAAAACTATGTGTAGGTGTTTTTTGGTTCCTTGAAATAAGGTTTCTCGTTTTTACCCTCTTTTTTGTTTGTTTTTTTAATTTCCTACCATACAATTCTTTCTGCATTTTTATTTATTCCTTTACTCTGAGATTATGATAACTTATAATCATATTTGATTCTCGACTTCTGGATAAATTTGGTTGTTGCGTAATGTAATCGTTTTCCTTCTTCTTTAGAATACGGATATTTTACTTGTGGATTTTGATATTTGTGGTTTAATATTGAGTTATTTTTTCTAATAAAATACCTCCAATTTAATTTACTGCACCTATTGTAAGCTTCAGGTCCCTAAACCAAGCAGTTTTTGTTATATATTAATTTTAGAGAAAAAATACTTCTTTGTCAAGTCCTTTTCTCAAAACTTGATCAGCGGAAGGGCTGTTTGGGTACTAAAAATATTAAATATTTTATTGAGATTTTCGGTCGCTCCATTTTTACCTTTTGTATCTATGAAAAATAGGGGAAGATGTGAAGACGGAGAAAGTCGAAATGTCGTTGAAACTGAGAAATCCGCGCTGGGGATTTCGAGGCTGGTTAGATTTTTCGGAAGTATGGAGAAAAAGATAATTTTAACGTCTTTTCGAGCATGGTCTTTCGTTGGTCTGAAGGGTAGGGCTCGCTTATGAGTTGTAGTATCTCGGTGGAATTGTTGAAAGTTTTTCCTTTCAATATTTTCTTCGAGATAGGGGAGAGGATTTTTCCGGAGCGCAAGGTATCTGATAGAAAAAGCGTCTCGGAAGGATAGCGGGCACGGTTTTCGTAAACTTTAGTTTCGGAAAGAGCTTACCTGAGAACCGAGCAGTAATTTCCTCGCTGGGGAAATTAACTGCGTCTTTTATCTTCAGATTCTTTGTGCGACCCTTTTTGTGGGTGGAGGGGAAGTTTTGTTTACGGTTTGCAGATTTTGCAGGGGCGGAAACCGGCGTTTATTGCTTCCTCTCTTGAATAGAATACTTTTGTACAGTTTTTGCAGTTATAATGTCTACAGCTTGAGCTATGAAATATTTTTGATTTTGTGTTGCCGTGATAGATCCCTCCGGAAGCAGGTTATTTTGTTTCTTCTTTTATCGAGGTGGGGGAGAAGGCAGCTGCACTTAAGAAACCCGCAAGGCTGGGTTTTTGAGCTTCGATTTTATTTTCGATGTCGTCCGGGAGTTCGTTTAGGAAATCAAGACCGGTTATTTTCTCGATACTGTCCACCGGGACCTGATAGTCTTCGATATCGCCTGCCGGTTTTCGGTTAGGCATTAAAAAGGATATCGCTTTTATTTCTCCGTTTTTCGTGATAATGATTTTATAAAAGTGAGTCGGTACCCATACCCGGTTTGTTCCGATTCTCCCAAGACAATCTTTTTTCCCGTCGCCATCGATGTCCATAAAAACGGGTCCCGTTATTATCCAGGACTCTCCTTTGGCCCGGGTAAAGTTTCTCGTTTTTTCTTCTAAGATTCTCCATTTGTATCGATTCAGTCCTGCTTCCTGAGGGCACATATTTGAGAGGTAAAAAGATTCGCTCATAACCTTTTTACTTCGTTTCATATCTCCTGCCGGTGCCATATGTCCCCGGTCGTATCCGCTTCCTTTGTAGTCTGAAAGTTCGGCTCGTTTGCCAGGAGAAACCTCCGGATCCGGCCGGAAGTTATCCGTTCTGCCGGTTGTTCCTTCGAGGTCTTGTTTTGTCAGGTGGTAGGATACCCAGAGGGAGACTTTTTTATTTCCGTCGTGGAGAAGGGCGTATCCTTCTCTGATGATGACCTGGCCATCGATGGAGGGAAGACCCCAGTATAGATGTTCGTTGGTTTGGGTTGAAAAGAAATCTGGTTGAAGGGTCTGTTGGGTGGTGCAGGAGAGGAAGAGGATTGTTGGGAGGAGTTTTTTCATTGGGTGTTTTTGTTTTTCACTCTTTTCTCTCTTAAAAATCAGGTTTATTTTTTAAGTTAGAAATACAACCTGTTATTATATAACTTTGCGATTTTGCTTTATGATTAGAATTTGCGCAATCGCAAATAAATAGCGCCAAGAATTTTTGTTACAGTAACTCCAATTATAGCACCAAGAATACCAGATATTGCTGCTTGTCCTGCCCTATCACGTATATCCAAAATCTCATTTATTGGATGACTTACAATATAACCTAGAAGTCCACAAAAAACCGCAACAACTATCCACAGGAGAGCCCTTAATAACAATGGAACGTTCTTTTTATCCTTTTTGGCAATTATATCACTCATAAAAAGACCTCCTTATTTTGATAATATTATTTACTGTTTCGATCAAGGTTTTTCCATCTAAATTGAACGATTCTTACCATATATTTATTATATAGCCAAAAATACTTTATTGGCAACCTTTTTTCGTTTCTGCCTCCTTTGTTTTAAGGTAATTACAGTATAAGTTAAAAGTGGGGGAGATGTCAAGGGTTGATTTTAAGGTTGACAAGAAGTGATTTGTTAGCGCCCGTCTTCATTTAGGCAAATTCAAGGTGTCGCAATGGCCAGCGAAGATTAATAAATATACAATGCCACATGCAACGATTAACCAAAGGATCCAAGATAAGCATCCTTTCTTTTTATTTCTAAGCCCATCACCAGGACCGACAGGTTGTTGACCTGCTTTCCAGTTGACATATGACTGAAGAGCGTCTTGTTCGCTTACTGGACCCTTGAATAAACTGGCAAACCATCTCAAACCCCTTATAATTATAATAATGAAGATGCCAAAGACAACAACACCAATAATGATTCCTGTTCCCTTATCGTTTATGATACACTCCTTTCCTTCTTAGTTGTTTTCCTTGTTGCTCATAACCTTAGTCCACAAGGATTTTTTTCGAAAGAACAACATTTTCAGAAATAATCTAGGGATTAGCAACGCAATGTTGATGGGTAACATTGTTCTGCTTCAGATGGAAGGGTTTGTATTTTTACGGACACCTTTGGCCTTCATGCCAACTACCATGAAAATTCTCTAGGCAATCCTCCCTAGTAACACCATTGACACAAGCTTTTAAACCCTGTGGCCCATACACACACGCACCTGTAGGCTCTGGGGGATCGATGATACTACACGAAAAAAATAAGGCTAAGATAGTAATGTAAAATAAGGCAAAAATAAACAGCTTCATTTTTATATTAAACGCATTAGGAAGAATTTGTAATTTCATTATTGTGGCCCTCCTTATTGTTTTGCTAAGCTAACATTCATCCTATGTTATTCCCAAGATCTGATTTTTCCCCAAGGATTTATGGACTCCGAGTCAAATTGTATTCCGCCAATTTTTCCTTCACCGAAATCCATGATACTTATAAGAGTATAACCATCTTCCCAGATGTAAATCTTTCCGTTAGGTGGATAGTTGGGATGTGGGATTATGCGAGGTTCACCGAATACTCTTGTCATATCACCGATGAGAGTGGGATCATGTTCTTGGTTGATTGTATTAAGATAAATTGACCCAAGACGGTTGTTTTTGAAGACCAACCAACCACCCTTCGGTAATTCCATATGTCGGCCTAACCAAGATATTGTTCCAATCATTTCTACTTGTGTGACTTCACCATAATTGAATATATTAATTTTACGTTTAAATAACGAACCTACTTTGTCAATACTCATCCCCCATCTAAGACCAACTAGTCCATCTCTTGCCCATTGAAGGCCAATTTCTATATCAGAATGTTCTTTTCGTTCGTTAGGTTGACGTTTCGTATCCTCATATCGTGGTTGCCTATGATGAAGGGATTGAAGCTCGACTCGGTATTCGAATAATGCGGGTGCATAATTAGGCCAATTGAATCCAAACTCTGAAGGTACCTGTTTTACTCCCACTCGGTATCTACGATCACGCACTTTATTAATCAACTCAATTTCGCTTGGAAATGCATCATGATATGTCCAGTTGTGCATATGTCCTTCAAGTAAAATCCTTCGCTCATCTTCATTTTGGAAAAATTCCCATTTTTCAATTTTCCGCTCGTCATATCTATATTCCGGATGTGTTATTTCTATTGTTCCAGTATCTGGTATACAACGCGTGTCGGTTACTATTAGTACAGCAACTCCTTTTCGGTCTGAAACCCATGAGATACAATGACTATCTGGTTCGCTTATAATTTTTATATTGGCCCGATCTACAGGAGTACGAGTTTCTTGGTCTAATATCTCAAATCTCAAAATCCAAGATGGTTTCACTTCTTTGATTCCGGGACCACATAGATTGCCTCCAGAGTCTTGACCAAACATTTTCGTGGGATAAATGAATACAACCAAGAGGACAAGAGTGAAATCAATATAATTTTTCATAAAAACCTTCTTTCTAAAAAGATAAGCAAATTAGAGGGATATGTCAAGATAAAGAATTTTTCGTATTGCGGAAAGTTGGTTTTGATAAATGGTGATATCGCAGATACATTTCCCACCTACGCACCACTTTGGCCGGATTTTGCAGCTGGATCACTGGGAGGCCAGAAGAATCTTTCCCCACCTGTCATCCACTAGTGGGTTGAAGTAGGGGAGAGCAACCAGCGTTCTTTCCCTTTTAAGACTTTATTACTACTAATTCCACATCACGATCATCAGCTACGATTAGCACCCTTTCGACTACGAGCTTTCCTATAATTTCGGCAATACTCCGGAAATCGTTATAGCTGAGAGTTTGTTTTTCTAATAATTCGCCTTCTCGGCTTAAAATGTTTATATCTACTTGGGCCATTCTTGATTCGTCAAAAGTAGCTGTCACATTTCCATCTTTTACTTCATTCCCGCCTACTATTATTTGATTCTCAACAAATCTCACTTCTTCGGCTTTATCTATATTAGAAAAATTGGGATAAATAATCTTACATGCTTTTTTTGCTAATTCTCCGGAAAGCTTAAATTCAATGGGTTTGTTGTCTGGGGCTATTCTTACTTCCGGCTTAGCTTGTCCTCTAATTTCTGACATGATCACCTCACTTTTTTATTTTTTAGTTTTAAAACAATTCTCCTTGTTTAGGTTCTTTTTTTTCTGTATTTATAGTATACGATTGAAATGGGGGAGATGTCAAGGGAAGAAACCTATAATGTTATAAACCTTTGAAAGTTTTTTTAATCTCGGATTCTTTTCTCTGTATATGCTTCTTAAAGTCTCCACTCTTTTCCTCAGTAGTATTAGGATGCAGATTTTTATCATCAAGTAAAAACAATACTTTGTATTCCTTACTCTTAAGTGCCTTCTTTACCCTTTCTGATCTGGAATGGTCGTTCCCTTTTGTGCAGACAATAAAAATCTTTTTTAATTTACCTTTACCTGGCATTTTTGCCTCTAATTTCCCAATATTGTTATTTAGTTTTTTTTCTGCATCTGAGTATGCGCCTACAATATAATTAAATTTACAAAGAGACGCTTCTTCTATATCCTTTTCCTTATCTGATAATTTAGTGTCGTTTTCTTCTTTATAATCTTTCATATTTGCCCATCCAAGGTCAATCTTTAAGTCAAGTATAGCAACTACTTCGCACTTGTCGTTTTTCTTGAAGTTGAAGTTTTTTAAGACTAAAATATCGGGGTAAATTGTACGTAATTTTTCTCCGCTTTTGTTGTAAATAGTGATAGGATAATCTACAAAGAAATGATATTTTGTATATATTTTAGATAAATTTTTAGCTGTTTCAAATTCAAAAACACTTGATAAGGGATTTCCTCTACCTTGCCAAACTCTTTCTTCTGGTTTTTCTCTCTGTTTTCTGCTCTTCGTACGGGATTTTTGAAATTCTTTTTGTAGAGATATGACAGCTTTAATCAATGCATTTGTTATGTTTTTGGCCATAAAAAACCTCCTATTGTTTTATGCTACAATATTTTCAACAATAATATAAGATTTATCTTACAAACAATACCCATAATGCGACTAAAGAGGTTCCACCTGGGCCATCAATTCTTTTTTGCACATCACTAATTGTTCCGATTTTGCTCCCATGTGAATCACGAATATACTTTCCGTCAAATTCTGCGAGTTTGCTTCCGTGCGAATCGCGGATATACTTACCATCAATTTTCCCAACTTTGCCGTTTCGATGGTCACGTATATAATCGCCATCTACTTTGCCAATCTTACTACCGTGTCGATCTTTTAATTCGTTTCCATCAAATTTGTAATCTGACATATTATCCTCCTTTTCTTTTAAGTATACCTTTAGAGTGGGGGAGATGTCAAGGGGGTTTAACGAGTTTTTGAGTTTATAGGGTTTATTGGGTTTGTGGAGTTAAACAACCTAACGATCCAACGGATTAAAGTGTTTGACATTTTGGGATATTCTTGTATACTGTTAGAAACAATTAAGGAGGTGTTATGAATATATTATCAAAGTTTTTTTTAGTTTTTGTTATGGGGAGTTTTAGTTTACTATCACAGGTTCCGGATACTGCGTGGACAAAAACATACGGAGGGGGTGGCTACGATTATGGCAGGTCAGTCCAGCAGACCGCTGATGGGGGATATATTGTTGCTGGGGAAACTGGATCTTACGGTGCGGGTGGTATGGATGTTTACCTGATAAAGACAGATTCGTTAGGTGACACCCTCTGGATTAGAACTTATGGGGGAGGTGGAGGCGATTTTGGTTACTCAGTCCAGCAGACCACCGATGGGGGATATATTGTTGCTGGGCATACTGGATCTTACGGTGCGGGTGGTATGGATGTTTACCTGATAAAGACAGATTCGTTAGGTGACACCCTCTGGATTAGAACTTATGGGGGAGGTGAAGGCGATTTTGGTTACTCAGTCCAGCAGACCACCGATGGGGGATATATTGTTGCTGGGCATACTGAATCTTACGGTATGGGGGAAAGTGATGTTTATCTGATCAAGACGGACTCGCTGGGGGATACTCTCTGGACCAAAACATACGTAGGAGGTGACCAAAATTATGGCAGGTCAGTCCAGCAGACCGCTGATGGGGGATATATTGTTGCTGGGGATGCTATCTTTTATGGTGCCGGGGGATATGACGTTTATCTAATCAAGACGGATTCTCTTGGGGATACCCTCTGGACCAAAACATACGGGGGAGGTGAAGGCGATTTTGGTTACTCAGTCCAGCAGACCACCGATGGGGGATATATTGTTGCTGGATATACTTGGTCTTACGGGGTAGGGGAAAGTGATGTTTATCTGATCAAGACGGACTCGCTGGGAGATACCCTTTGGACCAAAACATACGGGGGAGGTGAGGGCGATTTTAGTCACTCAGTCCAGCAGACCACCGATGGGGGATATATTGTTGCTGGGCATACTATGTCTTATGGTGTGGGTGGGCGTGATGTTTATCTAATAAATACAAATGCTTCGGGGGATACTCTGTGGACAAAAACATACGGAGGGGGTGACTTCGATATAGGCGAGTCAGTCCAGCAGACCACCGATGGGGGATATATTGTTGCTGGGCATACTGATTCTTACGGTGAGGGGGAAATGGATTTTTATCTGATAAGAATAAAACCCGAAGAAGGTGGAATTAAGGAAGAGATAACTACTGATTTGTTCTCCTTGTCTCCAGCAGACCCGAATCCTTTCACTACCGAAACGACCATTCAATATGAATTGTCAAAAGAGACTGACATAGACGTTTCCATCTACAACATGCTTGGTCAAAAAGTGAGAGACCTTTATTCGGGTAAGCAATCTTCCGGTGTCCATTCGGTTAGTTGGGATGGCAGGGGAGATTCAGAAGAAAAACTTGCTTCAGGTACGTATCTTTTTAAGATTGAGGCGGAAGGGAAAGAGGCTTCTTTGAAGGTGATGTTTGTGAGGTGAGTTTTCTCGTATAATATTATAAAAGGAGGGTTGTATGAAGTACAAAGTTTTATCGTTAGTTGGATTAATTGTTATAGTCCTAATTGCAGCGACAGCTACCGCACAAAATCGGAACATTGGCAAGGGGAAAACCGAACTCAAAGATGCCGATAATCTGAATGTGTCTGAAAATAATGTAACAGCGGAAAAAATTAGAGCCGTGACTTCTGCTATGAACTTCCAGGGATATCTTGCTGATAACGCTGGAACACCGATTAATGGGAATGTAAATATAACTTTCACTATCTGGACGGCATTGAGCGGAGGAAGTCAGGTTTGGTCATCAGGTTCGCAGAGCGTAAATGTCGAGAATGGTATTTTTAGTGTTGTTCTTAATGTGTCTGCCTCAGTATTTGAAACAGGAGAAGACCGATGGTTGCAATTAAATGTGGGGGGAGAAGTCTTATCACCCAGGGTACAAATTACGAGTGTTGGGTATGCTTATAATGCAGAAAAATTTGATGGCCACCAATGGGATGATGTACCTAATTCTTCGGACTATATTGAGGAAGGGCAATCTGCAGAAGGAGATTTAACTGGTACATATCCCAATCCTACTGTAGCTAACATAAGAAACAGGACAGTTTCCAGTTCGGCGCCCTCGACAGGACAGGTTCTAAAGTGGACTGGCTCGCAATGGGAGCCTGGTGCGGTTGAACTAACTGGTTCGGCGGGCGGAGATTTAACGGGAACCTATCCCGATCCTACGGTTGAGGGAATACAAGGGAGAACTATATCTTCCGCAAGTCCATCAACCGATGAGGTACTTAAATGGACGGGCTCAAACTGGGCACCAGGGACTGATGAAACTGGTGATTTGGAATTGCCGTGGTCTGGTTCGACATCAGCTAGTGAAGGGACTGCTTTTCGCGTAACAAATACTGGAACCGGAGATGCAAAAGCAATATGGGGTACCGGAAGGATTGGAGTTCAGGGGACTGCGGAATCAAGTGGTACGGCGGGGGTTCTTGGAGCCAAACTTGGCTCCAGTGGTTATGGAGTATGGGGAAGTGGGGGGAGTTATGCAGGCTATTTTAATGGTAATGTAAACGTTACTGGAACCCTTTCCAAAGGTGGAGGTTCCTTTAAAATTGATCATCCTCTTGACCCGGAGAATATGGTACTGCGACATAGTTTTGTTGAATCCCCCGATATGATGAATGTGTATAATGGGAATGTCGTTACCGACGCAAGTGGTGAGGCTAAGGTTGATCTTCCGGATTACTTCGATGCCCTTAATCAAGATTTCAGATATCAATTGACCGTACTTGGTCAATTTGCTCAGGCAATTGTAGCTGAAGAGATTCAAGATAACAGGTTTGTTATAAAAACAGATAAGCCAAATGTTAAAGTATCCTGGCAGGTTACCGGTATAAGGAAAGATCCTTGGGCTGAGAAGAATCGAATAGTTGTAGAAGAACGAAAGTCCCCCGATACCCAGGGCTTCTATATCCATCCCGAAGCTTACGGTCAAGCCAAGAATCGATCAGTTGAATGGGCCAAACAACCAGAATTAATGAAAAGCTTAACAAATGTAGGCGATAGAGAATTCTAATCTGTGGTTTGAAGATTAGGAGGCAAATATGAAAAAAATAAAAATTTTGATGGCTTTAGTAATATTGTTGCCTGCTCTTGTTTTTGCCCAAAGTTATGTTCTGGAGTCGGATGTCATTGATGAAGGAGGGGAGAAGGTAACATCAAGCGGTTACATCTGCAAGTTGAGCATTGCCCAGCAAGCAGCGAGTCAGGCATGGATTGAAAGTTCTAATTATAAAGCTATATTAGGGTTTTGGAATTATTCTATTCCTACATCAGGTATAGAGGAAAAACAAGAAATCTTACCTGTAGAATTTTGTCTGCATCAAAACTTTCCTAATCCTGTAACTTCTGGAACTTATATTGAATATGCTTTACCGAAAGCCACAAAAGTAAGACTTGAACTCTATGATGCAATGGGAAGAGCTGTCCGAACATTGATAGAAGAGACTCAGAAGCCGGGAATATATAGAATTTACTGGGATGGCACAGACAGAAGAGGTGTAAAGGTATCATCAGGAATTTACTTTTATCGAATGGAGGCGAGGGGATTTAAGAGCACAAAGAAAATGATAGTAATGAGATAGAAAAGGTACATCTTCTATACTTAGTTTTTTCATACTTAAAGGGCGGGAGCGTAAAGCTCTCGCCTTGTTTTTATTCCCCTTTTTTATTTTTTTGTTCCTAATTAAAAGACTTTATCAATAATACTTTAAGTATACGATAAAGATGGGGGAGATGTCAAGGGGGTTTAACGAGTTTTTGAGTTTATAGGGTTTGTGGAGTTTGGTAATCTACCAATCCAACGGAAAAAGTGTTTGACAATTTGGAATATTCTCGTATAATAATAGTATCATAAAACAGGAGGTTTTTATGAAAGTATTATCAAAAGTTATTTTTGTTTTGACTGTTTTGCTTCTTGGGGTTACCCATTTATTCGCGCAGGCTATTGATACCGCGTGGACAAGGACTTACGGAGGAACTAGCTGGGATGAGGGCAACTCAGTCCAGCAGACGACGGATGGGGGGTATATTATTGCCGGAGGAACTGCTTCTTACGGTGCGGGCAGCGATGACGTTTACCTTATAAAGACGGATTCCCTGGGAGATACACTCTGGACGAAAACATACGGAGGAAGTGAGAGCGATGGAGGCAATTCGGTCCAACAGACCACCGATGGGGGATATATTGTCGCGGGGACTATTTACGATGAAGGCTCTTACTCTGATGATGTTTACCTGATAAAAACGAATAGCTCGGGGGATACTCTCTGGACCAGGACTTACGGGGGGACTGACTACGATGAAGGCTACTCCGTCCAGCAGACTACCGATGGGGGATATATTGTTGCGGGAGAGACTTCTTCGTACGGTGCAGGTTTTGAAGATGTTTACCTGATAAAAACGAATAGCTCGGGGGATACTCTCTGGACGAGGACATACGGGACTGACGGCGGTCAATGCCGCTCCGTCCAGCAGACTACCGACGGGGGATATATTGTCGCGGGGACTATTTACGATGAAGGCTCTTACTCTGCTGATGTTTACCTGATAAAAACGAATAGCTCGGGGGATACCCTCTGGACCAGGACTTACGGAGGGACTGGCTACGATGAAGGCCGCTCCGTCCAGCAGACATCTGATGGGGGGTATATTGTTTCTGGATATACTGAGTCTTATGGTGCAGGGGAATACGATGTATACCTCCTAAAGACGGATTCTCTGGGGGATACTCTCTGGACCAGGACTTACGGGGGCGACAGCTTGGCTTATGGCAACTCAGTCCAGCAGACTACCGACGGGGGATATATTGTCGCAGGGGCAACTACTGCTGGGGTAGGGGATAATGCCTACCTAGTCAAAACGGATTCTCTGGGGGATACCCTCTGGACCAGGACTTACGGAGGGACTGACGACGGTGAAGGCCGCTCCGTCCAGCAGACTACCGACGGGGGTTACATCATTGCGGGATATACTGCTTCTTTTGGACCAACGGGTTATGACGTTTACCTAATAAAAATAAAACCCGAAGGGAGCGGAATCGAGGAAAAGATATCTTCTGTTTTGTTCTCCTTGTCTCCGGCTAACCCGAATCCTTTTACCAGTGAAACAACTGTTAGGTATGAATTGGGGAAAGCGGTTAATGTAGATGTTTCCGTCTACAACACGCTCGGACAAAAGGTGAGAGACCTTTATTCGGGTAAGCAATCTTCCGGTGTTCATTCTGTTATTTGGGATGGAACGGAAGAGTCAGGCGAAAAATCCTCTTCAGGTGTTTATCTCCTGAAGATTAAGGGGGAAGGGGAAGAGGCTTCTACGAAGGTAATGTTTGTGAGGTGATTGAAATATTCTCGTATAATATTATAAAAAGGAGGTTTTTATGAAGCGTTTTTTCCTATTTCTTTCCATTTGCATTCTACTTTTGACAAGTGAAACAACCCTTGCTCAAGTAGCGGCAGATTATTATTTCCCTTT
>Ga0315544_1002054_pt1 | contig 14665 bp, 10 predicted proteins | sample SalMarSW160130MG_2_FD_202543 | JGI IMG/M metagenome (GOLD analysis project Ga0315544, IMG submission 202543) | Salt marsh sediment microbial communities from the Plum Island Ecosystem LTER, Massachusetts, United States - Salt Marsh Sediment SW1601-130 ... | reverse complement strand
CTGCCCAGGAAAATTGATGTCGACCGACCCATCCGGCTGGACAGAGGCTGTGAAGGTTGAGTTGAATGTATGGTTGCCGTCATTGTCGTCCCACACCTGAGACCAGTTATTGCCGGAGATGATAACTGTTCCCCGTTTGGCCAACGGCTCGTTCGTGTTTACATCAACGCTCAAACTGCCAAACCAGTATTCACCAGTAAGGTTCGCATCTGCCGCAACTGCAGAAGCAGTAGTCAAGACAATAACTGCAAGGGACATTCTCCTGATAAGTATGTTTGTCATAATTACTACTCCTTATATAATGAAATGAAAAAGTAACAATACCACTTTCCTGCTGAATTATCAAGCATAAAATTGTCCGGCGTCAATTTAAATAAGACACTTAGTAGACAGCCCACATCTCGTGAAGCGTTTCTCGGCAGAGAGACTTTGGCAGTGGCGGTTGGCTATGTTGCAATGCCATATAGCGCCAAAAGTATATAAGTATATGCGTATATGCATATATACTAATGTCATAATTAAACAATCTGGGATTTTAAAGTGAGGGGTTTGAGAAGTTGAGACTTGAGAATTAAGGTCTGGGTACCAGATACTAGGTTCCGGATAAAGACATTCCGGAATCTGCGCTTCGCTACGAGGATATGTGCACACAGGGTAAACTGACGCTTCGAGGGGATTTTGGCGTTGACAGGGGCTGCTAAAGAGAATTTAAAAATCAAAATGTAATCAGTCTTTGTCCTATCGGACTACGCCGAGAATCTGCACGAAATAAAAATTGTGGAGCAGCTTCGCGGGACCTATTTTCAATATAAATTATGAGTGGAGGAATTTTAGTAGGTGGCAATACCATCTAGTGCGGATATACACTATGGAGACAGGTAAAACGGCATTTTTTCAGTAATTGGCAATGCCATATAGCGCAAGAAAAAGCAGAGATTTTTAGACACGGATGAACACCCGGCTACGTTGAGGAAATTCGCCGGACAGGGAGAATTTTTGGTGGACTGATTGGGGAAGAATAAAATTAAAAATCAAAATGTAAAATGCAAAATTGTGGAGCCGCTGAAGCGGAGAGCATTTGAAAAGTGGAACAGGCAACAGTTTCGTATTGAGTCGTGCGTATCGCGTATTTCGTCGGAGGGATTTTTAATCATAAATTGCCTAAATTAACACCACCGACTACGGGGCGGAAGGAACTGGATCCCCTGCTGCAAAGCCAAAGGAGTAGACCTCTCGGGGACAAGCAGAGATTTTTGGGGGAGCGTATATTTTTTTGAAAAAAGGTCCATTTCTCATCAAATTCTCATAATTGATTCTGTAGTATAGACCGGTGTCGTTGGCATAGGTGTGTAAGCAAAGAACTTTTTTATAAGGAGAATTAAAATGGTCAGAAGAAATCGTGCATTTATCATATTGTGTATCGCGGCTGCGGTAATGCTGAGCGTTAGAGCTTACGGCGGGAAATGCGGAAAGAAAAACGCGCTGCCTGCGGCGGTCGAAGCGTCGGTAAAGGCACTTTTCCCCAATGCAGCGGTGGACGAAAGCAAAATGGAAAAAGATTCGGTGACGGCGTATGAAGTTGAAGTAGAGGACGGCAACAATGAATACGATGTAACAGTTGCAGAGGATGGGACAGTTATGGAGGTCAGCAACGAGGAGACTATGGATACTCTGCCTGCAGCGGTCGTCCAGACAATCGAGGCACAAAACGCAGAAGTAAAAGAAGTTGAGAAAGAGGTCGAATACGCGGTGTTAAAGGTGGTCAAACTGGATATTCCTAAAACGACCTACGAGGTCAAAATCATCAAGGACGGCGAGGAAATCGAACTAGACATCGCCGCGGACGGCACCATTTTAGGACAAGAGACAGAAGAAAAGAAATGCCACAAGGACAAAGACGATGACGAAGAAATGGACGATTGACCTTAGAGTCAAGCCGAATTAGAATAAAAGCGTCACAAAGAGATACAGAACCTCAATGTGGCGCTTTTTTTATCTTACAAGGCATAAACATAAATGCGATTATTAGTTGTTGAAGACTATAAGCCACTGCAGCAATCCATAGTCAAGGGACTCAGAGAAGCCGGTTTCGCCGTCGATTTTACCGGGTACGGCAAGGAGGGATTATGGTATGCGAATTCGAATGAGTATGATGCAATAATTCTGGACATAATGCTGCCCGGCCTTGACGGCCTGAGTATATTGAAACAACTGCGCGGCAGCGGAAGTAAAACCCAGATCCTGATATTGACCGCAAAGGACAGTCTGGAGGACAAGGTCAAGGGTCTTGATTTTGGGGCCGACGACTATCTTGTCAAGCCGTTTGCCTTTGAGGAGCTTCTGGCGCGTCTTCGAGCGTTAACCCGGCGGAGTTATCAACAGAAGCGCACCTGCATAACTATAGAAGACATTAACATCGATTTGAATAAACAGCAGGTTTATAGAAACAGTCAGCCCGTTATTCTTACGCCGCGTGAATACGCCCTTTTAGAGTATCTGGCTATGCGCGCCGGCCAGATTGTGACGAGAACGGATATCTGGGAGCATGTTTACGATTTCAACTCGTCGGCAACAAGCAATGTTGTCGATGTATATATCGGCTATCTCAGAAAGAAACTCGAAAGACAAGGCGAACCGGCATTGATTCATACAATCCGGGGACGAGGGTATATGCTGGGGGCGGAGTTATGATTTATTCACTGCGCAGTCGACTCCTTGCCGGTGTGGTGACCGGTATTACATTTGTCCTGTGCGTTTTTTGCATAGTGATTTACACGGCAACGCGCCAGAGTCTTATTTATAATTTCGATAAATCCCTGCTGAGCACTGCCAAGACACTGTCTGCTATTATTGAAAGTGAAGCTTACGACCACGAAGATGACGGACAGGATGGCCATCAGGATGAGTTTATTATCGGAGCCCGCAAGATAGAATTCCAATTTGATGTAGGTGCGACTCCTGAATTCAATAATTTATCCGGCGGAGCTTATTATCAATTCCGCGACGCAAACGGCCTTTCAATAATACGGTCTCCCTCGCTGGCAAATATGGACCTAAACATATTTAAAGCAACATCGGATGTTCCCCGATATGGCTTATGTGTTCTTCCTGACGGCAGGGTCGGCAGGGCCGTCGGATTTCAATTTATTCCCAAAGGGCAAGGCAAAGCCAGCTCTGTCCTTTCCATTACCTTTGCCAGAGAGGTGAGCAGCATAACAGGCCATTTGAACTTTCTCGTGTGGCTGCTTTTGATTTCTTCGGCGGTAATGATTCTTTTATCAGTAATTGTCGCTTTGCTGGTTACACGGGCGGCTCTGCAGCCGATTCGTAGTCTTGCCGACGAAATTTCCACAGTCGATACGGAAAACTTTCAAGAAACTTATATATCCGAAAAATACCCCCAAGAACTATTGCCTGTCAACAGATGTCTGAACAACCTCCTGCATCGAGTTAAGCTTTCATTTGACCGTGAACGGCGTTTTAATTCCGATATTGCTCACGAACTTCGCACTCCTCTTGCCGGGATACAGTCGACTATTGAAGTATGTCTTTCCCAGCCCCGCCATTCCGAAGAGTATACGACCAGCCTGCAAACATCCTTAGAAATCACAAAAAGCATGCGTCGAATGATAGATTCCCTACTGTCGCTGGCAAAACTGGAGTCTAATCAAATAACATTAAACTGCGAAAATATTTCCCTCAGAGACACAGTTGCCGATTGCTGGCGGAACTTCGCAAACCAAGCGTATGAACGAGAAATTGCTTTTGAGAACAGGATACGTGATGGAGTCACCCTGTTTTCCGACAAGAGTTATATAACACTTGCCTTAATTAACATTTTTGAGAATGCAGTGGAATATTCAAATGAGAAAGGACGAATCTGGGCAGAATCCGACCGTAATGAACACGGCACAACAATCTCAATATCGAATACAGGATGTACTTTGAAGGAAGAGAACCTCGAACAGATATTTGACTCGTTCTGGAGACAGGAACAAGCCCGCAGCGAAACAGGAAAGCATTGTGGTATCGGATTGTCTATTGTTCAAAAAGTCATAAAAGCATTGGGGGGAACTATCAGGGCGAATATTCAAACAGGCGGGATTTTCTCCATTCGCATTATCCTCTAACTTGTTATTCAATGTGGATATTGAAGTATAAGGATGCACATATTAGGTAGTTTACTAATCGGATAGATTTGAACCCTTGCGATGCTGCCGGAGACTGCCGAAGAGGAGAAAGTAGAGCATTGGAGCAGGTGAGCAGGTGAAAGGATGGCCTTCATATTATCTAACCGTTGATAAAATAGAATTCGTCGCTCGTATCTCGTGAAGTATATCTCGAAGATAAAAATAAAGCGGACATTACGCCTGCGACCCACGATGAAACCGCGGGAAAGAATAAAAAGTATTCCTTACGCAGATGAAATAGAAAATAAATTAAAAATCAAAATGTAAAATGCAAAATTGTGGAGCCGCCGAAGCGGAGAGCATTTGAAAAGTGGAACAGGCAACAGTTTCGTATTGAGTCGTGCGTATCGCGTATTGCGTCGGGGGGATTTTAAATCATAAATTGCCTAAATTAACACCGCTGACTACGAGGCGGAAGGAACTTGATCCCCTGCTGCAAAGCCAAAGGAGTAGACCTCTCGGGGACAAGCGGAGATTTTTTGTAGAAAAGGGTTGATAACGGCTGGGATAGACGGTATAATTGAAAGAAGCTTAGACGGAGAAGCTTAACAACTCAATTTCAAGAAAGAGGAAAAAAATGAGGAGGTTAATAAGCAATTCGGCAAATATTCACAGGGTGGTTTTTGGGGTGATTGTGGTGTGTGTGCTCGGCACTGCGGCAAATGGTACGCCGTGGGAAGGCAATGGCACAGCGGAGCAGCCGTATCTGATTTTCGACGCCTGCGATATGCAGGCAATAGGGGCGGATTCTAATTACTGGGATGCACACTTCAAGTTAATGGCTGATATAGACCTTTCAGCTTACACGGGGTCAAGTTTTAATATTATTGGGGGAATTTCTCCAGATCCGTGTTTGGGGTATTTGGAGAATCCTTTTACGGGTGTCTTTGATGGTAATGGGCATACTATCTCTAATTTTACTTATATTTCGAGCGAAGAAAGTCAAGTGGCAATGTTTGGAGCAGTAGACGATTTCGATGCAGAGATTAAGAATTTGGGTTTAATTAATCCTTACATTGAGGTAACCGCCGATGGATCTGCTGCTTCTCTTGTTTGTGACCTTGAAGAAGGGAAAGTGGTAAACTGCTATATTGAAAACGGAGTAATTTCAGCGTTGAGAGCAGTTGGTGGATTAGTGGTTAGTATTCACGGATTAGGTATACAAGGGGGAGTAATGATTTCAAACTGCCACGCAAATGTAAGTGTTAGTGGCTTTAGAGGTGTGGGAGGACTGGTTGGGTATAGCGGTTGGGGGACAATATCGGATTATTATACAACAGGTGATGTTTTTGCTAGTGATATTGAAGTAGGCGGATTGGTGGGAAGGAGTGATAATAATAAAATCTCAAACAGCTATTCAAGTTGCACAGTGATGGGAAAATCATTGGTAGGAGGATTAGTAGGGATTAGTATAATGTGTCAAATTTCAGAAAGCGGGGCCACAGGTATTGTTACCGGAACAGGCGATGGTATCGGTGGTTTGGTAGGGTATAATAGATGGGAAGGAACAATATCGAGTTGTTATGCAACCGGAGAAGTCAATGGAGTATTCGGTGAAAGAGTTGGTGGATTGGCAGGATATAACGAGTCTGACTGTAAAATTCTAAACAGTTACGCTAATGGCAACGTTTCCGGTGAGGATAAGGTCGGAGGTTTGGTAGGAGAAAATATGAGTGGGAAAATTACTCACTGTTATTCAACGGGCAGTGTTTCAGGAGATGATGATGTCGGAGGACTCATAGGGGACGGCCATGGCGGTTATTATACAAGATGTTTTTGGAACAAAACTGTAAATCCATTACTTACTGGGATTGGAAGTACCACTAATTTAAATGGTGTAACAGGGGAAACAACCGCAAATATGCAAAGGGCAATTACTTTTGCTGGCTGGAGCTGCGACCCAGTTTGGACAATTGATGAAGGTATGGATTATCCAAGACTCTGGTGGCAGAATCTACCTGGAGAATTAATTATAAATGGTCGGTGGTACGGAGGCGGTAATGGGGAGCCAAATAATCCTTATTTGATTTATACAGCTGAGCAGATGAACGCGATCGGTTTGGTAAACTGTGATTTGGACAAGCACTTCAGGCTGATGGCTGATATTGACTTAAGCGGGTATAGCGGGACTGAATTTAATATTATCGGAAAATTCGTGGGGGTGGGGTCATCATCTAATACACCGTTCATTGGTGGTTTTGACGGAGCCGGGCACACAATTTCAAACTTCACCTACAGATCGAATGGAAACTATGTCGGAATTTTCGGATACATTGACGGCAGTTCAGTGATTCAGAATCTGGGATTGATTGACCCTAACGTTGACGGCGGCGACCATGTTGCTCCGCTTGTTGCAAGGCACTATGGAACCGTCACCAACTGTTATGCAAAAGGCGGTATTGTCTCAGGAAACATTAGTGTCGGTGGTTTGGTAGGAAACTGCCTTGGTGAAGTTTCCCGCTGTTATTCAACAGCCTCGGTTGTTGGAGAAGGTGCGGTTGGGGGTTTGGCAGGAGTAACTGCTGATGCTGATGTTGGTGGGCCAGCCGGTAAAGGAAAAGTTCTGGACTGCTATTCGTGGGGTGATATTTCAGGTGGTCAGTGTGTTGGAGGGCTTGTGGGGTGGAATTATGAATCGTTAAGTTCTTATCCTGCAGAGATATCAAACTGTTACGCTGCCGGGTCTGTTTTTGGAGATTCTGATGTCGGGGGGCTAATTGGTAAAAATGGTGGGGATGCGTATAACTGTTTCTGGGATGTGAACAGCAGCGGACAGTCAAGCAGTGCCGGCGGAGAAGGTAAAACAACAGTAGAGATGCAGACTATGAGTACATTTACGGATGCGGGTTGGGATTTTGTGGGAGAGGTCATCAATGGGCTGAACGATATATGGGCAATCTGCGATGGGACGAATTATCCGAAGCTTAGCTGGCAGAGGCCGCCGGTAGGAGATTTTGTATGTCCGGACGGCGTTGAAATAAATGACCTTGCTATATTATGCGGACAGTGGCTATTGGAGGAATTGGGCGGAGATGTATGGCCGGAGGGTGGTGACGGGATTGTCAACTTCTTCGACTGGGCTGTTTTCGCAGACCAATGGCAAATTACAGTCGACTTTGACGATTTGGCGGATTTTGCCGGGCAGTGGCTAAAGAGAGGAGTCACTGTTGCTGATATCGCACCCACTCCGGATGGAGATGGTATAGTTAATATGCTGGATTTTGCTGCTCTGGCAGATAACTGGCTCGAAGGATATTGACAGTTTACTTTTCTTTGCCCTTTCGAAAAGCTCGTGGTAAAATCTCAACAGGCAATAGAGGTAATTTTTAAGGCAATTTAGTGCGGGCTGAAAGGGACAAAGATATGGAACAGGATGAAGAGCATCTTAGGCTACTATCTATTTTTCATTACGTAGTCGGCGGGATTGCAGCATTGTTTGCAATGTTTCCGATTATTCACCTTATCATCGGATTGGTGTTCATACTCGCTCCAGAGTCGGTCGACAAGGGAGACCCGCCTCCAGCTTTCATCGGCTGGTTTTTTGTCGTGTTCGCGGGGTTGTTTATACTCGCCGGCTGGGTGCTTGCGGGATTTGTTATCACCGCTGGTAGTTTTCTTGCGCGCCGCAGGCATCGCTTGTTCTGTCTTGTGGTTGCAGGGGTGGAATGCGCCTTTATGCCGTTCGGGACGGTGCTTGGTGTTTTCACAATCATTGTGCTGATGCAGGAATCAGTGAAAGAGCTGTTTTCAGCAGGTGAGGATATCCAGCAGAGCTTGTGAGGACGGAGGTGAGGTTGGTGTTGTGGGGAATGGCAATATGATAGTGCTATTAACGGATTTTAGTGAAAGCGAATATGTCGGGGTGATGAAGGGGGTGATTTACAGTATTGCCAGCGAAGCGGTAATAGTCGATTTGTGTCATAGCGTCCGGCCAGGTGAAATAATCGAGGGAAGCTGGATACTTAAAAATAATTACAAGTACTTTCCGAAAGGCGCAACTTTCTGCTGTGTGGTCGACCCCGGTGTGGGGACGGAAAGAAAAGCAATAGCAATAAAAACCGAGAGATTCTATTTTGTCGGGCCTGATAATGGGCTATTATGGGAGACGGCAGCCGAACAGAAAATAATCGATATACGGCAGATTAACGTTACCGAAGATGTGAGCAGGACGTTTCACGGCAGAGATGTGTTTGCAAAGACGGCGGCGAATATCGAGCTGGGCGGCTTCGAGACGACAGGTGAAAAAATCGAAGAAATAGAGAAGCTGGAACTTTATAAAAAAGGCGGTGAGGGAATGGTCGTTCGAATCGATGAGTTCGGCAATGTCATAACTAACCTTGAAAAGCAAAAGAAAGAAAAGTATTCCGTAGAAATAGGCGGCAAAAGATATACGATGAAATACTATCCGACCTATTATGCAGCGAAAGAAGATGAGCTGTTCCTGATAGAAGGCTCGAATAATACACTGGAGATCAGCTTTAAAAATGGGAGCGCCAATGGTATTATGGGCGTGAAGGCGGGAGAGAAAATAAGGATATTATAGGGGCTTTAGAGGACTTGTCGGAGACGGGGTGGATTATTGTTTGTTTTTTGTGCAAGGTCTAAATATTGCTATATTTAGCAAAAATTCTTGACATAATATTAAATTTGCGTTAATTTTTCAAAATTCGGCTGTCCGAGAGCAGCAGAGGAGGTGAGAGGCAGAGTTTGGAGATATTTTGTGGCAAAAGAGTTAGTGCGTGAGCTGATAAACGCCGGGGTGCATTTTGGGCATGGCGTGAGCAGATGGAATCCCAAGATGGCCCCGTTTATTTTCACGAAGCGCGGCAATATTCATATAATCGATGTGAAAAAGACTCTGGCAGGGATATTGGTGGCCAAGAAGCTGCTTGCAGAGGTGGTATCTTCCGGGAAAGATGTTGTTTTCGTAGGGACGAAACGTCAGGCGCAAAAGGCGGTAGCGAGTGTTGCGGCTAAGTGCGGAATGCACTATGTCTCTGAGCGGTGGCTGGGCGGGACGCTTACGAACTTTAGGACTATACGGTCCCGACTTCAGAGATTGCAGCAACTGGAAGCTATGCAGGAAGAAGGGACGCTTGAAAAGGAGAGTAAGAAACAGGCATCACGGCTGAAACGTGAGCTGCGGAAGATAAAATGTAATCTTGAGGGGATTCGTGAGATGTCGCGTCTGCCGGGTGTCGTAGTTGTTGTCGATACCAACAAGGAATATCTTGCTTTGTGTGAGGCGAAAAAGCTGGGTATTGCAACGATAGGAATAATCGATACCGATTCGGACCCTGATACCGTGGACGTGGCGATTCCGGCGAACGACGATTCAATAAGAGCAATTGACTTAATACTTAACGAGCTGGCTGATGCGGTGGCAATCGGCAAGACGATGGTCTCAGCACGGCTGGAGCCGAGACAACGTCCGAAGCGGGTTCGTTCGAGAAGGCCTGCTCTGGCCCGCGCTGATGGAACCGAGGGCGAGGCCGTCCCAGTTTCAACCGGGCAACAGAACAGTCAGCAGATGCCTACGGGACAGACAGCGGAGTTAAACCCGCAGGAGGGTGAAACCGAGCAGGTCTCTAAGGGACAAGCCGAGCCAAAGCAGTCAGAATAAGAACAAAGAGCATAAATTAAAATCACTTTTCGTGTATTTGTTTGCACGCTGCTCAATGTAAAATGGGAGTTTTAAGAATGGCGGAAATTTCAGCTTCAATGGTGATGAAACTGCGGAAGATGAGTGGGCAGGGGATGATGGACTGCAAGAAGGCTCTTGAAGAGGCGAACGGTGATGTTGAGCAGGCGATAGATGTATTGAGAAAAAAAGGGCTTGCGACTTTAGCGAAGCGCGCTGAGCGGGAGACTTCGGAGGGGATGATTGTCAGCAAGAAGAGCGAGGGTGGCAAAGCAGCAGCGATGGCAACCCTTTGTTGTGAGACTGATTTTGTAGCCAAGAACGCCGATTTTGTGGCGGCGGCGGAAAGACTGGCTAACTATGCATTGGCCTGCCCGGCAGATGAAGGGGTGGAGAATGTTCTTGAGACATCTGTTGACGGCAAAAAGTTCAGCGATATTCTGACTGAAATAGCCAGCAAGACCGGCGAGAAAATACAGGTGGGCGATTTTGCGAAGTATGAACTGGACAAGGCCGGGCTTATAAGCACATACATTCACTTCAACAGCAAGGTCGGCACTATGGTTGAGATAGAGACAAGTGATGAAACAACGGCGGCGGAAAAAGCACTACAACAAACAGCGGCTGATATAGCGATGCACATTACCGCAGCCAAGCCGCTGGCGCTGGATAAGGACGGCATTAGCACCGAGGCAATCGAAAGGGAAAAAGGCATTTTTGCCGAGCAGGTCAAAAATAAGCCTGCAAATATTATTGATAAAATCGTGGAAGGCAAGATGAAGAAGTTCTTTGCTGAGAACTGCCTTGTCGAGCAGCAGTTTGTTAAGGACGACAGCAAGACTGTTACACAGGTGTTAAATGAGGCAGCCAAAGGCGCCGGTGGTGAGGCGAAGATAAAAAGGTTCGTGCGATTCGAAGTCGGGTAACGGCCGGGCTACAGGCAGATAGCATATAGCGTTTAATAAAATGGCGAAGAGCAAATATAAGCGGGTGTTGCTGAAACTGTCGGGTCAAAGCTTTTGCAAGCAGGGAGAATTCGGAATCGACGGTGATGCGCTTGAGTCGATAGCTAAAAGAATCACAGAGATATGCAAACTCGGTCCGAAGGTGGCGGTAGTGGTCGGTGCGGGAAATTTTCTGCGAGGTGAGCGCTTCTCGCAAATCAGCGGAATACCAAGAAACACAGCAGATTATATGGGGATGCTGGCCACTATTATAAACGCCTGTGCGCTGCAGGAGGTTCTTGAGAAGCTCGGCCAGCCGACGAGGGTCCTGAGCGCCATCGAAGTTGCGGCGATGTGCGAGCCGTTTATCCGAAGACGCGCACTGCACCATTTAGAAAGGGGAAGAGTGGCGATATTGGCTGGCGGAACGGGTAACCCGTTTTTTACAACCGATACCTGCGCGGCTTTGAGAGCCTCAGAGCTTGAGGCGGAAGTGCTCATAAAGGCAACAAAGGTTGACGGTGTTTACAGCGACGACCCTGAGAAGAATCCAAATGCAAAGCTATTCGGCAAACTGTCTTATTTAGATGTGCTGAAGAAGAACCTGCGGGCGATGGACCACTCGGCAATAAGTCTCTGCAGGGACAACAGCATCGCAATTGTTGTTTTGAATATTTTCAAAGAAGGCAATATAACCAAGGCCATCTGTGGCGAGCAGGTGGGCACGTATATTGGTTCATAGTTAATAGTGCATAGTTTGTTGCTGTTTCGTTTACTACAATCAGTAAATACGAGATACGAGGTGGAAGATGCCTGTGAAAGAAATTATCTCAGAAAACAATTCGAAGATGACTAAGGCGGTTGAGGTGCTGCAGGACGAGCTAAAAGCCGTTCGGACAGGAAGAGCATCAACGGGGCTGGTTGAGAATATAAAGGCTGATTATTACGGAACACCTACTCCAATTAAAACAATAGCAGCTTTATCAACGCCGCAACATGATATGATTGTGATTAAGCCGTTCGACCCGGGTTCGGTGCGGGAGATAGAGAAGGCAATCAAAAACAGCGATTTGAGCCTTGCCCCGATTGTGGACAGGAACCTGATAAGATTGAGTGTTCCACCGCTGAACGAGGAAAGAAGAAAGGAACTTGTCTCCCAAGTCAAGAAGATGAGCGAGCAGACAAAAGTTAGTATCCGCAACATAAGAAGAGATGCAATCAAACACCTTGAAAAGCAGCAAAAAGACAAGGTTATCACTGAAGATGACCTACAGAACGGCAAGAAGCAAATCGACGACATCACCAAAGAACATACCGACAAAATCGATGAGGTTGTTAAACACAAATCGAACGAGATAATGCTCGATTGACCTGGTGAAGAAGCAAGCAAGTTAAAGTCGTATCAACCGGAGGCAACTTGTTTATTAGATTCCTGCGTTTTTGTGCAGAAGCCAACTTTATTTTGGGGAATAGGTAGATGAGTGCGGAAGAGACTATCAAATCAGAGCGAAGGAAAAAAACGAAGATAAGGATACTCAAGCTGGCAGCGGCAATTGCAGTTATTGTGATTGCGTTTGCGTTTTTAGCAGTGCCGTGGTTTGTGTCATCCGAGAGTGGGCGGAAAATAATACTGGCAAAAATCAACGACTCCGTTGGTGGGAAAACTGATTTTTCCCGTTTCTCAATGGGGTGGTTCAGGGGTATTAAGGTTACAGATTTTAATTTCAATGATAATACCGGCGGAATCTCCGTTCAGGCCAGACAAATCACCACTAAACCACATTATGGCTCTATCCTGATGGGTAATTTGTCTTTCGGCCGCACGATAATTGATGAACCGAATGTAAAGATAAATCTTAAAGACACCCAAATTATCGAGGCGCCACGGCAAAAAATACAGCCCGAAGAAAAAACACAAGTCGTATTGCTGCCGATAAGCAAAATCGACCTTATTATCAATGACGGCAGCGTTAAAGTTTCCGACCTGCAGGCACGAACCATTGAATTTTCACAGATAAACTCGAAGGTGGATTTACGACCGCCGGGACAACAAACGAATTTCGATATAAATTTAACTGTTGTGGACAAAGGCAGGCAGTCTCAGGTTCATACAGCTGGGAAAATTAACCCAGAACGGGCCGAAACCGGCTGGAGCCTTAAGGGCACCAGCGGTGATTTGACTGTCGAGGTTAATGATTTGGAGCTTGGGTCCTTAGGGCCGATTTTTGCGATGGGTGGGATTGAGGCCAAGGCCAGGGGCAGAGTTTCAGGTAATATTGAGAGCGAAATTAAGAACGGTCGACTTGAAAAGCTGAGTGCGGAGGTCCAAGGCGAAGATTTAGATGTGAACGCTGTTGAATTGGCGGGCGGGCGAATTAAGACAAGTCAATTGGGCGTTAACGTGGAACTGGCACGTGCGGGGGATATGATAAATGTGGAAAGCTTCGATATAAAGTCGGACTGGCTTAAAGCTGAGGGACAGGGGACTATCCCCACGACTTTCGGTTCGTTGGCGGAGTTTCTAAGGACAGATTCGAGCATAAGCGGTCTTTTTGAATTAGATGTTGCGCAAATCTTTACTCAGATGCCGGAGCTGTTCGGGCTTAAGGAAGGGACAAAGGTAACTTCGGGAGTGTTGAGAGGTGATATTGAGACCTTAATGGAAGAGGGAAGCAGGAAGATAAAAGGTCAGGCAAATCTTGAGCAATTAGAAGGTATAGTTGCCGGAAGAATGGTCGCTCTGTCGCAGCCGGTGAGGGCGGAGGTGGAAATCACATCGGATAAAGAGGGTGTAAAATTTGATAGATTAAGCTTATCTTCAGCGTTTGCCGGAATCAACTGCAGCGGCACAAGTGCGTCGTTCAAATACCGCGGCGATGTTGATTTGGCGAAGTTTCAAGCTGAGCTTGGTCAGTTCATAGATACAAAGGGGTATGGTTTGGCGGGTGAGCTTTCCGGAGAAGGCGAAGTATCTGTCAAAAAGGAAAAGGTTACAGCGGCTGGTTCGTCGGTAGTAAAAAATCTTCGGATAAACTCTGCGGAAGGAGTAAGCGCCTTTGAGCCGATGGCGAATGCAGATTTTTCTGTTACTGTTGAGCGGAGTAAGAATATTCTTGATGTTGATTATATAAAAGTGAATGCAGGTCTCGGCCAGATAAGTATAAAAGATGCGGTTCTGCCGTTTGGCAAAGAGGCTGAAAAAGAGATGAGTATAGACGTTTCTGCAAGTAAAGTTGATTTGGAGAAACTCCAGCCGTTTATGGTGTTACTGGCCTCTTTTCCAACAGAGATGCAGTTGTCGGGAGCGGCTGAATCGCAAATTGCCGTCCGCTCGAAAAAGGACAGCTACCACATCACAACAGATTCGACTCACATTAAAAATCTGAAGGTCAGCTATCCGGGGAAAGAGCCTTTCGAGCAGAAGGAAGTTTCGGTTAGTTTTGATGCCGAGGTCAATCCGGAACAAAAAGCAATTAATGTCAGGAAGCTGGAATTGATAAGTCCGCAAATAAAGATTCACAAAGGCGAGCTCAACCAGGTCAGCAGCGGCGACAAGACCAAACTGCAGGGCCGGGCAGAGTGTGAATATGACTGGGCGGCTGTCAGCACTATTGCGGGGCCGATTCTGCCGGCCGGTTTGGTCCTGGAAGGACAAAGAAAGGACACAATCAGCTTTGCCAGCGAATACCCGAGGCAGCAAGCAGATAAGCTGTTGGAGAATCTTACCACTTACGCCAAAGTGGGATTTGAAAAAGCGGATTATTTTGGTTTGAATTTTGGGCCGACTGAGGTGGATGTTCAGATTGAGAACGGACTGCTGAAGATTAAGCCGTTTTCATCAACGGTCAATAAAGGTCAATTTAACTTTGCAGCAGAAGCGGACTTTAAGC
>Ga0315544_1002037_pt1 | contig 14738 bp, 15 predicted proteins | sample SalMarSW160130MG_2_FD_202543 | JGI IMG/M metagenome (GOLD analysis project Ga0315544, IMG submission 202543) | Salt marsh sediment microbial communities from the Plum Island Ecosystem LTER, Massachusetts, United States - Salt Marsh Sediment SW1601-130 ... | reverse complement strand
TTTCTTTCCTTTGACTACACCCAGAGCTTGCCCTGGCCTCACCACAGGTGAACAGAATTGAAGGTACAGGTTTCATTAGAACAAGAATAGGTGGGGCAGCCTACTCCGCCGTAGCGGCTGCGAAGGCCGGAAGCCACCACCCTACGATTTTACTGTTCGCTATACGTTGTCTGCTGAACGCTGTCCCCCGGCCACAGGGGCCGGGGCTAACCTGAACGCTAAATGTTGTCTATTATTTCCTGAACGCTATACGCTGTCCGCTGAACGCTGAATCTTTCTGTGTGTGAATTTCTTTGCGTTGCTTCCCGAATAGTCAGCTACGATCTGGCCGGAGCCGAGTAGTTTCAATCCACCACAGGCGGATAAATTTGTAAATCATAAGCCCTTTGAGGCCGATTTGATTTTTAAGCCATATTTTTTTATAATCCCTTTTGCCTCCTTATGAAGCTTTCGAATTCTTTCGCGAGAAGACAGGTTTTTTTCTTTCTTGAAAAGTTTCTCCTGAATCTGGTGAATTTCCCACATAGGTTTTGGTTCTTTATACATCTTCTATCACCTCCCACGGGGTGCAAATATCAATCGTCTTGTATCCGAGCAGCATATTAACGCCGGCTACTGCAACTCTTGTCTTATGTTTTACTAAATGTTTGAAATTCCAGCTTACCAGAATATCAAGCCCTTTAACACTAGTTAGTGCAATATGCAAAGCATCGTCTCTATAAATCGCTGGTATGATACCCTCACCGATATACTTATCGGCTAACCTATCGGTTTCTTCATCGACGGATAAGATATCATTTAGCTCTATATCATTAACAAGCTTTAGTAATCTATCGCGTTTGGACGAATCTTGTGTATTCCCCAATTCACGGATTACAACATCGGAAATAAATCCTTCATACCTGCCGTTGTTGATTTCTTCAAGTAGCTTAAGTGCAATATTCCTGTCATCATCGGGAATATCCTCCGATAAAGCAAAACTTATGACCGATGTATCAAGATACAACGAGAGCTTTCTCATATCATGATTATATCAGGTATTGTTACCACCTAACAAATTTTTGTGGCTAAATTTCTTCTTTCCTTCGGTGTAATCGGCTACAATTTGGCCGGAGCCAAGCAGCTTCCATTTATATATAGTAAGCCCTTCCAGGCCGACTGGGCCGCGGGCGTGGATTTTGTTCGTGCTTATACCAACCTCTGCACCGAGGCCATATCTGTAGCCATCGCTAAACCGCGTACTGCAATTCCAGAGGACATTAGCAGAGTCCACAAGGTCCATAAATTTCTCTGCCTTTTCTTTATTGTTGGTTACAATTGCATCTGTATGGCCGGAACCATAGTGGTTGATATGCTCAATTGCTGCTTCGATGCCATCAACAACCTTTATCGATAATATCAAATCCAGATACTCAGTCGACCAATCTTGTTCGGTTGCAGGCTTAATATTTATTATTGAAACTGTTTTTTCACAGCCTCGCAGCTCCACCTGTCTTTGTTCCAGAGCTGCTTTGACTTTTGGAAGAAATTCTTTGGCGACGTTACTGTCCACCAGCAGCGTTTCAGCAGCATTACAGACCGCAACGTATTCGCACTTTGAATCAACCGTAATATTCACAGCCATATCCAGATCAGCCTCACCGTCCACATACACATGGCAGATTCCATCTGCATGTCCAAGTACAGGTATGTTGGTATTATCCATTATATAGCGGACGAACTGGTTTGAGCCTCGTGGAATGACCAAATCGATGTCCTCATCCAGAGAAAGCATTTCTGCCACATCCTGGCGTGTCTGTAATAGTTGTATCCAGCCTTTGGGCAGGCCTGCTTTTTCGCTGGCATCTCTAATTACCTCCGCAAGAATTTTATTTGTCCTTGCTGCTTCGCTTCCACCTTTAAGCAAAACAGCGTTGCCGCTCTTTAGGCACAGCGTTGATATTTGCACAAGCGCATCAGGCCGTGATTCGAAAATGACACCGATCACACCAATCGGACAACTCACCTTGAAAAGCTCAAGACCATCGTCAAGCTCGATGGCGCTGAGCGTCCTGCCAACAGGATCATCGAGCTTTATCAAGCTCTCTATGCCTGCACACACATCATCTACTTTATTCTGGTCGAACTTGAGGCGCTTAAGAAGAGGCCCAGCCAGATTATTTTTTTCAGACTCAGCCATATCTTCTTTATTGGCAGCGATAATTGCAGTGCTGTTTTGTTTTAGAGCTTTGGCGATTTCGGTTAGAGCCTTATTTTTTGTGTCGGTTTTAACCGCTGCCAATTGCAGGGACGCTGCTCTGGCTGATTTAGCGTTTTCTGTTATACTCATTTCTCGGTTCCTTGTTGACTATTGGTACGTAGGCTTGTATCATCGTTTTTGGATTGTAAATAATCAATAATCAATAATCAATAATCAATTGGAACGCGGGCGTAGCTCAATGGTAGAGCATCGGCCTTCCAAGCCGAGTATGTGGGTTCGATCCCCATCGCCCGCTGTTTTGCTTTGGATTTCTCGTATTATTATTATATAGCAAGGTGTTTTTTAGAGGGCTAACCTGATAAGTCACAATGACTCTGTCTTCGTATTTCTACCAACTTGAAGTCCATACAGTCGAAATAGTAAAGGGGCTGGAATTTCTCTGTTAGCGATTCAGTTGGCACAGCTACGAAGCAAATATCTACATTTATGACACACCAAACGAGCCTGGGACTTCACACCGGAATTGTGAGATTTCTTGCAGCGGATGAGAAAATTATTGAGTCCGAAAAATCCACGTGCCGTTGTAAAGGCTTCTGTGCGTACGAATTATGTTGCCTGTATAAAAGTTCTAAAAAGAATCCGGGAAAAATTCTTGGGAAAGTGGATTTGTGTGTTGACTTGGTGGTAGAAAGTGGTAGAATATCCCTATTAATAGTAATTGAGTGGGATGAAAGACATGCTTTTATTAACAGGCCAATACCAACACGTAATTGATGGCAAGGGCAGAGTTCTCGTCTCTAACAAGCTCAGAAGCCAGATCGATATCGATAAGCACGGAAGCAATTTCTATCTTGTCCTCGGCGCCAATGGGATTCTCTGTCTTTACCCTGAGAGATATTTTGAGCAGATTATCCTTGCAGGTGCACCTGAAAGTGCTCCATCTGACGAGGCCGTAGTTTTTGAGCGAATGAGTTCTGCTCTGGCTAACAAAGTCGAGCTGGATGCGCAGGGCAGGCTACTGCTCAACGATAGGCTGCGAAAGCAAGCAGGACTGAAAGATCATATTACTCTTGTTGGCATAAGAGACCACATTGAGCTATGGAATGACGAGGACTGGCAGCAGTATGTTACAGATAACATGCCTCAATACCAAAAACAGATGTCGGAGGCGCGCAAACGCGTCTTACATCAACAGAATAATCAGCTTAAGTATTCGCTGGAGACGGAATGATTGGACAAAGTTCGGATCACTATAGGATTGTGCATGAGGCTTTGGCTGGTGAAAGGCCGGTTGACGAAGAGACCTTCAACTCGCTGGCTGTTCTAAATGAGCGGCTTGACCAGCTCAAGAGGATCGACAAGGTTTTTTCAGGTGTTGTTTTCTCGCCTCACGTTGAAAAGCTTAAAGGCTGTAAAACCGCGATGCCTGTGGATTGAGAAGCTGAATTTATCCTGGCAGGGCCTTGTTTCGCATGGCAGTAAACTATGGCAGCAATGGCCTGTTAACGTAAGGTGAATGGCTTGACAGTAGAGCATATCCCCGTCCTTACGGGGACCTTAGCCGAGCAGATAACTTTACCCCCGGATGGGATAATGGTCGATGCGACTATAGGACAGGGAGGTCATAGTTATCTGCTCGGCAAATCTTTAGGCCCAAAAGGCCTTATCATCGGCCTGGATATCGATGACAAAGCCATTGAAAATGCCCGAAAGAGGCTGAAAGACCTCACGTGCAAGGTAGTATTGGTCAGATCGAATTTCTCGGAAATAGCCCAACGAGTGGCTGAGCAGGGTGTAGATAAGGTTGATTTTGTGCTGGCAGATTTGGGGGTATCATCGGCGCAGCTCGCCGACGACCGCATGGGGCTGAGTTTTCAGAAGGATATGCCCCTTGATATGAGAATTGACAAAAGATTGAGCACTACCGCTGCCGATATAGTTAATAAAGAGGACGAAAAAACTTTAGCTGATTTGATTTATAGGCTTGGCCAAGATAGGGCTTCTCGCCGCATAGCTCGGTTCATAGTGAAAAAGCGGGCGGAAAAGCCAATTTCTACTACTGGCCAGTTGGCAGATATAGTTTGTAGGGCGCTTAGCAAGCCGGGCCAAAAACGAAGATGGCGGATTCACCCGGCAACCAGGACCTTCCAGGCACTAAGGATAGCCGTTAATAATGAGCTGGAGAACCTGAAAGAATTCCTCGCTGTTGTGCCCCAGCTTCTTAAAAAAGATGCGCAGGTGGCTGTGATAAGCTTTCACAGCCTCGAAGACGGATTGGTTAAGCGTGATTTTCGACAAAATGAAAAAAAAGGAACCTATCGCATCGTCACACACAAGCCAATTGTGCCGACGAGCGACGAAATCGCAGCAAATCCCCGGGCAAGAAGTGCAAAATTACGGATAGCGCTGAGAAATTAAAGCTGAATGTGAGAAAGTGAAAATGGAGTTTTGCCATGACATCTGACGCCAAACTCGGACTACTACTGGGCCTTATCTTCATATTTTTAATTGCACTGATAATTAATGGGATACCGCGTTTTCGGGCTGTTGCAAACGATAACGAGCTGGCGGAAGAGACGTTGAATTTTGACAAAGATTCTCTTGGTCTGGCATCCGGAGCTCGAAAGGCCCAAGAAAACCTCGACTGGGCGGAGTACCTTCAGAGACAAGCTGATGCTACTCAACCGGAGACCGACTCTGAATCAGGTGGCGAGACTATTCGCTCTACCATTGCGTTGCCTGGAAGTTCACCTACGGCAAACCAGTCGGATGAACTACACCAGACCGAGTTGAAAGTAACCTCTGTTGCATCTCCGACAACTGCTTCCATGGCTGGTAGGTCTGATGAAACCGCGTCAAGTGATACTCCACAGCCCAGAGTATATGTAGTTTGTGACGGTGACAATCTTGCTAACATAGCCAAGAAGTTCTATGGTCCTCAGCAGGGCAATAAGAGGAGAAATGTGATGAGAATATTTACAGCCAACCGTAGCCAGTTGAGGTCGCCCGATGAGCTTCACGTCGGACAGAAGTTGGTCATACCACCTTTGAATGCTTCTACTGCCAACGATGGCGGTTCACAAGGAGTCCTTTCGGAGGGGCTTTTTGAGAAGGTCGAGTCAATTGGAAAGAAACATTTATCGGCTCTCGGTCACGCAGAAGACAAAGGCCGATGGTATATTGTTCAAGAAGGCGACAGTCTGTGGAAAATTGCCGCCGAACAGCTTGGAAGTGGCGCACGCTATCAAGAGATAGCTAAGATTAATGCGGGTATTCTAAACGATGAGGATGATATCGCGGCTGGTATGCGTTTGAAAATGCCGACTCGATAGGAAAAGCCAGTGAGCCTGTGTGGGCATTATGTTCTGCTTTTATGTAGACTTGTTAAGCTATGGGATTGCGGCTTCGTTTTTTGTTCGCTGTTTTTTGTTTTACTGCTCTTCTTGTTCTAACTGTCTATCTTCGTAGCGCGAATAATCGTAGCTATTACAAGCTCATAACATTAAAAGCCGAGCACAATCGATTGAAGCAGCAGCTCTGGCAAAAACAGTTACAGCTTGAGAGTTTGACTAATCCTGCCGCAATTTCGCAGCATCTTCAGCATTGACCATGTCCCCATTTCGATATTTTGAATCGGCGTTGAGGCTTTGAAGTAGTAAACATTTTGTAAGACGTATCAAAAGCATTGGAAAGATATCTGGTTCCATGAATAGGCAATGTCGCACAGCTATTTTCTTTCTGCTGGTTATGATTGGAGTGTTTCTTTTTCTTTCAGGGTGGTGCTTCTATTTGCAGTACTTCAGAGCCGAGCAATACACACGGGCAAGTATTGCGCAGCAGCGGGCTTATAGCGATCGTAAGCCTCAACGTGGCGTGATTCTCGATTGCAGGGGCAGAGTGCTTGCCGCGAGCAACGTAATCCGTACAGTCTTTGCCGAACCGAGGATTATTAAAGACCCAAAAGATACCTCAACTTGTCTTGCCTCTATAGTGGATATGGGTGCGCATGATATTTGCAGGTTAATCACGGAAAGTAGAAATCCGGGCTTTGTGAAGGTCAAAACGGGTCTTTCATCCGAACAGTGCTCCGCAGCCAGCAGGATTCATGGCATTGGCATACAGTATGACTGGCTGCGTCACTATCCAATGGGCCGTTTGGCTGCACATGTTCTTGGTTTCACCAGCGCCGATGGTCGCGGCCTGGCAGGCGTTGAGTATCAATATGACAAGAAGTTGCAAGGATCATCGGGTGAGAGTGTATACTTCGCCGATGTGCGTCGCAGGCCTATTTGCCCCTATCGGCCCTTTCAAACAGAAGGTGAGCAATTGCATGGCAGTATCGTTCCGGTCGACGGTCTTGGTCTTATTCTTACCCTTGATGCAGTTATTCAGCAGTTTGCGCGGACTGAGCTTCTCAAGCAATACGAAAGTTATGAGGCTGAGTCGGCCCTGGCAATTGTGGCTGAACCGAGGACCGGGGCACTGCTCGCTATAGTTTCGCTGCCCGATTTTGATCCAGTCGATGCCCGCTTTACCGATCCGAACCTTTTCTGCAATCACGCTATAACCGATCAGTTCGAGCCTGGAAGCATAATTAAGCCTATTGTTGCCGCGATTGCACTCGATGCCGCTGTTGTAAATAGAGACGAAAAAATATTTTGCGAACATGGGAGCTACTATGGCAAAGGCTTTGGCCGGATAGGTGAATACCGCAGAGGCTTTGGTGATCTAACAGTGCGCGAGATTCTGGTCGAATCGAGCAATATAGGTATGGCCAAGATCGGGCAAAGGCTTGGAAAAGAGAATCTGTACGATGGCCTGAAGTTTTTTGGATTTGGCCAAAAGGTTGGTATTGAGCTGCCCGGCGAGGCTGAAGGTCTGTTACGGCCTACTGATAAATGGACCGGATATAGCGTTACACGGATTCCTTTCGGGCAGGAGATTTCAGTCACTGCGATTCAATTAGTCCGAGCTTTTTGTATCCTTGCCAATCAGGGCCGATTGGTTCGACCACATCTTGTAAGGGCCATGGTGAACAATCATGGCTCAGTTGTAGATGCTCGACCTGCACCACCGGCGATCGGTTATATTGTAAAACCTGAGATTGCCAAATGGATTGTTACGGAAGCTATGACAGGTGTTATTAACGAGGGCACAGGCAAAAGGGCCAAGCTGGAAAAATGGCAGGTGTTTGGTAAGACCGGTACAGCTCAGTTGGCCCGGGCTGATGGTAAAGGCTATTCAGAGGATTCTTACGTTGCTTCTTTTATAGCCGGTGCACCTGCTGAAGATCCAAGCGTTCTTGTTCTAATTTCGATTCGGAAGCCCAATGTAAGTCTTGGTAAAGGTTATACTGGCGGAACTGTTGCTGCCCCCGTAGCTGCTGCAATACTCGAAAAGACCCTGAACTACATCCACGTTCCCACGAGAAACAAAATACCCTCGCACCTTACTGCCCAATATACACGAACACAATAATCCTTATAGTGATTTATCTATTCCATTCCGTAGTGGCGCTTGGTATGGGAATATGAGTGCCGATATTTAACTTTGCTCTGGGTATATTGGCGGGCATTTATACCAATTGGAACTAATTCTTGCGCCCTGTCATTCCCGCGAAAGCGGGAATCCATAGGTTTATATGCACTGGATACCTATTTTTGCGGGCATGACACAATGATAGGTAGTCTGTCAAAAAACGCAATTATTTAATTGGATTGGTATTACATCGCAAGGAAAATGCACTTTCTCAGTTACGATGAGGAAAAACGCAAGCAGGCCTTTAGAAAGATGGCCTTTTTCTGCGCAGCAGTTATAGTGTTGATATGCTGCTTAATGACACTATTGACGATAGCTGGCTAGATGATAGGCTACAGGTTTGAAATGCCTTGGCTGTCATTTACCTTCACTGTGCCGATATTTTTCTCAGTAGCCTTCACTGGCAGGACTGCTCTGGTTCTGCTGCAATACTGGATGACCCTCGCCGCGGCAAAGACCACGTTCAGGCTATCAGGCGTGAGCCGTGGCTCGTGAACTGGGTCCCGTGCCCCAGATGACGAACGACGAAATTGCGTTTACCAAAATTTACTTTTCCGCTATTCTGTGCCGTGAAATAGGGAAACAAGACTGGCGGTACTTCTTGTCATTTTTGTGGATAGAAAACACCTAGCACCATAAAATGGTCACGGAAACGCTTCATATTTCCAACGTAAAAATACACTTCATTTTTTTCAGAACACATGAGATCCAACCAGCGTTGCTTAATCCTTTGTAGCAACTTTTCTTGGGGTCTGTACTTATAACGCCAGTTTCTATAGGCTTGGCCGATTTCCCAATCGATTATAGGCAATTTGTGCCCGGGGCACTTCGTTTGGCCATAGCACTTAAAGTGATAGTAAAAGTCAAAGGGTATTTGCTCTATTGCCTCTTTCTTTACGTCAAAAAACGAGAGCTGAGCGTAGAAAGCTTTACGTTTAGCTTCATTTTTCAGATCGGACTTTTCCCAGGAGAAGTCGATGTCGCAAGGCTTAAAGATACCCAACGACCTATTCATTGCAGTATCTTGCAAAATATTACAAAATGAATGTGAAACAGTGGGCAAAACAATCGTCTTTCTGGCTTCCCACTTCTCCTTAGTATCAAGGTGAGATAATATCTTGATACTATCGGAATCAACCTTGTAGCTCTCCACACGGTGATCGTCATCGGCTTTCCAGCATCGAACGCTAACGATCGTATACTTTTGAAACTTTTGAGAACTGTCAAGGTCTCTGAAAGGTATCGGGTATAACCGGACCCACTTCAGACTCTCCACGTCAATACCAGCACAACAAACCGTTTCACCGTATTTTTTGCTAGGATTAGGATAAGCTTTAACGGTAATTAGAACCCGTTTTGTCACAGGTGTGACCATAGGCCCTCGCGCGTTGAATTAAATGTGTTTTATCTGGAGCCCATCTCCATCTCTGGTTTTGATTCTATCAGCTACTATTCTTCGGTGACACTTGATTGCAAGCCGTTCAAAGCACATAAGGCAACATCTCATATTCATGACGTGACGATAAGCCTCTTCGATCACATCTTTCTTGGAATCAAGGTACTTGTCCATCTCTTGGAAGAAAGATGGGTAATTACCGGTCAATTTCAAATTTTCTCTTAAAGGCTTAGGGGCTCCAAGGTCGCCAAAATGAATGTAGTCGATTTTTGTACTTCTGAGTGATTGCGCGAGTTTATTTTTCGAAAAGCCAGGTTTTCTCGAGAAAGGAAATTGCCTTACATCAAGAACACAATTCACATTCTTGCTGTGTAAATAGGCTATTAGTTCATCGACAGTTCTCCCCTCATATCCAACTGTAAATAATTCTCTCGACATACAGACCTATCTTATAAAAAGCATCATAATTCAATATATCAGATTCTTCGACAACTTGACAAAGGAATCTATAGTCTTTTTCAGTTTTTATTTGTCTATATTTAACAATGCAAAATTCCCATGATATTTCTTTGCGGCTTTGTGATGTCAAAGGCGGATAAACCTACCAGAGGCATGCAAGCTAAGGCTCTTGAGAATGAAGTGATTAGGTGGCTGGTTAATTGGTTAAATCCAACTTTGGAGGAATAAATAAAAACCCGCACATAAATTTGGACGAATCCCCCAAGTAAATCCTTCGACCGCACTCAGGACAAGTTTGGGGGCTAAACGTTTAAGTTCTCTTGCCTGCGCGACAGCCACGTGTATCGCACATTTTCGTTTCTTCTTTCTGATGAGACACATTCATGGTGGGGCTTCCATTCTCCGTCTCTTGGGGACTGCGAAGGATGAATCGGTTCAAACCATGCCCAAGCTGCGCTTGAGCATGCCACACAGAATAAGCTAAGCAAATCAAAAGCGGGTGATTTTGATGTTTGACAATCTGAGCCAAATAATCAATAATCCCTCATCAATAATCAATTGATTCGGCCGGAGTGGCGGAACTGGCAGACGCGCGGGACTCAAAATCCCGTCCGGTTCACCCCGGGTGTGGGTTCGATTCCCACCTCCGGCAATAATTAACGTAACCAAAAGAAAAAATGTATGATTTTTAGCATCACCAAATCACGTATAATAATATCACGACTTTTCGGCTTGATAATACTCTTTCTTATTTTCTTCACGAGCCGTTCTTTCACCCAAAACAGCACCATAGGTCTGCTTCTCGAACTCTCTGGGCTGTTTCTTCTCATAGCAGCCAGCCTCGGCAGGTTATGGGCCCTGATGTACCTGGCGGGCAATAAAAGACGTGAACTTGTTACAGTGGGGCCTTACTCAATGGTTCGCCATCCTCTGTACCTCTTTAGCTTAATCGGCGCGGTGGGAATAGGTTTGGCCTCCGAGAACGTTCTTGTGCTGGCGCTTATAATCCTGTTCTACTGCCTTTACTATCCTTTTATCATGCGCGCCGAAGAAGGAAAGTTAGTGGCAACATTCGGGCAAGATTATCTTGATTATGCAAAATCGGTCCCTGCCTTTATACCAAAGCTGTCTCTATATAAGGAACCGGAACACTATCAAGTCAAAACCGCTGAATTTGTGCGACGCTTCGGCGATGCCGTGTGGTTCATGTGGATATTTATTCTTCTGCTTCTGGTCAAACATCTCCAGCAGTCAGGATGTCTTCCCGTGCTCCTTCGGATACCTTAACTCCGCAAGGCGGCCTCCCAATAATACCTGTCCAGCTAAATGAGTTGATCGGTGAACGCTAATCTTCTTTTCTATACCAGCCACTCTGTTGCAGCGATGCGAGCAAAACACATTACTCCCAGGCTATTTTTCCTTCCAGAAGCGCATTACAACTCCATCTTTGAGCTCGAAGTAGTAAACCGTACGCACTTCCTTCTTGTCGTCCAAATCCAGAAACGGATTTATCTCAAAGCTGCTGTCGACTTTTTTGTTGTATTCATATCTCAGTATTTCAGTTCCATCCGGTGTTCTGCTTTCGCTGGTAGGATCGCCCAGCGTGCCGTATAGCCACTCCTTGCTTGTTTGGCCAATTTTCACCATTTTGATAGTACGAGAGCTCACGGCAGGTCCTCTCGTGCCATACGTCACATCGGTTCTGCCTGAAATGCACCCTCCAACTATCAAAAAGATCAGCAAATAGAAAATAATAACTTTGACTGTTGCTACACTGATTCGCTTGCTCTTCTGACTCATCTTATACAACTCCTCAAACTGTGTTTCTTTACACTTTGACTAAAACTAACTCAGCTCTTATAGACGCAGAGAAACAACCAATCCGCCACAGATAAAAGAGAATTGTAATGCATTTGACCTTTCGCGTCAAGCATTATTTAACTCGCATTTGCTGCGCGTTAGGAGTATAAGTTTACCGAATATTTCGAAAAGGAAGTATTACGTAAAAGACCATATTTGAGAAAGGAATGGTGTATCGCAGTCCTTCAAAATCCGATAAAGGTTGAAAAACAAGAAAATAACCGCTACCGATTCTGGGGATCTGTGCCTGAATTACAGGCTCGTATACTGCGGGTGGTAACGCTCGATGATAAGAGAACGATACATAACGCTTTTCCTGATAGGAGATTCAAGCAATGAAATTGAACTACTATCCTGATACCGACTCTTTATACATAGACCTTGCCGAAAAACCCAGCGCCGAAAGTCGTGAAGTCTCCGAAGGCATCGTGCTCGATTATGATTCGGTCGGCAACCTTGTTGGCATCGATATTGATAACGCAAGCAAAAAACTCGACCTAAAGAAACTTGTGTTAAGCAAACTCCCTACTGAGATACAAAGCCTTTCGGCATAGTTGATACAAATAGACTTGTGAGAATCGTAATTTTATTCAGTTTGTGCTGAGTTTGGCATACAGTCCAACTCGATCAGTTACATATCAAAAGGTAAAGTTCTTTTATCCTAAAAAAGTAGAAATCGATGTCAGGTAATGAAAAAATTTCACAATATAGAGCAGAGGTCATTGAACAAGCCATAAACATTGAGACCATTGTTAATGCTATTATTTGCCAACATTACTTAAAAAGAGTCCGTATAGACTTTTGGTTACAGGTACTATATGACGAATATTTCTCTTTTGGCCTTAAACGCCGTATCCTTACAAAGATCGTTGATGAATTCGACAATAAAAAGATACAAGATCTGAATCGATTAATAAATATTCGAAACTACTTCGCCCACTATAACCAAGAAATAATCAAAGGAGCACAAATAAATGACGGCACAATTCCTGACCCACGAAACACTATGAAAAGCATTGACTTCGAGCAGCTATACGAAGAATTTAAGGTGATTGCTACTCAGATTGAGACATGGCTCTCAAGAATATACCAAAATAAAGGCGGTCAACTTTTCAAATATCAAGACGGCAAATTCATATTAGCCAACAAAGTCGAAGAGACATAACCAATTTTGATGCTAAGTTTAAGAAACTAAAGAAAAAATTGGCTTTATAGCTGTCCATAGAGCACAATTCAAGCTTTTAAATCACTTCACAACGAACGGTGACAGATCTCTCAAATAGTTGATGATTCCTGGGAGTCTTTCGATTGTATAATCAACCTCTTCTTCGGTGTTATATCGGCTGAGGCTAAAGCGGATCGAGCCATGGGCAGCGGTAAACGGCACGCCCATCGCACGCAATACGTGAGAAGGTTCCAGCGAGCCGGATGTACAGGCTGAGCCACTGCTGGCACAGATGCCGAATTTGTCCAGCATAAGCAAAATTGCCTCACCTTCGATATATTCAAAGCTAATATTGGTAGTATTGGGTAGGCGTTTGTATTTATCGCCATTAAGCCGGGCATCAGGGCATCTCTCAAGGATTGCACCTTCGAGCTTGTCACGCAGTTGTTTAACTCTGTCATTTTCATCTTTAATATTCTTAGCAGCCAATTCACATGCTTTACCCAGGCCGATGATGGCAGGGGCGTTTTCGGTGCCGGCACGTCTGCCACCTTCCTGATGACCGCCTAACATAAAAGGCGGCAGGCGAGTACCCTTGCGAACATATAGCACGCCTACGCCCTTAGGCCCGTGCAACTTGTGGCCGGATAAGCTAAGTAAATCGATGCGACTTTTTGAGAGATTCAACGGAATTTTGCCGACTGCCTGGACAGCATCAGTGTGGAATACAATGCCTCTGCTTGTGACTATCTCAGCAATCTTATCGATCGGAAATATTACGCCAGTTTCATTGTTGGCGTACATGATTGTAACCAAAGCGGTATCGTCATCTATATTCTCTTGTAGCTCATTCAGGTCGAGCCGACCCTTTTTATCCACAGCTAATTCTACAATGATATAACCATGATTTTCCAGCTCGCGACAGACCGCCAACACAGCCTGGTGCTCGATCCTAGTCGTAATAACCTTACGCCTATCCGGCGCAGCCTCGAGTATCCCATTTATTGCAGCATTGTCACTTTCTGTACCGCCGCTGGTAAATACAATTTCGCTCGGGTCGCAGCCAAGCAGCTCTGCGACTTTCTTGCGTGCCTGACGAATCTTCGTGCCAATCTGTCCCCCGAACGTGTGCATGCTCGAAGGATTGCCGTAAAGCTGACAGAAATATGGCTCCATCTCCGCCAGCACTTCTTCAGCTACCTTTGTCGTAGCGTTATTATCGAAGTATACCGTCTTCATTAACTATCCTCTGTGATTATGGGGCTGCTGGGCCGAGTCTTTGTCCTCCTCGACGTAAAGGTCCTGGGAGACAAATTCTCGCAGTTTAGCCTCTACTACATCTTTCATTGTAAATTCGGCAAGTTGACACTGAGCACACATTCCTCTAAAAGCAACGATGACCTTATTACCATCAACGTCGATTAGTTCGATATTGCCGCCATCGGCTCGCAAGGCGGGCCTTATCTGCTCATTTATGGTCTGCTGAATTAGTTGTATCTTCTGGATATTCGTAAGCTTAGCTGGTTTTCGAGGCGATGGAGGTATCGGCTGCTTTACTCTGTCACCCTGTATTTTTTCTATGAGCTTCTCGATTTGGCCTTTACATCCGCCGCATCCACCACCGGCTTTGCAGTAATTTGTAACCTCTTCAACAGTAGTTAAGTTATTCTCACGTACGACGCGCTCGATTTCCTTGTCGGTCACGCCGAAACAAGTACAAACTATGTTGCCCTCCAGCTCGTGTTTTTTCCTGCCACCTGTGCGATAGTTTTCGATGGCTGCTTCCAGTGCTTCTCTACCCATAACCGAACAGTGCATCTTTTGTTCGGGCAGGCCCCCTAAATAGTTTGCGATATCCTTGTTTGTTATTTTTGCTGCTTCGTCCAGCGTTTTACCTTTTATCATTTCAGTTAAGACCGAAGATGTTGCTATCGCACTTGCACAGCCAAAGGTCTTAAACTTCGCGTCCTCGATTCTTCCTTTGCCATCAAGCTTGAATGTAAGCTTCAAAGCGTCGCCACAGGCAAGCGAACCCACTTCACCCACGCCGTCGGGATTTTCAACTTCACCAACATTTCGTGGATTAAAAAAATGGTCTTTCAGTTTATCTGAATAATCCC
>Ga0315544_1002036_pt1 | contig 14758 bp, 12 predicted proteins | sample SalMarSW160130MG_2_FD_202543 | JGI IMG/M metagenome (GOLD analysis project Ga0315544, IMG submission 202543) | Salt marsh sediment microbial communities from the Plum Island Ecosystem LTER, Massachusetts, United States - Salt Marsh Sediment SW1601-130 ... | reverse complement strand
GGAAGGAGTTGACACCAGTGGTATAATTAAAGAAGAGAAAGCCGGCCCCTTTTTTGCTTTTATTGTGGTGGATGAGAAAAAAGGTAGCCGCACCATCTGGTGGACAGACCAGATGGTCTCTCGCCTCAAGAAAGAAGAGCTATCGAAGGATTTTATCACCTCCTGTAGCATTCTTCACCTGGATGAATACGACCTGCCAGCGGCACTCCTGGCTGCTGCCTGGGCTAAAGAGGTGGGCGTAAAAACCGTGCTTGATGCAGAGACTCCTCAGAAGAAAGAACTCTTTCCTTTGATTAAACTGATTGACTTTCTGATTGTGCCAGAGGAATTCGCTCTTGGTTTTAGTGGGACTACCAATGTAGAAAAAGCCGCCGAATTTTTTCTTAGAAGAGGTCCCCGAGTAGTAGTTGTTACGCAAGGAAAGAGAGGTTCTTTGATAAGGACAGAAGAGAAGAGTTTTTTTCAGCCAGCCTTTAACGTACCTGTAGTCGATACTACAGGCTGTGGAGATGTCTTTCATGGTGGTTTTATTTACGGACTCCTTAAAGATTGGCCCATAGAGATAACCAGTGAGTTTGCCAGTGCAGTCGCCGCCATTAAATGTAAGAAATTGGGTGGAAGAGCAGGCTGTCCCAGTTTTGAAGGAGTGAAAGATTTTCTCCTTCTCTTTGGTTCAGAGAGAATAAAATCCTTTTTAAAATGAGGCTCATTATGAGACATCCAAAACCAGATAGAGAAGAATTTAAAGAGATTATTCTGAGAAAGAAAATCCCTTCTAAGGTCCATTTCATCGAACTCCATATCGATAAAGAGGTCATCAGGTATTTTACGGAAAAATCTAATCGACCATGGATAGAGCCTTCTTTAGCAAAAGATAAGAAGTCTCAAGAGGCAGTTCTCACCAATTACATTGAGTGCTGGTATGGACTTGGTTATGATTGCCTCAGATTTATCAGTGATTTTCGCTTCGCAGGGAATCTGTCTTTTGCTTCTAAAACGAGGGTAGGAGAAGATACAGCTTTGCTCTCTAGAGGAGACAGACATTGGGCTGAGGAAGGAAAAGGGATAATAACCTCGTGGGAGGATTTTGAAAGGTATAGTTGGCCTTCCCTTGAAAAATTAGACCTGTGGCCTTTTGAGTTTACTTCTAAGAATCTACCGGAGGGGATGGGAATCTTTGCTTCCTTTTCTCCAGGGGTCCTTGAAGTCCTTTCCAACGAACTATTCGGACTTGAGACACTTAGTTATCTTCTATACGACAGCCCAGATTTAGTTGAAGCGGCCAGCAATAGGGTAGGAGAATTAATTTATGGAGCATACGAAAAGATCATTGGTCTGGATAATTTAGTTGGCTTTTTTCAAGGAGATGATATGGGATTTAAGACAGCCACGCTTGTTTCTCCAGATATATTGAGAAAGTATATTCTGCCCTGGCATAAAAGATTTGCTAAGCTTGCTCATGATAGTGGACTCCTCTATATCCTTCACAACTGTGGCTACTCCGATTCCATAATGGAAGACCTGATTGAGGATGTAAGGATAGATGCCAAACATTCCTTTGAAGATGCCATAATGCCGGCTGCCGAATTTAAGGAGAAATATGGGAATAGAATCGCAGTGTTAGGTGGAGTAGATGTGGATAAGCTCAGCCAACTGAAAGAAAAGGAACTACGATGCTATGTAAGAGATATTTTAGATAAATGTATGCCTGGTGGAGGTTATGCTTTAGGTTCTGGAAATTCCATCACCAATTATATCCCTATAGAAAATTATCTCACTATGCTGGATGAAGGAGCTAAGTGGGGATCAGGCGAAGTTCCACTATGACTCTATTATTTCTGAGTGCGGCTTACCAGGAGCGCCGCCCACCACCACCTCCTCTTCCTCTTCCTCCATCTCGACGGCCTTCGGAGCGAGGGCGAGCCTCATTAACGTTAAGCGTTCGTCCCTTCAACTCCTTGTCGTTCAAGCCGGTGATCGCGGACTGGGCTTCATCTTTAGTGGGCATCTCTACGAATCCGAATCCTCTTGATTCGCCACTGAACTTATCCTTAATAATAGTGACGGTTGCAACCTGCCCAAAGGCTTCAAAAGCTTCCCGCAAATCCTCTTCGGTGACCTGGCGCGACAAATTACCTACGTAAATATTCATTCTGACCTCCTCTTTGCTGATCCAAAAATAACCCGCTCTCTTTCCAAGAACTTTGGCAATTTTGACCAAGGTTTTTATGGATAGTAGCGTTACCTCGGGTTCATAACAAGAGATACTTTCCACTATTAGATGATAGGCACATGGATTCGAGTTGGTATAACTGGCGGAGAGGGAGGGATTCGAACCCTCGAAGCACCTTTATGGGCACTTAATCGCTTAGCAGGCGACCGCTTTCGACCACTCAGCCACCTCTCCATTTTGTCTGGTGCGCTTGGGGGGACTCGAACCCCCACTCTCCGGATCCGCAATCCGGCGCTCTATCCAATTGAACTACAAGCGCAAAGGCCTAAAAAGCTGAATTGAAAGGTTTCTACATTCATTAGTTTCAATTATGCCATGAGAGTTGCTTCTGAGGCTGCGAGTCTATTTTGTTTTTGATGTGGCAAAGAACATTGTTCCTAATATAACAAAAAATCCCTTCCTGTCAATTTTTTGGGTTCTATTTATTAATTAAAAATTTAAAGGGGACTGCTTTTTGATAATTTAAAGTTTAAAAGTGGAAAGAATACTTAAATCAGCTTCACTATTAAACAACATAGCCAATATTATTCGAATGGCCGAATGTTAGGTTAAATTAATTCTGCTCCGGTAATTAATTTAACAATTTCATCCCCGCTAGTCTCACTTTTTAACTTTGATCCTATTCTCCTTCCTCCTCGGAGGACTATAATTCTCTCCGCTACACTGAAGACGTGTCTCAAATTGTGGCTGATAACAATAACGGAAGCCCCGTGTTCCTTTAATTGTCTTACCAGACCTAGTACTTTTCGTGATTCTTCCACCCCTAATGCTGCTGTTGGCTCATCCATAATAATTATCTTTCTCCCCCAGGCGACAGCTCGTCCCACAGCCAGTGCTTGACGCTGACCCCCAGAAAGATAACGCACAGCTGTCCGCAGAGATGGTAACGTAATAGACAGTTTCTTTAGAGTACGAACAGTTACCTCTTCTACCTTCTTTTTGTCAATAAAAATGCCCAATCTCCCTTTAGTAGGTTCTCTACCCAAGAAGAAATTAGCGGCTACATCGCGAGTCTCCACCAAGGCCAATTCCTGGTAGACTGTTTCAATACCCAAAGCTCTTGCGTCGGAAGGACTTTGAATCTCGATTCTCTTACCCTCAAGATAGATTTCACCTCGATCCGCAGTATATACTCCGGAAATTATCTTTATCAAAGTCGACTTTCCCGCCCCATTATCTCCAACCAAGGCCAGTATCTCTTTGGGATAAAGTTCAAAATCCACATTTTCCAGGGCATGAACACCTCCAAAATACTTACAAATACCTCTCATTTCTAGTATTGGGTAAGTACCTGAATTTTTCTTCGACAAAACCCTATCTTCCAAGTCCTCTTTTCTCCTCAGTTAAGATCATTGGGCCTTAGCTTTCTTCATTTGATCTATCATAACAGCAATAATAATTACGGCTCCTATAGCTGCCGGTTGCCAGTAAGCAGGAAAGCCCATAAGAACCAAACCATTTCGAATTACCTGCATAATTGCCGCTCCAATTAAAGTACCCCAGATACTCCCTTCTCCCCCTCTTAAACTGATACCACCAATGGCAACCGCTGCTATTATATCAAGTTCATAGCCTAAAGCAGCCGTAGGAGCAGCAACTCCAAGCCGGGAGGTCATCAGTAGTCCGCCGATGGCGGCAAAGAAACCGGAAAGAGTGTATATCAAAATCTTTATTTTTCCAACATTTATACCGGTCAAAGAAGCAGAATATTCATTCCCTCCCACAGCATAGATATGATATCCAGATTTAGTGTTGTTTAAAAAAATGAAAGATATAATGACTAATACTATCATGAAGATAACAGGCAAAGGAACTTTCCAATGAAGAATGAGGATATCTGTTTGGCCTAAAAAAAGAAAACCAGGAGGGAGATGACGAATAGGCCATCCACTGGTAAGTCCATAACAGAAGCCACGAGCAACGCTCATCATTCCTAAAGTAGCGATAAAAGGAGGCAGCTTTGTCTTACTAATCAAGATACCATTTATATATCCTGTAAAGGCTCCCAGGGCTAAGCCAGCAACTACAGATATACTAACATCCACTCCCCACGCCAGAAGCATAGCAGTGATGATACTTGAAAGAGCCATAACAGAGCCAGGAGAAAGGTCTATGCCTCCCCCTATAATTACCATTGATTGGCCAAAAGCACTGATACCAATCCAGGAAAAAGCTCTTAAAATATTAAAGATATTGTAAGAGGTTAAAAAAGTTCCGGTGTGGATGCTTAAATACGTACCCAGCGCTATGAGGACCAACAAAATAGTTATTACTTGATTTCCTGCTACTCTACTTATCAATCCAGAAAATTTCTTCTGGCTACCTTCGGTCTTTATCTTACCGCTCTTGACTCTTCGTTCCATTCCTTTTTTCTCTTAAAAGAAAAAGGCCAAATTTGGATCTATTGTTTTAATTTTCCCCCTATCAGCTTCACTTATTGAAAACTGGCGAGGATAATTCCCTCGCCAGTTTTCAATCCATCCTCGTCCATATGAAAACTTCCGAGGCTAATTCTACTATTTAGGAAAGGGAGGAGGCAAAGGTTTGGTAAAGTCGTGAGTTTCCCAGGCTTTAATCATAGCATCGACATTGTGTTCGGTTACAATATCCATTCCCGAATCAACCCAATCGGGGAATTTTTTCCCATGAGCTACATAGTCGTATAACATCTGGATCGTATCGTAGCCCCAACCCCAGTATTTTTGTCCTACCAGCCCAACTACAAGACCATCTTTCATCCATTCAAGTTCTACCGGTAAGGTATCGAAAGCGACACTCTTGCATCTTCCAGCAAGAGAAGCTTCCTCCCACAGGGGCATTGCACCTCTACCAGCAAACATGGGCCATAGTCCCACGAAGAACCATCCGTCAAGGTCTGGATGTGCTTGCATAGCCTCTTCTACTACCTGAACACCCTGATTAATATCATCGTAGCAGGCAACAGTTGCAACGACTTCTATGCCTGGATAGTCTTTGATACCATCCTTAAAACCACGGATTCTCTCCTCCAGGTTTAAAGCACCAGGTACACCTGTTAGAAGCGCAACTTTACCTTCCTTTCCCATGTACTTAATTAAAAGCTCAGCTGCTGCTTTACCTCCGGCGTAATTCTCTACTCCCAGATAGGCGAATCTTTTGCTCTCGGGAGCATCGGAATCCCAGGTCATAACAGGAATACCAGCGGCTATAGCCATATCAATCACATCCACAAGAGCAGTGGGGTCATTGCAGGAAACCCCAATACCGTCCACTCCTTTAGCTATAATGTCTTCCATAACTCTTACCTGCTCAACAGCATCGGAAGCTACTGAACCTGTATAAATAACGTCTACACTATCTGGCCCCTTAGCAGTTATTTCTGAGGCTTTCTTAAAGGAACCGTCTCTTCCTAGAGCAAACACTGGGTTGTTGAGAGCTTTGGGAATCCAGGCAAAAACATAACTTTTAGCGGTAGCCGGAGTCACCTGAGACAAGAGAACTGTCAACAACGAAACCGACAACGTTAATGCCAGCATACCTTTCCAACCTTTAACTTTCATCTTATTGTCCTCCTTCGGACTTGGTTCGATTCTCTACAAAAGCTCCTGAAGAGAGAAGTTATTCTTTGAAGCACTCTTTTTTTCAGGAAGCTTTTTAACGGGCCCCTTACTTTCTCACCTCCTTCCGGCCTTATTTTTAACCTTTCCCTTGTTAAAGACCTAACTTCATAGCTAATTGTTAGCAAAATTTTTTTATTTGTCAACGTGCGGCGTTTTTTGAGGGTCTATTTGAGAGAGTCCTACGGTCTATTGCAATCCTGAGCCGGCCGGCCTCGCTGACATTCGCTACGCTCATTCAGGGTGCTCACCGTCTTGCACCCGTTACTATCCACGCGCTCCTTCTTCGTCCCGCAGTAACTATCCCCCGGATGCGCTCGGTTCGGCTTCGAATCCCTTGATGTAACTCAAGCAGAGTGCTTTTCTTTGCTAAAGTGAGACACGTGTATTTTTAGGCTGGCGGACGCGGTCGCAACCAATTCGAACTTTTGGTGAAATAACCGCGCACATTAAAATATTCCCTGTCCACCAACTCTATTTATATCAAAAACTATCCAAAAAAGCAACCCAACTACGCTTGTTGGGAATGTCCTACCAACAAATAGCCAAAAGCTTAAATATCAATAAGAGAACTCTCATGAAAGCTTGTAAGTACGGAGGGAGGTAATCCTATGTTCTGGCCATTTAGCATTTACAGGCTATTACGTCCAGAGGAAAGATACATCTGGGTCCAAGTCCGTATTTTACACGAAACTGATAAGGCTGTATTGGTTGATAACGGCATGAAAACCTGGGTCCCGAAGTCGCTCATACACGGAATAAGACTAAGAAACAATGATTTTGAGATTTATGTCAAAGAAAGTACTATTGGATAATTTCAATTTTTGAACTTACCAACATAGCGTTCAGTTTTTTCGATAATTCTAGAATTATTTCCGGATTTATATTAAATCTATAAAAGTTATACATTAACCTGTAGCAGCGTTATTTATATGTTGCAACCTTAATCAATGAAATTATGTAGCTAATCGTGTAAAAATCTCATTAATCATGTAGAGGTAGATCGTGTAATTAATCGTGTAATTTTGGCGGTAATCATGTAATTCTCACTTAGTTAAATATACTACACTTCTTCCTCTACCTCTCATCTGTATCATTTCTTTATTAACAAGATTATTTAAATCAGTAGATGCTGTCTTATTTCCTACCTTAAATAGTTGTCTATATTCTCTATTAGTGAATACTTTGCTCTCATTTACCATTAGTGTCAAAGCTTTTATCTGACGTACGTTTAACCCTAATTCCTTTAAATCTACCTGCCTTTCCTCAGGCATATTTGATACCAAATCTAGTATTTTATCCCCAGGTCCATAAAAAGTAACCTTAAAGAAATCACCTGGTTGAGATAAAACAGGGAGTCTTAACCCATGTTCTTTCATCAAATCCTTCATTTTAGTGATTCCTGTGCCATAGCGCTCCATGTCCTTCGTCTCGTGGAAAATACTACAGATCTTATCATTTCTTGTCTCGTGCACTCCTTCAAGATTTCTGATATCTAATCCGGGTAAAAGACCTCCAGGGTTATCCACTTCGACACGGTCATCAAATATAGATATTTTGATGGGTGCTCCCCTACGGGTATAGTCGCGGTGAGCAACGGCATTAATAACTGCTTCTCTTATTGCTTCAAATGGATATTCTGGAATATCTATCCTTTTAAACTCTACTATCTTGTTGGCTAGGCGGGTATTTCTTTTAAAGAATATTCCCACCTCATCCAGCATTTTATAGATAGGACCTACTATTTCTTGAGAATCAATAAACTCTAGGCGCGTTGTGCCTTTAAAACGGGCGATCCTTATTTCACTCTGAGGGATGTATTTTTGAGGATTCTTGCCAAAGAAGAGAATAGCTGTGTTAGTTGGTTTCCGTTTCTTATTCTGCACTTTTACAATCTTCAAAGTTTTCATCAAAATTTCTCTAACGGAAATCTTTGGAATATCAACTTTAAGTTTTACTGCTCTATTCTTTAAAAAGTTCTTGACTTCCTTTTCATCTATATCACTATAATCGGCCTCTCGGCAGATGAGGTAATCAAAAGGCATTGTGCTGATTATCCCTTGTTCATCTAAATGCGCAATAAGGCTATTAAAGATTTGATTCTTCAATTCTTCGGTACCCATAAAACGCTTGTAAATATAATCCTCCTTGACAGCTTTTATTAGTCTTCGGAGGTCTTTGTCTCTTTTTGAATCATCGCTTCCCTTTATATAAAATAGAAGTTCCTTTTGCCTTTTGGATTTTAGAAAACACCTAAATTCCCTCTCAGTAGGAGAAAAACCATTCTTGCCTTTGGTCCCATATTCACTACCGATTATGCCAATGTAAATATCGCTGTCATCCACCTCCTTCAGATAGGTCATGGTAGGAGATTTTCCCTTCGCAGGTAATTCCTCAAAAACAAAGACATCAAAAAACTTTTTTAAGACAGCATTGTCAATAATTACCTCTTTTGCTGCCAAGCGTTCTTCTCTAAGTTCCTTCTGATTACCACTGATAAAGACTTTAAGCTTTTTGGTCACCATTACCTGTTCAAACTCCTTAAGTTACAATAATTAAGCATTGTCGCCCCGGATATTATCATTCTTATGCACCACATTTCCAGCATATACGACGTTAAGAGCCTAGGGAGCGACGTCCGCTCCAGAGAGAGGCTACGCTGATCTCCATCACCGTCTATTCAATCTTTAAGATAGAGTAGCATTTGTAATGTTGCTTCAGCTTCCTTGTGGCATCATTATCATCCATATTGATCGTTGCTATTCCTATAACTTTAGTTTCTTACCTTTCTATCAATTCAACTGCAGCTTTCACCTGGGATCCCGTTTCGATCCGCTCATCTACAAGAAGAACTCTCGTTCCAGGTTTAATCGCCCCTTTACGTAATTCGAGAGACTTCATCTGGCCTGTGTAGTCAATAAATCCTATCCCATCACTCACGACAGGTAATTTCCCACCTTTACGAATAAGAACAAAGCCTTTCTTTGAATGAACCGCAACTGCCGTACCGAGGATGAATCCAAGTGCTTCAATTCCAACTACGCAATCAAATTGGTCTTCCTTGAATGGATGTAGCAAGTCGGACACAAGCTGGGTAAATGCATTATAATCTGCGAACAATGGCGTAACATCATACCTCGGGCCATCTGTCTTGGTATCTATTAGATTTCGGTAATTAGTCATAAGAACTCTCGTAAGCAAAGATCGGGCTCACGTGCTACTAGACTACCTCATTAGATTAAATAAGCGGCCAGAACTCGCCACCGCAATGACATTTAAATGATTTGTGAGCACCGCGATCTGTTAGAACAATTGATGCTAACATATTTACAATTGTACCACACCGATCACATTTCCAAGGGCCATTATGTTGTTCACGATTTCTTATTTTCTGTAGATTTATTTTTTCAGCTAATTTTAGTTTTCTAGTTGAAGTACCTTCTCTGATGAATGCCCTAGAATCATATTCATGATAAGGAACTTGAGGTAATCTTTTTGCAGAAATAATTATTAAGAATTTATCTTGAACAGGAATTACTTCAATACTACATATTAATGGTGGTTCAAATTTTTGTCTTATATGCCGTGTTAATGATAATTGCGAGGAATCCAAATTTCCTGGTTCAATTCCAATTATATCATTTGTTGGACTAATTCCAAATATTACTAGTCCTTTTGCATAATCAGAGTTTACCATGCCACATAAGGATTCAAAAGCTTCTTTTTTAAGACTCAGTGATTTTTTGAACTCGGTGGTTTGAGATTCACCTTGTTTTAGCATTTCATTGATATTGTAATTCATTTTATCATTTCAAATCTTCTCATTGATCATTGATTCGATCTTTTATAGGGACAGCGACCATTCATTGATTCTTACTCATAGGGCAATATACCCATATCTCAAAAAAGAAGTTCCTAATGACTTCCCGTCTGAGTAAGATGATTAGGGAAGACCGTTGCCACAGCTCTTGATATTCCTGGCATATCAGAAGTTTATATGCAGCAATTCAACCCTTTCGATAATAATGGTCGCTGTCCCTATTTTTACCAAAATTTGTAGGTCGGGTGGAATTCCCTCCATACCCCCTTCCGTTCGCCGTACCTGTCCGCCACTGACGAAGAAGCGACCCTTTCGGATTGGACGATTTCAAGCTTTTCTTTGGCGGCAAATTCTTTTTTATTTTATTTCATTCCAATATTGAGCAACATAATCTCCAATTCCACTTGGTAGATAGTTTGGGTATATTTTCATAAATTTATTTTTTGCATTTTCAAAAGAATCATTTGGAATACTTTTTAATCGCTTAGCAAGATATAACAAGCCCAGCGTTGGCGATCTAGACTGTCCTTGATCACAATGAATCAAAATTTTCCTTTGATTGCTCCATTTTTCAATAAAATCAAGAATTTTAATAAATGTATCAATTCCGCTCCAATTATAAAGATGGGCCGCCCCATCAACCCAATTTAAGGAAAGCCTATTCTCTTTTTCAAAAAAGATATAGTTAGGATGATTTTTATTAGGTTTGTTTGTCGTCTTATTCCATCCAAAAAGTTGATAATGAATGGTTTGGGTAGCGTGAACAAAAGCCCAATCTTGACCATTTGTTTGAGCGAGGTCGCTTGCTGTGCCGATAAATACATTGGTGTCTGGAAGTTGAATCATGGTAATACAATACTATAATTTCTTAAAAAAGAGTTTAATGATTACGGAAATTTTTTTTAGTATTAAAATGCAGTTCTGTACTGAAAATATATGTTTTTTTCGATTCATTAAAAATTTTTCTGAATTTCTTATCAAAGAACCGAGATAATTCAGTATTGTTTACTAATGTAAGGTCGTTCGGTAAACTGTAGTCGTTGTAGTCCCGTATGCTAACCTTGTTATCTTTGGCTATAAAAATACCGGAATTTCCGTACGCGACCTCGTATCCCGTAGAATTGTCTTTGCATTGGCTGTCTTTTGCTCCTCGCCATTTCAGAAATTCAGCAAAAAGAGCCGGCTCTTTGTCAGTATATTTTTGCGACTCCCCAGAATATCCTTTAACCATAATAAAGCTAAACCGATAGGCTTCCGCGACCAAAAATAACATCTTTAGCGGTATATACACATACCTTAGTGACTGGAAAGACCCGATTTTAGTTACAAAAAATATTTCTCTAAATCCTGAATTGGTTAATGCTTTCTCCAGTTTTGGCTTGAAGAAATAGAAATGGAACTTATCTGTAGGCGCATTTATTAACCCATTCTCGTAATCAAAAATAATCAGGTTTACATGATCAAGGCCGTCAACATATTTGCTGACCTTCTTATTTTTATTTTTAATTAACTTTGAAACTTTATCTACATATTTATCTATATTAGGCTGCTCCTGAAGGATACCCCTGATCTTTCGCTGAGATTTTCTCTTGTCGCCTGGAATAAGAGTAAGTTCTTTGACTCCTAACGAGGTAATATCATCTTTGTGTTTATATTCTCCCTTGCTTATTATTTCACTAACGTAGCCGGGAATATTAATAATTCTTGCGCGTGATTCAGAAAAATAAAATTCTGTTACCTCAACTCCGAATTCTGGCCCGTCGAATTTATGCTTTAACTTGAAATCTGGTTCTTCATCTGGAGTAATTGACGCAAACGATTCATCAGAGTACACCAGATCTAAAATCGCCCTTTCTCTTTTCTTTTTCTCGTCGGGGGTTTTAGTGGACATTTTCAATCGTTTTGATTTCCTCTGTTATGAGCCTATAAAGTTTATAAACTTCTTGATCAATTTCTTTTTCAATTTTTTCAATTTCATTTTTAAGATTATGCCATTTATCGTTATTTACTGAAGTGTTGCGATAATCTTGATAAAGCTTCGTTGCTTTTTTTACAAGTAAAGCTATTTCATTCTGTGTTTTCTCGTCGGGTTTTATTAAGGAAATATTTAACAACGCCCCCTTATCAATCTGCAATAAATCGCCCAGCTCTTTTCCTTTATTTTTTAGCCAGAAATACGAAAGACGCGAATTCAAGAGCCCTGTTAAAAACTTCAAATTGATTCTATCGGTTTTAATAAAATTCATCGCTCGTGAACTATAATACTCTTCTTTCGTGTAAAGAAAGCCTGGGAAGGAAGTTCTCGTTTTTCCCGCAACTTTCGGCATCAACAGGGACAGCAACCATTTATTGGTTCTTACTCATAGGACAATATACCCATATCTTCAAGAAGGAGTTCCTAATAATTTCTCCTCTGAACAACATGATGAGGAAAACCTGTTGCCACAGCTCTTAATATTCGTGGCATGTCAAAAGTTTACGTGTAGCAACTTAATTCGTGAATAATAATGGTCGCCGTCCCTATTTTTTATGTGGGCGAGCGCCAAAAGACACAAGCTCTTTTGCGGCTTACCCAAAGTGGTAATTAAACCTTGATTTTTCTATAGGTCTCGTCAATATTTTCCTGTAGTTCAATTGTCAATCTAATAACTTTTGCCACTTTCATATAATGGTTAATTTCGTCAAGAGAGAGTTTTCTACCTTTTCTGTCCTTCAGATATTTCTCCATCACCTGATAAGCTCCTATTCGATAGTTCCAAACTTCTTTTGATATGCCCTCAAAATACTGCTCCTTGTTTATAAAAACTCTCTGACTTCCTTCATTATAGAAAACCTTCCCCACCGTATTGGAACCGCCTTTTGGAAAGCCTATCTTGGTCTCCTCAAGAACGGGAGCTTTAAGCAAGTGGAGCTCAACTAGTTCTTTCCCAAAATTGCTTAATTCCTTGAACAATTCAATATTTGGAGGTAATGGAATCCTCGGAAAATCTATTTTGAGAAATTCCTCATAGCGCTTTCGGTAAGTGGGACAGTAAAGGACAGCATAGATGTAATAGAAAATTTCCTCTGGGGTTGGCTCTGAGCCAAACAATTCCTTTATGGCTTGTAAAAATTTGGGAGTGAAATTTAATGTACGATTTCTTTTACATTTTCCATAGTCAAATAACTTCCCAGGGAAGTTTTCTTGGTAAATGTGAAGCGGCATAATATAAGTTCTTTCTTTAGTTCTAGCAGATACGAGCTCTCTATTGGCTAAACACTCTGAAACAAACACATGCATGAACGGTCCCCTTGCAAGTGTTCGTACTAATGCTAAGCCCAAATTTTCTTCTAGTAAATTCTTCATGAAGGGCAACCTAGGTCTATCTATTAAAGCTGGTTCATAACAAATATATCTAATATCAAAAGGTCTATAAGCAAAGGGATAAATCTTATTTTGGGGATTCTGACCTTTAACCTTTTGCCTAGTTCTTGACAATTTCCATGTTCTAGTGTCTTTTAGCTTTAAGCTATGACTAACGAGTTCGTCGGGCAGATCACCCGTCACAATTCTAAGTCTCTGGACTATCTCTTCTCTTTTGAATCCAACCACAAAATGATCTCGATGCGTCGTAATCCCACTTGACCACTTACAGAAAATATCCGTTACTTTCCAGAACTTCTCATACTCAGATTGCAATGCAAAATCCTTTGGGACAAAGAAACAGTAAGGGGCAACAGGTTTAAGTTCTTGCCAACTGGTTGTTTGCACATCATTCCTAAAAAGATATGTATATTTCTTCTCTCTTAGTCCCCAGAGATCAGCATAATAACCCTTTTTCTCTTTAGGTGATTTTTCCAATTTCACATAGAGAACAATGGCAACCCCTTGCTGGATGTCAAAGACATTCTCATCTTTGCCGCCTTCGGGCGTCTTCTCACCGATTCTTGAAGAGCCGTGAAGATTCAAAATGTATATTTCATCAAAGGTCTCCAGAATTTTTCTTCTCATCCCTCGATGGATTACACCAGAAAGATAGGAGTTATTGGTAATAAACCCCAAGATTCCTTTACCTGCTTGGGCTATCTTCCAGTGGGCAAATCGAATGAACTTTATGTAATCATCCGAAAGCGGCTGAATATTCCGCTCACCTCTCACATCTTCTTTATAATCACTCATCAAGTCTTCAATAAACTCTGACTTATTTTCTGAACTAACTGAATAGGGAGGATTGCCAAGGACAGCCAGAATTGGAACTTTTTCCTTTATTCTCTTTGCTTCCTGAGCTTCTTTGGTAAGGTCAATTAGAAAACTTGTTTGCTTTGGGTCTTTCATTTCAAGGGTATTCGTCAGGTAAAACTGAAACCGTTTACCCTCTTTGAATCGATAACCCATATCCTCCAAAACCATAGAAACCTTAAAATGTCCCACAGTATATGGGGCCACAAGAATCTCAAAAGCGTGGAAATGCGGCAATATATGTTCTTCTATGTAAGATGTAATGAGTCCTTCTTTCTTCTTTTCTTCTAACTCCTTCTGGATCTGCTTAATTGCCTGGACTACAAATGTAAGAGTTCCCGCCGCTGGATCAAGAAGAGTAACATCACTTGTGGCAAGTCCTTCACTTTTTCCAAATTTTTCTTTCAAAAGCTTATGAATGGACCTAACAATGTACGAAACCACAGGCAAGGGAGTATAATAGACCCCTAATCGTTGCCTCTCCTCCGGATTATAAGTAGCAAGAAAGGTCTCATAAAAATGAATTACAGGGTCTTCCTCCCATCGAGTCGTCTTGAACTCCTTTAATATTGATGAAATGTCTGCTTTTTCAAGTATCTGGCTTATATCATCCACAATCCAAGTCAGAGATTCAGGAAAATGAGGTCCTGTCATAGAATAGAATATCTCTTTGAGTAAAGGCAGGCTTTCAGGAATGAATTTCCAAGCAGTTTCTCTCTTGAATCCATTTTGGACTTTTATTCTTGCAGCAAAAAGACCATACGTAATAGTCTGGGCATAAAGGTCGGCAAATCTCTCCTTTGTCAAAGTCTCTATAAGTTCTTCCCGAAAAGCTTTGTAATATCTTGTTACTTCCTCATTTTCCCGTGAAAGCTCTTCTTGTAGGATGT
>Ga0315544_1002031_pt1 | contig 14781 bp, 15 predicted proteins | sample SalMarSW160130MG_2_FD_202543 | JGI IMG/M metagenome (GOLD analysis project Ga0315544, IMG submission 202543) | Salt marsh sediment microbial communities from the Plum Island Ecosystem LTER, Massachusetts, United States - Salt Marsh Sediment SW1601-130 ... | reverse complement strand
GAGCAGGAGCCTCATGATGCCAATAGGTAAGTTGAGTGGTTTCCTGGGCCCATATTGTTACTGGGAAAGAGAAGATTAGCAAACCTACTATTATCCCTATCCACACTCCTCTTGCTTTTTTATTTTTTGATGACATCTTTTTCTCTCCTTTTCTATAAAATCAGGGTCTTATCTTCGTAAATCTATATTATCACCTCCCCTCCTTATCTTTTAAGACCCTTTCTGTCGTTTATTTTGTTCATCCAACTCTTATTCTATGATTCTCCAAATCGTCTCTTAAAGGAATAGGAAAAGACAAGATCTAGCACAGGATCAGAGAAGTTTAATTCTATAAAAATACTCATCCTGATACTTTTTGTTAGCCTCATCTCCCCCGAGGGTATTAGCGCTAACCCAAACTGGCGGAGTAAATCCTTTATCAAGCATGTATTTTATAGCCTCAATTTCTATACGTCGTACTATATATGCATCAGTGACATTGGATATGGGAGCAATGGGTCTATCAAATCCTTCTATTTCCACTACTGCATCACCCACCGGATTGTAGTCGTCGATGAATAAGTCTACCATATCCTTAAGGTTTTTATTGCTAGGATGTCTAGTACAATGACCTTTCGGTATTTCTTCTTGCCAGACTGAGCCTCCCACACCTATTACAGTGGCTTCTTTTTCTTTGCAAGCTAATGCCGCATCGATTGTAGCCGCATTGATGCCAATGTTGTTGAATATCAAAGCCACGTCACCCTTTTTCACACGATAGTAGTCGATGACTTGGTTCATATAACCCGGGGTTCTTTCAATTCTCATTCCATGGGTGGCTCCAGAAGCTCCATACAAAGCGCCGACGGGAATAATGTAATTTATTGGTACCAATCCGCCGGCTCTATAAAACATATCGTATGCTGGAAGACACGTATGACCCCCAGTACCAACTGCATGGACGATACCACCCTCCATAATTCTGTCTCCGATAATCTTTCCTGCTTCCTTGAAGTTTTTGGCTTGCCCTTCCTCTATTTTTTCCAGAAACTCTTCGCAAATCTCCAGAAATTTTTTCCCTTTCATTGGATAATTTCTGGGGAAAATTTTCTCTTCCATTTTTATTCCTCCTCTTTGTAACTTTTCAGCCGCAGATTTACGCTGATATTTTCTTTTATTATCATATATAGAAATTATGGTTTTCTGTCAAAATTCATAGACAGATTCTAGAAATCCATCACCAAGTTCATTATTAAACTTCTAAGCATAATATCTGTGATCTCTTTGTGTTTAAACCTATCTGTTTCATCTGTGTGAATCTGTGGCTAAATAGTTACCTTTTTTCTCTTATTTGTCATAAATATTCAGCTCTTAATTAGTAAACTATATTACTTGCAAAATTTTTTGTCAAATTCCACTTGCCGGAAAAAAGCGTTTTCAGCTCCTTATTTTATCTTTATCTCGCAATTATCGGCAACTCCTCCTAAAAGTGTGTAGGTAGTAGGAACAGTTTGAAGGATAGATCCAGGAACCAGGGTGTTTACCGGGCCATAGGCAACAAGCCTGGCTATAAATCTCTGCCAGGAAACCCTGCTCCCCAGATAACCATCAAGCCAAAAACTTCTCATCCTTGCTCCCACGATTTGGCAAGGCCCTATAGTGGCCGCTTTAGGAGGAACAGAAGACCAGTCCCCACTAAATGAGTGAAGAGCATTTTGCATAATAGTCATAGGATGAAGTTCTACTATACGAGGATTTGCCTTTTTATATGCTTCAATGTCGTTTCCAAATTCTGCTCCCAGATGAGCTTCCCAGAAGGCAATGTGTCCGCACCAACCAATTCCTCCGTAGCATACATCTACCTCGCCAGCATCTTCTATCATTTTACCATAATGATTTATATTTTTGTGGGAAGGAAAATGGATTTGCTCCGGGGCAGGTCTTAGATCCTTATTTATGAGAGAGAAGAAGTTCTCCTGCATCGACTTTTTAAAGGAACCAGGCCAGCTCTCGGGAGCAGTTTCTCCATCCTCATTGGCATACTCATCCATATTAAAGGTATGAACGTGCTTACAGGAAATCTTTAGTTCATTAATAAGACGAGCCGCTATCCTGTATTGAGGAATTGGCCCTGCAGGAAGAATCAAAATCAGCTTTTTGCCTTCCTCCAGAGCCTGTCTTATTCTGGTAACGATATCTAAGGCAAACTCAAAGTAAAACTCATCGGTATTTTCAATTACTCTGATTTTAAACTGCGCCTTAGGATGTTTACAGATATCCTCTCTCTTAATGGCTCTCACCTTTTCACAGACTTGTCTGTCCCGATAGGGAATGAACTTAGCCAGATCAAATGTAAACTCTCTCATTTTTTTCTCCTTGTTATATTCGTCTTTTGTAAATATTCAGTGAAGGACGTTCTATGTTGTTGACTGAGAGGAGCAGAGCGGGTAGCCGCACCCTTTAGGGTGCGCATAAACGCAGCCTAAAGCCTGCGACTACCGAGATTGCTTCGGGACTTCGTCCCTCGCAATGACACGGGGTTCACTGAGTATTTACCGTCTTTTTCGTGTTATCTATTTCTCTTACCCTTTTCTCAAGCTCTATTTTCTTTAATTTACAGCCACCAGTGGTTATCTTATCATTGCCAGACACTTTGTCAAAGGTAAGTTGGCGAAAAAACAGAAATGTCGGGGCAGCTTTAATTCGAAGAGTTGACATCTGGGGAAATTTATACAAAATGAGATACGTCAAATTAACCGAAGAAAGGGAGATTCGTAATTCAATTAAAAGAGACGGGACTGATCAATCAAACGAGAGACGTATTTGTCGCCCCTCTCGCTTGCACCTCGACTGCTTCAATCTTTATAGCAAAAAAGTGGTGAAACTTGGGGAAAACTACACCACACCCGAGATATAATTAATAACTAACTATAGACTCTGTGAAGGAGGAGTAAAACAGTGTTATTCAAAAAGAAAAGCAAAGTACAAAAACTAATCCAGGAACAGATTAACCTGGTGGCTCAGGGACTAGGGTTCTTGAAAGAAGCTGTTGAGCTTTATTTAGAAGGGGATAAAGAAGGGTGTGAGCTTAAAACCAGGGTTGTTGAGCAAATGGAAACCAAAGCGGATGAGGCAAAAAGAGAGGCAGAGAAGACCCTTTATGAGGGGATGTATCTTCCCCTTTTCCGAGAGGACCTTCTGGATTTGATGGAGCTCATAGATGACGTTGCCGATGAAGCAGAGAGGATAGTTGATTTTCTCTCCATAGAGAATCCTGAAATTCCCTCCTCATGGAATGAGAAAATGAGGAAGATTGTGGAAAAAGGCATCGTAGCCTTCAACCTCTTCCGGGAATCTTTTATGCTTCTCCATGAGGATACCCAGAAGGCATTCAGCCATGCCTACAAGGTAAAGGAGGTAGAAAAAGAGGTAGATCGCCTCCAGGATGGCTTGAATCGTGAGATTTTCCAATCTAACCTCCAGTTGGCCCATAAGATACAGTTAAGAGATCTGGTCATCAGGATGGGATTTATCTCTGACTCATCGGAAAACGCTGCTGATAAGATAAGTATGATCTCCATCAAGAGGAGAATCTGATGTGGTTTCCAGGGTTTGTTTCTTTGCGGTAAGAAACTATTGCTATGAAGTAGGTCCAAGAGACTACCTGCAAGAAGATGAAAAGATATGAAAAATGCTCACTCAATTAGAATGTGCAAGCTGTATAGTGGATGACCTCAGAGGTGCTTTGCAAATTTTGTCCCTGGGAGAAGAAATTGAGGTGAAAATCTTGAGAGAAGCCTTTGGTTTTTTAGCCCATGAATTTTCAAGAGATAAAACACCTTCTTACTTTATCACTGGTGTTCACCGGATTTTAAAAAGAATATCAGGGATAGACACTCCCTTTAAGGAAAGAAGAGAGAAGTGTAATGAGATTGGTTTAAAAATCGCAGAAAAAGTTCATAAAAGAGCAGAGTCACTTAAAAATTTAGACAGGGTTTCTTTTTTAGTAAAATGGGCGATTGCCGCCAATGAACTTGATTTTAGAACTGTGGGCACAGGATATGGTTTTGACGTAGAGAAGATAGAGAACGTACTTTTTGAACACTTCGAGGAAGATCTGGCGGTTGATCAGATAGGGGAGATTTTGCGAATTGCGAAGAACTCTCGAAGGATTCTCTATATTCACGATAATGTAGGGGAGATAGCCCTGGACAAGTTGCTAATTGGGGAACTTAAAAGGTATGCAGATACTGTGATTTCAGCCTTGCGGGGAGGTCCCATAACCAGTGATGCTACCCTTGAGGATGGGAAAAAGGTGGGTCTTCAAGAAGTAGCTTCTCAAATTATTTTAGCTGGTCCAGATACTTTGGGCATCTCTCTAGAGGAGATGTCTGATGAGTTGAGAGAGAATCTTCAAGCCGCCGATATAGTGATAGCAAAAGGTCAAGCAAACTACTATGCTCTATCAGAATACAGGCCTAAAACAGGAGGTAAGATAGCCTGTCTTTTCAGGACTAAATGTGATTATGTATCCAATATCTTTGGCAAAAATGGAAAGGTCAATTTAGCTGTGATTCTTTAATTTTAGATAAAAGCTATAGAAAAAAGAGGAGAAGAGGTAGAGCCTAAAAAAGAGAAAAAGTATGTTAAATTACCAGAGTCAATCTGGCCAGAGGGGGGTGAGAGGCTGAGATAGGCCAACGGCTCTGTTTATGGGGATAGAGGAGAATTTAAAGGAAGGAAGATGACGAGAGTAATGGAGGATATGACAATGTTAAAGAAACCAAAAACAAAATTGACTAGTTTTTTTAGTCTTAAAAATCGGATAAATGTGGGTCCCAAGCACAAGTGGGCGCTGGTCGGGCTGGCGGTTTTATTGTCTATCCCAACGGTGTCCGTGTTCGCAGCTGAGAAAGTGGAGATCACCTGGTGGCACGCCATGAGCGGGTCGCGTTTGAAGGTAGTGGATGCGATTGTCGAGAGCTTCAACGCCAACCACCCCGATATTGAGCTGAAACCGCTGTTCACCGGTACCTATGCGGAGACGTTAACCAAGTTCATCGTCTCATACCGTACGGGGACTGCTCCGAATCTGGTTCAGGTCTACGAAGTGGGCACCCAGACCATGATCGACAGTGAGGCCATTTTGCCTGTCTATCAAATTCCCGGGATGTTGGGGGAGACTTGGGACTGGGCACAATACGTTATCCCCATCACCAACTACTACTCCGTCGAGGGGAATCTCTGGTCGATGCCGTTCAACTCGTCTTCGGCCATGCTCTACTACAACAAGGATCTCTTTGCACAGGCGGGACTCGATCCCAACAAGCCACCGACAACGTGGAAAGAGATGGAGGAGTACGGAGAACAGATCTTGGCGAGCGGCGTAGTAGATTATGTCTATTCCGGAGGCTGGCCTGGCTGGATCTGGGAACAGACGCTTGGCTACCATAATCACCTTTACGCGGACAATGATAACGGCCGCGCAGGACTGGCCAAAAAGGTAGTCTTCAACGACGAGTTCGGACACATGGTCTTTGAGACCATGGTAAGACTGCACGACAAAGGGATCTACATCTATGGAGGACCGGAGTACGCGGCGAACTCGGCATTCAAAGCCGGCCAGATCGCCATGCTCATCCAGTCCACTTCGTCGCTGGCTGGGATTCTGAAAGCCTCTGAATTTGAAGTTGGCACCAGCTTCCTCCCGCGCTTTGAAGGATATCCGATCGGCAACTCCCTCGTCGGAGGCGGGAGCCTTTGGGTGACAAAAGGGAAAAGTGAAGAAGAACTCCGCGCCGTTTGGGAGTTCCTGAAGTATCTTGGGCAAACGGAGATCGCTATCCAGTGGCACAAGGGGACGGGATACTTCCCGGTGACCAACGCAGCGCTCAAAGCGCTCCTGGACGAGGGTTGGTTCAGCAACCAAACCTACCTAACCGCCTTCCTTGAGATCCTTTCCGGAAGGCGAGATACGGCAGCGGCTACCGGCGCTCGGCTGGGTCCTTTTGTCGAGATGCGAGAGCACTTCAGGGCTGCCTTGGAGAAGGCAATTGCTGGTGAGCTCTCTCCTCGTGAAGCACTAGATGAGGCAGCGGAGAAGATGAACCAGCTGTTGCGAGACTACTACGAACTCTATGGAGGGTAGATAGGGACAGACTGGGGTGGGGGTGAGCTTGAGGCTTGTCCCCCACCTCTTGGTGCTTGCAGACCGACGGGAGAAGCGATGCAGGAAGAGAGATTCCCTGGATATAAGTGGTTGCCTTATTTACTTGTAGCTCCTTCTATTGCAGTAATTGTAATCTTCCTGGTTGTGCCTTTCGTTCAAAGCGTACGTGGGTCTTTCTTTATCTCAACACCGTTTGGCACGAAAACCATCTATGTTGGTCTCCGCAATTATATTCGTCTATTCTCCTCGCCAGATTATCAAAACAGTATCTTGACCACGCTTGCGTTCTCTGCTTTCGTCATTATCATTGGACTTTCTATTTCACTGGGCATCGCCCAGCTGCTCAACCAGAAGATCAGAGGGCTGGGCTTCTATCAAGTCGCCCTTATCTGGACCTATGCCCTCTCCCCGGCGATCGCTGGAGTGATCTGGGCTTTAATGTTCGCTCCTGCCACTGGCCTTGTCCCCTACATCGTCTCCAGGCTCTCCGGCGGGTATGTGCTGAACTGGATGACCAATGGCCGGATAGCGCTGTTGGTGGTAGCCGCCGCCGCCACGTGGAAGATGTTGGGCTACAACATTGTCTTCTTATTGGCCGGGCTGCAAAACGTACCGAACGCACTTATGGAAGCCGCCCGGGTGGATGGGGCCGGGCCCTGGAAAGCCTTCTGGCGTATCACGTTCCCTATGCTTTCTCCCACCACTACCTTTCTGTTATTTGTTAATATGCTCTATGCTTTTTTCCAGGTTTTTGGGCTTATAGATATTATGACACGGGGTGGGCCAGGGAACGCCACGGAGATCCTTGTGTACAAACTGTATCGTGATGGGTTCATCCATCTCAACACCGGATCCGCATCAGCCCAATCCTTCGTAGTATTCTTTGTAATCTCTATCGCAGCAATCACTCAATTACGGATAGCTACGCGAAAAGCCATTTATGCTCGGTGAGGTGATGCCTTTGTCTGGGAAAAACCGATACAAAATTCTTATTCATGGTCTCCTTATCCTACTGGTTCTAGTTCTTGCTTTCCCTGTGGTTTATGCTCTAATTACAAGTACCTTAAGTTTCCAAGCGTCCTACACATATCCGCCAAGACTTATACCGGGCAATCAATTCCTGGCCAATGCCGCCATAGCCTGGCATCGAATCAAGTTGGGTCGGCTCTTGTTCAACACCTGGTTAATCTCAATAGTGGTGGCGTTAGCAAAAATCATTCTGTCACTGCTAGCTGCCTTTGCCTACACCCATTTCAAGTTTCGGGGCCGGGGGCTGCTATTCCCTATGTGCATGATCACTCAAATGCTGCCTCTCCCGGTCCGCATCGTTCCAACTTTTCAGTTGATGGCGAGCTTTGACTGGATAAATTCTTACTATGCCCTCACAATACCATTCTTTGCCAGCACAACAGGCATACTTCTTTTCCGACAGTTCTTCATGACCGTGCCTAGAGATCTTTCAGATGCAGCCCGGGTTGATGGGGCAGGCCCCATGCGTTATTTCCTGCAAATTCTAGTCCCTGTCTCAAAAACCAACATCGCAGCCCTGTTTGTCATAGAATTTATTTTTATGTGGAGTCAGTACTTATGGCCGTTAATTGTCATAACCACCGGTGAAATGCGGGTTGTGCAAATCGGTGTCAAGATGTTGTTAGCCAGCGAACAAATAGCTCCTGAGTGGAATGTTATCATGGCTGGCACGGTAATGGCTATGCTCCCACCCCTAATGATCCTCATCCTTTTCAGGAAAAGTTTTACTCAGGGAATCGCCATGCAATCACAAAAGTAGGAGCGGTTTGTAACTGAAAGGAGGCCACGTTCTATGAAGCTAATGCAAGCCACGAATTTAGTTTCTAGAGCTGCCGCCCCACGGCTTCCAAGGTTTTCCGTCCTCCTCGGATCAGGAGCTTTAGCCGTATCTACCAGCAGAGAAGAGCTGAGGAGAATCTGATGTGGTTTCTTCTATCCGGGATCTACCTGGGCTGGGCCCTGGGGGCAAATGATGCGGCTAATGTCTTTGGTACGGGAGTAACCAGCGGACTAGTAAGTTACAGATTGGCGGTCATTTTGACCGCCATCTTTGTCATTTTAGGAGCGGTGATGGAGGGCACTAAATGTATCGGTACAGTGGGCTACTTTACTAGCCTTACTCTTTTTACCGCTCTCTTAGTTACCTTATCTGCTGCCATTACGGTAACCCTGATGACCAGGCTTAAGCTTCCAGTTTCTACCTCTCAAGCTATACTGGGGGCTATTATGGGAATTGCCATTGTGGGAGAAGGTTGGAGAGGGTTACCTATGGGTAAGTTAACCAAAGTGGTTCTTTGCTGGATTTTTACTCCTCTGGGAGCAGCGGTCATCTCTTTTTTACTCTTCATGGGTTTGGGTTATTTGGTCAACAGGATAAGAGGATTGGCTGTTTTTACTCATCTTATGAGAATAGGAATTTTGGTCACAGGTTGCTTCGGCGCTTATGCCTTGGGTAGTAACAACGTGGCCAATACTACGGGAGCTTTTGTGGGGGCAGGCCTCATTACCCCAATTGAGGGAGCCTTAATTGGAAGTATTAGCATCGGGGTGGGAGCTATCACCTACAGTCGAGGAGTAATGATATCTGTGGGAAGACGAATCTCTCTTCTAGATCCCTTTTCCGCCTTGGTGGTAGTTTTGGCCGGGGCTATCACGGTTTACCTTTATACTCAGATAGGAGTTCCTGTTTCAACCTCCCAGGCAGTGGTAGGAGCAGTGGCAGCAATTGGATTAGCTAAAGGAATCAGGACAATTAATAAGAAAATGCTTTTCTTCGTCCTCCTGGGTTGGATATCCACCCCTCTTCTGGCAGCCAGCCTCTCTATCCTACTGCTCCTATCTTTGGGGTAAATACTCACTGAGCCCCGTTATTGCGAGCGAAGCAATCTTGGTAGTCGCAGGCTTTAGCCTGCATTTATGCGCACCCTAAAGGGTGCGACTACTTGCTCTGGTCCTCGGAGTCAACAACATAGAACGTCCTTCACTGATATTTATCTTTGGGGATAGTCTGAGAAGTTTTTCTGTTCAAGATAGGCATAATTTTGACATTTTTGTCTGGTGTGGTATTATAATTGAGGTTTTGCGGAGATGGCACAAATGGGCTGGTTTGAGAGAACCTATAACAGGATAAAAAGGGGAAAGAAGAAAATAGACATTCCTCATGGGCTCTGGACCAAGTGCACCAACTGCTCTGAAATCGTTTACAACAAGAGCCTGGAAGATAACCTTAAGGTCTGTCCCAAATGCGGATTTCACTTCTATCTGCGGGCAAGGAAAAGGATCGAGATTACCCTGGACAAAGATAGTTTCATCGAATACGATTCGAAGATAAATTCCGGTAATCCGCTTAACTTTCCAGGGTATGAAGAGAAATTAAGTAAAAGCGAAAAAGCCACTGGCCTGGATGAGGCTGCTCTAATCGGGGAGGGCAAAATCGGAGGGAGACCCATAGCAGTAGGAGTTACTGATTTTGGCTTCATGGGAGGAAGCATGGGTTCAGTGGTGGGGGAAAGAATAACTCTCGCTGTAGAAAAGGCTATGGAAAAAAAATACCCGCTCCTAATTATCTCTGGTTCAGGAGGTGGAGCTAGAATGCAAGAGGGAATTATCTCCTTGATGCAAATGGCAAAGACCAGTGCCGCCATTGCTGAACTCAAAAGACTGGGACTGCTCTATATATCCTTGCTTACTCATCCGACCATGGGAGGTGCAATGGCCAGTTTCGCCAGTCGGGGAGATATCGTTCTCGCCGAGCCGGGAGCTCTTTTAGGATTTGCCGGGCCTCGGGTCATAAAGCAAACCATTAAACAGCAAATGCCTAAAGATTTTCAGCAGTCTGAATCACTGCTTAAACATGGGGTCATTGATTTAGTGGTGGAGAGAAGTAAAATTAGGTCCACCTTAATCAGAATTCTGGATCTGGTTCTTTCTTAGAGGTTAGCTACGTGGGAGGTAGCCAACAAGACTGACGCCCAAGGAGGTATAAGATGAAAAAGCCACTCATAGATGAGGAGCTGTGTACGGGATGCGAGATCTGTATTGATGAGTGTCCAAATAACGCTCTGGAGATGGTGGATGACGTTGCTAAGTTAGTCAGGCCCGATGATTGCGATGGATGTGAATCCTGTGCAGAAGCATGCCCCTCTGAGGCTATCACTATGGAAGGGGAATAATCCAATACAGGCCAGGCTGCCTGGGTTGAATAAGGTCGAGCCTGGCCTGATTTTATGTAAGGAAGACGTAAAAAAAGAAAATTTTGAGGGAAGGGGAAGTGAAAAGAAGGAAAAGTCGAGAGGTGAAGGTTGGTGAATTAAAGATTGGTGGTGGAAGCCCGGTGGTGGTGCAGGGAATGACCAAAACCAAAACCGAGGACGTTCCCGCCACAGTTGCCCAGATCAGAAAGCTCACTCAGGCTGGAGCAAAGATAGTGAGGATAGCTCTTCCCAATATTTTAGCTACCAGAGCCCTTTCTAAAATCAGGGCCGAGGTGGATATTCCTCTGGTAGCTGATGTTCATTTTAATTATAAACTTGCCCTGGAAGCTATAGACCGAGGGATAGATAAAGTAAGAGTCAATCCCGGAAATATGGGCAAAAAAGAAATGCTAAAGATAGCAGAAAAGGCTAAAAAAAAAGGAATTCCTCTCAGGGTAGGGATAAACTCAGGATCTTTAGAAGGAGGAGTTCTAAAGGATCATTTTTTAAAAGGAAGGGTAAGGGAGGATGAGGAAGAGAAAGAAAGATATCGGATGACAGTGGCTGAGGCTATGGTAAAAAGCGCCTTGAACACTGTTAAGTTTTTAGAAAAAGTGGACTTTTCAGATATTGTTGTTTCTCTTAAAGCTAATGATGTCCTTACCACTATTCTTTCTTATCAACTGATATCGGATAAGATTCCGTACCCTCTTCATCTAGGTATAACTGCTTCCGGCCCTCCTCCTGAGGGCATTGTAAAATCATCTATTGCCATAGGGGCTCTTCTTTTCCAGGGAATAGGGGATACTATCAGGGTTTCTTTAACTTATGACCCGGTGGAGGAGGTCAAAATAGGATATCAGATCCTGAAATCCCTTGGCTTGTTTGAAGGGGGTCCTGATTTAATTTCCTGTCCTACCTGTGGGAGGTGCCGGATAGACTTAGAATCAGTAGCAAAAGAGATTCTCTCTGAAATAGAAGGAATCAAGACTCCTTTAAAGATAGCCGTGATGGGGTGTGAAGTTAATGGGCCAGGCGAGGCCAGGGAAGCCGATATTGGTATAGCCTGTACCAAAAGAGGAGGAACGCTTTTTAAAAGGGGGAAACCGCTGAGAAAGGTTAGGGAAAAAGATATAGTCAGAGTTTTGTTAGAAGAGGTCGAGAAAATGAGTCAGGAGGCTGATTAATTGGGGTGAAGATGACCAAGTTTATCTTTGTCACGGGGGGAGTTCTTTCTTCCCTCGGTAAGGGAATAGCCTCAGCTTCCATTGGAGCTCTTCTTAAATCACGGGGCCTGAAGGTAAGCATGCTTAAATTTGATCCTTATATCAATGTAGATCCAGGAACAATGAATCCTTATCAACACGGAGAGGTATTTGTCACCAGGGATGGAGCCGAGACCGATCTTGATTTGGGTCATTATGAGCGTTTTGTGGGTATTGAGTTATCATCTCATAACAATGCAACTACTGGTCAGATTTATAGTGCCGTGATCGAGAAGGAAAGACGGGGCGAATATCTGGGAAGGACCATCCAGGTAGTTCCTCATATCACCGATGAGATACAGCAGAGGATAAAAAAGGTGGCCGAAAAAGATAGGGCCGAAGTAGTCATCACTGAAATAGGAGGAACAGTGGGAGATATCGAATCCCTTCCCTTCCTGGAAGCAATAAGACAATTTCGTCTCAAGATAGGCAGAGAAAATACCTTATTTATCCACCTAACCCTTCTTCCGTATGTCGCTTCTTCGGATGAACTTAAAACTAAACCAACTCAGCACAGTGTGGGCAGACTCCGGGAGATAGGAATTCAGCCAGATTTAATTCTTTGTAGAACCCGAATTCCCTTAACTTCTGAGGCAAGGGGGAAGATCTCTCTTTTCTGTAATGTAGAGAGAGAAGATGTTATCCAGGCTATTGATGTAGATAATATATACGAGGTCCCTCTTCGCTTCGACACTGAAGGATTGACCGACAATATTTTGCAAAAATTGGGTCTTTCCATTCCCAAAAAGAGTTTGGATAGCTGGCGAAAATGGGTGGAAAAGGTCAATAATCCTGACCAGGAAACAAGGATTGCTGTGGTGGGTAAGTATGTAAAAATGAAAGATGCCTATAAAAGTATACGCGAGGCTTTTATTCATGCCGGGGCTGCCAATGGGGTAAGGGTTAAGGTGGTGTGGCTAGAAGCGGAGGAGCTCGAGGCCGATCCACCAAAATATCTTTCCTCGGTGAAAGGGATTCTGGTTCCTGGTGGATTTGGTTCCCGAGGGATGGAAGGAAAGATAAGGGCCATCCAGTATGCTCGAGAAGAGAAAATTCCCTTTCTAGGAATTTGTCTGGGAATGCAATGCGCTACCATTGAGTTTGCCCGAAATGTGGCCGGGTTAAAAGGTGCTAACTCAACAGAGTTTGACCCTGATACCCCTTATGCTGTAATAGACCTTTTACCAGAACAAAAAAATATAAGGGATAAAGGTGGCACCATGAGATTGGGTGCTTACCCCTGCCGATTGGACCCGGATAGTTTTAGTTCCCGGGCTTATGGAAAGACCTTAGTTTACGAGCGTCACCGCCATCGGTATGAGTTTAACAATGAGTATCGTCGTCTTTTCGGGCAGATGGGATTAAGGGTGGCAGGAGTCTTTCCCCAGAAAGACCTGGTAGAAATCGTTGAAATTTCTGATCATCCCTGGTTCGTGGCGATTCAGTTTCACCCTGAATTTCAGTCCCGTCCCCAATCTCCCCATCCCCTGTTCAGAGACTTTGTCAAAGCAGCTATGACATGAAGTTTATCTTGCTTTTCCTTAGTGCAGCTTTAGTTAATAACTTTGTTTTAAGATACTTTTTAGGCATCTGTCCTTTTTTGGGAGTAACAGGAAGAATAGAATCTGCCGTGGCTATGGGCTTTGCAACTACCTTTGTTATGACCTTGACTGCTACTATTATCTGGCTGGTGAACCACTTTATTTTATTTCAGTTCCATCTTCCTTTCTTACAGTATGTCACGGCTATTCTGGTTATTGCCTCACTGGTGCAGCTAATAGAGATGTTTATTCGTAAAGTAAGCCCCGGTCTTTACCGGTCTTTAGGGATATACCTCCCCCTTATTACTACCAATTGCGCCATATTCTTCGTAGCTCTTTTTATTCCCTTGAGAAATTATGGCTTTATTGAGAGCATCGTTTTTGGCTTTGGAGCCGGTTTAGGATTCACTCTAGTTATGTGGATGATGGCCGGAATTAGAGAACAGTTGGACTTTGCTGAGGTTCCTGAACCTCTCAAAGGGGCTGCCATTACCTTGATTACGGCTGGCCTACTGGCTCTAGCTTTTATGGGGTTTACTGGCCTCATTGGCAGCTAGCTAAAAAGCGGAAAAATGAATTTAATCCTGCTTTCCACATTAAGTATGGGAGGACTGGCCGCTGTCTTTGCCCTATTTTTGTCTATAGCTCACAAGAAATTAAAAGTGGAAGAAGACCCCCGGGTGGAGCAAATTCTAGGATATCTGCCCGGTGTTAACTGCGGAGCATGTGGACGCGCTAGTTGCCGGAGTCTCGCAGAAGCAATCGTTAAGGGAGAGGCTTTAGCTAGCGCCTGTGTAGCGGGCGGAAATGATGTGGGTCAAAAAATAGCTGCTTTAATGGGAGTAGAGTCGGGGTCTACTCAGAGTAAGGTGGCTGTGCTTTACTGCGGGGCTTTACAGTCAGAGAGGGGGAAAAAAGCAGAATACGAAGGAGTAAAAAACTGCCAGGCAGCCGATCTACTGATGGGAGGAGATCTAGCCTGTGGGTATGGTTGTTTGGGATATGGTGATTGCCAGGCTTCCTGCCCATTTGATGCTATTAGCATGCATGGGGGTCTACCCCGGATCGACACTGCTAAATGTACTGGATGTGGGAATTGTGTCAAGGCGTGTCCCAGAAATCTAATCACTCTCGAGGTTTTAGATGGAGAGCCACATTACCGGGTTGTCTGTTCTTCTTTAGACAAGGGAAAAAAAGCCAGGAAGGTTTGTAAAAAGGCTTGTATAGCTTGCGGTTTATGCGTCAAGGTTTGCCCCTTTGATGCTTGTGAGCTACAGAATAATCTGGCCGTGATCGACCAGAGGAATTGTCAATCGTGTGGTGTATGTGCCCAAAGATGCCCCACCGGAGCAATATCCCTGAATTCACTTTGCTGATTTATGAGGAGTCAGGGGTTGAAGTTTTTTTATTGGACCTTGTGAAAATAATTACAAGCTTGCAGTTTCGGGCTGTATAAGGATTTTCAAGCTTGTTCAGCCCTGTCGTTGCAAAATGATAATGTCATGGTATTGCAAAGTGAAAATGTCACCCCTCCATAGAATTTGATATACTATCCTCCCAACAATTGATGATTGGGAGGTGAAAATGGAGAGGTGGCAATTGAG
>Ga0315544_1002027_pt1 | contig 14792 bp, 17 predicted proteins | sample SalMarSW160130MG_2_FD_202543 | JGI IMG/M metagenome (GOLD analysis project Ga0315544, IMG submission 202543) | Salt marsh sediment microbial communities from the Plum Island Ecosystem LTER, Massachusetts, United States - Salt Marsh Sediment SW1601-130 ... | reverse complement strand
TAGGCAGGATGGCTTGTACTCTAAACGGCTGCTGCTCCGGCAAGCCCAGTCCTTTTCAGTATTTCCCAGGGGCTGTGATTTACACGCCTCGGGATGCCATGCCTCCCGAGTATTGGGGGGTGCCGATTTACCCCACTCAGATTTACCATCTATTATGGGGCCTGATAGTTTTTGCTGTAGTTTGGCGACTTCGGGGAAAATTTAAACCCCAAGGCTGTCTTGCGTTCTTTTGTTTTTGCCTTTTTGCCGCCGGTGATTTTGGCGTTAGGTTTTTCCGTATTGGCGAACCATTGCTCTGGGGTCTTTATCAGGCTCAAGTTCTTGACTTAGCAATATTGGCGGTATTTTTGCCCTGGCTTATTATCAGAATGCGCAGGTTCAAGAAACAGGCTTCGGTGACCGGGCTTGCTAACGAAGCTGAGCTGGAGCAAAGTCACGGAGATTAAGGCTGAGCACCTCCTCTTCATTCCAGCGACCTTTTTCCAGGTTATACACAATATCTACGTGAGATGGAATCTCTTCCCTTGTTCTTCGCGACTCAAAATCTACAGCTTGCCAGGTTATGTTTCCTTGTTTGAGTTTTAGTCTCAGCCATTCGCTCTGGTTGCCGAAGTTACGACACTCGATTACCTCGACCTGCCGAGTGAGAAAAGCTGGTTGTGGGTTGCCTCGACCAAAAGGGCTCAATTTCTGGATAAGGTTAAAGGTCTCTCCACCAAAAGTAGATAAGGGAAGCTCGGCATCAATCACTATTTCCGGGCGAAGTTCAAGGTGACCTAATTGGTCCGTAGCTAAACCTACAAGCCTCTCTTCTAGTTGAGCCAGATTTTGACGCGCCACGGTGAAACCAGCGGCCATTGGATGGCCGCCATAGGCAATAAGCAAATCTTGGCATTCTGCCAAAGCAGACACAATATCGAACTCAGCTATGCTGCGACAGCTACCCTGACATGATTCTGGACCCAGGCTAATTATAATGGCAGGCTTGTAAAATTCATCTACGAGCTTGCCAGCAACAAGCCCGATAACACCGATGGAGTAGCTTTCGTCGCCGTCTATAAGCACCGGCAGGTGTAGTTTGGCAGCTAGTTTCTCCCTCGCTCGGCTTAATACTTCCTTGGTTAATTTTTGCCGCTCGGTATTCCTTCTCTCTAGCTCCAGGGCCAGGAGGCGAGCTTCCTCTGGTGACTGAGTAGTGAGCAGCTGGTAGCTGGTAGAGGCATTGTCCATCCTGCCAGCCGCATTGAGGCGAGGTCCCAGTACCCAGGATATATCTTCAGCATCAAGTTCACCTGGCTTCAGCCCGGCCAATTTACCCATTTCTTGAATTCCCATGCGGGAGCTATTATTAAGCTCTCTCAGCCCTTTCTTCACCAGGTACCGATTCTCACCAACGAGAGTAACTAAATCGGTAACAGTGGCTAAAACTACTAAGTCCATCAATCCAGCTAGCCATTTCTCCCGGCTATCTTTATGGAATAGCGCTTGCAGAAACTTGAAGGCAACGCCAGCACCAGCCAAATCTGGATAGGGATACATCGAATCCTTTCGCTTCGGGTCAATTACAGCTACGGCTCGAGGCAGGCTTTTCAACGGCATGTGATGGTCCGTGATAATCATATCCATTCCCATTTCTCGAGCCTGTTTTACCTCTGTAAGGTCAGTTACGCCACAATCAACAGTAATAACCAAACTAGCCCCCTGTGCCTGAAGCTTCTCCAGAGCTGCAATCTTTAATCCGTGGCCTTCGTTGACGCGGTCAGGAATATAGGTAATAACTTCAGCACCAAGCCTTGACAGTCCCTCGACAAGAATAACTATGGCTGTGACGCCGTCGACGTCAAAATCACCATAGACGGCAATCTTTTCCCGGGCAAGCACAGCCTTATAGACCCTGTTTACAGCCTGTGATATATCAGGAAGAAGGAAGGGATTACCCTCCAGTCTGTGGTCAGCAGACAAAAAAGGATCAATATCTTCCAGTTTGATACCACGATTGTAGAGAAGTTGAGCAATTAGAGGAGACAGGCCAGAAGCATTTAAGTATTCATCCGGCACTGGAGGCAAGACTTTCCATCGAACTCGTTTATTCAATTTCGCATCTCGGTTTAATGCCTTTGGTCAGAATCGCTAACTATATCACAGGAAAGGCTTTGACAAAATGTCGTTGCGAGCGAAGTGAAGCTATGTCACATCCTTTTTTGAGATTGCCGCGTCGCCTGCGGCTCCTCACAATGACAAGTAAGGCTTCGTAACCAGTAGAACCACAGATTAAGAATAATTTGACCGCCGAGCCACGCGATAAATATAATCCACATCAATGAGAGTAGCTTTCTACACACTGGGTTGCAAGCTCAATCAAGCGGAAACGGAATCCTTGGCTAATCGTTTTAGCGAAGCTGGATTTCAACTCGTTTCCCCGAATGACGTGGCCGATGTTTACATCGCCAATACTTGTACAGTCACCCATATTGCCGACCGCAAGTCACGCCACTGGCTCAGGCTGGCCAGACACAGAAATCCCCAGGCCCTAATTATTGCCACCGGCTGCTATGCCCAGAGAAGTCGCCAAGAGCTAGCCCCGCTTGCTGACCTCGTAGTTGACAACCAAGATAAACAGCACCTGCTTGAGACCGTGACGGACCTGTCATGTCATTACGAGCGAAGCGAAGCAATTTTGCCTGCCGCCGTGAGGACTCGTAGCCTGATAAAGATTCAAGATGGTTGTCATAGCCCCTGCACATATTGCATCGTGCCCAAAGTACGATCCCACGAATATTCCCGTCCGTCTTCCCAGATAAGTGACGCAGTCAAACAAAAGGCCGCCCTCGGCTACAAAGAGGTTGTTCTCACCGGGACCGAAGTTGGCAGCTATCAAGACGATGGCGCTAACCTCAGGGATTTAATCCAACGTATTCTCCACGACACAGGCATCGAGAGACTACGTCTCTCGTCTTTGCAGCCTTCGGAAATATCCCCTCAACTTCTCGGTTTGTGGCAAGATGAAAGGCTATGCCGGCATTTCCATCTAGCCTTGCAAAGCGGCAGCGAAACTGTCCTGCGCAGGATGAGGAGGAGCTACTCTCTGGGTCAATATCAGAAAACAATGAATTTAGTGAAAGAGACCATACCCGAGGCAGCTATCACTACAGATATCATGGTTGGTTTCCCCGGGGAAAGCGATGAAGAGTTTGAACAAAGCTATTCTTTCTGTCTGCAAGCTGGCTTTGCCAACATCCATGTCTTCCCTTTCTCGCCCCGCCCCGAGACAGCAGCAGCCAGAATGCTCGAGCAGATAAAAGACAAAGTCAAAACAGAGCGCAACCAGCGGATGCTAGGGCTCCCTCAAAGCTCCCGACGCCGCTTCTGTAAGCAGTTTTTGGGGCAAACTATGCCGGTCCTGTGGGAGAAGGAAACCAGCCCTGGAAGCGGCATATACTCGGGGCTGACCAGCAACTATATCAGGGTATTTGCTCATAGTGAAAAACCTCTGAGCAACGAGATAACACCTGTTAAACTGATAGAATTTCATAATCAGGGAATATGGGGAGAGGTGATGGATGAAAATCCAGGTTAAGGTAAAGCCCAGTTCGAAGACCGAAGAGCTTAGCCATGAAGGCGATAGCTTTATAGTCAAAGTCAAAGAACCACCCAAGGAAGGCAGAGCCAACCAGGCAGTCGTCAAATTACTGGCAGAGCATTTCGGCGTCCCCAAGAGTCAGGTCAGAATTCTCAGCGGCTTTAAAAGCCGAAACAAGATTGTTGAGGTTGCGGAGGGTAGCGGGGCGAGATAGAACTGTATTGGACTTACGCAAGGTAGCTAAACAGGAGTTGGTGGGAGGTAGCATAGTATGTGATTTCGTTTCATAAAAAATGCTACAAGTCTTCTTCGGTTATAACCCTGATCCCGTTTCTCTTCAATAACGCTGTGGTAACGCCGTCGCCATCAATCAGTGCCCGGGAAAATGTGCCATCGTATATTTGCCCACAGCCGCATGATGGGCTTCTGGATTTCCCTATAAATTCTTCAATGTGGAATAGCTTGACAATTTTCAAAGTCTGTTCCGCCCCGGTAATAAACACTCGGGTGACATCTTCTCCGTCTATATTCAGTACCTTGCATTTACCATGAAGAACGTCCTCGCCACTTCCTCCCTGAATTTCTTGAGGCGCCCTGGGGGTCTTTAATCCTCCTAGCTGCTCTGGACAAACAGGTATCAGCGTCTCGGAGTTTAAAAACTCAATTGCCTTATCGCTTTTGTAAATATCTTGGCCATCCCAGGCACACTTTATTCCCAGCAAGCAGGCGCTTATGAGTTTCACAGACTCTCTATCGTTTTGTTCTTGTCCCTGAGTATGTAAAAGAATGTCGCTTCATTTTGATCCATTCACTTTCATCTATGCCGATTAAATTGCCACACTGACATCTAATTTCGTTTCCCTCTCGAACACTATAGTCTTCCATTATGCGCTCTTTCCAACAATGTAATATTCGCCCCTTCCCAACCTTCAAGTACCTGAAGACTTTAGCCCTGCATTTAGCGCATTTTATTACTATCATTTCAATTTATGTCTGCATCTCCGATTGGCCAACGTTGAAGCCCGTGCTTCATTCTGAATTTCTTAAGGCCGTTTAGACAGTCTATAGCTGGCTTTCTAGGTTGGCGTTTCTCAGTGGCTTTGATAAGCCTTCCCAGGACACCAAGGGGATAAGAATAAGCAAGCTTTTTAGCCAAGCCAGAGCTGATGCCGAATTTGAGCAAATCGGCTTCAACTCTCTTAGTTCTTGCCCAATAGCCCTCTTCCTTCTCTGTCTTCACTTGCTCGCATAAAGTTACCATAATAAAAGGTGATTAGTATAATATTAGCTTTGGAGTGAAGATAGAGGTAATCGGGGCGGAATCATTGGGTGTTCGTGGCCTGTGCTGCGTGGTTGAAACCAAAGACCGCAGAATAGTCATTGATCCTGGAGTTGCGCTGGGGTATAGGCGGCATGGCTTGTTACCCCACCCTGTTCAGATTGCCATGGCGGAGAGGGTAAAAGTTGCCATCGAGAAGGCGCTGGAAGATGCCACAGATGTCGTCATCAGTCATTATCACGGTGAACACCATCCCATGGTCAATGCCAATCCTTACCAGCTTTCGGCAGACCGGGTTGCTGAATTATTAAAGCATCCCAGACTGTGGGCAAAGGGGATACAGAATATCGCCCCTGCTCAGGTTCATCGGGCTAAAGATTTGGCTCAAAAGGTTGGTCGAGCCTTTCCAGCTTCGGAAGGGCTAAGCGACGGGTGTTTAAGCTTTTCTCCTCCCATGCCCCACGGTCAACAAGATAGACGTGGCACAGTAATAATGACCAGGATCGAAGAGCAAAAAAAGGTTTTCGTGCACGCCTCGGATATTCAGATGCTTAACGATGAGGCAATAGAGCAAATACTTGCGTGGCATCCAACCATGGTGCTGGCATCCGGGCCGCCGATTTATTTGCCAAGCTTGACTTGGGGCAAGAGAGAAGCTGCGCTGTGTAGAACTTTGAGCTTAACCAGAGATGTTGATACGCTTATCCTGGATCATCACTTGATGCGCTCCAGGGAAGGGGAGAAATGGCTGGATTGGGTTTCCTCCATTACCAATCATAAGGTTATCTGTGCCGCCGATTTCATGGGGCAGAATCGCAATTTGCTCGAAGCAGACCGGATTAGCTGGTATAAGAAAATCTCGGTGCCCAAAGGGTGGCATGAAGCTTACTCTAAAGGTGAGGCAGATACCAGGGCTTACCAGGCTAGACTCTAGAGACCTTGCACTCCCGAAGCACTAAAGCAAGGTCGCAGGCGCGTGTTGTTACTTCACCTGAATTGGCCAGCCGGGCGCTGCAAAATTTCGGACTCAAAGCACCGGCCTACCATGGCGATGCCATGAGGAGTCACTTTGGAAGCGCCTTACTCTTAAGATACTGTATGCCGCGGAGAGCGTGAACCGCTATAATGGCTGTGACAAAGCGGGGTATCAATAACCACAAAGGATTCACGCCTAACGCCAGGAATAAGCCAGTTTCTTCCACTATACTATGATTGACGCCAAGAGAAATCTGAGCATGTTCCAGTTCTTCCTTTGTGAAAGTCCCCTTCTTAGCTTCTTCCATAATAACGGCGCTCCCGTATAGCAGGCCAAAACCAGCGCCCGTTACCCACATCGTTGCTGCTTGATCCGGAAGTCCAAGGATTTTCATTAACGGCCTGAAAAACTTGACCAGATACTTGGTCCATCCCAAAGATTCCGAAGCATGAAGCGCCATCATAACTAGCATGATGATTACGAAAACCCTGCCGCATAAGCGCAAAGTGTCAATACCCCAATCCTTCAGAACCCCAATGAACGGAGTCTGAGCTGCAAGGCTGGCTGGCAAACTAATGCTCTGGCTGGTATCACCGAAAAATTGGGAGACAACGAACACAGACAAAACGGCTGCGCCAATACGAACCAGCGTCGCTTTGATGACGTTTAGACCAGATTTATGCTGGACTATGCCTTCGGCAATGAGCATGTGGGCAATCGTTATGAACAAGGCAATCAGGGTAATCTGTTCAATGGTAAAGGGAACTACCACCATGATGGCGATCCCCGCGTAAAAGCTTACTGTCATTGCGAGGATGATTGGCAATGCTGCTGCGGCAGGTAAATTGATCACGCTCATTAAGGGTTGCAGCAGGAAATCTATTTGACTTAGCCAGCCGCTCCACTGTATAAGAGCTGCAACAAAGGAGACGGGGACAATGATTTTGCATATCCAGACAAAGCTACTCCACCCCTTTTTGATTCCTGTGCGGATGCCTGCTTCTAGTTGAGTGCGGAATTCAGACATCTTATCGAAAAGAGTCACTCAGTCACTTTCGGGGCTCTGTATTCCTGGACCGTGAACTCAAGGTTGCGGAATTGTCGTTCCATCACCTCTAAGGTCGCTCGGTCAGGGCTGCCTCTGGTCTCAGGTCGCGTAGCGTTAATGCCGGCAGCAACGCTGTCGAGGTTTGCTGAGATTGGGTCAATACCAGCCTTGACCAAGAATATCATATATTCTGGATGGGCACCAGGCGCCCGGCTGCATAATCACAACTTGCGCTTCTATCATGTGCCTCTAGGCCGATAGGTCACCCTTTTTCGTCCTGCGGTCTGATAACCAAGACTGGCAGCCCCGATTCCCTGAGCACATGATCGGCAACACTGCCAAATACTACCCGCCGCAAGCCGCCACGACCATGCGTGGCTATTGTAATCAGGTCTATACTGTTCGTATTGGCATAGTCCAATATCGCCTCGCCAGCTCTGCCAGGTATGGCCACAGTCTCTATTTGTATGCCCCTTTTGCGCAATGGTGCAGCTAGCTTCTCCAAGTAGTTTCCAGCTCTGTTTAATGCCTCTTTTGTCCCTTCAACCATGGTATCAGTCTGTATAGGTACAGGCGCCTCGCCAGGAAAGCCCGGGCCAAAGGTTACAGGCTCCTGAACAACCTGCAAAAGAACAAGCTTGCCCTGAAAGCGAATTGCTTCCTCTGTGGCATAAGGCATGATTTGCTCAGCAAGCTTGGATCCATCCAGGCAAACCAGAATTGTTTCAAACATATCAGCCTCCTCTTCAGAAATTGCCCAAAAACTTGACCTTCTACCAGCCTGAAGTTGGTTTTGTCCATTTAGCTGCCAGCAGACCACCACGCAGCTCGGCTCTTCCTCCATCCACTCCATTCCGAAGCAAGAAACTACTTCTCCCAGGCAGGATTATATGCTACCTGTAGGTCCCTTATCAAGGCAGCTATCTGTGGCCATTCGAGGCCGGTGGGGAGCGGCATAGAGTACAAAATCATTCAAGGCAATGTCGAGGGCTTCAAAGCGGTTTTCGTTTCCGACTTGCGAAGCCAAGCCGGCGGCTAGGCTTCACCACTTCCTCCAATCTGTCTCGATCAGGGCTGCCTCTGGTCTCAGGTCGGGTGGCGTTAAGACCTGCGGCAGTGCTAGCCATGATCAGCGATTGCTCGAGGCTATTTCCCATAACATAGTAGGCAGCGAAGACTCCGGCGAAGACATCTCCACAACCTACAGTGCTGACCACCTTTAGACCGAGCTTCCTGAGCGGCAAGGCAGGGACTTCGATCACCTTACCACTAGCAGAATCAAGCATGACCGCTCCTTGCGCGCCAAGCTTGAGCACCGCGTGATTACCAAAATCCAGCTTCTGCAATCGCTGCAAGCTCATATCTAACCCTGAAGTCTCCAGAAGAGCACTTACCTCCGTCTCATTTAAGAAGAGGACCTTTGCCTCTTTGACGAGAGATTGCAGTGCTTCCCGATTTGGGTTTATCAAAATTCCCGGGTCCCATAACAGGGGGACATCGCGGCTTTTCGCCAGCTTTATTAGTTCCTCTGCCACTTCCAAATGGGGGTCGGTCAGGACGATACCACGACATTCCTCCAGTTCCTGCTTGACTTCTGCTTTGTTCAGGTGTTCCCGACTGAGCCTGGCATTCGCGCCCAGATGACTGGCAATAACGTTCTGTCCGGTTTGGTCAACCAGAATATAAGCCTGCCCCGATTCTTCTCCCTCAATATGGACGATGCCATCGGTGATAACCCCTTCGTCCTCAAGGGCAGCAATTTGCTGGCGGGCAATATCATCCTTTCCCAGAGCTCCTATCAGGGCAACTTCCTTAGCCCCCAAAATCCGCGCTGCCGCCACAGCAATGTTGCCTCCCGTTCCTCCGGACACACGGGTAATATTTTCTATGGTTACCTCTTCTCCGGGCGCCGGCAGCCGCTCCACGAAGCAGCTAATATCCCAGTTTATGGCGCCGCATACTACCAAGCTGACCATCCTACTCCTCTAATATGTGCGATAGAAATAGCTGTAGAAAGCGAGGCCCATCCACAGCAGAGGCTACGCGTATTAACTGAGAACTGCCAGACGATAAGGTACGAGTAACCCCCCTGTCCCAGTCATTTCCTTCCACTACTTCTACTTTCGCCAATGTAAACTCAAACAAGGAAGGATCCAGCAATACCGCCAAAGCTAGCGGATCATGCATCGGACAGCGCCCGTGGTATTTTACCTCGTATTCTACCAGTTGGGCTACTAGGTGTGCAGCCGGTGTATGCCTGGTCTTCATTTGCTCCAGATGCCGGCCAGTCAGGCAAGCCTCAGGGTCCATAGTGACATCCAGCCCCACAGCGAAAACATTCGCCCCGGAATTGAATACTATGTGGGCAGCCTCAGGGTCCTGCCAGATATTGAACTCGGCATAGGGGGTGCGATTCCCCCTACCATACGGCGTAAGGCCATAGGCACCCCCCATAAGAACCAGCCTGGCCAAAAGTCCCGGCAGTTCGGGATGAAGCTTAAAGGCACGAGCCACGTTGGTCAAGGGGCCCGCGGCTATAAGAGCAATTTCGCCAGGAGTATCCAAAACCGACCGGGCAAGGAAATCCCAGGCTTTGGCCGGGTTCAGTGGCTGCTCTGGAGGAGGCAAATTGCAATTGCCCAGTCCATCCGGGCCATGGTAGCCTAAGGCATCTTCTAACCGGTGATTCAAGGGATTTGCGGCCCCCATCGCTACCGGGATGCTCTCGATGTTCAGGCATTCCAATACCCGCCGAGCGTTGGTGCTGGTCATTTCCACAGGAGCATTACCTGCCACCGTGGTGATGCCCAGAACTTGAACCTCGGGCGATTTCAAAGCCAGAATCAGAGCCAGGGCGTCATCGATCCCGGGATCCATATCCAAAAGCACTTTCCGCATCGAATTCTACAGGATACACTAATCGGGGAAATAGGCTCCCGAATCTAGGATTTCAGGGATTTGTGGTACGGGATTAGGCCCCCAGCTTCCACCATATCTATGAACCACGATGGAATTATCAGGCGAAACTTGAACTCCTTACCCGTAGTGAGGTTCTTGATGATCCCCTGCCTCAGGTTGAGCACCATCTCATGTCCGGTCTCAAATGCAGCGGAGATTCCCGGCAAATCTATGGCCGGGCAGCCAAGGTTCCAGAAGTTCCTGAAGAATATCCTGTGGATTGAGTCAGCAACTACAGCCTGGACACCCTTGAACTTCAGAGTTTCCGCTGCCTGTTGTCGGCTTGAACCAATGCCAAAGTTCTCCTCGGCAACTATAATGTCCCCTTTCACAACCTTTTTGAGGAAGTCTACGGGCACATTCTCACGATGCCCGACATCACTCAGCCCACTTTTTGCGATGAACTCTTGATATTGGCTCCGGCTCGTTTCATCACCGCCCATCATGAACCTTCCGGCAAAGAGTTCATCGGTGTCAACGTCCTTCCCGAACTTCCAAACTCGGCCTTTGAGTTCCATCTACCCTCCTAGAAAAACTCCCGTGGGTCACTTATTTTGCCCTTCAACGCCGAGGCTGCCACGGTTGCTGGCGATGCCAGATATATTTTGGCGGTGACATCTCCTACCCGGCCCTGAAAATTACGATTGGCTGTGCTTATACAAACCTCGCCCGGCCCCAGTATACCCATATGCGCTTCCATACACGGACCGCAGGTGGGCGTACCAACTGCAGCACCAGCCTCCACAAACGTCGCTATCAACCCCTGTGCCAGAGCGGCTCTTAAGACCTCCTGTGAGGCAGGTATGATGATGACTTTCGTAAATCTATCCACCTTCCGACCCTTGAGTATCCTCGCAGCCATCCTGAGGTCTTCCAGGCGCCCGTTGGTGCACGAGCCGATAAATGCCTGGTCAATTTTCGTTCCTTCAACCTCGGTAACTCCCAGAGCATTTGATGGCTTAGACGGCACAGCCACAATGGGCTCCTTAATATCATCAGCATGGAACTCCAGTGTCTTTGCATACTCCGCATCCGGGTCGCTCCGGATAACCTCGAAGGGCTGGTTAGTCCTGGCTTTGACAAAATCCAGTGTCTTCTGGTCAGGCTCGATGATGCCGTTGGTGGCACCCGACTCTATTGCCATATTGGTTAAGACCATGCGGCTCGCGATGCTCATCTGGCTTACGGTCGAGCCCGTATACTGAAGAGACTTGAATAGGGCCCCGCTTACGCCCAACCGCTTCAGTATCAAAAGCATCAAGTCCTTCGACATTATTGGAGGCTTTAGCTTGCCCTCAACATTAATCCTGATAGTGCCCGGGACCCGCTCCCATAACCTTCCCGTTTTGAAGACCACAGCCATTTCATCAACACCAATCCCGGTCGCGAAAGCCCCCATTACACCCGACGTCGTGGTATGACTGTCTACAGCAACAAGAGTAGTTCCGGGGAGTACATGCCCCTTCTCAACAAGCACCTGATGGGCTATCCCCCCTTTCCCAACCTCGTAGTAATTTTCTATGCCTTGTTCGATGACAAACTTCTTTATGTTGAGACACTTCTTGGCAGTATCGATGTCCTTGTTGGGCACATAGTGGTCCAGCACTACTACTATTCTCGCGGGGTCCCACACTTTCTTAACGTCTAATTCTCTGAACCTGGCAATCGTGTGCGCACCTAAGGCATCATGTATCATGGCCAGGTCCACGGAGACTTCGACTATCTGGTCTGGCCTTACCACTTTCTTGCCAGCTTTTTTAGCCAATATCTTCTCTACAATAGTCATACTCACTCCCGTTGGAGATGCTTATCTTATCTGATTCAGCCAGGTTGCCGCAAATGCTCCACGCCTTTGCATCAAGAGACGCGACATGATATTTTTGGGCCAGTGGCTATCGAAAAAATTATTGAGCTCTTAGAACGAGAATATGGCTGCATAGAATGGCAGGCGGCCGGAGACCCTATCGACGTGCTTATAGGAACCATATTGTCCCAGAATACCTCGGACGCCAATTCCGGAAGAGCCTTTGCTTCTCTTAGGGCTAACTTCGATAGCTGGGAAGCTGTAGCGTCGGCTCGAGCAGAACATATCGCGCGGGTCATTAAGTGCGGGGGATTGAGCCAAATTAAGGCTGCTAGGATCAAGCAGGTGCTTGAGCAAATTGAAACGGAACAGGGTCGTATCAGCCTTGATTTCCTCAAATTGAAGACCATGGCTCAAGCTGAAAATTCTTTGATGCGTCTGCCCGGGGTAGGACACAAGACAGCTCGCTGTGTGCTACTTTTTTCCCTGGGCAAGCCATCCTTGCCTATCGATACCCATATCTTTCGAGTAGCCAAACGGTTAGGACTGATTGGTTCCAAGGTGTCCATAGAGAAAGCACATAGCTTGCTGCAGGAGCAAGTCCCACCCCACAAGGTATATCAATTCCACGTCAGTATGATAGAGCATGGCCGGCGGGTATGCCACGCTCGGCAGCCTCGCTGCAACAGGTGCATCTTGAAACGCTATTGCCCCAGTTCGCTTTGCTGATTCACCACGATTCGCAAGTGATATAATGATTGACATGGCGCAAATACTACAGAGCAAGAATCTGGCCACCAAGTTTCAGATAATGGTTGAAATAGCCGCACATCAGCCTAACATACAGCAGAAAGACATCGCCCCCACATTGGGCATCACTTCACAGGCGGTTTCCGAATACATAAGAGAATTGACTAAGGACGGCTGGCTGAGCTCCGAGGGTCGCTCCCGATACAAGGTCACCAGGGAGGGCGTAGACTGGGTTCTGCAGATGTCCCGGCAGCTACACAGCTATGCCTGGTTTGTGAGCAAAGTGGTGGCCGATATATCAACCACCACCGCCATAGCTGATAGCAAGCTATCCACTGGGCAACAAGTATCGCTATGTATGAAGGATGGCTTGCTCTTCGCCTCGGATGTCATCAAGCGCAAAGGAGCTAAAGGAATAACCGTAACTGCAGCCAAAAAGGGACAGGATGTCGGCATTCGCAACATTGAAGGAGTAATAAAACTCGCGCCAGCTAAAGTGATGATAGGCAAAGTGCCAAATGTGCGGGACGGAGGCTCCCGAAGCACCAACCTCGCCCGATTGAAAAGGGAAGTAGAAGAAACAAAGCTGGTGGGAGTAATTGGCACGGAAGCTCTGGTAGCATTGGTGCAAATTGGTGTAAAGCCTGACTACGTTCATGGTGTCCGAGAAGCAGCCATAGAAGCAGCCTACTGTGGCTTGCCCATCCTGGTGGTCTGTAGCGAGGACAACGTTTCGATCTTGGTGCAGAGGTTGGAGGAGGAAAACTTAGATTACAACATCGTTGATTTAAGGAAAGATGTTAGCTGAAATCATCTTGATCGGCGGTGGTTATCTTTTTGGTTCCCTCCCTTTCTCCGTTGCATTGGCCAAACTGAGCGGCTTGGATATATCTGAAGAAGAAGATTTACACATTGCTTTGTGGCATCAGACAAGCAAGAAATTAGCTATATTGGCAGGCGCACTCGATTTCTTCAAAGGAGTCATTGTCATACTCATCGGCTCCGGCCTCGGTATATCAAGCATAGCGGTTGTTTTCTCCGGTGTGACGACTGTAGCGGGACAAATGTGGCCGCCACCTTATGGTGGCCATGGGGAGAAGGGGAATGCTCCAGGTGTAGGCGTGGTGATGACCTTATCGTTGCTCTACGGACAATATTGGGCTTTGCTCTCCCTTATATCTTTTGCCACAGGTGCTGCTCTCAAATATTGCTACGAGAGGCGCAGTACCACCGTCAATGAGACCAAGGATGGCGAAACCAAATCCTATACATCTAGTCACCCGTTGGCTCTGAGTTTACCTTTGGGTATGCTTCTGGGTTTCGTTGTAGCTCCAGTAGCTTCTTGGCATTCCAAAGGAGTAACAATTATCGCCCAGGCTTTTCTTGTCCTGCTAATTATTATTGTAGTGCGGCGGCTGACTGCTGATCTCAAGGCGGATCTTAAGAAGGGCAATGTCACTACAAGAATGTTGGTCGAGCGCTTTCTTTTTGACCAGTTATTGGAAAGGTAGAAATAGCTACTTACTAGTCCTAATTCGCCGAAAGGCAAAATAACTTACAACGGTGCCGACGATAACCATTACCACTATCCAGACAACGAGCACGGTGGGATAAAGCTGTGGATTGAAGGACTTTGACACCTTGCCCCCTAGCGCTCCTAATGCCAGGAATAATGCCTCCCAAGCCAGGATGTGTATCAGGACAGCGGTTAAGAATGTTTTATAGCGAATTCGAGATATTCCAGAGGCAATATTACTGACAAGGCCAAGCCCAGGGGTAAAACGTGCCACGATTATGCTAGGTATAGCAAGCGTCCCCAATCTTTCTTTCACCAGGTCAATTCGCTCCTGAGTAACCCGAATATGTTTGCCAATTCTGTTTATTACCTTGTTTCCCAAGCTGGATGAAAGACGATAACTAGCCATAGAGCCACATAAGCGACCCACCATGGCTACTGCTAGAAATGGCAACGCGGCTGCAATATAGCCGGTATGAACAATTTGAAAACCAGTGAAAATTAGCAGTCCTTCGAAAACAGGAGAGGTTATAGGTAATCCTATCTCCATGAGCACAGCGAGCACAAACAAAATGACCAGCCATAATGCGCCGCCTGCAGTGACCATGCCGAGAATTTGCCATATACTATTCCACATGTTTCAAAGAATTATAATCTAATTATCATCTCTGAACTAGTGTATTCACGAGACCGGATGTTTCACCGTTATATCTGAGAAAGGACGAAGGAGCATAGCTATTCTTGACGGCACGAATATTCACACTGCCCACAAAGTATTTGCCAATTAGTGGTAAGGAATATATCCTGTCTGGCAACATTATTCTGAGCTGATCCTTGAGGTAGAACCAGGGTGACAACTCTACTACAGAAAATCCAACTTG
>Ga0315544_1002026_pt1 | contig 14801 bp, 13 predicted proteins | sample SalMarSW160130MG_2_FD_202543 | JGI IMG/M metagenome (GOLD analysis project Ga0315544, IMG submission 202543) | Salt marsh sediment microbial communities from the Plum Island Ecosystem LTER, Massachusetts, United States - Salt Marsh Sediment SW1601-130 ... | reverse complement strand
AATAAAACGCCCTTGCCTTTGTCAAAGCTGCCTGAGCATCTATCATCTCGACCTGCGTATTGATACCTTCTCTGTAACCGACCTCGGCAAGTCGCAGCCCCTCTTCTGCCCTGGCAAGATTCAGCCGCTGAGACTCCACAAACTCCTTCGAATCCTCAATGCTCAGCAGCGCCTTGGTCAATTCAAACAATGTAGTCTCTTCGGCGTCAATTAAATCTATCTGGGCCTGTTTAAATCTCGCTTTCTGCTGAATAATCGCCCCCTCACGGGCAAAACCGTCAAATACAGGCAGCGTCGCAACAACACCCGCCTGCCAGGCCCTGCCCCACTCAATCGCTCTGCTGTCGTGAGGGTCGGGTTTTGCCCAGGTGTTCGAGTAGTAACCGTCAATACTCGGCCACCATCGACTCCTCGCGATATTGAGCTGTTCTTTCTGCCATTTTATATCGAACTGGCGTTCGAACAAATCAGGCCGATTCTGGAAAGCCGCCTCGACAGCCTTTTCCATACTCACATCCCAGGGCAGATATACCAGCTCGTCCGACAGAACGATATCACTGTCCTGGGAAACGCCCATTATTTTAAGAAGATTAGCTTTAGAAACATTGATTGCGTTTTTATTTTGTATGTGTTCCGCCTTGAAATTCGACAGCTCCACCTCAGCCCGCAGTACATCAAAATCGGACGCCACGCCCCCTTCACGCTTCTGTTTGACACTGCCAAGATGCGCCTCCGCGGACCGCACCGCATCGGCGCTTATTTGAAGCAGATGCTGATTCAGCAATACGTCATAGTAGGCTTTCTGGGCGGAGTAAAGTACGTCCTGCGTAACCGCACGAATAGATTGGTCTGTAAGCAGTGAAAATAGTTTCGCAGCATTCAGCTTGGCTATTATTGAGCCGCCGGCAAAAATCGGCTGAGTTACCCGAAGGTCCGCCGAATAGTTATCTACATCGCCGAACGTAAAGCCGGCAATGGATGCGACCTCATCAAGCCGGGTATAATCACCCGATAAATCGACACTCGGCAAAATAGCAGAATAAGATATCAGCCTTTCACCGCGCGCAATCTCTCTTTCTTCAACAACCCGCTGGAGGCTCTTGTTATTGGTAAGCACCAGCTTAAGACAGTCCGACATGCTTAACTGGCCGCTTATATGGGTTTGGGAATCTTCCTGTGTCTGTCTGGAATCCTTCCACTGCTGGTATGCAGCAGTTCTGGAAAGACGAGCCTCTTCATAAAATTGCTCACTGCTGACACAACCGGCTATTTGCAGCGGGAGCACCACGCACAACACAAGCAACCCGTATTTTAGCTGTAGAACCTTCATACCTTTTATAAGTAATTGTCTTCTCATTTCGTTTCACCGGCACAGGCTCGAATCCCCGCCGCGGAAAATCTGATAATATGGTCAACCGCTTCAGCCAAATCAAAAATCGGCAGGTTTGGCCTGTCACTTTGCTTAAACATAGTTCTTACCCGTGCCAAATGTATCAATTGCCCAACAACGGAAAATATCACTAATGGTACCTGCGATTCCCGCAGGCTGGGGCAGATTTTAACCAAGGCCTTCTGCATAACACTCAAAGTGGGTTTAATCATCTCATCTACGAACATATTTGGTGGCAGGTTCCTGTCCAGCATCTCCCGGCTCATAAGCTTGGTAAGCCGCCCGCTTTCGGTTTCATCCACTAATGAGCCGACAAATGTCTCCGCAAAAGACCTCAGCAGTTTTTCAAGACTGGGCTTGCCTTGGTTCCCTGACATTACCTTCTCGATGCTCGCAATCTGCCTATCACGCAGGACAAAGATATGGCGTCGCCAGACATCGGCGTACAATTTCTCTTTTCCGCCGAAGTAATAGCTAACTGACGCAATATTGCACTTGGCAGCGGCGGCAATTTCACGAACACTCGTACCAGCAAACCCATTTTCGCAAAAAAGCCCCTCTGCCACCTCCAGTAATCGCTCCTGAACGTCTTTATCGGACCTGTTATCATCCGAAACCATGAAAATTCTCCTTAATCACTTGTTTCATACTAAAGTTTAAAACATCTGTTTGAATAAGTCAAGTATTTTTTTCATTTTTTTTGCGGATAACCACCACAGGTTGAAGCGTAAACCCAGAGCGTACCTGTCCTGAGCACAGTCGAAGGAGTCGACGGATTCCACCCCCCTTAGTGTGACTTTACGGGCTGTTATCTTCCAGCCAATGGAAGCTCATAAATGCAAAGTCAAGGAAATCCACTTTGCAGTCGCCGTTAATATCGCCCGCAACGATTGTTTCGCAGAGCGTTGTGCCGAAATATGATTTACTTGCCTCGCCTGTTCCGCCATAAGCCCCCATATTCACGATGCCACCATTGGGGAAAGGCTCGTAGCCAATAGGGTCAGCAGGGTCCCCGCCATCAATAGCCGGACTGGTTACGTCATCTATTACCCAGCTTTCGCTGCTCGGGTCACATCTGCCAGCCTGCGACTTCAAATGATAATCACCGCTGCTCGGGTCAGCAAGACGCGGGTCAGCAAAACACGGGTCAGCATCTATATTACCCTCACCCAAAATAAGGGTGCCACCATCGTTAACGATTACCCCCAGACAGGAGTATGAAACAGTAAGTTTCGGAGAGTAAGTTGTGGAGTCACCGGGAGGCGACGGATAAGGCCAAATGTAAATATCCTCAAATAAGTTATTCCACAAGATTGAGTTGATAATAGTTGTTTCACCCCCTTGGCAGCAGACACCTCCACCCATCTCCGCACTATTGCCGGTTATTGTAGAGTTTTCTATTGTGGTAATGCCTAAAGTTCTGATGCCGCCGCCATCCAGGTCAGTATTGCCACTGATGAGGCAATTGGAAATAGTGGTGCTGCCAGAAACACAGCTGATTCCCGAACCGTCATTGTCAGAGATGGTACAGTTACTTATTATTACGGCGCTACGAGAAATGTCAATTCCAAACAAGCCGTTATCGGTGATTTGACAATTGCTTATTTCTGCGTAGGGGCAATCCCAGCAGTATATTCCTCTGCCATCATTGTCGCGGATAAGGCAATTAGTTATTGTCGCTGTAGTATCCCACCATAAATAAACACCTCCGCCTGACGGCCCGATATTTTCACTGATGGTGCAATCGATGATTATAGGGCTGCTATTTCTCCAGGCAAAAATTCCCGCCCCCTGCATAGCTTTATTACCTGTGATAACGCAGTTGGTGATTGTTGGGCCTGAACCGGTGCAGTAGATTCCACCACCCATATACCAATCAGGAAAGTTGGGGTCGTTGGGGTCTTTAAAACCGTGTCCGTTGATAATGGTAAAACCCCTTACAATTGAATTCGCGTCTTCGCCGGAATGAAAGCAAAATCCGCGATGGGGGTTTGCTTCAGAGCCATTGCAGTCAACTATCGTAGCAGCAACTATATTCGGGTCATTTGGGTCAATACTGTGGACGGTAATTGCTTTGCCGAGGAAGTCGATATCCCGGTTACCGTTGCCGGTGTATATTCCGGGCTGGACTTCAACGATGTCACCGTTGTTGGCATCATTGATAGCGGCCTGAATGTTGTTGAAATCCGCAGGGTCATCGTCATCGACGGTGATTATTCTCGCCTGGGATGTAACGCATAAAAATAGGCAAATTAAAGCTATTGTCAGCCTTTTTATGTTTTTCCCTCCAACAAAACCTCTTAAATGTTATTGTATCACTGTGTATCCCAAAGTCAAGAACAAAAGGCAAGTGATGAAGAACCCACAGAAACACCAATAGAAAGCTAAAATCGAGATTTTTCAGCCGACATGAGCAATGAGAGTGCTGGGACTCGAACCCAGGACCTACGGCTTAAAAGGCCGTTGCTCTACCGTCTGAGCTACACTCCCGAAAACAACCAAAATGAGAAGTTAAGCTAACGTTCAAAAAATGTCAACACTAATCGGCCACAAACAGGCCAAGTTCGGCCATTTTATGAATGACAAACCCCATCTGACCCAGTTAGAAGTGGTCTTCCCGCAGAATTGGCATATCTTCGGAACAAACTTCTAACGGGGTTGACACCTTCATCCCTAAACAATAGCATATATGATTTATCAAAAGCTGGGAGTGTTGGGAAAAATGACAATGGTAACACTGGTTACAGGCGATGGAATAGGCCCGGAAATCGCTGAAGCTGCGCGCAGATGCGTCGACGCTACCGGTGCCGGGATTAACTGGCAACAGGCCGAAGCCGGCGCGGACGTAATGAACAGGCTTGGTACTCCCCTGCCGGATGCTACAGTCGAATCGATTAAGAAAACCGGCGTCGCCTTAAAAGCCCCCATAACAACGCCGGTGGGAACCGGCTACAGAAGTATAAATGTGCATCTGCGACAGAGCCTCGATTTGTATGCGTGCCTTCGACCCTGCAAAAGCTACGCAGGTGTTCGCAGTAGATTCACTGATATCGACCTCGTCGTTGTGCGTGAGAACACCGAGGACCTTTATGCAGGCATCGAATTTCAAAAGGCAAAAGACGACACCGCTGAACTCATCAACTGGATAAACGACCACAGCGAACGAAAGATAAGCAGCGACTCAGGGATAAGTATAAAGCCGATTTCAGTCAAGGCTACGCAGCGCATAGTGCGTTTCGCATTTGACTACGCCCGTAAAATGGGACGCCGAAAAGTAACGAGCGTCCATAAGGCCAACATTATGAAATTTTCCGACGGCCTGTGGCTCGAAGTAAGCCGCGAGGTCGCAAAAGACTACCCCGACATCGAGTTCGAGGACCGCATCGTAGATAATATGTGCATGCAGTTGATTCAAAAGCCGCAGCTTTATGATGTGCTCGTGCTGCCCAATCTTTATGGTGATATTATAAGTGATTTGTGTGCCGGCTTAGTCGGAGGCCTTGGCGTCGCCCCCGGCGCCAATATCGGCGAAAAAGCCGCCATCTTCGAGGCCACTCACGGCAGCGCTCCCAAATATAAAGGCCAAAACATCGTCAACCCGACAGCCTTAATACTCAGTGGCGTGATGATGCTGCGCCATATAGGTAAATCTGCCGAAGCTGACAAACTCGAAAACGCCGTCGCTGCGGTAATTGCCGAGGGCAAAAGCGTAACCTACGACCTCAAAGCCGACCGTAACGACCCAACCGCCGTTGGCACAAGCCAAATGGCCGACGCCATCATTGAAAAAATGAGGCACCTCTAATTGAACCAGCAACGTTTCCATAAACTGATTTCAGGTCAAACCCAGGGCTTTGGCGCAAGTTGTCTGCGCTTTTTTTTAGGGGCCGCCGCAAAGCTCTACGCGGTGATTATCACCCTGCGAAATCTCGCATATTCCAAAGGCTGGCTGAAAATACAGCAGGTAGATGCACCGGTCATAAGCATAGGTAATATTACAGCCGGCGGAACCGGCAAAACCCCACTCGTAATCTGGCTGGTAAAACAAATAACTAAAAACTTAAAACTTAAAACTAAAAACTATGGATGTGCGATACTAACCCGCGGCTACAAGGCAACTCAAAATTATTTTGATGAGCCAGCGATACTGGCCGAGACCTGTCCAAACGCCAAAGTAATTGTAAACCCTGACCGTGTCGCAGCAGCACGCGAGGCCATCGACAAGTTCGGTGCAAACGTACTGATTATGGACGATGGATTTCAACATCGTCGTTTAGTACGGGACATTGACATTATAACAATTGACGCAACCTGTCCTTTCGGCTACGACAAAATGCTGCCGGCTGGATTGTTGCGAGAGCCTGCTGTCGCACTTAAGCGTGCTGAAGCGGTGGTTATCACCAGATGCAACCAGACCGGCGAAAATGAATTAGCCGAACTCGAAAAAAAACTAAGGCTCCTTAATCCTGATATGATAATTGCACGCTCAATACATAAACCCGTTTATGCCAAATCCATTGATGGCCAAATCAGCATCGATGAATTAAAGGACAAGAAAGTATTGGCCTTTTGTGGCATAGGCAATCCTGATGCATTTTTCAACACCGTCAACGAGCTTGGCTGCAATATAGTCGGCACGAAAATTTATAACGACCATTATCGGTACACTGATGACTGTTTAGCTGACATTTACGAACAAGCCGGACATCTCAAAGCAGATTTTGTACTGACTACACAGAAAGACTGGACCAAAATCACCCCGTTGGCGCCGGTTAAAAAAGACATCCCGCTTGCATATCTGGCAATCGAGCTAAAATTCATTAGCTCAGAGGACAAAATAACACAGTTGATTGAAGACGCGTTAGCGGGTAAAATCAGCGGGAAAATAACAGTAAATAGTCAATAGAAAACAGTCATTCGACAAGATGTATGAAAAACTGTTAAAAACGGTAACTAACCTCGGCTCGCCGAAGGTCTTGGTCGTGGGCGATTTTATGCTCGACGTCTATATCTACGGCGATGCGCTGCGAATAAGTCCGGAGGCCCCCGTCCCGGTACTGAAGGTTCGCAGTACCACACACAGTTGTGGCGGAGCAGCCGCTGTCGCAGCCGACCTGGCGGCCCTCGGTGCGGTACCTGTCTGTCTTGGCGTCATCGGAAGTGACCGCAACGGCCAAACCCTGAAAAAGCTGCTTAAAGAAATCGGCGCCGAGACGACCGGCTTGTTTGAGGTTACCGACCGCCCCACCATCAGCAAACAAAGACTGATAGGCCTTGCGCAACACCGCCACCAGCAGCAGCTATTCAGAATGGACGAGGAGTCCACAGAGCCTTTGTCCGAGTGGCAATACGAGGCGATTCTGCAAAGTTACAAAGACAAATTAAAGCAGGCCGATATCGTCTGCCTGCAGGATTACAATAAGGGCCTGTTAAGCGTATCACTTTGCGAGCAAATGATACAGCAGGCAAAAAAGGCTGACAAAAAGGTACTTGTTGACCCTTCGCCCACGAGTGATTATTCAAAGTACAGCGGCGCCACTCTAATCACGCCGAACCGTGAAGAAGCTTCGCTGGCCGTCGGCTTTGAAGTCGAAACGCCGCAGGCAGCGGCAGCTGCGGCACAGCAGCTCGCACAAAAGCTAAAGGTCGAGGCCGTCGTAATCACACTCGACCGCGACGGAGCATACCTAAAAACGGCCGATAACAGCGAAATCATACCCACCCGGCCTCGCAGAGTTTATGATGTAACCGGTGCCGGTGACATAGTCCTGGCAACGCTGGCGATAACGCTCGCCGCTGATTGTGACTACCCAACCGCCGTACAATTAGCCAACATAACCGGCGGAATCGAGATAGAAAAATTCGGCGTAGCGACCGTAACCATTGAAGAAATCATCAATGAAATCATCGGACAACATCGGGGCAGAAGCGGTAAAGTCCGGGCCGTCGATGCTCTAACTGAAGAGCTTGACTGGCATCGAAAGCAAAAACAGAAAATTGTCTTTACCAACGGCTGTTTTGACGTGGTGCACAGAGGCCATATCGAATTTCTCAAATTCTGCAGGTCCCAGGGCGATATAGTCGTAGTGGGGCTAAACAGCGACAGCTCCGTAAAAGCTATAAAAGGGACGGACCGGCCGATTAACAACCAGTATGACAGGGCCGCCGTCCTTGCCGCGCTGGAAACCGTCGATTACATAACCCTCTTCGATGAGCCTGACCCTTTGAACTTAATCAAAAAACTAAAGCCGAACGTACTGGTAAAGGGTCAGGATTGGGCCGAAAAAGGTGTCATCGGCCGAGAGTTTGTCGAATCCCACGGCGGCAAGGTCGCCTTCGCACCGCTTGTTGAGGGAAAAAGCTCGACTACAACAATTGAAAAAATGAAGTCACTGGAAAGAAAATCCTGAAAGTGGTGAGCTTGTCGAACTATGAATGCTGATTTAAAAAAGCAAATTACAGAAATAGTAGAGACACACAAGAAAATGATAGCCGAACTTGAAGCAACCGGCATAGAAACCATCATTGATGCCGCCGATGCAATTACAAAGGCATTAAAACAAGGCGGCCGCCTTTACATCTGCGGCAACGGAGGCTCTGCCGCCGATGCGCAACACATAGCCAGCGAGCTTATCGGCAGATTCCAGCGCGAGCGAAAGGCCCTGCCGGTGATTGCATTGACAACCGACACGTCGGCCATAACATCAATCTCAAATGACTACGGCTATGAGAGTATATTCGCAAGGCAGGTCGAGGCGCTGGTCAAAGAAGGTGATATCCTCTGGGCTATTTCGACCAGCGGAACCTCGCCGAACGTCATTGCCGCCGCCGAACTGGCCAAAGAAAAAGGCGCCACCGTCCTGGCCTTTACAGGCAGGGCCGACAGCCGGCTCGAAAAAATCGCAGATATTTGTCTCTGCGCAGAAAGCTCAACGCCGCGCTGCCAGGAAATTCATCAGCTCGCTTATCATATAATATGCGACCTTGTGGAGCAGAACTTTGCAGGCAATCGAACCTGAGGAAAATTGGAAACTTATGGTCAGCAAAGCAATACTTTTGGATTGTGACGGCACCCTGATTGAGGACCCCGGTTACATCAATCATCCCGACCAGGTAAAGCTATTGGCAGGTGTTACCGACGCACTTGTCGAGCTCAGGGCCATGGGATACAAACTGGTTGTTGTCTCCAATCAGTCCGCAGTGGCACGAGGAATCGTTACGGAGAAAGTTCTCAGCAGGATTCATGACCGATTAAGAAAACTGCTCGCCGAAAAAAATGCGTCTCTGGACCGTATTTACTATTGTCCTTATCATCCCGACGGCGTTGTTGAAAAGTACCGCAAAGAAAGTAACGACAGAAAACCCGCCTCTGGAATGCTGCTGACCGCCGCCGACGAGATGAATATCGACCTCAATCAATCTTGGATGATTGGCGACGGCGACCGTGACATCGAGGCTGGCTCGCGGGTCGGTTGCAAAACCATATTAATAAACTACTCCGCCCACAGACAGCTTGAGCCGCCCACCTCCAGCCCCGACTATCGTGCCGTAAATATGAAAGAGGCCGTAAACATTATCAAGCAGCACCATCGCGGCATCGCCAGGGCGGTTGCTCAGCCGCAGTTACCAAAAGAGACTGATTCGCAGCCGAACCCGCAGAGCAGCCAGCAGCACAACGACTCAGAACCGCCGCAGCCCAAAGCTATACCACCCACCGAGCAAAATCCAACAAGCAGCTCGGAACAGTTACTGGTAAGCATTTTAGACCAGTTAAAAAGCATGCGGCGAACTGAGATTTTCGACGAATTTTCGCTGACGAAATTCATAGCCGGCGTTCTACAGGTTATCGTTCTGTTTTGTATTTTGATAACTGTATGGTTTCTGATGAGCCCCACCAGCCGGAGCAATTCGGTCATGATAACGCTTGGTTTCGCCGTTCTGCTGCAGTTAATGGCACTTACATTTTACATAATGCAGGGGCGAAAATAACGACTCGTGATTCGTGACTCGTGACTCGAATGACGCACGGCGGATCATGAGCAACGGCTCGCGAGATACGAGATGCAAGATACGAGATACGAGATATTAGTCTGGCTTCCTTCTCCTATGGGTGACGTCATTCTCTGCACGCCAGCTTTGCGGGCAATACGCCAACATTTCAAATCCGCTAAAATCTCCTTTTTCGCTAATGCCGTTGCCCGCGAGATTTTATCGCCCTGCCGTTTCAACAATATATGGCTGGAGCAAAAGCACAGAAATCCCCTCGCAATTGCAAAATTGCTAAGAGGCTGCAGATTCACCCATTCGGTTCTTTTCAAGAACTCTTTCACTTCCGCTTTAGCAGTCTTCCTGGCGGCAATTCCAGTGAGGATCGGCTATGCCCGTGAGGGACGCTCGGCTATGCTCACCGACAGGCTCCATCCGCCAAAATTGCCCAACGGAGGATTCAAACCAATATCAATGATTGATTATTACCTTGCAATCGCCTCCTGGCTCGGAGCCGATACAACCGATAGAAGCCTCGAGCTACTCCTCGACCCACAAAAAGAGCGAAGTCTCCGCAGCAAATTGCCCGAACTTGCTGACCACAAAGGACCACTTGTCGTCATTGTTCCGGGCGGAGCTTTCGGACCCAGTAAATGCTGGCCCAGCGAAAGGTTCACGCAGACAGCTGATTGGCTGACTACCAACCACGGTGCCATTGTGGTCGTCTCCGTATCGTCCGATGTTGCTGAAAAAAAAATCGCCGAAGAAATCTGCAGTTCGAGCAAACACAAAATTATCAACCTGGCGGAAAAGCCCATAACGCTCGGCGAATTAAAGGCCCTTTTTGCCGCCGCGGACCTTGTAATAACGAACGATACGGGTCCGCGCCACATAGCAATAGCTTTAGGCCGTAAGGTTATCACTCTTTTCGGCCCAAACGACCCCGCCTGGACAGAGACCGGCTATGAGAATGAAATTAAAATAGTCGGCGAAGCTCCTTGTGCCCCCTGCGCAGAACCTCTCTGCAAAAAAAAGAAACATCTGTGTATGGAGTCAATCACCGTCGAGATGGTCTGTAATGCAGTGGAAAAGCTGCTCGAAAATAAGAAATCACCGCTGTCCACCGCAGCCCGTCAAAAATTTATGGAAATTTCAAACTCGTTTTTCATTGACGCAGACTTCGTGCCCCACTTTAGTGAATTAGGCCTGACTTCCATCGACGCCGTTTTCTCTTTCGATGCTGGCTATAACCTTGTCAAAAACAACCTCGCTGTATTTAGAAGCCGTTTGCAGTTCGAGTTAGAATCACCGCCAACAACCCTCGGTGGTGAGCGCAGTCAAACCACATTATTTCTCAAGCGCTACGATAATCCCCCGCTTCTATTGCAATTGAGAAACTGGTGGTGCCATCACCATCGGATAAGCTATGGCTTCTCCGAAGTCGATGCAGCGCAGAAACTCGCCGTTGCGGGCATAAACACACCAAAAACTATTTGTTACGGCCGGCAATACGGTATATTATTTGAAAAAAGAAGTTTTTATATCTCTGAGAAAATCCCAAACGCCGAATCACTGGAATGCAAACTTCCCTCTTGCTTCAGCAGCCCCCCTACCACTAAGAATCTCAAGCTCCGCCGAAATTTCATCGCCAGACTGGCTTCACTCGTAAGGAAGTTCCACGAAACCAACTTGCGCCATCGCGACCTTTACTTTTCGCATATATTTTACGACGACAACGGTCAATTCTATCTCATCGACTTAGCGCGCGTCTTCAAACCGTTTATCTTTGCCGAGCGGTTCCGCGTAAAAGACATCGCTCAGTTACACTACTTGGCCCCGGGACGATATTTCTCAAGAACAGACAGGCTGCGTTTTTATCTTGGATATACCGGTAAGTCTAAACTTACCAGGAAAGATAAAGTATTTATCCGCAAAGTAATAAACAAAACAGTACGAATGGCACGGCACGATGCAAAACACGGCAGACCTGCTCCATTCGCAACAAAAACAGAGCCGCCAGCGCTCGCCCGTCGTAGCCTTGGCGAAGTCGGGTAAGCGACCGGCCAATATTTAGATACCGACCGGATTAGGTTTTATCCACGATGAAAAGGAAAATCGCAATCATAATTGAGCGAGCCGATATCACACTCGGTGGCGCCGAGCGCTCCGTCTTCGAGCTGGCATCAGCGCTGTCGGCACGTGGCTTGCAGGTGGATATCCTTGCTGCAAAGGGCCGGACAAAAGCTAAGAATATCCACATCCTCTGCCGGACCAAAACCGGCAAGCGAACCTGGCATTTCACCTTCGCCAAGGCGATAAAAAAGCACCTAACTGAAAATCACTACGACATCGTCCACAGCGTCTTACCCTTCGACTTTGCCGATGTCTATCAGCCCCGCGGCGGCTCTTTTGCAGAAGCAATTCTCCGCAACGCCTCCAGCTACCCCGGCAGATTCACCCAAAGCTGCAAAAAAACCACAGCCTTCGCAAACTTTCGCAGAGCTATGCTCTTGCGCGCAGAGAAAAAACTGTGCAGCAATCCCAATGGGCCTGTAATCGCCGCATTGTCAAAATACGTTGCCGACCAGTTCAGACAGCGCTACAACCTCGATGACAGCCGGATAGTCGTGATACCAAATGGTGTAAGAGTTGATGAGCGAATCGACACCGCCGTCGCTGACAAACTCCGCGCACAGATACTGGCCAGGCTGAGCCTCAAAGAAACCGACAGCCCCATCTTTTTCCTGTTCGCGGCAAACAACTTCAGATTAAAAGGTCTGGCTGTTCTAATCAAAGCAATGCACACAGCAGCCGTCCGCTACCAGGCCTCTAAAGCATATCTGGTAGTTGCAGGCCGGGACAGGTCACGCACATACCGCCACCTGGCTAAAAAACTCAAAGTTGACACAAGAATCGTCTTTTTGGGAAAGGTCCGCCACATCCAAAACGCCCTTTCGATAACCGATGTCGCTGTTATCCCCACCTTCTACGACCCCTCCAGCAGGTTCACCCTCGAGGCCTTAGCAGCAAACAAACCCGTCATAACCACCAGCTTCAATGGCGCAACGGATTTATTCAGCGATAGCGCCTATGGTAAAGTCATCGCCTCTCCCCGTGACATCCCTCAGTTGGCAGCGGCCATAGCCTACTTCACCAACCCGGACAACATTCAAAAAGCCGCCGCAGCGATAGCTGCGGACAATCTCAGGGAAAAGATTTCTATCAAGCGAACTGCACAACTTACCGAAGCCCTGTATGAATCGATAATCGAAAAAAGGAGGCAGCAGTGAACTTTGTGATTTTAATTGTCGGCGCCTATCTACTCGGCTCAATTCCTTTTGGACTGATTATCGCCAAAGCCCACGGCAGGAACCTTCGCAGCATCGGCTCGGGCAATATCGGTGCAACGAATCTCTCGCGTGCGCTTGGCAGAAAGTGGGCCTATTTCTGTTTCGCGCTCGATGTAACAAAAGGCCTGGCCCCTATGCTCGTCGCAGCAAAACTTATTGACTCTGCGCCAACCACCACCGAACTTTTCCTATGGCTTGCCGTTGGTTCAACGGCGATATTAGGCCACATCTTCCCGATATACATCGGCTTCAAAGGAGGCAAAGGCGTCGCAACAAGCTTTGGCGTAGCGATCGGCCTTTGGCCCTACTATACAATTTGTGCCGCCGCCGCTTTCTTAGTATGGGTAGTGGTCGTCTTGCTATGGCGGTATATCTCACTCGCTTCCATCGCTGCTTCTATTACATTTCCCCTCATGTTGCTCTTGGCAATAATACTAATTCCCGCCTGGCGGTTCGCTAACCTTTGGCCAATACTTATCACCGCAATAGCGATACCGCTGATGGTCGTTGTTCGTCATAGAGAAAACATAAAAAGACTAATCGCCGGAACCGAAAGCAAAGTCTTCAAACGCTAAGCCTCCGGACCAGTTGAAGATGAGCGGCTTGCTTCAGGAGGAAATTCTTACATCCTTCAAAAAACCCAATCTTTTTTGAACCTTTTGCAAGCGAGAAACGACTATAATATGAACCACTTATATTAAACAACAAAGCAGCTCAAGACTATTGCTGTATTTACAGACGTCGATGACACAGAACACTATATGGAAGAAGATAAGTTATCTAATGCAATTTTGGTTCTTAGCTGCCAGAAACGCGATGAGTCTGCATTTCGAGAACTTGTAAATCGCTGGGAGCCGCGTCTTTATTATTACCTTCGGCGTATCGTCGAGGACGAAAATGCTGTCTGGGATATCCTCCAGGAAACTTGGTTGGCTGTATTCCGAAACGTCCGCAAACTAAAAGACCCTTACAAGTTTCCAGCATGGTTATATCAGATCAGTCGTAATAAAGCTGTAAGTTTGCTTCGAAAAGAAAACCAATATATTCAGATGACCGATAATCAGATGGCCGATTATTCTCAAAAAAATATTACCACTCCCCTTGCTAAGGAACAAACAGAACTCGTTCACAAGCTATTAAGCAAACTTAAGTTGGCTCATCGCGAAGTGTTAACGCTGCATTTCCTCGAAGGTTTTTCGATTAGGGAAATGGCGGAAATTATTGGTGTGTCGGAGGGTACAGTAAAATCGCGACTATATTATGCCAAAAACAAGCTCTATGAAGCATTAAAAAGGAGTCAATGATGTCTGAATCAAAAAGTAGAGAAGAATTTGCCAAGAATTTAGTTGCGCAAGATCCGCCATTGACTGATGAGCAGTTACGGCGCAATGAAACCCTCTTCAAGAAAATTGAGCGCCGTATGCGCTTGGTAAAAGCAGTTATTATAGCAATCTATATGGTACTATATTTAGTTGCTTTTGGAGCACTTATGCTGGGAAACTCCACCGATAATGTGACCCACTCTATTTGTTGGGGAGCAGTGTCATTGCACATTATGCTATGGTCTTTCGTGTACGTTCTACGAGGAATATGTATGAATATGGAGGAGTTAATAGAAAAAAAGTTCGACAACGATGAAAAGCGTCGACACAAAAACCAAAACTTATTCCTTACTATTTTGGCAATTATGATGTTCGTCTTTAGCAGCATTATCTTATATCGTTCTTTCTTTCTTGTTGATTCCCTGCGAGTGGCTCAGAAGGCTATAGGTATTTTGTGGACTACGATATTTTTTCTCACTTACTACCCTTTTCGAACAGCCTCACTCATTGGTAAGCTCTGGTTTGAATACAAAAAAATGGAGCTGAATATAACCAAACCCGAACAGCCGAGTTCAAAGAACCAAGACGAGTAATATCACATCGAGAAGAATTCTGGAGGTACCTCTGCTGCAATAAACTACAGGAAATCTCAACTCAATTTCTTAGCAAGAATTTCAGAAACGACTTTTGGATTTGCCCTGCCTTTGGTTTTCTGCATAACTTGGCCTAATAAGAAGCTCTGTGCCTTTTTGC
>Ga0315544_1002024_pt1 | contig 14808 bp, 10 predicted proteins | sample SalMarSW160130MG_2_FD_202543 | JGI IMG/M metagenome (GOLD analysis project Ga0315544, IMG submission 202543) | Salt marsh sediment microbial communities from the Plum Island Ecosystem LTER, Massachusetts, United States - Salt Marsh Sediment SW1601-130 ... | reverse complement strand
CATATAAGGAACTTGTTCCTGACGATCCCAAGTCTGCAAATGGAATACTTTCCTGTGATATAGCGCAGGAATGGATAGAGTTTCCTAACGGATATGTTGTGGAAGAAATGAGATTTCTTAATTCTAAAATGAGCGATTATAGTCCCTTTTATTCAAGAGATGATTATCAACAGCTTTTCTTCACATCATCCAGGGAGGAAACAACAGGACAGGCCGAACACGGGGGAACCGGACAGGGATTTTCTGATATTTTTGTATCCACAATGGACAGAAAGGGTAAGTGGAGTACTCCTCTTCCTCTTGAAGAACCCGTAAATACGGTGGCTGAAGAAGGCACTCCGGTTTTAAGCAGCGACTATAATACACTTTACTTTACAAGGTGTAATGTTAGTAAAAGAAAGGCGTTAGGTTGTGAAATATTTTCAGCTAAAAGAAATAATGAAAAATGGGAAAAAGTCCAGTCTCTGGCACTGGCCCCTGACAGTATAACAATTGCACATCCTGCTATTTCACAAGACGAACTGACATTATATTTTGTATCTGACATGAAAGGCAGTACTAAAAATTATGAAGGGAAAAACAGTAAAGACATATGGAGAGTAACAAGAACATCTGCGTCTGATGACTGGGGAGAACCAGAAAATTTGGGCCCTGACATTAATACTCCTGGGGATGAGGTATTCCCTTTTGTTCATGCAGATGGAACACTTTATTTCTCATCCGACGGACATATTGGTATGGGCGGACTAGACATTTTTAAAGCTACTAATAGTAATGCTGGTGGATGGGAAATTGAAAATATGCAATATCCAATAAATTCAGCGGCTGACGATTTTGGAATTGTATTTGAAGCTGAAAAGGAAAGTGGTTTTCTTAGTTCGTCTAGAAAAGGCAAAGGTGATGATGACATCTATTCGTTCATACTTCCACCCCTTAAATTCAGCATTACCGGAGTAGTTAAGGATGAAAAGACAGATGAACCCATATCAAATGCAACTATTAAATCTATCAGTAGCGACGGTATCACATTAGAATCAATATCAGGTAAGGACGGGGCTTTCAAATTTATGCTTAAAGGCGGGGTTGACTATGTATTTATAGCCTCAAAAGAAGATTATCTGAAGGGTAAAGAACGTGAAACTACTAAAGGACTAACTCAAAGTACTGAGTTTGAAACAGAAATCTACTTATCATCTATTGACAAACCAATTGAAATTGAAAATATTTTCTTTGAATTAGACAAAGCAGAATTGAGACCTGAATCAATAGTATCATTAGACCAGCTTGTAGAAACTCTTAATGATAATCCAAATATTACAATAGAGCTTGGCTCTCATACAGATGCAAGAGCAAGTGATGCATATAATCTTGATCTTTCAAGAAGAAGAGCTCAGTCTGTAGTAAATTACTTGATTAGCAAGAATATTGCCAGGGCTAGACTAATTGCCAAGGGTTATGGCGAATCTACTCCCAAAGTGGTTGATAAAAAGGACAATGAGGCATATCCTTTTCTTCCTGTAGGGACCAAATTAACAGAAGAATACATAAATAACCTTGAAGATGAAGATCAACAGGAAATGGCACATTTTCTTAATCGACGGACTGAATTTACGGTACTGCGGATAGACTATAAGTAAATAATAAGCCAGATGCTTGCGTTATAGTAAATCCAATTCATCATGTTTGAGAGAATCTTTCAGTTAGAGAAGAATGGGACAAATTTCAGGAAAGAACTCATTGCAGGTCTTACTACATTTATGACAATGGCCTATATTTTAACTGTTAATCCTCAAATCTTAAGCGATGCTAATATGGATGAAAAGGCGTTATTCACAGCAACGGCATTGTCAGCATGTATCGCAACACTTATTATGGCATTCTGGGCAAAGTTACCCTTTGCTCTTGCACCAGGTCTTGGACTCAATGCCTTTTTTGTTTATACGGTTGTCCTAAAAATGGGATATAGCTGGCAGACTGCATTAACAGCTGTTTTCATTGAAGGTATAATATTTATTTTACTTACCATGTTTAACCTGAGAGAAGCTATTATTAATTGTATACCTTTGAGTCTAAAGCACGCTATTTCAGCAGGTATTGGTCTGTTTATTGCGTTTATTGGTCTAACTTATGCAAAAATAATTGTTGGAGATCAGGCAACCCTGGTAACCTTAGGTGACATGTCCGAACCTTCTGTATGGATTGGTTTAATAGGTATCTTATTAATAAGCACCTTATTGATATTCAAAATTAAGGGAGCTATTATTATTGGAATTATAGTATCAGCAATAATCGGTATTCCTCTTGGAATTACAAATCCGCCAGATACTATCCCTTTTGGCCTGCCGCCTTCGCTTAAACCAATTCTCTTAAAATTTGAATTTAACCATCTGTTTTCATTTGATATGCTCATTGTCCTTTTTACTTTCCTTTTTATAGATATGTTTGATACAGTTGGCACATTGGTGGGAGTAAGTTCAAAAGCCAATATGCTGGACAAGGATGGTAATGTGCCAAGAGCCAAACAGGCTCTGTTTTCAGATGCTATTGGTACTACAATAGGGGCATGTCTTGGAACCAGTACTGTAACAACATATGTTGAAAGTGCAGCAGGTGTAGAAGTTGGGGGGAAAACCGGATTAACTTCCTTCTTTGTAGCTGTTATGTTTGCCCTTGCACTATTATTTTCTCCTGTATTTCTTAATATTCCCAGGGAAGCAACAGCACCTGCATTAGTAATGGTTGGATTATTTATGATGAGTCCTATTAAAAAAATAAATCTGGAAGATTATGCTGAAGCTATACCTGTTTTTCTGACTGTTATTATAATGCCACTAACAATGAGCATCTCTGAGGGAATAGTATTCGGAATGTTAAGTTATGTTCTTCTAAAGGTTTTAACAGGAAAATGGAAGGAAGTTTCCCTGATAATGTATATTTTAAGTGTGTTCTTTGTTTTAAAGTTCTTTATTTGATTTCCTCAGAACATATACTCATTGTTATTTGTTAATAAAGGTTATTCAGTACTATTTAATTTTATCTATAATTCTTAAAAATTTTATCAACCAATAAAAACCATCCTGTAATGAAACATGATTTATTAGTTATCGGCAGCGGACCAGGAGGATATGTCGCTGCAATTCGGGCTTCTCAGCTGGGAATAAAAACCGGTATTATTGAAAAAGCCGAGCTTGGAGGAGTCTGTCTTAATTGGGGTTGTATTCCAACTAAATCATTGCTTAAAAGTGCGCAGGTCTATGAATATTTTAAGCACGGAGAAGATTATGGTATATCCAAAACAGGAACCATAAAACCGGATTTTTCAAAAATGATAGAAAGAAGCCGAAAAGTTGCTGAAAGTATGAGTAATGGAGTACAATTTCTGCTAAAGAAAAATAAGATTGGCCATATTCCGGGACATGGAAAATTAATTAATAACAAGACTATTGAGGTAACTGATAAAAACGGGAAAAAAGAAAATATTTCAGCAGACAATATCATCCTGGCAACAGGTGCCAGATCAAAGGAATTACCCAATTTAAAGCAAGACGGAAATAAAATTATTGGTTACCGGGAAGCGTTGTCATTAAAAAAGCAGCCAGAATCGATGCTGGTTATCGGCTCAGGAGCAATTGGGAGTGAATTTGCACACTTTTATAATGCTATTGGCACAAAAGTAATACTGGTTGAGTTATTACCAAATGTTGTCCCTCTTGAAGATGAAGATGTATCCAAACAACTGGAGAGATCTTTTAAAAAAGCAGGAATAACCGTTTTTACTAACTCATCAGTAGAATCGGTTAATACTTCAGGCAATAAGTGTAAAGTGAAAATTAATACTGGCAAGAGTGTTGAAACATATGAAACAGAAATTGTGCTTTCTGCAGTAGGAATTACTCCAAATCTGGAAAATATTGGAATTGAATCTTTAGGTATACAAATAGAGAATGGGAAATTAAAAGTCGATGATTTTTACAGAACTAACATAAATGGCATATATGCAATTGGAGATATAGTGCATGGGCCCGCATTAGCCCATGTAGCTTCATCCGAAGGAATTGTATGTGTTGAAAAAATAGCAGGGAAAGATCCTGAACCAGTTGACTACAATAATGTACCTGCGTGCACATATACCATTCCTGAAATTGCTTCCGTCGGTTACAATGAAAAGGCAGCAAAAGAAGCAGGATATGATATAAAAATTGGTAAGTTTCCTTATTCAGCATCGGGCAAAGCAAATGCTACCGGACATAAAGACGGTTTCATAAAACTGATTTTTGATTCAAAATATGGAGAATTACTTGGCGGACATATGATAGGTGATAATGTAACAGAAATGATAGCAGAAATTGTTGTGGCAAGAAAACTTGAAACAACAGGCAATGAAATTATTAAATCAATACATCCACACCCCACTATGTCAGAAGCTATTATGGAAGCTGCTGCTGCTGCTTATAACGAGGTAATACATTTGTAAAATTGAGTTACCTGTTTTAACGGATGTATGTAAGTAGTTATTTTATTCTTTGACTGACAGAAAATAATACTCTCAGAAAGATCCAAATTTAATATTCAAGTTAAAAGTAAAGTCAGACAAATCCCCGGATGAAACCCTGTCCATGTCGCCCCTGAAAGCGAATCTGTAACCAATACCTAATCCCATCCTTAAAAACCTTGTAAAAGTCACTTCAAGGTTAATCCCTGGTTCATAAATAATAAATACTCCCCCTTCAACCATTTTCTCATCAGCAATCATATTAATGGTTGTATCTGGTGAAAATAATACAACTCCTGCACCACCCACCAACATTGGAAAAGATAACTGTACAGGTGAGCTGGTGCGAATAATATAATCAATATTAAAACCACCGTATAGCATCACCGTATTTAACAGATCTTTATCACCCTGATCATAATAGTATTTAAATACTGTTTCAGTTACAAATCCTCCTCCTGACAGTCCGATTGCAATTTTGTCATTAAATAATACACCTCCTTTGAATCCTGTGTATAACTGATATCCTTTAATCATCCTGGAAAGTTTAAGTTCCGGTCCTAAAAAAAAGCTCTGTTTCACATTTGATTTTCTACCAAAAATGTAATTAGCATCATACTGTGCAAATGATGATTGAATACATAAGGGAATAATAAAAATAAAAAACAACTTGTTCATAATTTATGAATTTTAAATCTTACATAATTTTCTACTCAGAATTAAAAAGTAAAACGAGAATATAATAAATATCAAGCATCAGTAAAACTTACAAAATTTATTATAATTTTAAGATATACAGAAGCAAATTTAATGAAGATAACTACATTTTGCGAGTTTATTTGATTAGTAATACACTATAAATGACAAATAAAAGTGTAGACCGGATAAATATTTATTTGTATTTATGAATAGGACTGTGAAAAAAAAGAACCATATAAACTCTAAAATGGTTCTTTAAGAGAGTAATTAATATCAGATTTATGATGGAATTCTTTAATATGAGAACTGGTATTTCTTTTTAAGTTCGTTTTGATAATCAATAATTTTCTGCTCTAATTCTTCAATCTCATTCTTCAGCTTAGTTACATCATTACCTTCTGACTCTAATTCACGAATAAAACGTCGGTTAAGGATAATCTTTTTCTGGCACTCATAAATACTTGATATTAAGTTTTTTATATTATATTTCACATCAAGCATTGTCATAAATTTAGAATTAAGTGTTTAATTTATAATCAAAGATATTAAACTAGTTCAATTACGTCAAATTAATATAAGTGATCTTAGTTACCTAATATTGGTGACCTAAATCATCAATATTTATTTCCTTGTATTTCAAAAAGTTATACATTAATCTGTAAGATACTTTAAACTTTTTTTTTCAACAATCTGATTCAAAATATTTGCTACCTGTTAATTATTTTTGTTTACTTTTTTCAAATCAATTATTAAGGTAAATTTTAATTATAATAACAGTAAAAAAGAGATTTTGTTTTATCAATTATAAAATTTATTTACATCAGCATAATAACTTTTATACATTATAAGTAAGTTCAATAAAATATTGTCTTGAAATAAACCCTATATTTGAGGCGTTATTTTATTTATTATGAATTATTACTAAGGATTGAAGACAAATTTTATATGCGGTATTTCTATATTCTTATATTATACCTGTTATTTTCAACCCTGGCCTTTCCAAGCAATAAAACTACCTCTGATACCATAAATATCTACGATCAGCAGCAGATTATTTCTGTCTATGACTCATCTGAATTTCAGGCAGACACATTATCAATAAAAGAAAGTTTTACCAACATCTTATTTCAACTGCAATCCCTGGTTGCCGAGCAGGAATATATAATAAAATTTTACCGGAAAGCAGTTATTGGACTGATAATTATTGCAGGCTTTTTGGTCATTGTGATAATAATCATTATTAAAAGGAGATTTTATTTCCCGCATTTTCCTTTTTATAAGCAAAAAAGAGGTTATCAATCAGGTTTGGTCTGTCTGCAAATGATTTCTAAATATTATGGAAAAAAAATTTCATATAAAAGAATCAGGAAGGCTTCTAAAATATCAGGGACATTAAATATACTTTCAGTAAATGATATTATAAATACGGCAGAAAATATAGGTTTGCGGATAAAGTTAATAAATACAGATATTAATAAGCTAATATCAGGTGTTTACCTGCCATTAATTTTATATCTGCCAAATCATATGGCTATATTACATAAAATCACAAATGAATTCGTTTATATAGCTGATCCGTTTTACGGATTTTTAAAACTTAAAATATATTACTTCTTGTCTACGTGGTATGCAGCCAACAAAAATCAAAGTGGTATTGCATTGATGATTAAACCTTCCGGAAATTTTAAAGGCAAGGCCAGACTGATAATTAAAACACAGTCGCTTGATTTTTCTGAAATGAAACAACTTGAAAAAACATATTGGAAAGATATTAAGTGTGAAATTTGATTTGTAATCTAAGAAAATTTGAATCAATTTATTAGGAGATGAGAGAAATAGTATTTTTAAATGGAGAATTCATTGATAAAGAGAAAGCATATATTTCACCTGATGACAGGGGATTTTATTTTGCTGATGGTGTATATGAAGTAATTCGTTGTTTTAAGGGTAATTTCTTTTGCTTCGAAGAACATATGGAACGTCTCAAAAGAAGTCTATCTGAAATAAAAATAAATTTTAAAGGTATAGACACATTATATTCTATTTGTAAAAATCTTATATCTCAAAATAATTTGGAAGGGCAGTACTCGGATATTTATCTGCAAATAACAAGGGGAGTACACAGAAGGATGCATAGTTTCCCTGTTGAGAATGTATCACCTACAGTTTATATTTATGCTTACGAGAGAAAACCCTCTGTAAACGATTTGAAAAGAGGTGTTAAAGCTATTACAAGACCTGATATTCGCTGGTTACGTTGTGATATAAAGTCTGTATCACTATTGCCAAATACTTTATTGTTCCAGGAAGCAAATGAGGAAAACGCCAGAGAATGTATTTTAATAAGGAATGGGGTAGTAACAGAGGCATCTCATTCAAATGTTCTGGGTGTAAAAACAAATGTTGTTTTCACCCATCCTGATTGCAATTTAATCCTGCCTGGAATAACAAAAAAGGTGGTATTTAATATCTGTAAAGATCTGGGAATATATATTAAGGAATCCTCTATAAGAGAAGTGGATATATATGAGCTTGATGAACTTTTTATTATTGGCACTGGTAATGACATTACACCTGTCGTTCGATTAAATAATAAAGTAATTAATAATGGCTTTCCGGGTACGGTTACACGTCAAATTCAGCGGGAATACTTCAGAATTACATATAAAAAGCTTGGAGGTGAAACAAATCTCTGGTTTTAATAATAATTAAAATATAGAAAACTCTTTAAGAAAAATTTTGTTAAAAGATATAGGTTATGAATATAAAAAATATTAATTGCATTGTAAATAAATAATCAGTATGAGGAATAATAATTTAAAGGCTACTAATCTATTATTAATAATATTTATAAGCATTTCGAATATTCATCTTTTCTATGGACAGGATCCCGTGATGACGATTATCTCAGATGAGCTTAACAGGGAATTTACCAGACTTGGTGAAGAAAATTATCCACCATATTATTTAAGTTACAGGGTTGATGAAATATCTAGTACAGCAATTGAATCTACCTTTGGAAGTCTGACCCAGTCAGATGACTACAAGGGTAGAATTTTAACTACTACCCTAAAGGTTGGTAGTTACGAGCTTGACAATACCCATGAGCTGAAGAATGGATTTAATGCAAATAATACAAGTCATAGCTTTGGCACGGTATTTCCTGTTGAAAACAATGAAAATGCATTGAAACAGGCAATATGGCGCGTAACGGACAGGGCTTATAAAAATGCAGTTAGTTCCTATACGATAATTGAGAATGAACTTAAAAATGATACTTCAAAATATACAGGTGATTTCTCAAAAGAACCTCCTGTGTCCTACTATGAACCACCACCTGATGATAGTGAAAACCAATTGAATAAAACAGAATGGGAAAATAAAATTAAAAAATTTTCCAGGCCGTTTCTCGAGGAGCAGGCAATTATTGTTGGTAAAGCATTAATAACTTATGTTACTGAAAGAAAATATTTTATTTCAAGTGAGGGAAGTAAAGTTGCTCAAAATAAGACTTACACCAGATTACAAATATTTGGTAAAATAAAAGCTGATGATGGCAGTTTACTGCCACTTTACAAATCATATTATGCATTCAGGCCATCTGACTTACCGGAAGATGAAAAAATCATGGAAGATATAAAACAGATGGTTAATAAACTCAGGAAACTAAAAAACGCATCTATTGCCCAGCCCTATACTGGTCCGGCAATATTATCACCGGAAGCTGCAGGAGTATTTTTCCATGAAATATTCGGACACAGGGTTGAAGGTCACAGACTGAAAAGCGAAACAGACAGCCATACTTTTAAAAACAAGGTGGGTGAAAAGGTCCTTCCGGAATATATAAATATTGTTTTTGATCCAACTATGGTTTCATTTAACGGTCAGGATCTCTTTGGCAAATATGTTTATGACGATGAGGGAGTAAAAGCTTCGAAAGTTGAAGTTGTAAGTAAAGGAATCCTGAGTAATTTTCTTATGTCCCGGACTCCTTTTAAAAATAATATGAACTCAAACGGACATGGAAGAGCCCAGGCAGGGATGCATCCTGTTTCCAGGCAGTCTAATTTAATAGTTGAGACTTCTAATCCCATATCAGATAAAGAATTACGTAAATTACTAATTAAGGAATGCAAAAAACAAAAAAAAGAATATGGTTATCTCTTTAAAGAAGTTATTGGAGGTTTTACATTAACAAATGTATATACTCCAAATGTTTTTAATATTATTCCTACTGAAGTTTATCGTATATATATAGATGGCAGGGCCGATGAACTGGTTCGTGGTGTGGAACTGATAGGCACTCCTCTTTTAATGTTCTCTGAGATCATAGCCGCCGGTGATTCACCGCAGGTTTTTACCGGTTTCTGTGGTGCTGAATCAGGAAATATACCTGTAACAGCTATTTCACCATCATTATTCGTAAAAAAAATCGAAACGCAAAGGAAGCACGAAGACCAGGGAGCACTACCTATTCTACCGCGACCAGAACTCCCTAAAAAAAATAGCAGGTATTAAAATTTAAACCTGAAATATTTGAGAAGAAAAAATATATGAAAAAATTAAAATTAACAATCACAATCTTAACAGTTATTTCGTCACTTAGTCTTTTTGCACAAAATGACTTTCCAGCTGACAGTACAGAAAATGTAATAATGTTAGCAATGCGTGACGAATTGCAAAAAAATATGGAAAATCTTGAATATAAAGATTATAACAAACCTTTTTTTATAAGTTATGCCATAGCAGATGCACACACTTTATCAATTAATGCAACCCTTGGATCCCTGGTAACATCAAATATGACACATCTCAGGGATTGGATTATACGCGTTATGATTGGCGATTATCAGATGACTGACGAGAACTTCGAGGATATTATGGACAGCAGTCCGGATAACCCTCAGTATCATCAACTTCCCCTGGATAATGACTATTATGGTATCCGACGTTGTTTATGGGAAGCAACAGACAGGGTTTTTAAATCTGCCTCACAAACCTACAAAAACAAAATTACGGCCATGAGGGAAAAAAACATAGCACCTGAAGATTTACCTATTGCTGATTTCAGCCATGCCCCTGTGGTGAAACAAAATATTCCCTGTGTAAAATTTGATTTTAATAAAGATAAATACGAAAATGTTGCCAGAGAATTATCATCAATATTTAATAATTACCCGGAAATATTTTATTCAGATGTCACAATAATAATGTATTACGCAGATATTTACTTTATCAACAGCGAAGGAACTGAGGTAATTTTACCATTATCTGTTTGTTCAATTGTTGTAAGTGCACAAACCGTAGCAGATGATAGTGAAGTAATTAATAATCAGGTTATATATTACTTTTTAAAGCCGGACGAATATCCTGATTTGGAAGTATTAAAAAAGGATGCCGAAAATATGGTAAATAATTTAATTGCGTTAAGAACGGCAGATGTATTTGAAGATAGTTATTCCGGCCCCATATTAATAACTGATCAGGCAGTGGCTCAGCTCCTTGCGTATAATCTGTTTACCGGTACCAACAGTTTAATTGCTTACCGTGAACCTTTGTATGCTAATCCTCAGATGGCTATGTATTATGGTCAGCAAAGTTTTTCTACTGAATCAAAAATTGATAAAAAAATAATTTCCAGCTATCTTTCAGTTACAGCCCGGTCCAAATTAAACAAGTACAAGGGCACAAACCTGCTGGGAAGTTTTCCTGTAGACGCTGAAGGAGTTATTCCACCTGACAATTTGGTACTAATTGAAAATGGCATCCTGAAAACCCTCCTTAATGATCGAACTCCTACAAAAAGAATAAAGGAATCAAACGGACATAACAGGTTTGCAATAATGAACAGAGGATTCACAAAGCAGATTGGTCCCGGGGTTATCTTTTTCTCATGCCCGGAAGGAAAATCAAAAGAAGAGTTAAAAAATGAATTAATTGAAAAAGCCAAAGAAGAAGGATTAGACTATGCAATTATTATTAAACCGGTTTCCCTGGAAACAAATTATCGTCCTGTCAATATATATAAAGTGTCATTAGAAACCGGCAGTGAAAAACTTATACGATCAGTTAATTTAGAAAACATGGGTGACAATAGTCTTAAACACATATTAAGACTTTCAAATGATGAAATAGTTTATAACACAATCTTTCCCGAGGGTATGAGCAGTAATATATTTAACTCCTTTGCATCAGGTCTGAATATAATAAATGGACTTCCTGCTACCTTTATTGCTCCCGATGCTATTCTGCTTGAAGAAATTGAGATAGAAGGTATAATTAAACCACTCTCGGGAAACCTGCCAATAGTTGATAATCCTGTAGAAAAATAGAAAACAACAGGTTATTTTTGGTTATAATAAAAAAACATTACTTTTGCAGGTCGAAGAAATTGGTTAATTGCATTAAAATCAAAATTTGATGAAAAGGACATTCCAGCCCTCAAACAGGAAACGTAAGAATAAGCACGGATTTCGTGAAAGAATATCGACTGCCAGCGGGCGCAAGATACTTGCAAGAAGAAGAGCTAAAGCAAGAAAGAGACTAACAGTTAGTGATGAAATAAGAAAAAAATAAATTCTTTTAATTAAAAAAAAATGGAAGGTCGGTTACCTTCCTTTTTTTTTCTGATCTTATTGCTATAATAATCTGACTATGGCTTTGACAAAGGAGATATTAGCCCTTCTTATCCCCAATGATGAAGATGTAATTAATTATACTCACAGGACTGATAATAAGGATGTTGCCAGAAAAATTATTGAAACCGGACTCAAATTCACAGAATCTTTTTATAAAACAACAGATATCGTAATTAACAATACGGTCAATTTAAATTATGTGAGTATATTAAGGAAGGCCTACGGAAAATATGTAGTGGTAATAAGCTTTGCAAAAGAAGTAATAAAGCATTATGAATCAGCCGTGTTCATTACTAATATTGACAGAATAAAAAGCACACTGAATTAACTTGTAAATAATAATTCCCTGTACTTTGGTAAAGGCCATATTTCATCATCCACAACTATTTCAAGGTGGTCAATATGATACCTTATATCTTCAAGATAATTAAAAATAGTAGTGGAATACTCTGCTGCTTTATCTCTTTCATTTTCTATTTTATTTGCGGCCTTTCTGGCTTCTGTCATTTCACTGACTTTTACTTTAATGTTGTCGATGTGGTATGATATGGCTTTAATCAATTCTATTCTTTCACCGCCAAGTTCTTCATATTCCTTTTCATTGTATAATTTCCTCAATCCATTAACATTTTCAAGTAATGAGGTCTGGTATTTAATGGCTGTAGGAATGATATGATTAAGGGCTAAATCAGCAAGAACTCTGGACTCTATCTGGACTTTCTTAGTGTATGTATCCAGTCTCACATTAGTTCTTGCTTCAATTTCCCTGCCTGTCAATATGCCCAAATCTGCGAATAACTTTACACTTTGTTCAGTATTATAAACGTCCAGAGCTTCCGGAACATTGGTAATATTACTCAATCCCCTTCTCTTTGCTTCTTCTTTCCACTCTTCACTATAACTATTACCTTCAAACCTTCTTGCTTTTGAATCAATAATATACTGTCTCAGTGTCTGGAATATTGCTTCATCCTTTTTAACTCTCTTTTTTATTAATTGATCAACATTCTTTTTAAATTCTATTAGTTGCTCTGCAACAGCTGCGTTTAATACAGTCATTGCAGATGCACAATTAGCCGAAGCGCCTACTGCCCTGAATTCAAATTTTTCCCCTGTAAATGCAAATGGGGAGGTCCTGTTTCTGTCAGTATTATCCAAAAGAATTCGTGGCACTTTAATAACATTTAATTTTAACTCGGTTTTTTCACCTGGAGTCATCTTCTTATTAGTAACCTTCTTTTCAATAAGTTCAAGCATTTCGGTCATCTGGCTACCTATAAAAACTGATATAATTGCAGGTGGAGCTTCATTTGCGCCTAATCTGTATGCATTACCGGCAGAGGCTACGCTCGCTACCAGCAAGTCTGCATGCTTATGAACTGCTTTTATTATATTTACCAGGAATGTAATAAACTGCAAATTTGTCCTCGGGTTTTTACCTGGTGCCAGAAGATTAATCCCTGTATTTGTAGCAAGTGACCAGTTATTATGCTTCCCTGAACCGTTAATATCCTTATAAGGTTTCTCATGATGCAGAACCCTGAAATTATGATGGCGTGCAATCCTCTTCATTAAATCCATTAATATTGTGTTATGATCAACAGCAAGATTACACTCTGTAAATATGGGAGCACATTCAAACTGGCTTGGGGCGACCTCATTATGCTTGGTTTTTAATGGGATACCCAGTTTGTAAGCTTCGAACTCCAGTTCGCGCATAAAAGCCCCCACTCTTTCCGGGATTGAACTGAAATAATGATCATCCAGCTGCTGGTCTTTAGCTGAAGCATGGCCCATTAGTGTCTTTTCTGTTAATACAAGGTCAGGGCGGGCATAATACAATGCTTCATCAATTAAAAAGTATTCCTGCTCCCAGCCCATGGTTGCGATAACTTTTGTTACGTCTTTATCAAAGTACTGACAAACTTTTACTGCAGCCTTATCCAAGGCATTTAAGGCATTTATCAAAGGCGTTTTATGATCAAGTGCTTCCCCTGTATAAGAGACAAATATCGTAGGTATACTTAGAGTATTACCCACAATGAAGGCCGGAGATGATGGATCCCATGCTGTATAACCCCTTGCCTCAAATGTGTTTCTTATACCACCGCTTGGAAAGCTGGATGCATCCGGTTCCTGCTGGGCTAATAAGCCTCCTGAAAAATTTTCTATAACACCCCCTGACTCTCCCTGTTCAATAAATGCATCATGTTTTTCTGCCGTACCTTCAGTTAAAGGCTGAAACCAGTGAGAATAATGTGTGGCACCCATTTCCATCGCCCAGGATTTCATCCCTGAGGCCACCTGATCGGCAATCTTTCTGTCTATTCTTGTACCTTTTTCTATAGCTTCAATAACATGATTATAGGCTTCATCTGATAAATATTTTTCCATCTTCTTCTTATCAAATACATTGACGCCATAATAATCTGATGTCACGCTGGCAGGAGCTTTTACATGTATTGGCTTTCTTGATATAACTTCATTAAGAGCATTAAACCTTAGTGTTGCCATAACTAAATACTTTATTTTAATATTATTAAATAACTTTCACGACAAATATATATATTTTTATAACATGCCCCTTATATTTTTATACTTATTTTTATTAAAATATATATTTTTTTTATTAACACCCAGTTTAGTATGGGGTATGTTTCAATATTTAATATATATTAATCATATTTATTATAAATAAAGGAGTTCATTCATAATATATTAAGTCATTTATAACAATATCATGAATCCGGGTTTCAGGAAGAAAAATTTGAAATGCAAAGATCCTGAAAAATGTTTGGATAAGAATTATTTTTCAGGAATTGCGGGAAGATAAGCCAGGAATTATCCTTTTTCAATTAATGGATAAGACTATTGAATAAATTTATATTATTATAATCTTTCTGACTTTAAAATGTTTGCTGCAATTTTAATTAACTTTTTAAACCACTCTTTTCCGTATTTACTGATTAATGCATCTTC
>Ga0315544_1002020_pt1 | contig 14834 bp, 11 predicted proteins | sample SalMarSW160130MG_2_FD_202543 | JGI IMG/M metagenome (GOLD analysis project Ga0315544, IMG submission 202543) | Salt marsh sediment microbial communities from the Plum Island Ecosystem LTER, Massachusetts, United States - Salt Marsh Sediment SW1601-130 ... | reverse complement strand
CGCGATTTTAATAACATATTTTATTAGGATTGTAAATACGAATAAAGTATGATTTTATTCGTATTTTTCAGGGGAGATTTCTAATACTTTAGCATTAGATGAACAGGGGAGGTGCTAGGTAATTTCTAATACTTTAGTACTAGTTTTGGTACTAGATTTTGTAATACTACATTTGCGAATCTAAAGAAAATATGCCGAAAATATCAAGGGTTCAGAGGTTCCCCGGTGAAATCCCCCGGAAGGGGTCTGCGTAGCAGAATTTCACTGGGCAGGCAGGGTTCTGGGTTCAGAGGTTCTGGGTTCAAGGTTCCCCGGTTAAATTCGCTGCGCCTTTGTTAAATACGCCTTGCTGTCATTGACATGAATTTAACCTGGCAGGCTCCTTTTCTGCGAAAAATTTAACCCCAGTACCATCTGCCGGAGCTACGGGACAGGCTGGGCAGGCAGGGTTCAAGGGTTCAGAGGTTCTCCGGTCAAATAGCCCGAAGGGATTTAACCTGACAAGCCCCGGTTAAACGGTGAATGTAGGGAGAAAAGAAAGGTAAAAAAACATCAAACCTAATAGCCCGAATATTTCATGAAAATTTTCGAGAGGCCTTTTTATTAGCAATCAAAACCGGTTGTTATTTACAATTTTGCTTCTAGTTGTCAGGTGACAGTTTGTACCGAAAATTTTCTTGTTCAATTTCTCAAAAATTTTATCCGCCTCGGGAGGATTTCACCTCAACTTTTTGAGAATTTCCGAACCCTGAATATTATTTTGATAAGATGTGAATGGTGGATAATGAATTGATTTGATGTTGGAGAAATGTGGGATAGAGAGTCGGCGCTACAAATTCTGGGCGGCCCAGAGGGCTGCCTGGACGCGACTGGGGACGTTGATCTTCTTAAAGATTCTGTAAAGATGGGTCTTTACCGTGTGAAAACTGATGCAAAGCCTGTCTGCAATTTCGTCATTTGTTGCCCCCACAGCAATCAGCGCGAGTATCTCGATTTGTCTTTCGCTGAGGTTTTCTAAGCGACTTTTTGAAGAGTTGTCCTTGCCGGTACCTTCAAGAATGCATTTGGTCATCATATCTCTGGAAAGCCACAATCTTCCATCAATGACTGTCTTTACACCTTTGAGGAAAAAATCCAATGGGTCATGCTCATAAAAAAAACCATGTATTCCTTCTAATACGAATTTCTTTTCAAACTCCAGGTCGGGAGGCACATTAAAAAGGACGATAGGGTTTGCTGATTGACTCTGGATGGACCAAGCTCTTAATTCGGCAATAAGACTTTTAAAATTATTTCCCTGGCAGTCCCATAACACGAGTTTCGGCCGGCCATTGTTTTTTGGATTGTCTGTTGGAATATGATTCATATTTTCCGCCACAAAGCACGGGTCTCCGGTTTGCTGCTCCAGGTACGATGCTATCAGCTCATTTTCCAGCCTCCTGTGTCCGACAATATAAAATGCCATGCCATTTGATGATTGAAGGCTTTTTTGCTTTTTGGATATCGCAGGGCTCATTATCTTATAAAGAGAATCCGGTCATCGGGGAAGACAGCTTGCCAAGATCCGTTCAGATCAGACCGGGGCGTGTGATTAACGTTTAATGGAGAATATAAAATAAAAAACAAGTTATATAATCGCTTCGAGATTCTGTATACCGCGGATACGCCGCTCGAAAAAAAGTAAGTTCATATGCTCTTAAGCTAACAAGCCAACAATAATGCCTCATCATATCTACAAATAGATGTATTTAGTTTCCGTCTTTTAACATTATTTGGAAGCAAGAAATTTTCCAATGTTTCGTATTTTTGGGCGCCAACCAGAACTTGATGATTTAATAAAAAGGTTGGGACTTCAGTTACACTTAATTCGTTAGATCGTTTCCAATCCAAATCAATAGCTTCCCTATAGGCTCTGTCTTGAATAATCTTTTGGACGTCTTTGCCATTTAAATTGACAGATTCAGCTATTTTTACAAGGACATGGACTTCACCAATGTGCTGCCCTTTTACGAAATATGCTCGAAACACGGCCTTGTGGAATTCATGACCTTTACCTTTGGATTCCGCCCATTTACCCAATTCCTGAGCTAAACGGCTGTTGTAAGTATTTTTTGGTTCACCGAAAGGCAACCCTAATCTATTCGCAATTCGTTTTAGAATAGTCATCATCTTGCTGATATCAGCATTTTTATCTGCAAACAGGACATCGAATGTCAGGCCTTTCTCCGGTGTTTCCGGATAGAGTGGAAACGCAGTCCATCGAATATCAATTTCAAATTCTTTTTGTAATTGTTCAATACCCCCGGTAATGAAGTAGCACCAAGGTCAAACATAATCATAAAATATCTCAAGTATATTTTGGTATTCTTTCATAAATATTCCATATAATTATGGTGATGGATGATGCTGCATAAAATGAGGCCAAACATCAAGGTACCCGACCGCCGGCCAAGTGGAGACTTTCCACCACTGGTCACACCTCAGACATTGGAATAAGAGCACAGATCCTCCTGCTCCATCTGATCTTCGCCCTTCAAAAATTAGGTGCTTGTGAGGTTTAATCATATCATCTATATAAGGCAGGGGATCAATAGCACCATGCGTGTAGTTCCATTCCTTTACACGCTTTTCAAATTGCTCACAAGCTTGACAAATTTTCATAATCATACTCCTATGTTAATGAGAAGGAGCGGCTTCCGGCAAAACCACCCCTTCCCACAGAATAAGGAGGTATACCAGGTCCCGGCAGAGTGAACCTGAGCTTTGCTAATTTAATCAGCAACTTTTATGCCAATGCTGCAACACATGACAATATCGATTCAACTATATGATATCACTGTATCAAAAGAAGAAGGCTAGATTGCTCTTTTATAATAGATTTCCTCACTATGTTTATATTTAATTATATTGATGATATATCAATGATTACTTTATATTTCGTTAATATTGCAGCAGTATACAGAATAACTATTTGATATCAAATGAAAATAAATTGTTAAAGGTCAGTGGTTTTCCCGTTAGATTGGAACGGTATATCTTTCTTGATTTTTTATTAATATTACGATATTTAATTATAATTGTTAAATTTCAATAGCTAACGTATCGAGAATTCTTTAATGAAGGGATTGAATAATGAGTGAATTTGATTTGGATTTCTATAAAGTGCTCTTCGAAGAGCTCGATCCTGAAAATTTAAGGAAGCGATTTTTAAGATTGCTTTTGAAAATTCAGAATGTAGAGCGTGGATCTATCTGGATCAAGCAAGAAGACCGGTATGTGTGTATAGAGTCTCTGGGAAGTCCTACAGATACGGATATCATCAAAGGATTCAGCATGAGCGTGGACCGGCCCAGCATTGTCGGCTGGGTCATGGAAAATGCCGAGATGACGGTTGCCGAAGCCGGCAAGGATCCCCGCCATCATAAAGAGTTTGAAAAGGGAATGAAATTAAAGAGCAATTTGATTTTTGCTTTTCCTTTAATTTTGAGGGACGGCCAGGTTTACGGAGTTGTCCAACTCATTGATACAAACCCATCGAGTGGTCCACTGAATGTTGACAAAAAATACCTGGAACTTCTCAAGAGCATCGTGGATATGGGCGCCACAGCTTTAAGCAACGCCTTGTATTTTTCCCAACAGGTTGAAAAAAATCTTGAACTTGAACAGATTCTGGCCGGGATGCAAAGCGATGCCCAAATCATTGGTCAAAGCCGCCCGTTTATCGAGGTGATGAAAAAGGTCCGCGATTATGCCCCAACAGACTTTCCCGTACTGATTACCGGTGAAAGCGGAACCGGTAAAGATCTTGTCGCCATAGCATTGCACAATCTCAGTTCCCGGAAGGATAAACCGTTTGTTGTGCAAAATTGCAGTGCCATCCCGGATATGCTCTTGGAAAGTGAGCTTTTCGGATATAAAAAAGGTGCTTTTACCGGTGCAACGGAGGATAAAATCGGTCTATTGAAGTCCGCCGACAGCGGTACAGTTTTCTTAGACGAAATTGGAGACATGTCTTTACGTCTCCAATCGCGCTTATTGAGGGTTATTCAAAACAGCGAAATTAAGCCCCTGGGTGATACCAAGACCTACAAAATCAATCTAAGAATTATTTCCGCCTCCAACAAAGATTTAATCCAGGCAATTGCCGGAAAAGAGTTCAGAGAAGATCTGTTCTATCGTCTCAATGTTCTTCCAATTCACCTTCCACCGCTTCGGGAGCGAAAAATTGATATCCCGCTTTTGCTGAATTATTTTCTCAAGAGAGAAGCGCTCAAACTGGGGATCTCTCAGAAAAGAATTTCAAAAAAAGCCTTACAGTATCTGGAAGACTACCAGTGGGAGGGAAATATTCGGGAGCTTGAAAATTTCGTCAAATATATTCTCAGTACCGTTGACAATGATATTGTGGGTGTCAATGAGATACCGGATCATTTTAAAAAAGAGCTTTACCAAAGGAATGCGAATAACGCCTTTTCTTTTCCTGAAGAACCGATAGTTTCAGCCAAAAGTCTTTCTCCGGCATCCGTTGAATCTCCATTCTCCGGATATTCCTGGGAAGATCTTGAAAAAGATTATGTCCTCTATCTGCTTAATAAAAACAGATGGAACATAACGCGTGCCGCTCAAGATGCCAAACTTAACAGATCAACGTTTGATTCAAGAATGAAAAGACTTGGCATTCATAAAGGATAGACTCGTCTTGCCCTCCATTTCCGCCCAGCTTGCAAAGAGCGTCAATATAATGATCGTTATCAATCTGGTTCTCCATTGAAGATAAGGAGATAATTGGCAAGCCTCCGTTTGGTCTTTTCTGAGTATCAAACGGAGGCCGGTCCCCCATGGATATTGATAGTAAGCTTTGAGAAAATTATAATACCATGGATTTGGCAAAATCGAGTAATATTTATTCCACTTAATTGCATACTTTTATATAATACCCGGCCGGATGCCATATATACCGACACCCCGGGCTCGAAGTGGCATAAATAGTTGTATGGGATGTTTCACTTATCGGATAATAAATAGGTAAAGCATGCCCGTCTGGCTTTTGATTACTTGTGTGGTATTTAGCTTTTTTAAGTTTATAATTCATTTCCGATTTTTTGTCAATAGGCCCAACTTTATCAGCTCCGTACACCGCCTCAATATCGCCACTCTTTACTCCTATTACGAGCACCATATAATCTTCAGCAAAAGCACCATGGGCCAGACAAAGTCCGACAGTCAAAGCTAAAAGTATAATTGCAGTTTTTTTCATGCTGATCTCCTTTCATTGATTTTCATAGTCATGAATTAATAAAGCGACCATCTAATACTGAATTACCCTTGATTACCTCCTTTCATAAAATTAATAAGTCATTCATGAGCCGGTTAAAAAGCCAGTGTACACTTGCCTATAATTACTTGTTCCGGAACAGTCCATGGATTTGCAGGATCAGTATCCTGAAAGTTGAACTCTTCGTCGAACAAATTTTTGGCCTCAAGTGTTATAAAACCCCACCGTTTGGGTAATCGATAAGAAATTGCAGCATCCACTACCCAGAATTGATCGTCTTCCGACATAAAACCTGAAAAGGGATCGCCGAATTTTCCCTCTTGATCAATATACGTTGCTTTCACCAGGGTACTAATCCCGCAGGGATGGAAAAAACCGATCCCTAATGGGAACCGATGCGTCTCGATTTCAGTAAACAGTTCTGGACCGACAAAATCCGTATCTCTGTCAAGATCCTCATATTGATATTCAGCACTGAGCGCCAGCCAGCTCCGCGGTGTCCAGTACAGGTAGGCACGAACCAGCTGTTCTTCCCAATCTGTTTCTTGGACAGAAGGGCTTTCGGGAGGCAGAGGGAAAAAATAATATGGCACGTCAATCTCACGTTTGGAAAATTCCACACCCCCATAAAGACTTACAGAGAATTTTTGATCCACGGCGATGCCGTAGCGCCATGAATCAGACCCTTCAGCATCATCAAAAAACTGATTAAACCCGGCTACCTGTGTGGGTTCGAGGATTTGTTTTGTTAACAGAGGTCTTCGTAAGGTTCTGAATGCCGCCGCGCGCAGTGTGGTTGTAGGAATTGGGTTCCAGGTAATTCCAAATTTCGGGTTAAACTGATCTTCATCCATATCCAGATCATCAGATTCTTTTTCGTCACGTTCGAAGAAGTCAGCACTTGCCCCGATGCTAAATGTCACATTTTTGGGGAAATTGATGTAGGAATACACATAAAAATTATAGTTGTTGATGTCGATATTTGTGACATCAGGAGGGAATGAAAATAAAATGTCTTTGTTCTTTTGATCTGAATCCAAATACCCTGCGCCACTGGTAATATGAAATCTCTCAGCATTAAACAGGTGTTGTATTTCTGTCATGTAACCATCCTCATCTGTTGAAAAGTCGAAAGAAAAAAATGGATCTGTGTCGAGCACACAATAATCTGCATTTTGGCTGATAAAAGAAACCAAAAGATGGGAACGGGGTGTAAAGGCCTGGTGAAGGCCTATACGTATGGACTCCTTCTCCTCAGACCGTCTTTCTGTTGGGAAAAAGATATTAGGATCAAAGCGGATCGGCAGGTCACCTTTTTCGGTATCCCTGTATCTGTATTCTGCTTGAATGCTTGTTTTGTGGGTAAGTTCCAGTTGTGTAAAGACGTTGGTGATGTCATCGTCCTGGTCATTGTTTATTCGAAACCCATCGGTCTCAAAGTGAGTATAACCTGCGCTCAAAGACAATTTCTTGTAAATGCCTGAAACGATACCCTCTCCACCCCATGTATCATTAGTACCCAAAAAGCCGGTGGCCAGCAGGGTCGCCTGATTTCGGTTGAACGAATAAAGAATTGATGTTTTGCGAAGCCAAAACATAATTCCGGTTGAACTAAGCCGTGCGCTTAATTTGGATTTTAAAGTGAGTATTTTCAGAGTGTACATTCACCGTTGGCGAGAGTCAATATTACGGTAATGACATGATCGTGTAAAGATTTTATTTAAAAGATGCTCTTTGACATATCAGACGACGCCCTATTTGCATATTGATTTTTGCTACAGGCGATTTCAGCTCACAAAGAGCGCAGCATACATGTGGCAGCCTTGAGTGAACAAGTGCATGATCGAATAATTGAATGATTTGGCAACAATTAGCAGTGTTCATGGCGGAGCTCTTGTTGTTTTTGGCAACGGTTTGACCCAGAGCAGTTTGGCACCGCAATGCGGGCAGATATACTGTTTGTCTACCGCTGGGGTGACTTCTGAGATCCCGGTGCCGCCCAGCAGGTATTTGGCAACTGCCAGAAGGTTTTTCCTGTTAGGAGCCATAAATCCGTAGTAACGGATTTTGACTAAGCCTTTTGGCAGCACATGTTGTAGGAACCTATGGATAAAATCAAACACTGGCAGAGTGGCTGTTTCCCACTGATTGGTGTCGCTGTTTTTAAAGCGGAAGCTCACCTGATCATTTTCGAGCTTTTCTATGCGGTTGTTGGTGATGGCAACTCTGTAGATATAGGGCGCCAGATATTTTAACGCGCTGTTGCCGTTGCCGACCGGTTTACAATGTACCACCCAGTCCTTTTGCCAGACCTCGGCCGGAACGGAGTCGAAAAGATCCGTTTTTTTGAGCGCATCACGGAACTTGGCACGAAAAATAGGTGATAGCGCTTCAACGGGTACAAAAAAATCAGTGTCGGAAGGCAGCCATTTGCTGCGGTCCGGCGACAGTCCTCCCCCGGGCACGACAAAGTGGACATGGGGATGGTAGCCCATATCGCGCTGCCATGTGTGCAGTCCACCCATCATGCCGATGTCACCGCCGACGAACCTGGGATCTTTGGCCAGTTTCTGCAACGCTGCAGCCGAGGATTTGAACAACAAATCATAGACCACTTTCTGGTTTGAGTGGGCAATAGGCCGCAACTCACAGGGCAGTGTGAAAGTCACCAGAAAGTAGTGTGTCGGCAGCAGCAGATTGTGCTGTTTTTCAATCCAGCGTTGGGTTTTGTCCTGGCCGCATTTTGGACAGCTTCGGTTTCCACATGAGTGGTATGCATAGACGAACTGTTTGCAGTCCGGGTTTTCACAGCAATATAGATGCCCGCCCATTTGCTCGGTGCGGCAGCAGATAATATCGTTCATTGCCCGGTGGTGGCTGGGCAATATCTTTGAACCGAAGCGGTCTATGTAATCGGGTCCGTAGCGGCGGAATATTTCCGCCAGCTCGACCATGACGTATCAAAGATCGTCCATCAACTCATTGATGGATTTTACAGCCATGGTCTTTGCTTTTTCAGTCAGATGTGTATAAACACTGGTAGTGGCAGGACTGCTATGGCCCAGCCAAGCTTGGATTAGCCGCAGGTTAACACCGGCTTCCAGAAGATGGGTTGCCCATGAATGTCGTAGCGTATGCACCGTCGCTTTTTTGTTAATACCAGTGGTTTTCAATGCGCTACGCAAAGCGGCCTGAACGCTGCTCTTGCTTACCGGTTTTGTGGCGTAGGGCATGCTTGTGCCGCCATGGCCGGCCGATGGGAACAACCAGACTTCGTTTCTATGGCTTTTCCATTGTTTACGTAATAGCTCCAAGGTCTTTTGTGGCAGGGGCACGTTACGGTCTTTGTTGCCCATGTGGCCCTTGGAGTGTCGGACACTGATGAATCCACGATCGCCATCAATATCTTCGATTTTAAGGTGCGTGCCTTCGGATAAGCGCAATCCGCAGGAATAGATCGTGGTCAGACAGACCCGATAGCGCAGTAGCCGTATGTTGCGCAAAAGCTCATGAACTTCATCACGACTGAGGACGACCGGAAGCTTCTTTTCACGTCCGGGGCGAATAAATAGTAGCGTTGGCCAGGGGCGCTTGATGGTATTTTCATAGAAAAATTTGATACCACACAGTGCAACAGTGCTGGTGCTGCGGCTCCATTTTTTTATGTTTTTGCCGTACAGAAAGTAATCTCGCAGATTCTCTTCGGTAATCTTGCCAGGGGATTTGTCGAAATGTTCGCACAACTGGCGAACGGCATTGACATAAAGGGTCTGAGTGCTATCGCTGTAGCCTTTGAGTTGTAAGTCTTCGATCATCCGATGTCTCAAGGGTGTCATGGTGTACCTCCTTTTTGAATGGTTAATGTAAATGGGTAAAGGAGGTATACCACACCCTCTTCAGGGTGATCAAAAATGTGAATAGAATCGAAATCTTGAATCGATTGGATATTAACTGCGCGAAGCGCTTAGTTCAACAGAGGATTGTACGTATTAAAGGAAGGAATCGAAGGACCTTGACTGCTAATGAGAAACAGGTTGCCCTCAGCCAATTGGGGCTGAAGGGGCGTGATGTTGATTGGCTGCAACAATTGACTCTGGAGGAGTTCACTTGTTCTGGCGATTTCATGCCGGGGCAGGGCGGAATAACTGTCAGCCAGAAACCGGTGGGCAGAATAGTTGCCCGGATCGGTGTTAACGGATTTCCAACCCTCCACCAAACCCAGTTGTTGGAAGCCCAGATCATTATAGATTCTGGCCAGGCTGGAGCTCCGAGCTGCCAGATCCTGGTCTAATAACAACCGGGACCGATAGACCGCTCTATTATCGTTCAATTCGATGGATTTCTGCAGGTCCTGCAAGGCCTCAATCGGCCGATTCACGGTTTGTTTTCGGATTGCATCGTAAAACCAGGGTGTAGGATCCTGGGGATCGAGCGATTTGGCAACGGCATACTCGCGCCCATCCAGCTCCGTACGTTTCTCTTCATAGTAAACCTTACCCAGATAGCTGCGAATAAGGGAGTTGTTAGGGTCAAGACTTGCGGCAATCTCGATCTCTTTTGCACCCTCCTGCAAATCACCATCCCGGATCTTTGCCAGACCCAGGCCCAGCCTTGGAAGTGATGACGCCTGATCCAGCTCGATGGCTTTTTCAAAGGTCTTCTTTGATTGTTTGGTCTTGACCTGTGCCAGATAGGCAAATCCCAGAACGGTCTGTGTCCTGGACAGAGTTGGATTCAAGGCGACCGCATGTTGTGCCGCTTCAAGGGCTTTATCCAGATCGCCGAATGACGAGTAGATCTCTGCCAGCCTGGCCCATGCCAGAGCGTTTTCGGGTTCCAGTTTCACGGCCTTTTCAAGACTGGCTCGTGCGCCGTTCAGGTCAAAATTTGCCTGCTGGGCGTATGAAAGAGCAATCTGTGCGGTAGCGGATTTTGGATCCATGTTAACCGCCTCTTTTGCGAAATCGAGTGCCTCTTGTTTTTGGTTTCCCACCATGGCAATGATGGATTGAAGCGCAACAGCAGCGCTGTATTTCGGGTCCAGTTTCAGCGCCTGATCGATATGGGCTTTAGCTCCATCAACGCGGCCTACAGAAAGCAGCCATGACGCCCGATTCGCCAAAAAGCGCGGGTTGCCGGTATCTTCTTCAACCGGGGCTTTTTCAGGGAGAGCATAGATGACGGGTGGATAGTACAATGCCCATCGGACCGCATCCCGGGGCCTTACCACAACATGTAATACAGGAGCTTTCCCTTTCTCGGCGACCGCCGATTGACCACTGGAAAGAACCAGACTTCCGGCTTCGTTTTCGGCCAACACCTTTCCTTCAAATATGGAAAGAAAGGTTTGATTATGATCAACCATGACATAAAATTCCGTACCTTCCACGCCGCCGTTAACAAAAGGTGTGGCCAGTTTTAAACTGCGGGGAATACGGCTGAAGAAATGAGCAGCGCCCTTAAGCAGCCTGAGCAAAATCGTTTGTTTTTTCTCCAAAGATGAGAAGGTGATCGTACTATTCTGATCGAGACGGAGAGTGGCGCCATTACACAGAACAACGGCTGCCCGGCTATGTTGCTGGACCCGAATTATATCGCCAATACAACAGGTATCGTTCAAATGGACAGGCTCCCAGTGTGTTGTGCCTATTCTTCGAGCCTGAACGCTGCCCTGCACCGATACAATCTTGCCGACCCATTCCTCAGATGGTTCTGAAGCCCAGGAGGTGGAGGGTAGAACCCCTGCAAGAATGCTAATAAGGAGTACCGGAAGTAAGAGACGAAATTTTTTTAGTATTATGACGTTACCTCCTTTTACCTGTTTTCGAGGTGAATCAATCCATCCCACATTTCGCCAGGCGGATTCGCTCTGTACTTCTCACACAAATGCAAATAATAGGTCGAGGGTCCATCTTTTTTATGGATTTTTATGGATTCATAAAACGCCTTGATTGCTTCTTGCCAGGATTGTTTATAATAAAAGTTTAACCCTTGCGCAAAAATTGTACAAAGGTCTCTCTGTTGCTCGCTGGATTCTTCTATTCGGGACATTAATTCATAAATAGTAACCGGCTTTGATTTGCCAACAAAAATAAATTCCCCGAGCTTTCTTGTCAGAAAGCCGTCAATATCATGAAGCACCTCTTGGGATACCAATATCCATGTGCCAAGGTATTTATTCAAATTTTCAATTCTTGATGCCGTGTTGACGATGTCGCCCACCGGACGATACTCATAACGATTCATAGCGCCTACGCTGCTAAGTGATATATATCCGGAATGCATACCGATGCGGGTCGGAAGATGGAAATTGTCGGAATTCTGTTTAAACTGTTCCACTGCATTGGGGATATCCAGCGCTGCCAGGCATGCCTTTTTTCTTTGATCAGTATCCGGTTTTGCAGTTGCCCAAATCGATAACATAGAATCTCCCTTGATGTCTGAGACGAAACCGCCATATCGACGGACCGGTTCAAAAACAGCTTCAAAGTATTTATTGATGAAACTGGCGAGTGCCTTCGGCTCCATATTTTCGGATAAAGAAGTATATTTTTCTGCATCCGTAAACAAACACGTCCCATAGACAGTTTGGATATTTGTTTTGATATCTCCGAGATTTTTGGCCAACCGGTTCACTTCTTTATCAGGCAGGTAGTATCCAAGCACCCGTCTAATATTCTGACGCTCTTTATTCGTTTCGAAGGACTTCCAAAAAAAAGTGCCCAGGTAAGCGATTGGCAACTGAATAAATAGCGGTACAACAAGCGGATACCAACTGCCGGCATTGTTGAATTGATAGAGAGCAACACTTAGATAAAGAATGCTCAGGCTGATCACACATAAAGCGGCGATCAAGGGCTGGACAAAAATACACAGAATGCAGATCAAAACTCCCCAGAGAAAAATTGTGGCATGATGCACAGGAAAAACAAGCGGCTGAACAGGCTTGTCCTCTATCAGATTTGCGAAAGCACTTGCCGCGATTTCAACACCGCTGATATCTAATCCGCTTGATTGGGAAAAAACGCTATAAAAGCCGTCTTTTTGTTGAGGGCGTAGTCTTTCTGAAAGCCCAACAAACACTGCTTTTCCTTTTAAATCTATGTTGTTTAAGCTGATATTCGATTTTTTAGGATGTTGGATTAATTGACAGTATGAAATCGTTTCAATGGTACCCGGAGGACCATAATAATTCAAGTAGCGGCTTTTGGGGCCTTGATATATTTTTACTAGTGATGTAATGATCCGCTTCTTCTTTGAATCAAATGATAGAGAGTTTAAATCCTGAATCTCCTCTATCATTTTCTCTCCAATCAATGGATTTTCTCTAAAGATATCTCTTAGAATCAGGATATTTTCTTCAATCCATCTATTAAGAATGATTTCATCCTTGTCGCGGAGTAATTTTTCAGATTTGGACGGACTGATCTTTTCCAGTAATCGGATAAATTCATCGTACATTTCAAATGCAAAAATTTGAAAGACCGTGACCGGCAACGTCGGGGTATCTCCAGCTTCTGTTTTAAACGTCCAGTATTGGTTTACCCTGACAGGAACTTTGGGGAGGGGGAAGGGCGCCAGGGCAAGAGCAGATCGTGCAAGAAGAGGAGTCGGGGGCACCGCTCTTTCAATAATTAATTTGCCCGTATGTTTCCCCTTCTTGTCTATTAAGGGTGCCGTTACTTTTTTGAGGCACTCGCATAACACAACATTACCGGCATTACTGATTGCTTGGGCGAATAAATTGTCTTGTTCTAAAGGACCTGGCTTATGGAACATCATGTCAAAGACAATAACCGCAGCACCTTTTTGGCTCAGACTGTCAGTGAGATTTGCATGGAGAAACCGAGGCCATTTATCGGGGTCTGCGGGCAGGTTGAGAGTATCAACAGAGACTTGGTCCAAAGATACGATAATGACATCAGAAGGTGGTTTTTTTACTCCCCTCAGCCTGAACAATAAATCCAGGCCTAAATTCTCCTCCAGATCAAACCCACCAGGGACGAGGCTTGCTATCACTCCCAGAATACCAAAAAACAAGCTTATAATTATTGCTTTGGATAAGCGTGACATTATCCCGGCCTCTTTGTCAGTATAGATTTAGCAGTTATGCTCATAAACCAGATAAGCCGGAGCTAAATAGGTTTTAAGAGCTTTGCTTGAATTTGTTCAAAGGAATATACTTAAATTCATAACACCCCCGAAGCGTCTCCGAAGGATAAGATAATTTGATGAGTTAGTTTGAAGAAATCAGTCGAGAAGAGCTTGTTTTTTTGAGGTAAATATTGCAACATCAGGCTGAAAGTTGAAATTTCATACACATGACAAGACGTGGAAGAGAACAAGCTTCACATTAGTCTATAAAAAATGAATCATATTTATCGTTATATGTTAATACCAAATTTTAACGTGACCGAATAAATTTAATATATTATTAGCAAGTTATACGAGTACTGCAATTGCCAAGCGCTTACACGGATTTTTCATTGAATAAATACATTTTGGGGCATCCTTTTGGGGGCATCCTTAACTAATTGAGGAGTCGGGGAGTTTTTTTAATTCAACCGCTCCATGAATAATCAGCAACTGCATCGTACAAACTCATACATAAGGGCTTATAACGAAAGAACAGTGTATCAAAATTAAAATAAATAGGTTAGTTGGATAATAATTTTTATTGTCGAGGATGTCTCCCTATAGTAATGCTTGATTTTTTGTCACATCTGCAATAAATATAAGTCAGTTAAAATAACCGGGACAGGCTCCATGAAAAAGATAGGGAATAGAACCATGAAAAATAAGATTTATTCGCTTATTTGTTTGATTTTTTTCTTTACCATTATTTTTTCATTCTTAGCCGTTGTAAATGTAGAAGGAGGAACCATGGAATTAACAAGCTCGGCGTTTAGTGAAGGTGCGATGATCCCCGGCAAGTATACCTGTGACGGGGCGGATGTGTCTCCACCGCTGAACTGGGGGGCACTTCCTGCCGGCACAAAGAGTCTTGCGCTTATCTGTGATGATCCGGATGCTCCGGTGGGCACTTGGGTTCACTGGGTATACTACGATATTCCGGCAGAGACCGAAGGCCTGCCCGAGAACGTGGCAACCGATGAGCGCCCGGAACAGGGCGGCACACAGGGGATCAATGATTTTCGTAAGATCGGCTATGGCGGCCCCTGTCCGCCCGGCGGCACTCACCGGTATTATTTCAAATTATACGCCCTTGATACCCCCTTGAATTTATCTTCCGGCGCCACAAAAAAGCAACTTTTAAAAGCAATGGAAAATCACATAATCGGCCAGGCCCAGCTTATGGGGAAATACAGGCGCTGATTTAAGCACTAAATGATTGTATAAAAATAGAATATCGGTTAATAAAATAGGATTCAGAGGTTCAGGGTTTAAATCTATTGTGCAAACTTCCATCAACCTTGAACCCAAATGTTTACTGAAAAACATGAACATCGAACATCGGTTCGAACCTGGCACTGGTTCGTAGTTGTGAGGGAATCGAAGCCCTCCCGGGAAAGGCTTAGTCAGCCACCCGGAAGCAAGT
>Ga0315544_1002014_pt1 | contig 14852 bp, 12 predicted proteins | sample SalMarSW160130MG_2_FD_202543 | JGI IMG/M metagenome (GOLD analysis project Ga0315544, IMG submission 202543) | Salt marsh sediment microbial communities from the Plum Island Ecosystem LTER, Massachusetts, United States - Salt Marsh Sediment SW1601-130 ... | reverse complement strand
CATTATGGAGGTCTAAAATGGTGTGGTTGTAGTTTTAATATACATGCCGCTTCAGGATTTCAACAACTTCATATTAGTTATCATAGCAAACGCGAACTCGAACGCTATGGTTTTTTCCCGAGTGCACTAAGAGCAGCCAGACGAGACTCACCGTTTCACACAAGCGGCATGCTAATCCACCGCTGTGTCTTTGATAAAGTTGGTCTGTTTGATGCATCACTTAGACAGGCCCAGGACAATGATATGTGGCGGCGAATCAGTATGTGTTTTATATCGATTGGATTCTGTCCAAATCCATGTCATATATATAACGCTAATGTCCCAGGCAGTGTTGCCAAGGGAGATGAGAGTATCCCATGTAATTTCAAGAGTTTGGCTAAGACAGCAAAAATTGCTAGGGAACAATCAGCAGATGTACAGTTTGAATTCTTTCGCCTGGCCAGGGCAATGGCTTTCAGGCGATTGGTCAGTCTGCCTTTTAAACGTCCGGACCTGATAGAGTCCACATATCGTGAGTATCTGAGGATTATACCTCTTTCCACACTATCAATTTTTATCCTAAAATTTATCAGGCTATTGCCAACTACACTGGGGCGGAAGATCGAATGTCGTATAAGGGAAATAAATCATCTGTGGAATCGCTGGTTCTAATCAGGTTAGCCAAACTGGGAGTTTTGCTTTGAATATATCTGTCACTATGGCGGTTTTTAATGCGGAGAAGACGTTGCGCAGAGCTATTGACAGTATCCTTGGTCAAATCGAGCCTGTTGCCGAGATAATCCTTATCGACGACGGCTCGACCGATAAGACTGCCCAGATAGCAGAGAGCTATGGAGAGGCAGTACGATATTTCCATTATGACAATGCAGGGCTGGCAGTTGCTCGAAACCGAGGAATCGCACAGGCAAAATCTGAGTGGATTGCTTTTTTGGATGCTGACGATGAGTGGCTGCCGAATTTTACTGACTCACATATTCATATTATCAACAGAAATCCAAATATAAAATGGTCATATTGCCATCAAGAAAGGATTTTAATGAATGGTAGAGTAGGTTCATACATCCCTTCTTATGTGAAAGATGAAATGGAACGAGAGGGTTCGGTTTCTTACTTTCGTGCAGTTCTGGCTGGATTTTACTTTGGAACATGCGGGTTTATAATTCACCGATCTGTTTTTGATGAACTGGGCGGATTTAATCCTGTAATGCATAATGGGATGGATGGTGACATGTGGCGAAGGATTGCTCTGTATTATCCACAAGTTGTGATTTGCGAGAATGTCTGCTGGCGTTACTATTGTGATAACCAAAATGCTTTACATCGTAAAGGCCGCTGGTGTCGCGATCTCCAGATGAAGAGTATATGTGATAATATGCGACGAGCTATGGAATTAGGGGCTATAGTTGTCGATGAATACAGACCGTATGGTAAGATGCTTATAATGTGGGATTTGATGCGCGAAGCTTCGAGGGATTGCTCCATCAGAGCTGATATCAAAAACGACGCTATAAGCTTGTTTGCCCTAACCACCAGGGACCATTGGATTTTACGTCTTTTGAAGTATTTACCTAAATCCATTGCTATTCGAGTAATGGATATGTTTTTACTATTCTCACAAAAAAAACGTCAAAAATGTTTTGCTGGATCCACCATCATCAAAGATGTCAACAAAATTCGCTAATGAATTCATTAAGTCAAACCATAAGCCGGCTATTTGTTTTGTTGCGTTGAACGCATACAATTTACTTTCCGGCCGGGGAGACCTGAGTCATACGGGTGGTGCGGAGGTGCAGCAGGTGCGAATTGCCAGGTGGCTTGTTCAGCGGGGCTATTCCGTCAGCTTCGTAACACTCGACCATGGTCAGCCTGATGGTATAAACGTTGACGGCATTAGAATTTTTAAGGCGTATTCAAAAAATGCCGGTATTCGCAAACTGCGATTTATACATCCTCGCTGGTCGGGATTATGGGCTGCTATGGCTCGCGCTAATACAGATATATACTATCAGCGATGTGCAGGTATTGAGACCGGCCAAGTTGCGTTGTGGTCTCGTCTGCATCGCCGAAGATTCGTTTTTGCTGCTGCAAATGATTCGGATTGTACAGGCTCACTATACGCATTACAATCCAGGACAGAAAAAATGCTGTACCGTGTCGGTCTTAAACTGGCTGATGCTGTCACTGCCCAGACATCCAAACAACGAAGATTATTGAAAGAACAGATGAAAAAGGATAGTTTTTTAGTCCTCAATTGTGGTTCGGATTTAGGTAATGGTTCTTTGAATCAGCAGCCTTTGACCGACGATTTCAGTTCGCTTCGTATATTATGGATTGGACGAATAAGTGAGCAGAAAAGATTTGAATGGTTGCTTGATGTTGCAAAACAATGTCAGGATATAACGTTTGATGTTGTTGGTGCAGCAAATGCTGATTCGGATTATTCATCTGCCCTGCTTCAACGTGCAGCTAAAATCCCAAATGTAAAGATGTATGGTTATGTACATTATACAGGTATGGCAAAATATTATAAGCAGTGTAACATTTTGTGCTGTACCTCCGCATATGAAGGATTTCCCAATACGTTTCTCGAGGCGTGGAGTTGTGGAATCCCGGTTGTTTCGACATTCGATCCTGATGGAGTGATTTCCACCAAGGGGCTTGGGTGGATAGCACAGGATGTTCGAGGGATAGTTACCTGCTTGAGAAGAATAATAAAATCACCGGAAATCTGGCTTAAGGCCTCTAAAGCAGTAAGACAGTATTATAGAGAAAATCATACACCAGAAAAATGTTTGCCTGCATTTGAGCGGCTTTTATTAACCTTATGACATAGTGCCGCGAGAACTGGCATTCAAATGTATCTGTACTTATCGAAGACAAATTGAAGGGAATGTGCTATGGAGGATAAACGTTGCAAACGTTGTATTATGCCTGCAACTTATCCAGGAATTACCTTTAATGACGAAGGTATTTGTAATTACTGCACCGGTAGCAGACCGGTCACCTCAGAAAATAAAGCTGATTTAATTGGCGAAGATAAACTTATCAAACTGATTCGTGGCGAAAAAAATAAAGGGGAATATGATTGTGTAGTTCCTCTGAGCGGAGGCAAGGACAGCACGTATGCTCTATATTATGCAGTAAAAAAACTCGGCCTTAAGCCTCTCGCAGTAACATACAGTTCCGGTTTTCAGACCCAAATGGCAATGGATAATATCCAAAATGCATGTGAGATACTGAATGTGCCTTGTGTTATCGAGAAGGCTAATCAAAAAAATCAGGACAAGTTGCTCAAAGACAGCCTGAGAATATCAGATGTTATAGGCTCGTTCGTGCTAACCTGTTTAAGTTGCGGCACCCTTATTAAGGCTATTCCAACTAAAGTGGCCAAGCAGAGGAAAATACCATATATACTTTTTGGCGATTCGATTCGAGAGTCTGTAAGGCTCATTAAATTGAAGTCAAAGATAGAGAATGCCGACTATAAAAAAGTAAGAGACAATAACTTTATTGTAGGCATAGTTGAGCGGTTTGCAAAGTTAAAAGAAGTTCGTATGACACCGTTTAAGTTTCTACACATATTGCCGAGACTTATACGTTACCGTGTTCTGACTATGTATCAACTTTTATCGCTGGGAGTGCCGTTGAAGCAGGCAGTTTTTCCCAATATAGGTATTGAACTGCGAGAGAACGACCCACAAATGATACATTTTTTTGACTATATAGATTGGGACCCGGTAGAAGGAATTAACGTGCTTACGAAAGAGCTGAAGTGGAAGCATCCGCCTGACCGAAAGAGCAGGTTTGACTGTTGCCTGAACTGTTTCGGCAGCTATGATGCCCTCCGGAAAGGTGGCATTTCGGGTAACGGTATAATTGCCTGTAATCTTATCAGAGAAGGACTTTTAAGCAGAGAAGAAGCCCTCAAGGTCGAACAAATATGTATGGATACTGTAGAACAACAATGCAGGGATGTCATCAATAAACTTGGTTTAAGTAATATTGTTATTCGGGATTTGGATAAAGGACAGCAGAAAAATCAGTAGCATACGAATTTGTTGATGATTTTCGGGGATTTTTTTGAGGATTTGGATTGAAAGTAGCACTATTCAGCAGGTATCCGGACAACTATAAAAACCCCAAGGGCGGAGTGGAATCCGTTACGGTGGTTCTTGCTAAAGCACTTGCCGAATTGAAGGACATAGAAACTCACGTTATTACGCTTGAGCATGGCAGGTCAAAAATAGCTGTAGAAAAGGATGGAGATATTACTATACATCGGCTCGCAGGTTCCGGCTGGCCGAAGATACTGGATATCATAAGCGGGCCGGGAAGAAAACGTTTAGTTAAGTATATCAAAGATTTACAGCCTGATATTTTACATACGCATGAGATATACGGTCTTTGTCTCGGCGGTATTTCTCTTCCGCATGTTTTTACTGTCCATGGATTCAACCATGCCAATCTTATTGCCGATTCGGCGAAATTCGGTATTCTCAGATCGATATTATGGAAGCAAGTGGAACATCGAGGCCTTGCTGCACAAAAGCATATCATCTCCATAACACCCTATGTAAGGAAGATGATTGAGCCGTTGACCGATGCAAATATTTACGATATAGACAATCCCGTCGATGAACGATTCTTTAATATCGAATGTAAGCTGGAGCCGGGACGAATTTTGTGTGTCGGCTGGCTCAATGAAAGAAAAAATACCCTGGGAGCAATTGAGGCATTTGCCGACATTTCCGGCCGGTGTTCGCAGTCAAAGTTAGTTATTGCCGGCCAGGCGAAAGAGACAGAGTACTTGGATAGAGTTACACGAATGATCGAACAGTCCGGGATTAAAAACAGGGTGGAATTATTGGGGCATATCAACCATACACGATTGGAAGAGGAGCTGTCTAAGGCGAGCGTCTTTCTCCTGCCTTCGAGACAGGAGAACGCGCCTATGGCGATTGCCGAAGCGATGGCCGCAGGTGTCCCGGTTATTGCATCGAATCGCTGCGGAATGCCCTATATGATTCAGGAAGGGCAGACCGGTTTTCTAATCGATCCGGAATCGACCGAGCAAATCGCTGATTGTTTGGCCAGATTAGCTGGTTCCCAGCAGTTATGTCAGCAGATGGGCCAGGCAGGACGCAAAGCAGCTTTGGAACGGTTTCATCCTAACGCGGTAGCTAAAAAAACTCTGGCTGTCTATAAGCAGATTTGCAATGGTATTAAGTGAGTGATATTTAAACTATTTTGAACCATTGATATGAATTTCATCCGGAAAACAGCTGCATACTTTTTGTTGTTCGGCGTATATAGCGTGACATATTTTGTCGCTCTGATGGGGGGGCTTATACCACGTCGGCGATGGAAACCGACCGGCCGAATTATGGTCACAGGGACTTTTCATAATCCTAACTGGTATCTGTCACATATTACTCCTCTGGCTCGAAGCGGTGTAAAAGAAGTAATCCTGGTCGTCGATGAGCCTCAGATACCAATAGATAAAGTCAGGTTCGTTTGTCCGCCAAAGTGGATTGCACGATTGATAAGCCGGGCCGGCGCAAAGGCGATATGGATGCTCCTGGCCGGAATTCGTTATAAACCTGACTTATATATGGGATACCATTTAACACCCGGCGCATGCTCGGCGTTGATTGCAGGCAAGATTCTGGGGCGACCATCCTGCTACCAGATGACCGGCGGACCGGTCGAAATAATCGGCGGCGGTATAGATGCGATTGAAAGTGTTGGTGGTTCTCTCGGCAAGCCGTCTAAATTTATTGAAAAACTGGCTATCAAAGTTGTCCGGCAATTAGAGCTTATCGTTGTCCGTGGTAACCAAGCCAGAGAATTCCTTGCCTCAAAAAACATAAAAGATACAGTGACTATCATTACCGGCAGCGTCAACAGTTGCAGGTATTCCATCCAGAATAATCGTAATATAGATCTTGTCTTTGTCGGGCGCATAACTCCTATGAAACAGGTTCATCAATTCATCGATGTTGTTGCATCCATAGCATATCGCATACCAAGCATTTGCTCTGTAGTAGCTGGCGACGGCATTTTATTAAACGACATCAAGGCGTATACTGAAAAGTCAGGTATCAGCAACAATATTGAATTTCTGGGCAAACAAAAAGATATTGAAAAAATACTCACAAACTCAAAAATCTTCGTCTTAACATCAAGATCCGAAGGCTTGTCAATTGCAATGGCTGAGGCAATGACAGCCGGCGTTGTGCCCGTTGTAGCCAATGTGGGCGAACTCAGCGACCTTGTAACCGACGGCGTGAACGGCTGCCTTATTGAGCCGAATAATATACAAGCATATACAGATAAAATCCTGATGCTACTTGAGAATGAATCATTATGGAGGCAATATTCGCAAAAAGCAATCGAGGCGGCAAAAAGCTACTGTGATATTAAGGTTGTCACTAAAAAGTGGCACGATAATATTGAGAATATTGTGAATCGAGCGTCAGGCAATTTCGTTAAGGAAATACAGAATTGAGCGAAGCTGTAAGTTCATCATATGTAGCTATTTCATCCGGATATAATGCGTATCTGTCTGAGCCGCCTTATTACCCGGATAAATCTTATCCTGAATACCCGTTCGGCGCTCAGGCAATCGGTGACAAAACAAATGATGCTTACGACGGAATGCGTAAAGCATTTCGTCTGCTGGAGCTTGACAAAGAACACTATGGCCAAAAAGCCTGGAATCCGCTGGGCGAAATTATTCAGCCCGGCCATACGGTTGTGCTAAAGCCTAACTTTGTTCGTGATTTTCGTGAGACACAGCCGGGCGACGAGGATTGTTTAATAACACACGGTTCGATTATTCGCGCAGCTGTCGATTTTGTCTATATAGCCTTGAAGGGCGAAGGACGAATTATAATTGCTGACGCTCCGCAGAACGATGCGGATTTCGATGTTATTAGAAAAATCGCCGGATTGAATGAGATACAGGAATTCTACAGCCGGCACGCGGATTTTGAAGTAGAAGTATATGATCTTCGACCTGAGCGTGCAAAAAAAGTTAATGGGATTATTGTAGGTCACGAGCGACTGCCGGGTGATCCTGCCGGTTATGTTAAGGTTAATCTCGGAAGTGATTCGATGTTTGCCGAGGTTGAGCATCTTTGTCATCTGCTCTATGGCTCGGAATATGACACGAGTGAAATTCGCAGTCATCATACCGGAGGTGTTCACGAATATCTGATTTCGAAAACTGTTCTTGAAGCTGATTGTATAGTTAATCTACCTAAGCTAAAAACCCACAAAAAAACAGGTATTACCGTTAGTATGAAAAACATGGTAGGCATCAACGGTAATAAAAACTGGCTGCCGCACCATCGGCTGGGTACGCCTGCTCAAGGTGGTGACCAGTTTGCCGATGACGGTATGAAACATCGAATCGAACAGAAAACCATGAACTGTTTCAGGAATGTTTTCCCTCTGTTCGGACCTTTGAGAAAATTTGTTGCCGGGCCTTTAAAAGTGATGGGTAGAATTATTTTCGGCGATACAAATACAAATATGATTCGTTCAGGCAACTGGTATGGCAACGATACGACATGGCGGATGGTAATCGATTTAAACCGAATACTCATGTACGCAGATAGCAGTGGAAAACTTCAAGATAAACCCGCAAGGCGTATGTTTTGTATTGTTGATGGGATTGTGGGCGGTGAAGGTAACGGCCCACTCGATCCGACACCCAAACCGACAGGAGTAATCCTGGCGGGAATTAATCCGTTAGTTGTTGATTTGGTGTGTGCTTGCCTAATGGGTTTTAATTATAAACTATTGTCTTTGTTGTATGAGGCGATGGGCAAACACAGGTTTAATTTATATTCATCGGAATATAACGAGATTATTTGTTTATCGGACGATTCGCAATTCAACATGTCTTTGTCGGAGTTTAATGGAAAGAGTCTGGCATTTAAGCCTCACTTCGGTTGGCAGGGGCATATAGAACTCGGGAAATGAAAAAAGCATTGTCAAAAAAGAACCTTTGGGATAAAACCCAGTTCCTCGTTAAAGCTACTGTAGGCAGGGGCTTGGGCGTATTGCCGCCGGAATGGCTTTTAGGCAGCAGATTTAGAGCCAATTGCAGGTTTGTTCGAGAGACGCAATCCTGGCCAGCAGAGCAGGCACGCCAATATCAACTGAACAAACTGCGCGAGATTCTAAAACTTGCTTATGAAAAAACTGAATTTTACAGCAATCTCTTCAACAAAGCAGGGTTTTCGCACGATGATTTTCGCAATCTGCAGAATTTGAATAAACTGCCTGTCATCGATAAACAAGCCGTAATAGAAAACCTTGAATATATGTGTACGAGGCCTGTAACCAGCAGAGATGTTGACTTTGGCTCGACCGGTGGGACCAGCGGCACTCCGCTGCATTTTTATATGGATGCGGGGCGTTCTGCAACTGAGTATGCATATCTTGTAACGAGTTGGGAACGAGTCGGATATAAACTCGGAATGCCGATGGCTGTATTACGCGGTCGTGTAGTAAACACAAATCGAAACGGCTTACGCCATGAATATGATCCAATTCTGCGGCATCATTATTACAGCAACTTTCATATGTCCGATGATAATATGGCTCGGTATCTGGGGCATATAGCTACTATCGGTCCCTGCTTTCTCCATGTTTATCCATCGAGTGTTGCCGCCTTGGCTGGGTATATACTGAGAAAAGGTATGCAGGCTCCAAAGAACATACGGGGTATCATAGCTGAATCTGAAATCGTATATCCCAAGCAGCGTCGAATGGTTGAGAATGTATTCGGATGCCGATGTTTTTCCTGTTACGGTCATTCAGAAAAGCTTGTCCTCGCGGCAGAGTGTGAACAGTCTGAGAATTATCATATATGGCCTACTTATGGTTACTTTGAACTGCTCGACGAAAAAGGTAATCCGGTAACAGAACCGGGACAAAGGGGCGAAATAGTCGGGACAGGATTTATCAATACTGTAATGCCCTTCATCCGCTATCGTACGGGAGACTGGGCTACATATGTAAGTGACCATTGCCGGGCGTGTGGAAGGGAACACATTATTATTCGTGATATCCAGGGTCACAGAACTCAGGAAATGCTGATTGCGGCCGATGGCTCTGAAATTTCATGGACGGCCCTGAATATGCACGATGATACATTTTCCCGGGTAAGACAGTTTCAGTTTATGCAGGAAAGGCCCGGACAGGCGGTTCTGCGTGTCGTGCCTGCCGAAGGATTCAGTGAAAAAGAAATCGGCCGGATACATAAGAACCTGGGTCAAAAACTTGAGGAACAACTTACATTTACCGTTGAGCTGGTCGATTCCATTGCCCTTTCAGCGAGGGGCAAGGCGATATACGTTGACCAGCGTATCTCGCAGGATCGTTTGAGCCATACAGGATTTATTAAAAAATAATTATATAAGCAGCCATGCAGACACTTAATTGGTACTATAATCGTTTGAAGGCTATGTCTCCAGGGGAGATTGCATGGCGCATGCAGTCATCTCTTCGTGACCGCGCAGACCGACTGCTTATCAGCCACAGACAACGGTTAAGAAATCCTGTGGCTATTTTTAATGGAGAAGGCGGCAACGTAAAGCCGGGTTTTCACGTAAGCGATTTGGCTATTGAAGAAAAGCAGCATAATTCCCTTCTTGCCCGGGCGGAGAAGATCGCTGAACATCGATTGACTTTCTTCGATCTTGAGAATAAACACCTCGGTGATCCGATCATCTGGAATCGTGACCACAAACGCCAGCAGGATACGCCGATGGTCTTTAGTCCGTCTCTGGATTACCGGGATATTAAAGAGGCGGGGGACTGTAAATATGTCTGGGAACCAAATCGTCATCATCAGTTTGTTGTACTTGCCCGTGCTTATCGTATCAGCGGTGATGTCCGTTTTGCACAGGCTATAGCCGAACAACTGGATAGCTGGCTCAGGCAAAATCCCTATGGTCTCGGGATGAACTGGCGCAGCGGCCTGGAACTCGGAATAAGATTGATTAATTGGGTGTGGGCTTTGGATCTGATCGAGGACTCGAAAGTTATCGGCGAAGAACTTTTCTTGCGGATTATGGACTCTGTGTCGCGTCATATATGGGAAATCGACAGGAAATATTCGCAGGGCTCTTCTGTGAACAATCACCTGATAGGGGAAGCCGCCGGTGTCTTTGTGGCATCGAGCTACTTTAATTATCTAAAGCACGCTTCTAAATGGCGGGATAGAAGCCGGGATATAATCATTCGGGAAATCCTCAATCAGACATATTCTGACGGCGGTTCCATGGAGCAGGCTATCGGCTATCACAATTTTATTATGCAGTTCTTTATCATAGCTGGTATTACCGCTCGTGCGACCGGCCGAGATTTTCCTGAATCCTATTGGTCGCGACTGGAAAAAATGTTTGAATTTACAGCGAAACTGAGTGAGGGTAGTAACAATCTTCCGATGTTTGGAGATTGTGACGACGGTTATGTTCTGGATATTGGAGATAATCCTCACAGCATAAAGGATTGGTTGATATTGGGAGTTGAGCTCTTCGGACGGAGTGATTTTTATACTTCGTCGAGTTCGGTTTCAAAACAGGTCGAAATATTGCCGGGAAAATCCGGAAGTGATAAATATGGTATTACTCACAATTCCGAGAAAGGTAAATGTTCTTCCTTTGTTTTCAGTCAGAGTGGTTATTACCTGCTGCAATACGGAGAGAATGATTCGCAGAATTGCATTAGTGTGGTATTCGATTGTGGTCCGTTGGGGATGGGAGCTCTTGCCGGACACGGACATGCAGATGCCCTGAGTTTTACTCTTCGAGCGTTCGGCAGGGATGTTTTGGTGGATCCGGGTACCTACGACTACTTCAGCTACCCACAATGGCGGGAGTATTTCCGCAGTACAAGATCACACAATACGGTTGTTATTGACGACAGGGACCAGTCTGAAATGCTGGGGCCTTTTCTTTGGGGCAGGAAAGCAAATGCACATTGTCTGGTCTGGGAACCATCGGATATCGGCGGCAGGGTGGTCGGCGAACATGATGGTTACACCGGCTTGAACGATCCGGTTACTCACAGGCGTACACTCGAACTTAATGGTCCGGGGCGTTCGCTTATTATACGCGATGATATCATGGCTCGTGGAAAACATGATATGGCCGTTTTATTTCATCTGGCCGAAAGTTGTGTGGTAAATCCTGCCGGTCGGAATCGTTATCGTATCGATGTCGGACCGGGGACGGTTGAGATCGAGCTGGATTCATGCCTGCATGTCGAATTGTTCAGGGGCAGTACGAATCCGATTTACGGATGGGTCAGCCGGGATTATCATCAAAAGCGGGAATGCACAACGCTTGTCGGTCGTTATACCGCCGAAGGTGACACATCTTTTGTGAGCAGGATTGAAATTAGGAAATGAAAATTAATAGATAAACAAACAAGGACCGAAATGATGGCAAAAAAAGAAAAATCGGATCTTCAACCGGTTATTATAGCCGCGGTAACAGCGATTTTCCTGATGGCTGTTTTCGGCAGCATTCATCGAATCCTGGCTGCCCGGTTGGCAACACCTGTGGATATTCCTTTAATATCTCCTGAAATCCTGGAGAAATTGCCGTTTCAAATGGGCGAATGGACAGGTACGGAAGTGCCGTTGGACGAGGATATCGTTCGTGCTACGGATACGGATGCTCATATTAGTCGGAATTATTCCAGATATAATGCTTCGGAACAGGTCTGGTTGTATGTTGCATACGGCACAAGAGGGCGTGACCTGATGCCTCATCGCCCGGAGGTTTGCTATACCGGTGCGGGCTGGACGCTCAATACTCGCAATTCCATGGAAATGCTTTTGAGCGATGGAATGAAACTGCAGTGCACCGTCTTCCAGTTTTCACGCGGCACATTGAATAAAAAGAAGTTAGCGGTTTTACATTATTACATCATAGATGGGCAGTATTGCCGTGATGTTTCACTTTTGCGGTCAAATGTGTGGCGCGGCTCCGGCACGGTCGATTATATAGCTCAGGTACAGATAGTCACTGCCCTCAGAGGTGATTTAACCGCCGACTCGGCGGTGAAAACAATTTCCGCATTTGCGGTCGAATCGGCTTCGTCGATATCTAAATTGTTCGAGAACGCTCAGGACGTTGAAAGTTCGGATATAAAGAATTCTCATACCAACAATATATTTGGGGTAACCGGGAATGATTAGCAATCGCATTCGCAGCAGACATGCGTTACAGATTTCCAGAAGAGATAAAATGCAGGACAACTTCAGGAAGCTTGTTTGGGTTGTTGTCGTTGTATTACTGGCTGTAACTGTGTGGTCGTATTGGTCGATAATTGTCGATCTTTTCAAAGAATGGCAAAGAGACGATGATTACTCTGCCGGCCAGCTTGTTCCGTTGATCGCACTTTTCCTTGTTTGGCATAAGAGAAAGGTACTCAGGGAATGTCCTCTGTCACCATGCTGGCCGGGTATAGCGCTGCTGTTACTGGCACAGGCGGCGAGGACTTATGGATTATTGTTTATGTTTGAATCCGCGGAAAGATATTCACTTGTACTGACCATAGCCGGTTTGGTTCTAATGGTTGCCGGTCGGCGGATGTTTCAGAAGGTTATTTGGATACTGTTATTTCTGTTTCTTATGGTCCCGTTGCCCGGACGTGTTCATAACCTGATCAGCGGGCCGTTGCAGACGATGGCGACAACAGGGTCTGTATTTCTTTTGGAAGCGTTTGGCGTTAATGTCAGCCAGCAGGGAAATGTCGTGACGTTGAACGAGCAGACATCGATGGCTGTAGAAGAGGCCTGTAGCGGGCTGCGGATGTTGACGGCATTCATTATTATAGCGGCATTTATAACGTATATGGTGAAACGCTCGCGACCAAAGAAAGCAATTTTACTCTTATCGAGTATTCCCGTCGCGGTGATGTGCAATATTGTTAGACTCTGTATCACGGCAATATTGTTTATCCACGTAAATGCCGAGATAGCAGAGAAGTTTTTTCATGATTTTGCCGGTTTTTGCATGATGCCCGTTGCGGTTCTCCTCATATTTGGTCTGCTGTGGCTTATGGATAAAATAACTATAGACGAGCCCGATAAATAAATGCCTGAAAAATCAGGTTATTACGCCCCTTTTTACGTGTTTTTCACAAAGATAACTTTATTGTTGTAGAACGTTCCGAAACAGTGCAGTTTTTTTTACTTCCCGACTTTTCACAACTTATTCCATAATAAGCAGTTACGCGCTCATGTGGCAATTACCCGCACCTTTTTGAAATACTTCTTGACTTTAAGATATGATTATGTTATCTTTGTGAAATTAGAAGTCTCTGGAGTGAGGACTGATGATTAAACTAAAAAAACTTATCTTGGTGGCTGTTTGTATGTGGTTCGTGACGCCTGTTGTGTATGGCGATATGATACCGCTGTCACGGTTAAGTTGTAATTATCAATGCCCATCCCAGAATCTTCGCAGTGAAGAGCTTTTACTTCATAATGAGTTGACCGATCAATTTGTCTTTTCCGGTGTTATTAATGTGAATTACGGTTCAGCCGGATTCATACCGGAATCGAACGCAGGAATCGAACAGACTTCAAAAATCAGTCATTTGCTAATCTCGACACCTGACTCCGGCAGCAGTTCCTTGTGCCTTTATACACTCATAGGTCTGGGATTGTGCAGTTCGGTTACCTGGGTCAAAAGGATATCTATTGGTTTTATTCCGGAGTGGTATCACGACGGCGGTCCCCATCAGGTCGGTCATAGTTATGCCGTCATGCCGGGAACTCTCCGTTCTGTACCGATTTGTTGTTTTATCCAGTCGGATTATATTGGGGAGAGCTTATTATCGAGATATTTTATGGGAATAGGTATTTCCCTTTTGCGAAACTCACATTTTACACAGGACATGTTATCGTATCGAGGACCTCCGCACTCGATAAAAAAGATATTTTTGACGTGATAAAGTATAAAGGGTTTATGATTTATTTAATATATTTAAGGTCGAGAAAACAGGTGATGAAAAAGATAATTTTTACAATAATAATATGTGCTTCTATAACAGTTTCTGCGTTAGCTGCTCCCATTGATTATACAAATGGAGTAGTTGATGACGGTGGAATCGCCAACCTTAACCGGATAGGCGGTTACTACTTTGGTGGCGGTGGTGAATTCACCCTGTCCGGTGGATCGCTTGCACTCTCGAACAGTCTTTATGCAGCGTCCACAAGCGGACAAGATGGTCATTCGGAGTCCTTCCAGACATTTTGTCTGGAGAGAGACGAATACACCAATCCCACGGTTAATGTTTTCGTAAGCCAGTCTTCTGTAGATGGCTCGGCAGGCTCGCATGCCTATAAAGGCGGAAACAATAGTGATACCGGCGATGATCTGGATGCACGAACGGCTTATCTTTATAACCAGTTCGCCATGGGAACGTTGTCGAGTTATGACTATACCGATACAGGCGCCGGACGTTGGTTAAGCGCCGGACAACTGCAGGCTGCAATCTGGTACCTCGAAGACGAGTATACTGTTTGGAATCCGTCCACCGCTACCGGCATCCAGGTAGATACATGGATTCAGGAGGCCCAGGATGCGATAGATTCGGGAGCATGGACGGGGATCGGTAATGTACGCGTGTTGCAGACCGTTTGGGTGAGTGCCTGTGGTCTTAATAAGTATAGGCAGGATTTCCTTTATGTTACGCCTGTTCCGGGGGCCGTACTTCTCGGCATGCTCGGTATGGCTGTAGCCGGTGTGAAATTACGCAGATTGGCGTGATAATCTGATAACAGATAATCATGTTGTTAGTTAGAAGCAGATGAAGAA
>Ga0315544_1002008_pt1 | contig 14874 bp, 16 predicted proteins | sample SalMarSW160130MG_2_FD_202543 | JGI IMG/M metagenome (GOLD analysis project Ga0315544, IMG submission 202543) | Salt marsh sediment microbial communities from the Plum Island Ecosystem LTER, Massachusetts, United States - Salt Marsh Sediment SW1601-130 ... | reverse complement strand
CTAGTAGACTCCAACTTATTAATTTAACACAAGGTAATTAGGATGTCAACTAGGGCAGTTGAGGCTGTTTTCGAGAAGAAGCACAGAAAGAGCTAATAGAAACACTTCTAACTAATTCTGGTTAGTTCTCTTTCTTTAAGCCTTTTTCTATCTATCTCCCCCGAGCTAGTTTTAGGGATACTGTCTACAAATTCAATTCTCTTAGGAAGCTTAAAATTGGCCAGGTTTTGGTAACAAAGGTCGGACAACTCCGTTTCCGTGGCATGTTGCCCTTCTTTGAGCACCACGGAGGCTACGCGTATTTGTCCCCCGCAACCATCATCAATACCTACATAAGCTGCCTCAGCTACGCTGGGGTGCCTCAGTAGCACGGATTCAACTTCTGGTGGGCTGATTTTAAGTCCAGAAGAAGAGACTATTACGAACGATTTCTTCTCTATGTACTCCAGATAACCTTCGTCATCCATCCTGACTAAATCTCCTGTATAAAACCAGCCATCCTTAAGGACTTGAGCCGTGACTTCAGGCGCTTTGTAGTATCCTTTCATCACCCAGGGGACTTTGAACACACCTTCTCCTATTTCGCCCCGGGGAACCTCCATGCCGCTGTCATCCAGTATCTTAATGCCGCAAATTGGCTTGCCGACAGTTCCCCATTTACGGCTATTAGAGGTGCACATAGAAACGCCTGAAGTTTCAGTAAGACCATATGCCTCATAAACTGCTAAGCCAATTTTGTCCTCCAACCCTTTCATTATTTCAGGGAAGGACTTTGCCCCGGCGGTAACGGCCAATCGCAACAAGCCCAGGTTATATCCTCTCAAAATTTCGTCAGGCACCATAGCTAGGGCATAGTACATGGCGGGAACCCCAAAGATAATGCTTCCCTTTTCCTTCTCCACAGCTTCCAAGACAGCTTCGGGGGTGAAATTAGGGACAAGCACGACGGTAGAACCTGCGATTATCGAACCAAAAAGAACTTCGAACAAGCCAAAAAGATAGAAAAAGGGAACGAGGTCTATTATGATGTCTGCTCTCCCCCGTTGTATGCTGGCAGAAAGTATAGGGGGGGTTCCCATAATAGAACCATGTGTGTGCACCACGCCCTTTTGCTTCCCCAGCACACCGCAGGCATAAAATATAACAGCTTCATCATCATCCTTCAGTTCGATAGTCGGCGATTTGGAAGAACTGTTGGCTACCATCTTGATGTAAGAATCCGTATCGACCTCGATTACGTGTTTTAGCGAAGGAATGCGAGGCAAAACTGAGGACAGCATCTGAGAAAATTTCTTCTCCGTTATCAGAATTTCCGAGTCGGAGTCTCGCAGCAAAGGATCAAGTTCAGGGGCCTTAAGCGCAGTGCTGAACAGTACAGCTACACCCCCTCCCTTAACTATCCCAAAATAATTGATGACCCACTCTGGACTGTGGGACAATAAGATAGCCACATGACTACCCTTCTTTATCCCCAGCTCAAGGAGAGCATTGGCTACTTTGTTAGAAGCCTCATCCAGCTCCCCATAAGTAACCCTCCTAGCACCAAGAACGATAGCTTCTTTATTTGGTATTTCCCTGGCAGTATTTTCTAGAGCTTCTTTAACACTCATCTCTGCGTTCGGAAAATCCCTACGAAACTAATCGTGATAAAGTATATCGTAATAAAAAGTATATCGCAATAAGAGGTATATGACAAGCCCCCAGCTATAATGGCTAGTGAGGAGCAAAGTAAGATTAGCTGGCAATAAGGAGAAGCCCAAGTATCGCCGATGTGCTGGATGGGTACAAGCTATTGCAAATCAGGAGGGTATCCATTAACTTAGGAAAAGGGGATTATCTTCAGCACGACTGAGGTTTCAACCTGCCTCTCGGGGATGTTCCAATATGTCCGCAAGAGCCTATCTTTTTCCCCGGACGATACCAGTTTGAAGCCATGTTTTTGGTAGAATCTAATAGCCCAGGTGGCATCAGCCCAGGTACCGACCAGAATTTCCGAAGCCTCAGCCATGCTTATGAGATATTCAAGTAGCTTCGTGCCAGTTCCTTTTCTCTGGCATTCCGGAAGCACATAAGCATGCCTGATCAACGTGGTATCTTTAATAGCTTGAATTCCTGTCACTCCGAGCAAATGCCCGCCTTCCACCCACCCAAAGAATCGTACGCCAGCTTCAATTTCTCCTTTTAATTCCTTGGCCGACATATATGGTTCCTTCCATCTATCATCCGGGATTACTCCCTTGTAAGCTTGCGCAGCATCATTTATGACCTCGAGTATAGCATCGAAATCTGAAGGCAATAGGCTGCGAATCATTTTGCTTGAAACAGGGAGTAGTGAATTACACGCTTCCCGGCTAATGTCACGGCTTCCGCGGCAGTTGTGGTTGTGGTTGTTGTTGTTGAAACTGTATGGCAATTACTTCGCTTCCTGCCTCAAATAGCTCTGACTTGATTTCGTGTACTAGGCCCCAGGACTTCGCCTCCTCTGGATTCAACGCTGTCCTCTCAATCATGGCATCGGTAATATCTTTGGCGCTTTTACCCGTGTTAGCCGCAATTACCTTGGCAATATTCTCCATATCAACCCTCAATCCCTTTAACCTTTCCTCCAGCAGTTTCTCCTCTAAATTCTGCTCCCCCCTAAACTGCGCACTAACGCCGTGAAGTAGAAATCTCGCTTGGGGCACTGATAGCCTTCTCGAACCGGCACAGTATATGACAATGCCTATTGAGTCCACGCTGCCGAAATTGTGCGTAGTTATAGAAGCAGGTAATCCTTTCAAATAATTATACGCGCTTAAACCATGGATAACAGAGCCGCCAGGCGAAGAGATAAGAATGATGAACTCTTTTGCCCCTTGCTTCATTTTCTGGTCGACGGCACTCATAAGAGCATTGACAGTGGCATCAATCACCGGAGCGAAGAATCTAATTACAACTGGTTTCGTAGCCATGTTTTATCCTCCTCAAAATAATGCAGACGTTGCCCAATGTGTCACGGATGTGAGAAGCCAGAGCGACAAGAGCCAAGAGCTGGAACTTCATATGTCCTGCTATCGCAAGTCAGACAAATCACTCTGTGAACCTCCCATTATCTTTCGATGCTGAAAGCTTGTGCACATTTTTCTCCAGCCATCCTATCCTTTCCACTTTCCTTATGTCAAATTCGGGAATATAAGGTTTAATATCCAGGAGGGGGGTCCTATCTACAACGTCCACATCCTGAATGTGGAGCATATTCCCTTCAACCCCGACAAGGCGCACTACCGAGATGCCAATAGGGTTGGGCCTACTCGGACCTCGCATGGCAAAGACTCCATGTTTTTCGTTATCCATAAAAGGCTTCGCCAGCAGTGTCGCCCCTTTGGATAAGTGAAAGTGGTATAGCAAAATAATGTGAGAAAAACCCTCAATATCTTTCAGGCCTTCAGCATATTCCGGGAATATTTCGACTATCCCATCGGTACCTTTAGCACCCGCAGGCTGTATAGGCGTCCCTCTGGGTTCCTTGAACGGAGAATGAATAACTCCTATCGGCTTGTATTTTATCCCATTCATGCCTTCGTCCCTTTAGATATGCTAGCCTCGACGTTGCACGACAGATGAAGCAAGGGAAATCGTTCCCCCTAAGACCCCTCTAATTGTAACACACAGCCCAGGCTTGATGAGTTGGAAAAGGATAGCGACAAGGCAAGATTAATAGTGGGGAGTTTTGCTATACTATAAATAGGGATTAGCTTTATGGGGGACATAAATAAGGTCAAGCGGAGGGTGGAAAAGCTGCGGGAGGTAATTAATCACCATAATTACCGCTACTACGTGCTGGACAGCCCTGAAATCAGCGATGCCGAGTACGATGAGCTGATGAGGGAACTCCAGCAGCTTGAGACTGAGCATCCTGAGCTTGTTACCCCTGACTCGCCGACGCAAAGGATCGGGGCGCCTCCTGTCGAAGCGTTCGGAGTTGTCGGACATCCCCAGCCCTTGTTAAGCTTGGCCAATGCTTTTTCTTACGAAGAACTGGCAGCCTGGCATAAAAGAGTAAGCAACCTTTTAGGCGGGCGTCAGTTTGACCTGGTTTGCGAGCCCAAAATTGATGGTCTAGCGGTAGCCTTGACTTACGCTGATGGCTTGCTTGTCACAGGAGCAACTCGGGGGGATGGCTACCGGGGTGAGGACATCACACAGAACTTGAAAACCATCAGGAGTATTCCCCTCTCCGTACCCAAGGAGGCGCCGTCCAGATTTGAAGTCCGCGGCGAAGTTTATCTTCCTAAAGCTGGTTTTAAAAAGCTCAACGAGGAGAGGGCCAAAGAGGAGCTGCCGCTTTTTGCCAATCCCAGGAATGCCGCTGCTGGCTCGGTAAGGCAGCTCGATTCCAGCATTACCGCTCGACGTCCTCTCGACATATTCGTTTATGGACTGGGTTGGGCTGAAGGCAAGGCGGTGCCCGATACTCACTGGGAAATCATGCAATACCTCAAGTCCCTGGGCTTCAAGATAAACCCCCATATTGCCTTACGCCACTCACTCGATGAAGTGGAGAAATATCATCAGAGCTGGATAGAAAGCCGGGAAAAGTTTCCCTACGAGGCTGATGGCATAGTAGCAAAGGTCAACTCTATTGCCCTTCAGGAGGAACTGGGCACTGTCGCTCACGAGCCAAGATGGGCAATTGCCTATAAGTTTCCAGCCGTTCAGGGTACCACCCGTCTTATTGACATTGGCATAAACGTGGGAAGGACGGGAAGCCTTAACCCTTACGCCGTTTTGGAGCCGGTTCGAGTAGGAGGCGTGGTTATCAGCTCGGCAGCGCTGCATAATGAGGAGGACATTCACCGCAAAGACATCAGGATTGGAGACTGGGTCGTGGTGCAGCGGGCTGGCGAAGTTATTCCCGAGATAGTCGAACCTATTGCCAGCCGCCGTACCGGCAAGGAGAAAGTCTTCTCCATGCCCGGTCGCTGCCCTGTATGTGGAAGCGAGGTCATAAAGCCCGAAGGCGAAGCCATGCACCGCTGCACCAATGCCGCCTGCCCCTCTCAAGCCCTGGAGAGAATCAAACACTTTGTTAGCCGTGGGGCTATGGATATAGATGGCGTAGGTGAAAAGCTATGCCAGGCTTTGTTCGAGGCTGGACTGATCAATGATGCTGCCGATTTATACTACCTCACCAGGGAGCAACTTCTCGGTCTGGAAAGAATGGCGGACAAAAGCGTCGCCAATGTGCTTAATTCCATCGAAAAAAGTAAGAACAGACCTTTAGCCCGGGTGATTTTTGCCCTAGGTATCCTGCATGTCGGTGAGCAATATGCTGAACTATTAGCAGAGCATTTTGACAGCATAGATGACCTCGCTAAAGCGAGTGAGGAAGACATTTCAACCATTAAATCTATCGGCCCCAAGATAGCTGAAAGCATCGTTGCCTTTTTCAGACAGGAAGGGAATAAGCAAATTATTAAAAAGCTGAGGAAGGCCGGGGTGAGGCTGGAAAGAGAGAAAGTTAAGGAAGCCAGGCCCAAGAAGTTACCATTAGCCGGACTGGAATTTGTCTTAACCGGGAAGCTGGAATCCTTCTCCCGTCCAGAAGCGGAAGCGAAAATAAAGGCTCTCGGTGGCAAAGCCGGCTCGGATGTCACCAGGAAGACGTCTTACGTGGTGGTGGGCGCCGACCCCGGCTCTAAATTGGCTAAAGCTAAAAAATTGGGGATAAAGACGCTCAGCGAGTCTGAGTTCCTGGAGTTGCTGGATAAGACAGGAGGCAAATTATAGAAACTCTCTTAACTCTAAGTTTATCGGAATTGGATTTACTAATCTTATTAGACTGTAACGCTCTAGCTTTGCTTTGAGTTCGTTAAGTCCAGGACGGAAGTTCCCAAACTACGATATTTTGGGATTCAGAGTATTTAAATGCCTAGTTGTTATTTAACTTCTCTCTGAAGAGCCTATAAAGCCTGGAAAATAAAAAGCGGGGTGTATTTTTGATAACAATTGCATTCTAGCTTGAATACCAGCATCACCCTGCACGTCTGATAGCCATTGGTGAGCTGCACTGATAAAGTCATTACAGAAAATGTCAACTTGCAGTTGCAATACATTCTTATACTGGTTACAGTGCAACATGCCTCCTTTATCTGAAGGTTCGTTGAAATGGACTGATTCTAGAGTCTTTGAGATTTTTTGTTTTGCTATAGCTCCCGTTCCTTCATGTAAAAGTGAGCAACGCAGGGCATAGCAATCGTCACCTGAAAGGAATACATGGAGTTCTTGGAGAGGCCCCATGGTTGAACTGTACTTTGGCAGCATATATTTGTCATACCAACTGACATATCTAACTGAAGAACTTTTATCAGGGTGTTCTAAGGCACCACAAATGTCTGGTATAGTTAAGGCTATAAAAAGAGCAGCATACCAGTTCTTAGATTCAAGCGATTTTATTATTGAGTCTAAATATCTATCAATCACTCGAAAATATTAACTGGAGTCTTGATAATTGTAAAGATTTACATTTATAACGGGCTATCCTATTTCCCGGCTAGTGCATCTTTTGTAAGTTTGTCTGCTTTAATGATGTATTGGTTGTTTCGATTGATATGTTGAAATATGACTTCCTCGAAAAGCTTCACCCTCTCATTCACTGCAATATTTAGTCTAAGAAGTTCTTTGTCCTTTATTCTCCACGTCTTGTTTAGCTGTTTTACGAGTAATTGGCTATCAGAAAAGCATGTGACCTTTCTTCTACATATCCCAGCGGCCAACTCCAACCCTCGTATTACTGCCTTATACTCAGCCCTATTATTGGTAGTTTCGCCAATACACTCTTTGCAAGTTTTAACTTCTTGGTTATTCTCGTCTAATACGATAACGCCAATTGCTCCCGGCCCTGGATTGCCAGAACATGCCCCATCGGTATAGACAGTCACATACGTGTTAATCACACCTTTTAATTCAATTATACCCTTAGCCAACCACTAATGGAAGACATGTTAAGTGGATAATTTTCCTATAAGAAATTGGCTAGTGTCCTATGGTATAATATGCAGAAGGGTACGTGAATATATGGAGGCTTTGAGAGCGTTTTTTAGCCAAGCTTGGGTCGGTATATTGGTGGGTGTACTTGCTGGGTTTTTAATTGCCTTTCTTTTCTATAGAGCCTCGAGGATTGGCCCGCGGCCTTCATATCAACTCAAAGCCCTGAGGCTTATCGCAAAAGATGAACGGGCATTGCCCGAAGAGGTAGAAATCCTTTTTAAGGGCATGAGTGTTCCACGACTGACGAAGACTCACGTCATTTTTTGGAATTCAGGTAAGGCCTTGCTTGATGGAAAGCAAATTGTTGAATCTGACCCATTGCGGCTAGAGTTTGATAAAGATGCTCGGGTGCTTAGAGCTCGTATTGCTAAAGCAACCCGCGATACAAATAAGTTTGAAGTTAAAATAAATGACAGGTCCCCAAATGAGGTCGCCTGCAATTTCGATTATCTTGATGTCGGAGATGGGGCAGTCATAGAGTTACTACACACTGCTGAAAAACGTTATCCCGAAGTTCGAGGAACTATACGCGGTGTACCGAAGGGAACATTGAACTTGGGTAACATTGCCTCTTCAGTCCAAGGTTCTTTGAACCTGTTCGCCATACGTAGAGCGATGCTGTTCACTATGATTGGCTTCGGCGTACTCATTACTGCCCTGGGATTTCTCAACCCGTTCATTCCAAAGCGTTCGCCGCCTCCTGAGCCATCCACAGAGTGGGTTTTTGTTGGTTTCGGTCTGTTTACCATTGTTTGCGGCTTGTTCTTGCTGTGGGCCAGTAGGAAGCGATTTCCAAAGTCCCTTAAGATTGAAGATATTGAGCAATGAGGTATGAGTTCTCATTTTCTGGGACGGTTTAAGTTAGTGTGTCTTATGCAGCCTTTCTAAAATAGGATATTCTAAAGCGTTAAGGCTAAATACTGGCGCATGCAACCTTTTTCGGTCTTCTGCGTTATAGTAATAGGGTGAGGTAGCATATGCTTAAAAGACCTGCAGGTGTCATAGCGACCAGTGTCCTTCTTACTGCTACGCTTCTAGCAGTGCCAGTATCCAGCTGCAATCCAGTCTCAGCGTCGCAAAACCAGGAACCGATTGAAATCGTGTCTGTGTTGGGCCCTTTCCCACCTTTTAATCCCGGGGGGCCGTCAGTCAAAATAACCCTGAAGAATGTGGGTGGTGAGCCTGTTATTTCGTTAACTGCCACCCTTGAAGTATCTTCAGCCTCCGGTTTCCCCTTCGATTTTACCTTTGATGATGTTACTCCTTCGCATCCTCTGCAGCCTAATAGAAGCACTAGCGCCAAACTTTATCTAATCGGAGGAGGATTCAGCAGTAGTAGGTCGTATCCTTTGACGATAAATGCAACACTCCAAAACGGAACCAACTTCGTTTATACAAAGCTGGTACAGATTGCACAACCCCCGCTGAACATCGGTGGCATTTTTACCATCAGACGCCAGATTTGGGGGCTGGCGTTATCAGGGGCTATCTGTGCTCTCTTTCCACCCTACGTGGCCGTACTTGGCATTCCGGCCATCATCTTTGTCTACTTGTCCAAGGGTGACTTATAGGCTCCTAGTTTGGTAAATGATTCTCCGCTTTAATTCTCATCTTCCGGGCTGGTTTAAGTTAGCGTGCTTTATGCAGCCTTTTCAAAATAAGATACTCTAAAGCGGACAATACTGGCACGCTATTGAGATGGCTGTCTATTCTTCAGCATCATTCTTACAGCCTCGGTCAACCATTCGGGGAAGAAGTGACATTTTCCCCTTGTTCGAATAAAGAATTCATGCTAATCTCTGCTTGGAACTCGTGTGCCACCCTGACAAACCAAATCTCGCAGGTGAGGCTTCCCAGAACCTGACTGTAAACCCAACACAGCGTCGTAGGGGCGGTGTTTATCCCCCCCTCTTCGTTTGACATTTAGGCATTTGGGCTTTATTTGGCATTTGGATTTTGCATTTGAACTTTATTATTTGGCATTCTTCGCATTTTAATTTGTCATTTTTATTTTTGATATTTAATCTTTGATTTCTCGTTGTCATTTGAGCTTTATCTGTCATTTGCCTCCCTGCGTCACTCCGCCGGTCTGCACGGCCCACAAATATAAAGGGCAAATGCCGACGAAACGAATCGTGTGTACTTTAACAATTGAAACTGCCCGAAATACTCGCCTTACTTATGAAAAAGAGCTGTTGAACTCCAGAAAAAATAGCCATTTTTACAAAACGAATCATCCCGGCTTCCCTGCTGTTGTCGCTCATGCAACTTCTGCGAAATGGGATATTCTAGAGCGTTAAGGCTAAATACCGGCAAATATAAGGCCATTTGTCCAATCCAGCTTGCTGTTTAGGGTGAGTAGCATTTGCTTAGTGTCAACTGAATCAGCCATAATATCGGGTGACTGAATTCCCATAAACTCTAAGTTAATGAAACTCATCGTTGGTTTGGGAAATCCCGGCAAGACTTATGCCCATAATCGCCACAATGCCGGCTTCCAGTGCCTGAATTACTTCGCCAGGCTTCATTCTATTCGCTTCGACCGAAGGCAATGCCGGGCTAAAGTAGGCCTCGCTGAAGTAAGGGATGATAAATTGCTGCTTGCCAAGCCCGGGACATTCGTGAATCTCAGCGGCAACTCCGTGGCCGGCCTGGTGCATAAGCATAAAATTCCTTTAAGCAACCTCCTGGTAATATATGATGACCTCGATTTGCCTCTGGGCAAAATTCGCCTGCGGCAGAGCGGAAGCTCGGGAGGACACAAGGGTATGAACTCTATTATTTTAGCCCTTGGAAGCGAGGACTTCCCCCGAATCAGGGTGGGGATTGGGCGGCCCCAGGCGGAGGAGCAATCCATTATTAACGAGGACGCTGTAGTCAATTATGTGCTCAGCGATTTCTCCCGCCAGGAAGAAGCAATACTTAAATCTGTAATTGTCAAGGTATCTGAAGCCATCGATTATTTTCTTACTCAAGGGATAGAAGCGGCGATGAGCAAGTTCAACTAGCCTATTGACGGCGTAAATATGTCTGCTATAATACTGAATAGAAATATTACTAATAAAAGAAATATTACTCTTAGAGTCGCTGATTAAAAGAGGCGTACAATAAATACTAGTGATCGCACCACGAAGAGAATCCTGGTAGTCGAGGACGAACCGGCGATTAGTAATATGTGCCAAAGAGTCCTTACCAGGGAAGGCTTCGAGGTGGAGATTGCCATCAATGGGAGATTAGCTCAGGATATGATAGAGAAGAGGCAATATGACCTTTGTCTGATTGATATCAGGACACCGGAAATGAACGGTACAGAATTATACCAATGGCTCCAAAAAACCTATCCGCGGACGGCAAACCAGGTAATATTCACTACCGGGGGTGTGCTAGACGAAAAAACCATGCCTTTTATAAAGCAAAGTGGTAGGCTATTTTTACCCAAACCATTTACCCCCGATGAGCTAACAGCAGTAGTGAAAAAAGCTCTAAAGCAACTAGAAAAATAGCGGCGAAGCAAACAACATACCTATACTAAGAACCTCCTTCTTCCTTACTCGTTGTTGCCTAAGAGAGAGACTCTTCCAGCGTGGCATTAGCTATATTCTGTACATTCCCATGGTAATAGACAATCTCAACCTGGGCACCAATCTGATGAGAACTTATGGCTGAAATCAGGTCTTCGGCTGTGCTGATGTCTTCATCGTCCATCTTAATGATAACATCACCCGCTCTTAGTCCAGCCTTATCTGCCGGGCTGCCGCTGGTTACACTGATGATGAGCGCTCCCGCGTTGACTGACAGGTTGTAGTACTGCTGGATAGTCGAGGTAACGGTGGCCACTGCCACTCCAAGCCAGGGGCGAACCACTTTTCCTTCGGTTATCAGGTTCTGCACTACGGGGATAGCAGTATCAGTACTTATGGCGAAGCCAATATTCTCGGCATTGCTGGCGATAGCCACATTGATGCCGACCACTTGCCCTGCCGTGTCTAGCAGCGGTCCACCGCTGTTTCCTGCGTTAATAGCCGCATCAGTCTGAATAATGTCATTGAGCACCACTCCGGTGCTTTCTTCAATAGAGCGTCCCAGATTGCTGACCACGCCGGTAGTCCAGGTAGGACCTCCCGGCAGAGCCAGGGCGTTCCCCACAGCTACCACCGGGTCAAGGACGCTAAGCTGCTCCAGAGAGTTGCTGAGGAAATGCAGGTAGGCAAGATTGCTGGCGTCGATTTTCACTACCGCTAAATCAGTTTGTGCGTCTGTACCCACTACAGTTGCCGCAAAAGCACTTCCGTCGCTAAGAGTTACGGTCACTTTTTGGGCACCTTCTACCACATGGTTATTGGTCACAATATAGCCGTCAGGGCTGATTATTATCCCGCTTCCCGCTCCTGTCTGCGGGACTGCCTGCCAGAACCAGTCGTAGCTCACCGTTTCGGTAACAATGGAAACCACGGCAGGAGCCACCTCTGCTACTAACTCCTGGGTACTAAGCTCGGAGCCGATTTCTTCGTCAACATACAGATATTCTGAGGCGAAGCTGGTGGAGTTAGGTACAGTGTTGGTAACAACTAAGCTGATACCAACAACCAAAAGGACAGCTATTAGAATATATTTTAGCTTAGACATTTTTCACCTCCGTACCAAGGAGAGGGGGAGACCCATCCCCCTCTCCAGACAAGTTCCACCCAACCTCCTTATCAATCGCCTGCTTCATCAGAAGCATCAGGGGAGTATGGACCACACCAAGGCTGAGAACCTCCACCCCACATCATGCCACCTCCATGACCATGTCCACCAAGCCCCGGTAATGGCAATTCGATGTCGGGCCGGGACTGCAACCATTCCAGGTACTGGTCAGCTTCTTCTTGAGTTATCTTGCCCTCGTCTACGAGGTCCTGAAGCCGGCTTTCTAGAGCTTCATCCTGTATCTCGCTTCGTGCCTGATCCAGAGCATCCTTTAGTTGCTCCGAGTCGATGGCCACACCCGTCTTCTCCTCGTAGATGGCACAAGCTCTGTCCAGAAGCGCCTGGTATCGATTGCTAGTCTGGCTCTGGTCCTCAGTATTGTTTGAGCCATTGTCCGCAGCAGCAATCACTCCCCCAGTTACACCTCCGATCAGCAGTACAGACACCACCACAACTGGAATGAACCACTTACGTTTGCGCATTGGCATATCACCTCCTTTCTATTTTTTCTACTGTTGGGGATATGTTTCTTCTTCGGACGCTATATCGGTCTCCTTTACTTGATATGTACATCTCTTCTCCTTTTTCAGGTACTCCCCCATCAGTGCAAATCCAGCTTATCACACCAACATGAACCCACCATGAATCGGGAGTGAACGGTAGAAAGGGCATACAATTGAGCCATTTCATCTCATGTTCATCTTGGTGTAATATGATGTATTTAGGGAGTCTGTCATGCGAATTTTGGTTGTTGATGATGACCGGCGACTCTGCGCTGTCATCAAGCGCGGGCTTCTGGAAGAAGCCTACGCTGTCGACTTAGCCTACGACGGAGAGGATGGAGAATACCTTGCCGAGGTCAATCCTTATGACCTCATAATTCTAGACATCATGCTGCCCAATAAAGATGGCATCGAAGTTTGCCATGAGCTGCGTGCCAAGAAGGTTAATACCCCTATTCTGATGTTGACGGCTAGAGACACTGTGGAAGACCGGGTTAGAGGGCTGGATACAGGAGCCGATGATTATTTGGTCAAACCTTTTGCCTTCAGTGAGCTTCTTGCCCGAGTCCGGGCGCTCCTGCGGCGAGAGGGAATGTCCAAATCGCCAGAGCTGCGGGTGGGAGACCTAACTTTGAACACTCTTACCCGCCAGGTCTGGCGAGGACGAAGACCTGTTGAACTGACCACTAAGGAATACGTAATCCTGGAGTACTTCATGCGCCATCCCAACGTGGTGGTTACGCGGACTATGATCGAAGAACATGCATGGGATTACGACTTCGATAGCCTGTCCAATCTGGTAGATGTCTATATCCGCAGATTGCGGCGTAAAATTGACAACGAAAGGGAGGATAGCCTGATTCAGACGGTGAGAGGAGCCGGCTACCGGTTGAAAGCACCATGAGCTTCATTCACAGCATCAAATTCCGATTTACCATCTGGTACCTGTTAGTGCTGGCAGTTCTATTGATTGCCCTCAGTGCCGGGGTGTATTTCTATCTCTCGCGAAGTCTTTATCGCAACCTGGATGATTCGCTGGAACTACGTTCGACGCAGCTACAGAGCATCCCGGCTATTCTAGAAAGTATCAGCCAAGGGGAATTCCAGGAGGAACTGGGGGAAATCGTTATATTGTATTTCTACACTGGTAGCCAATTGGTGGAGGTGTCTCCTCGAGGGATAAGTATTCCCCTGAGTCACGAATTTATTTCACAAGCCATTGCTGGCACAAGTTCGTTTGCCACTATCCAGACAGCTGAAGGCGAAAGATTGCGTCTCCTGGCTGTCCCCATAAACATTAGCATTCCGGGACCACCGCCCGGTATCCAGCCAGCCGCATTGGTTATTGCCCGCTCGACAAAACAAATAGACCAGGCACTGGCGGGCTTGCTGCGCACCCTCATCATAGCTGTCCCACTGGCACTGGCATTAGCTGCCGCAGGCGGTATATTTCTAGCCCGCCGAGCGCTTAAGCCTGTAGACAAGATTGCCCAGACAGCGCGCGAAATCGAGGAAAGTGACTTAAGTCAAAGGATTAATGTAAACACCAAGGACGAATTGGGGAGGCTAGCAGCGACACTGAACGAAATGATTGGACGATTGGAAAAAGCGTTCCAGCACCAGAAGCAATTCACCAGCGATGCATCTCACGAGTTACGTACTCCCCTGGCGGTAATTGAAGCTGAATCCACTCTGGCGCTCCAGAAGGAAAGACCACCAAGCGATTATCGGCAATCTTTAGAGATTGTTTCTAGAGAAGCAAAACAGATGTCCTCACTTATTGACCAATTGCTTACCCTCGCTCGTGCTGATGCCGGAAAGGAGCAATGGAACTTCACGGAGGTCGACCTCGGCAAGCTCATCACTGACCTGAGCATAGATGGAGAGGTTCTCTGCCAGGAAAAAGGACTCAGCTTTCAATTAGGTCAGCCGCAGGATTTGGTGGTGAAAGGTGATGAAGCCAGGCTGAGAGAACTGTTCATGAACCTTCTGGATAACGCCATCAGCTATACCCCCACTCCAGGGACTGTTTCCTTCTCGCTCCGCCGCGAAGAGCAAATGGCTGTTGTCGCCATCACGGATACCGGGATTGGCATCCCGGCAGAAGACATACCCCTCATCTTCGAACGGTTCTACCGGGTTGGTAAATCTCGCTCGCGTGCTGAGGGAGGCAGTGGTCTAGGCCTGGCGATATGCCGGCACATTGCTGAGGCTCACGGGGGGAAGATAGAAGTGGAAAGCCAGGTGGGGGTGGGAAGTACCTTTTCAGTATGGCTTCCTTTGCTATCCTCCTAGTTTTCGCCTATGTCATCGACCTGTCCTCATAACCGAGTCTGTGCTTCCCACAGAGATGCTTGACTATATATAATAATGAAAGGAAATATTGTGCATAGAGTCGCTGACGAAATGAATTACCTGCTGCAAACAGCCAACAGCTATTATACTCGGTACATAAAGGCTAATGTCTATCTCTAATAAACGTCTGAACATCGGCAGTGTTCCGGCTCTGGTCGGTATCGTGGGGCCTATTGTGGTAATTGTGGGGGACATCGCGGCGTCCTTATCTACCCCCGGTTACAGCATGGTCAGGGATTCAGTCAGCAGTCTGGCGCTGACTGGCATAGGCTGGCTACAGTCGATTTGTTTTCTGGCTATG
>Ga0315544_1002006_pt1 | contig 14876 bp, 13 predicted proteins | sample SalMarSW160130MG_2_FD_202543 | JGI IMG/M metagenome (GOLD analysis project Ga0315544, IMG submission 202543) | Salt marsh sediment microbial communities from the Plum Island Ecosystem LTER, Massachusetts, United States - Salt Marsh Sediment SW1601-130 ... | reverse complement strand
TGTGGAACAACATCGTGGTGGGGCACTTAGGGCTATTCAAAGCCCTAAACTACTGGCAAGCAGCCGGACTGTGGTTCCTGATCATCCTGTTGTCAGCCTGGACCGGCATCGGTGCCAACAAGGGATTACTATCGCGCAAGTGGCGCTCCGAGGACTGAGACTCTTAAACATTAAAAACCAGTGGGAAGGCGCTATGCGCCTTCCCACCTTTAACGTACTGCAACGGTAATGGTAAAGGTCCTCTCTGGAGGTGCCGCCTCCAAGGGCGGCGGTAGACCAGGGCCAGTTCACCCTGTCCGGCAGCGATCGCTTCGTAGCGGAGGGAGAGGGGTTATAATAGGTTTATTCAACGTTCGGAGGTGTTTTAAAAATGAGGTTGTTTACCAAACTCATCACCGGTGGAGGCATCGCTGCGTTCTTCTTTTTCAGTTGGGTGATCATGCGCCTGTGGAACCACATCTTAGCGTGGCATTTAGGGCTGCTCCCACCGCTTAGCTACCTGCAAGCGGCCGGGCTGTGGTTCCTGATAATCCTGCTCTTTGCGTGGGTGGGTATTGGAGCAAACCGTGGCATTTCGCTTTGGTGGCGGAAGAAGCGCGATTGGGATGGGATCGGCGAGAAGATCGAGAGAAAGGTCAAGCACGGCCTCTCCCGTTGGGCCAAAGAGAAGGACGATGAAGACTGGGACGAGCTGGGCGAGAAGATTGAATCAAAAGTCAAGCGCGGCATCGCCAAGTGGGTTGGCGGAGATCCGGACATGGACTGGGACGACCTCGGTGAGAGAATCGAAGAGAAGATCAAACACAAGATCCGCGACTGGGCTGAGGAAGAATAACCCTATAACCGATCGACTCGTAACAGGACGTTTCCTGCGGGGTCGGGACAGATAACGACATTCTCTTTCGCCATCCAATCATCTGGGGTGAGGTTGCGTTGGACGGCAGGAAGAAGCGGCAGCACGGCCTGAAGGGCGTAGAGACAAAACGGCTGCGAAAGGTACATGCTGCTTCCTCGCACCAGAAGCTCGTATCCGGGGGCCATGCCCGAGGTGCACGTTCCAAGCACCTTCTGCACCGCGATGCGAAGATCGCCGGCGGCTGCCTCGGGCGCCGCACTGAAGGATATTTCGGTGCTTCCCAACGGGCGTTTTTCGATGCGCCAAATCACACCGCCCTTGGGGTCGGGGCATTGGACCTCATCGACCCGCCACAGCCAATCGGCATCCTTGGACTCGGCGATGGTTCGTTCCTTTGCCGGCAGCAACGGAATCACGCTCTGCAGGGCGTACATACAGATCGGCCCGCCAGCGGGGAGCAACAGCCGACCGGCGCGGACGAGAAATCCCCTTCCGGGTGTCATCGGAACCGGACCCGTACAGATCCCTTCGACTCGATCGACCGAAACCCAAAGCTCGTACATGCACTCCCTTCCCACTATCCTCTGAAAAAGGCTTCGTTTAACCGATCTCCCAGCAGGGTAAAGCCTAATACCAGTGAGGCAATTGCACAGCCGGGGAAGGTGGAAACCCACCATGCGAATTCTAACGTGTTGCGTCCCGTGCTGACCATCAGCCCCCAATCCGGGGTGGGCCGCTGTGCGCCCAGTCCGAGGAAGCTTAATCCCGTCGCTGTGAGGATGACGTATCCGACATCGAGGGTCATGTGGGCAAGTATCGGGGCAAAGATATTCCTGAGGATGTGCCGAAAGATGATGCGACTTGCCGGGGCACCGAGTGCTCGCGCCGCCTCCACGAACGCGAATTCCTTGACCGATAGCACTTGACCGCGGGCAAGCCTTGCGTATGCTGGCCACCACACAATGGTCATCGCGATCATCGCATTGAGCAATCCCGGCCCAAGCGCTATGACAACCACCATGACGAAGAAAAAGGCAGGGATACCCAAGAATATCTCAGTGAACCTCATGATGACTTCGTCGGGCATCCCTCCAACGTAGCCCGAGACGGTTCCAAATACCACCCCGATCAGACTTGCTAGTGTAACAATGCAGAGGCTCATCATGAGCGAAATCCTGCTCCCATGGATGATGCGGCTTAAGATGTCCCTTCCTAAGGCATCTGCCCCCAACAGGTGTCTCGTCGAGGGACGCATGAACTTGTCACTTAAGTTGATCTCCAAAGGATCGTAGGGAGCAAGAAGGGGGGCAAAGATGGCAGCAACGATCCAGCCGCCCACGATCCCCAGGGCGACCACCGTGGTGGGATCCTTCAGTATTCTCTTGGGTAGTCTGAGCTGTCTCACCGCCCTCTCCGATCACCCCAAAACGATACGCGGATCGATGACGCCGTAACAGATGTCCGTTGTGAGATTAACGATCATGAAGAGGATCGTGCTCAATAGCGTCACCCCCATGATTGCGGGGTAATCCAGGTTTGATGCTGCCATAAAGGCGTAGGTCCCTATCCCTGGCCAGGCAAAGATCGCCTCAACCAAAACGGACCCTGCTAGAGCATAGCCGATCGAGAGTCCGACAACAGTCAGTATCGGCGTCAACGAGTTTCTCAATGTATGCTTGTAGATGACCTTCCATTCGATAAGGCCTTTGGACCTCGCGACCTTGATGTACTCCTCGTTCAAGACGTCAAGTACGCTCGCCCGCGTAATCCTTGCCAACCGAGCAATGGGAGAGAATGCCAGACACAGGGCCGGAAGCCATATGTGGGAGAGGCTGCTCAGAAACGCCGGGACGTTTTTGGCCAAAACTGTATCGATCAAGAATAGGCCGGTTACCCTTTGAAAAGGGTGCTCCAGGATCACGCCGGGAGAGATGCGCCCCATACCCGGATACAAATGCAATCGAAGATAGAATATGAGCAGGAAAAGAATGCCGACCCAGAATACCGGAAACGAGACGCCCACCATACTGAGGAGGCGCGTCCCATAATCGATAACCGAATTTTTGTTCTGTGCCGCAATGACCCCGAGCACGATGCCCAAGGGAAAGGAAAAGATGGCACTGGTTAAGACAAGTTCAAGGGTCGCGGGGAAATAATCCTTTAGATCCTCCATCACCGGCCTTCGTGAGGTCATGGAGACCCCCAGATTCCCGCGAAGCAGCTGCCCCATATAGATAAGATATTGAACATAGAGGGGTTTATCGAATCCGTGCTCTTTGTGGTAGCGGGTGATCTGGCTCAACGGCGCGTCGATCCCTAGCGCAAGGCGTGCGGGATCAGCGGGGATAGTATGGGATAGGATAAATGTAATGATGGTCACGCCAAGAACCGTAGGGAGAAGAAAAAGCACGCGCCTGAGGATATATCCGATCAACGTTCCCTCTTCACCTTGAGCCACTGCGCCCGCTTAAGAGCCGCTATAAGCTCCTTAAACTCCGATAGCTCACAGCGTTCAAATTCCTGTTCGATGAACCGGTAGATCTTCTCCATCGTGCGGGATCCATCCGCGAGATTCATCACCTCAAAGGCCTTCTTATAGACGAAGCGATAGTCATAACCTTGAATAGGATCAGACAGGACCCCGCTCAATGCTCTCCACCAGGGAGGGTCTTTTTTTTCCGCTCGTGGCGGAGGCAAAGGACCCTTCTTTACCCGGAAAGGGATCCCCTGCCACCATGCATCCCTCAATGCGCCCGCCTCCACCTGCCGTGCCAAAGCAGGAAACGTGACCGGTTGAGGGGTGTCGACACGCGTCAGGGTCTCTACCAATCGCTTCCCAAGCTCGTCGAGCCATCGCTGGTAGCGTTGCACGATCGCCTGAAGGCCTTCGTCAGCGGGATAGCCCGCGGTTATGGAGGAAAGGGCGTCCTTCTCCACGCCCAGGCAGATGCGAAATAACCTCTGCCTAAGTGAAATATCCTGCGTGTTGATCGACAGGTCGGCCACGCGCGCAAACAGTCTTTTCAAGGCAGAGGTGTACACAAGGCAAGCCAGCTCGCAGGCCAACTCGGCACTCATGTTGGCCGCGATCCACGCCGCGCTTCCCGCTGCCACGCCGACATTCGCGAAGACCTGCTGGTCCATATTCGTCCACACATCCATGTTGGAGTGGTAGTAGAGGTCGCTCCGATAGCCAAAGCAGATTGCGGGGACCCCGATAGTGCTATCATTGAAGACGACGCTGTCGGAACCGCCCTCAAAGCCGACCGTTTGGACCCGCCATGCCCCTCCTGCAAAACTCGGCCGCCCATGGGCTAGGAGAGCGGCTGCCAGCTCATTTAGATACGTGGGCATGCTCCATGGGCTTTGCTCAAGGGAGAATGCGCTGCGAATCTTTCTCTGGTTGGCACCCACCATATCAAGATTGATGCAGCACAGCATGTCAGCCAGCCGCTTCTCATGGCCATGGAGGTAGGCGATCGTCCCCACCATCTCAGGGACAAAAAGGAAACGCACGCTGTACATCGGCCTAGCAAACTTGCCCGTCCCCTGGAGGGCGGTGAAACAACGGGCTATCTCGAGGGCAAGCGCAACCCCACTGGCATTGTCGTTTGCTCCTGGGCTTGGATGACAAAGATGGGCGATCACGATCACCTCCTTCTCCGGATGCAACCGACCCGACAGGGATCCTGTCACCACCTCCATCGCTCCGGCGAACGGGCCCCCATCGATCACAGTCCATACCTTGGCCGGCCCGGTAGCAAGAAGGTCCCGGAGCCTCCCGGCCAGTCGGGAGGAGATGGAGAAGATGAAGCCACCGGCCGGACACTCCTCGGGAGGGATGTCGATGGTCCCGTAGGAGACGAGGTCAGGGAGGTCGACTGAGGTCCGCCCGATCTCTGGAAATGGCCACGGCATGTGATCGCTGATGATGCCCACCGCACCCCTCTCCTTGATCGCCCGTTCATAAACGGCCCGAGGAACCCCTGAGGCGAGAATGGCTCTTCCCCGCACCTCTTTTTCGGCGTAATCCGCATCGCTTGTCCCTCGACCGACATCCACGAGTTCGAGCTCCACTCCACCTGGAGGGGTCCCACAGCTTCCAAAGTACAGTCCTATCGGCGTCTCGTCGTAGTCGACCAATTTTGCCCGCATAGGTTCTTTAAGCCACAGCTCGGCCGTTTTCACATTCCATGCCGCACGCGGCCTCCAGCCGTAATAGCTTGCTTTGGCGTCACACGGGTAGGTCAAAACGCGCACGGAGCTTAGCCCAACCTTGGTCAGCTCATCGTAAACGTACTGGATAGCGGCGTGATAACCGCTCGAGCCGACCGCCCGGTTGAAGCCGGTAAGGATCCGTGTATGCTCAACCGCTTTTGACCCATCTAGAGCCTCACGCCACGCCTGCATGACTGTCAGAATCGCAGCATTAGGTTTTTCTCTCTCCTCAAACACGCTGCCTCCTTGGTCGGCAGGGAATCTCAATAGCCCCCTGGCGCGGTCTTGGCGACAACCGAGCCAGGGGGCAACCTCCTAGGATATCCCCTTACTTTTCCAGGTAGACTTGACTCATGTTCGGCAATCCAAGTACCGGGTAGACGTAGTCTTTCACCCAAGTGCATACCGGCTGTTGGGCGACTGTCTGCCAAAGCCATATCGCCACCGCATCCGATGTCAGGGCCGCATCCAACGCCTGATAGATTTTCTCGCGTTTTGCGGGATCGAGTTCAGCAAGACCCCCCTCGAGGAGCAGATCCACTGCGGGATTGGCATAGTTGGTGACATTCCCGCCCGAACCGGTGCCGATCTGTGTGGAGCTCACCCGGGGGAACAGGAACGAGTGTGGATCGTTGATCGGAGGGGAACCCTCCCACGGGAAGAGCGGGATTTCCCCTTTATTGACCAGGTCCAGATAAGGACCAAAGGCGATCTGCTGGAGCTCCAGCTTGACCCCAACTTTCACTAAGTCTGCCTGAACCGCGACCATGACATCGGGGATGTTCCCCCAAACAGGATACTGACATGTCAGGGCAAACCCGTCCGGGTATCCGGCCTCTGACAACAGCTTTTTCGCCTTTTCTAGGTCCTGCGTGTAACCCAGCCGGTTGGGATCGTACCCGAGCATACCGCTAAGGAGGAAACCGGTCATCCGCTGACCCTGGAACCCAACAATTTTCATGGCCGTCTCGTAATCGATGGCGTAGCTCAAAGCCCGTCTGACATTGATGTCGTCCACCGGCCGCAGCATACAGTTGAAGTAAAGAGCAGTAAATTCAAGTCGGGGCTGTGAAAGGGTCCGGATACCTGGCCGGGTACTCAAGTATGCCGTGACATCAGAAGGGAGTCGATAAACGATGTCGAGCTCTCCCCCTTGCAGCATGGAGCTGGCTGTTGCGGGCTCTGTCACGACCCGCAGGACCAGTCTATTCAGTTTCGGTAACCCTTCCTGCCAATACCCTGGATTGCGATCCAAGACGATGTACTGTCCGTGCGCCCATTCTGTGACCTTAAAAGGACCGGTTCCAGCTGTGTTCTCATAGAGATATGTTTCCCCTTCAGGATCATCGACCGTACTGTTTGCCTCCACAGTACGGGGGTTGATAATGGAAGCTGGGACCGGGCTGGCTAAGATCTGCAGCAAGAAGGGAGTGGGTTTAAACAGGTTGATCGAAATCTCGTCATCATTGTGCACTCGTATCCCCTCGGGATCGAGCACGCCTTCTAACAGCCATGTTTTACCTTTTGCCAGTCTAAGAGCGCGCTCCAATGAGAACCTCACGGCTTCAGCCGTGACTGGCGAACCATCATCGTAAAACGTCACGCCGGGACGAAGCTTGAAGGTATACGTCAGGCCATCAGGTGAGACAGTCCAACTTTCAGCCAGCCCCGGAACAACATTTGTGCCATCTAGTGTCTCTTCTACTAACCGTTCATAGGTGTTCTTGATGACAAAAATGCCGTAATCGTCTACACAAACAGCGGGATCGATCGTTGTGATTCGACCACTAATCCCATAATTCAAGACCCCACCAGCCTCTGCGCCGACACTCAGGCTGACCGCTGCCATCCCCATTGCCAAACCGACAAGCACGATAAGGGCCATTTTCAAGTAATCTAACATCTAGTACCTCCTTCCAAATCTGATTACCGTAGAAATCTTATAGTCTGCCCTCTTCGGATTATGCTAGATTTTGTGCCTGACATCACCTCCAACGCTTGGGATTCAAAACGCTATTTGCGCGCCATCATTGAGAGGTACCGAAGCGGGCCCTCTCCGGTGTTTGTTACGAAGTGCTTGAGGTTGGGGGCCAGATACACTCCCATCTCCTGCTGTACATCGACCGGTTCGCCGCCCCCGGTTAACACCCCTCTCCCGCAGATAACGTACAGGATCTCCTCTTCGGCATGAGTTTCAGGGGGGGATGTCTCATCAACGCCCAATTCGACAACCTCGTAGATCGTTTTCTTGCATTCGGGTTGCATATTCGGACCAATCACGCGTCTACGCTCCATGGTGACCCCCTTCCGGGGAGATGTCCGGCGAGAGTTTTACGCTCATGCTGAGATACACAAGGGGAAAGGAGCTGGTGTTCTTAATGCTTTTGGAGTCTGCTGGGCCAAAGAAGAGGCCATCCCCCGCCTTGACCTGCTTGATCTTGGCGTTCTTTCTTAGGCTCCCGCTTCCACAGACGATATAGTACGATTCCTCCATATCTGGGTGATTATGATAGTGAGTCTCGGCCCCCGGCATCAACTTGACCACCTCGGCCGTCGCAATCGCAACCGCTCCAAGGCTTTCATGCGTTCCGATCATCCAGAAATTCTTATCCATGTAGGATTCCGGCCTGTTTTGATAGATTCGTTTCACCTTCACTTTAGACCTCCGTCAACCTTCGTATCGGGTTATCGTGATCTGTTTTTCGCCCTCGTAGAGGAGTCGCCGACAGAGCTTCGCCAACCCCTCCAAATTCTCCTCGATCTGTCCGAAACGATTCCCTGGAAACCAACCGATCGGAAAGAACGTCCGATTCTCTCGCCCGTAAAAGATGCCGATATCGAGGATCGGTTCAGTGGTCCCGGGCCACATATAGGCAGGTACATAAGACCATAACACATCTCCAGGAAGCGGAAACGCACTGAGATTCTCCTTGGGGATCGTCTCGGGGTCAAACCGTTGATTTGCCGCTGGGAGGCGCAGTGAAATCTCGTGACCCGTATACATGGCGTGAACCGCTGTCGTAATCATCGGGGCCTCCAGAGCAGACCAGATGGCCGCACAGGTCTTTGGCGCTTCGTCTACCAAGAGCTTGGCAATTGCAGTTACTTTCTCATCAGGAAACTCGATGAGCACACGTCGTTTTGTCACTTCGCTATCCCTTCTTCATTCTTTTTGCTTGGCATCTCGGATCAGCCCACGGTCTTGGTTCATGACCACCGGGACTCTCAAGCGAGTTTCTCAGTCCAACCTCGCAGTTCTTCACCAAAGAAAAAGACCACAGGTAACACCTGTAGTCATCTTCTGGCTTTCCTACTTTTGAACCTGCTTTTTAGGCAAGTACAGGAAAGCTAGCGTGGTGCCAATGCCAATAGAAACCAAAGAATCCATGCGCCACTGCCTTGTAAAGACGATCCTTGGTCTCTAACATCTTATGATCATCATACAGGAATGCTGCTGGCCTGTCAACAGGTTCATATCAATCAACAATCTCGAGATCACCCAAACTTGTCTTCCAAACCAAGTTTGCGTCGTTTTGACGAAGTCGGAAGTCCAGAAGCTTGACTCCAATCGCGAATCGCATAGTATTCGTCGAGCATCGGGGTCAGTTCCACGATCGAACCGAACGATGGAGAGTTCTGTGGGCCAGCCGGTTCCTCCAAAAACCGTTTCGGAAGGGTGTCATCGCGGCGCGTGATCCCCCAGCAAGCGTTCAACAGCCGCTCCGCATTGACGATCCGCTCCCCCACAAGACGCACCTGCTCTCCCTTCCAGATCCAGCCGGTGGCAGCGGAAAGCAACTCCGCGGTCTCGTCCCAATCGAGAACCTCCATGTTGTTGTAGGTGTTCTTGCACACGCCGAGGGCGTCGGAGATCGCCGCCATCTCCTCGAAATGGGCAACCAGCTTCCCTTTCCCTTTCCAGGCAAGCCGATCGGCGACCTCGGGAATGCCATAACGACGGATGGCCTCTTCGTGATCGCCGGAGAACTCGAACCACGGCTCGGCTCGCAGGTGATCTGCACCGCGGCTGGCCACCGCGTTTCCCAGTGCGTATCCCTTCATCGCCCGTACATCGGCCTGAAACAGCTCAAGGCCCTTCACTTCCATGGCCAATTCCTGGCCGCGACCGAGCCTGTGGGCCGCTGTCCGCACGCCGTCGGCAAGGAGGTCACCGAATCCCTCGCGCCGGGAGATTTTCTCAAGGAGTGCAAGAATCGTCTCGCCACAGCCGAACTCAAGCTCCAGACCATCGGCGTCCGCACCGGAAAGCAGTCCCCGCTGGCCAAGCTCCATCGTCCAGGCGATCACCTCGCTGACGGAAATGGCATCCATTCCAAGGCGATTGCACCGGTCGACGGCTGCGAGCGCCAACGGCAAATCGGCGTTTCCCACCCGGGCGGTGAACCCGGCCAGCGGCTCGTACTCCGGCCCCTCGAAGCGCAGGCCGGGGAAGCGCGGATCATCGACCACTATATAGCGGCTGCAGGGGATGTTGCAGGCGAAACACGCCTTTGCCCGCACCTTGAATCGTCGTTCGATCGCCTCGCCAGAAACCTGATCGGCATGCTCAAATTGGCCGGCCTGAAAGTGGCGCGTCGGCAGGCCACCGATCGCCTGAAGTGCCTCGACGAGTCTTGTTGTGCCCAGTCGGGTCCGTATTTCGTACTCGGGATGGACCAGGATCCGCTCGTTCAACCGGGCGATGCACTCGCGAAAGTGTGCCGGATCTGCCACACGAATCTCGCCGGTCCCGCGCACGGCGATCGCTTTCAGGTTCTTTGCCGCCATCACCGTACCCATGCCGGTGCGGGCCGCCGGCCGTGTAAGATTGGCAAACACCCCCGCGAAGCGCACCCCATTCTCGGCGGCCGGCCCGATCGTGGCGACTTGGACATCGCGGTCGCCCAGCTCTTCTTGAATCGCCGTCGTCGTCTCCACGGTGTCCTTACCCCACAACTCGCGAGCATCCTTGAACTGGACGCGATCGTCGTCAATCCACAGGAACACAGGGTGAGGCGCCCGCCCGGTGATCACCAGCTGGTCGATCCCGCCAAATTTCAATTCCGGTCCGAAGAAACCACCGGCATTGGAGTCGCCGAGGATCCCCGTTTGTGGTGAGCGGGCAGTGATATTGAATCGGGCACCACCGGGAAACGACGTACCGACAAGCGGTCCAACCCCAACGAGCAGCGGAGCCTGTGGAGCCAACGGATCCACGTACGGTGAAAGCTCTCCCAACAGGCGCGCCATGTTCAGGCCTCGGCCGCCGAGGAAGGCGCGGACAAGATCCGGTTCGGTCGGTTCACGCCAGACTTTGCTTGTGGAAAGATCCACCCGCAGCACGGATCCTGCCAGGCCGTTTGCCGTCATTTCTTTCCCTCCAGTTTCAGCGCGCCGGTGACGCACGCGGCAACGCAAGCCGGTTCGCCGCCACACAGATCGCACACCAGCGGCCGCCCGGTTGTCGGGTGCATACGCAGCACTCCGTGAGGACACGCCACAACGCACTGTCCACAGCTCTCGCAGCTGGCAGCCTCCAACTGCAGCACCCCATCGGATCGCTGGGTCAGAGCCTCGGTGGGACAAGCGGCCGCGCACGGCGCATCGGCGCAGAAAAGGCAGACCACCGGTCGATCGATTCCCTCCGCATCGCGCTTTTCAACCCACAGCCGCGCCAGAGCGACGCTGAACGCGTCCTCGTGCATATTGGCGCAGGTCACTTGGCACGCCCGGCACCCCGAGCAGCGTGACTCATCAACAACCAGTCGCAAAGCCATCGTGCGCAGATAGTAGCTGGCAAGACGATGCCACACCAGCTTTTCGCAGCTGACCTTTCTCGTTGCAGCATGGGTGATTGTGGGTTCTTATTTCCTGAAACGAGAGCATAACGGCATTTTCGCCCCCGATGCCGGAGAGATTGAGCGAATTCAGGTCGAGAGAGGCGGTGGCGATATTGACACCTCAGGTGGTCCTGACCGGCTGATCATCAAATCGACCGCCGAAAAGCACGTATTCACCTTCGGTACAAAGAGCATCTTCGCCAAAGAAGCCCGAGCGCTGCTGAAAGAAGCGTTTGGGGAGGTGATTTGAGAAAGAACAACTTCCGGTTTAGAAGGTTCGTACCTTCTTACGTTATCACGATAAGCGCGAAGAATAGGTTTGTGTCAGCGTGCTACGGTTGATCGTTCTCTTCTTGTTGCAGCTTTTCTCGCACGCGGGCGATGTGCTGCTCTACAATAGGGACGCTAGCCGGATGATATTTCTGCACCAACTCCAGCGCCTGCTGATACTTCTCGAGCGCGGCCACGAACTCCCCCTGGAGCTCGTGGATATGGCCCAGCATGTCCAAATCAATGGCCAGCTTCGCTGGGTTATTCAGTCGCCGGTGAATATCCCTGCACTCCGTGAATGCAGCAATAGCCTCCCGCGTGTCCCCAGCATCCATCAGAAGTTTGCCGATTTCGCCCACACTGTCTGCCGCGCCGGATCCATCTCCGATGCGCCGGTTGATCTCCAGGCTCTCCTGGAAGAGGGTGAAGGCCTCCTGAGGCCAGCCCATTTGGTTGAGGATGAGCCCCTGCTCCTGGAGGTCACCGGCAAGGCCCGCCTCGTAACCTCGCCTGCGATCAATCGCCTCGGCCTCCTTGCTGACCTCCAGCGCCCGGTCGTAGTCCTTCTTGATCCTATAAAGTATCGAGAGTTGGTGCAGGCTGATCGCCTGGCCCTCCTCGTTCCCGATCTCGCAGCGGATGTCCAAGCTAGACTGCTGGGCCTCGATGGCCCGGTCGTAGTCGCCTTTGACTTGGTAAACCCGGCTTTGCATGTTCAGGGACACCGCCATGTTGGCTTTGTGGCCCAGCTCCTCGAAGGTGCGGTAAGCATCTTCGTGAACGGCCAGCGCTTCATCCAATCGCCCTTCGTCTTGGAGCAGCGCGGCCAGGTTGCCTTGGGCTACGGCTTTGTCGGGACCCTCACGCGACGCGATGCTGTCGCGGAGCAGGGCCTTGAACAAGTCACGTTGAGTGCGGCCCACCATGTAGCCAAGAGCATCAACTATCGCAAAAGCCTCCTCGTACCGCTGGGCGGCGAAGAGCTGCTCGCGCCAGGCCAGGCCCTTGTTCACCGCCCAGCGGGCCAGGTCCATGTCCTTAGTCTGGCGGGCCAGTTCCTCCAGTCCATCAATGGCGATTACCCGCCGCTGTTCACCGGAAAGGTCAGCTGGCAGTTTGTCGCGCCCCAGACGGAGGATCTGTTCCCGGTAGTATTCGGCGGCACGGAGGTGATGGGCCTCGCGCTGGGCCTCGGTCAATCGACCAAGCAGGTACTCCCGCACCACGGGGTGGATACCGTGACGGGCACTGCCGTCGGGCGCGTCCTCCTCCCGCTGTATCAGCTCCAGGTCGCGCAACTTCCCTATAAGAGCGTTATCACCGCCCACGTGGGCCACGATGTCCACGCCGAAAGCGCCACGGAAGACGCACAGACCGGCTAACTTCTCCGCCAGGTCCGCGCTAAGCCGCTCCAGCAGGGCCCCCATGAAGTAGCGCTCCCACTCGGCCGTCAGTTGGTCTTGGATCTCCTTGTTCTCAAGCACGTCCTTCAGGGAATGGTCGGCCAGGTAGCCCTCCAGCAGCTCGATCGTCTTGGGATGGCCGCCTACCTTGTCGTAGGCCCGCAGCTTGTCCTGTAGAGGCTCTTTGCCCAATCGGGGCAGGTTGTTCATCAACATCAGCGCCTGCCTCCGTGTCAACCCAGATAATTCCACGTCCACCCATGTGCCTGCCGGTCGGTCGGGGAAGAGGTCGCAGGGGAAGCGGGCGGTGAACAGCAGCGTGGAGCGCCACTGCACCCCCAATACCCCCTGGAAGAAACTCCGCAGGTCGGGGTCCTTTACCTGGCCGTCCTCGGTCAGCAGGGACTCGAAGTTATCAAATACCAGCAAATAGTGCCGTGTGGCAACCATCTGCCCGGCTTGGCGGGCGCGGTCCGCCATCGGCTCCGCGCTGTCCAGTAACAGCGCCGCTGCCTCGACGTGGCCCTCAACACCCTGTCCCTGCCAGAAACTGGCTACCTTGCCCAAAATGTCGGCTGGGAGCGATATCTCGTTACACTTTACCACCAGCGCATCGTCCAACTCGGCGCCTGGCCGCTCCAGCAACTTGGCCGCCAGCGCGCTCTTGCCGATGCCACCGATGCCCCGGATGTAAACCCCCGTGATGCGCCGCTCTCCCAGCGCAGCGCGGATTTGGCGCAACTCCTTCTTTCGCCCCACAAACCACCGCGGCAGCGGCAGTCCGCCGATGTCCAAACGCTGTACCCCAGTGATCACCTCCGGCTTCTTCTTGGGATCAACCAGACGCATGGCCGGCGTGCGCAGGTAGAGGGCCGGCAATCCCCAGTCGGCGCGTTCATCACCTCGGGAAAAACTCAGGTCGCGGCGAGCCTCGCACAATGCCGCCTCTGGACACTCCCCTCGCCCCAAGGTAGTGTAGAAGGTGTTGGCGAATTTGGTGGCCGACTCGTCAAGGACGGAGTACTGCATGGCCAGCACTGCTGGGATTCTCCCCTCCAGCAGTGCCGTGGCCACGCCACGCAGGGCGTCACGGTGGGCCATCTGCGCCGTCAGACAACCGGATAGCACCACCACTCTGAGATTCTTGGCTCCAGTCAAGGCGCGCAGCAGCTTTGCACCGGTTGCGGGTTCGCACTCACCCTCTTCATTCTCCATCGCCAGGAAGGTCTCGCCCGTCTGGACGTCTCGCCCGCCGTGGCCGGTGTAGTGAATCACGTGGCAGGGCCAATCGCGCACCTTCGCCGCCAGCGCCTCCAGCGTCACCTCAGACTCCAGGAAGTCCAGTTCCACCTGCCCTTCCACTACCGCCGGGTCCAACGCGTCCTGGATCACGGCAATCTCCTTCTCGGTATCTAAGTCAGCTTGATCCACCGGGCTAGCGATTACTACCAAGATCCGCAACGGAAGTGGTGTGCGCGTTGCTTTGATACTCCCGAGCCCCCACGGGACTCGCTGTATCCAAGCATTATTCAAGGCCAGGGGCCTTTTGCCATCGTGCAGGAACTCCCACGGCAGCCCCCAGAGGGCCACCGCGTTGGGATGCAGCGCCAGGGCCAAGCGCCAGCCGTCGCTGGCTTCAGGCCACCCCCTCAGATAGCTGGCGAATTCCCGCCCATCGCCGAATAGGTAACCGTAGAGTTTCTGACCATACGTAGCCAGCCACTCCGGCTCTTCGCCACTGCCTCGTTGGGCGTCAGCCTCCAGCCATTGCTGGGCCTCGATGTTCAGCAGCAAGCCAGGGTCGTACTCGAAGGTGTGAGGGGCTATGATCTCGTGCCCATCACCAGTCTCAACGTGGCTGAGGTAGGTGTTGTTGCCGGTTTTCTCGATGGATACACGAACCTCTGGCGGAAGCATCTATCGACTCCTCAGAAACACCTTTGATTGGACGACATATTCATCTCCCACTACTATGCACTGCTTATCTCGACTTTGTGTTCTTCGAGAAACAATACAACTTCCAACCAACGTAACGAATATAACCGATTGCAAGGAGAAGTAGCAAGATTTGAGATCCAAGAACGCCTGAAGAGATCAAGACCTACTGCCGCATCGCCACCGCGCTTTCAAAGACGATCGACATCCAAGCCGAGATCGACACGCTCTATCCCAAGGTCGAAGAGACGCTGCTGCCGATAAAACTATAGCCGCAAGCTGGCTGAAGAAGAGACAAAAGAAGGTACTGCGGTTGTTTATCGAGGGGTCTTGACACTTGCCTTGTTCATTAAT
>Ga0315544_1002003_pt1 | contig 14932 bp, 18 predicted proteins | sample SalMarSW160130MG_2_FD_202543 | JGI IMG/M metagenome (GOLD analysis project Ga0315544, IMG submission 202543) | Salt marsh sediment microbial communities from the Plum Island Ecosystem LTER, Massachusetts, United States - Salt Marsh Sediment SW1601-130 ... | reverse complement strand
TCATTATACCCGAATTCCACTTGACTTATTCTCTATATTTCATATATTTTTAGACAATGAATAAGATTATTTTTTCACTGTTTGCAATAATAATATTCTGTTTTTTTAATTGTGCAAGGCAGGTTGTAAAAAAAACGGTATCTAAAGAAGACCTTTTGGCAAACGTTGCTTCCTGGCAGGCTAAAGTTGTGCAAAAAAGCGGTACAGGAGAAATGACTGTATCTGAACCAGACGCGCGTTTTTCCTCTTATTTCTCTTTCAAATATAATGTTAGCGAAAAAATCTTAACAGGTGAATTGTTAGGATCTTTCGGGATGCTAATCGGTTCTTTTTATTTTTCTGAAGATTCAATTTCTATAAGAGATAAGGATGGAAAGCAGGTAAAAAAAGAGGTTCTCTCGTTATTCGAAGAAAATCCAGATGCTTCTTTGAATCGGTTTCTGATGTGGGATATACCTGTTTTATCTAACTCTGAAATGATTCCTTTGGAGAATGGATGGCTTCTTTCAGGAGATGGTATTGAAATTTTCTTTTCTCGTGATATTAGGCCAACTCGAGTGGTTTTGCACAGGGTGAATAAAATTATAGTCAACTATTCGGATTTCCGTTTGCAGGAGGGAATTCTTTGTCCATTTAAAATTGAAGCAAAGGCAATTGAAGCAAAGGTAAAGGAGAAAAGTTTAGAGATTGAATTCAGAAAGATAGATTTAGAATGATCTTTTTCATAATAACGTTATCTCTGATAAGTCAAAATTACATAAGCAAGGAACTTAAAGGTAATAGAAGTCCCTCGGTAAAAGTTCTTCAACAATCATTTAAAGATTCTTTAGCAATATCTTCTTCTTTCGAAAGTCTTTCTAAGCTGGATTATAGGTTGCTCTCAAACGACCTTTTTGAAGAAAGTAAAGTAGTAGAGAGTAAGTTGATAAAAATTATAAGAAGCAAGAATGATTATATAAATTCCGCCCTGTCCAATAAGTACTTAAAGGAGGGTATAGAAGACCTCAAAAATGGTAGCGTTGAAAGAGGAAAAAGAAAAATAATTTTTGCCAGCGAGCTTGACCCGTCAAATAGGCGTACACTATTAATGATGGTTAAAGTAAGCTTCCCTAATTTAATTAAAATGACTAAATTTTTATGGAAATATTTTTCGACTATAAAATTCCTTAATAACAAAATTTTTATGATCAAAAGTTTGATATTGCTTTTAATTCTATTTTCTTTCTGGATTCTGATATCAACAATTGGAGCCAGTATTGTGTTTTCTCTATCATATATCACGAAATGGATACAAAGGACAATCAACTTTAGCGGATTATGGATAGGAGCAATATTGTTTTCAATGTTTGTATGGTTGCCTCTACAATATGTATTTCTTATTATCATAGCGATCTCTTTGCTTAAAATGAGTAAGACAAATTTAATTAAATGTGCTGCCATTTTATTTGTGTTTCCCTTCTTGATTTCGTACTCATATATTATCAGTAATAATTTTCACCCGGGTAGTTACCTCTATAGAGAATTTAAAGCTCGATTTGATCCTTATGTTTATGATATTGATTCTCCCGTAACGCCTTATGGCTACTCAATAAAGGGAATAGCGCAGGCGAGAGGGGGAGATTTGCCCGGCGCCCAAGATTTTTTTGAGAAAGGTTATAATATCAGGAGAGATATGAATTATTGGGAGAACTTATGCTCTGTTTATTATGCTTTAGGTGATACCTCTCAAACCCTTAAGATGTGTGAAAATGTTATCTCTCGGTATCCGCAAAATGAGATAGCAAATATAACTATTATTAAGATGTACTATAACGAACTTAACTTTGATGAGGCAACAAAACATATGGAAAGAAGCGGACTCCGACTTTTTCAGATATCGAAAAAAGATCCTCCTTTATATAAATATCCTCCGGAAAGATGGCTTTATAAGTATGTATTTGTCCCAAGAGGACTATTTAGGCATCTTGTTGATAAAAAATTATATTTCATGATAATAATAGCAATTTGTATGACTATAATGGCAGTTTTTAAAAAGGAAGAAGATTATTACTGTCCAATTTGTAAAAGTTATATGTTAGCTGATAGAAAGAGTGAAAATATATGTTTGGTATGTTTTACAAAATTATCATTAACTAAATCGAAAACCATACGAGAAAGACTAAAGAGACGTATAGTCGGTAAAGCTAATAAGGTTGATAGGTTGACCAACTTATTGATGAGTTTCATAATACCGGGAAGCGCCCATTTTTACAAAAAGAAACATCTTGAAGGAGCGATAATATGTTTCTTCGCAGCCTTAATTCTTTTGATTTTTCTGAATTCTGTATTGTCAGAACCGGTAGAAGCTTTGAAATACAGAACTTCAATTGGAAATAACATCTTTAAAATTTCTGTCGTATTGTTTTATTCGTTAGTAATGTTCTCAAGTTGGAGGTTGAAGCCGCATGGAAATGGAAGGTAGTATACAAGAATTTTCTGTTCCTGAAATATTACAGTTCTTATCTTTGCATGAAGCAGATGGTGTACTTAAACTTAAAACGAAAAGAGAAGAAGTTCATTTTGGATTTAAAAAGGGGAAAATTACGGATGCTCTTCATAAGGGAGAAAAGCTTTTTCATTCTATAAGCGAATACGTCCAGAGAACAGGTCTGATTTCTCCCGAAACATTTAATAAATATACCGAAAGGGCTAAAGAAGCGGGACTTTCTTTACTCGAAATTGTTGAGAAGGGAGATTTTTTATCTAAGAAGGACATTGAGAGAATAATAACCTTCAAAATTCAAGAAACCACCTGTGAAGTTTTAACCTGGAATACCGGAAGATATTCCTTTGAGGCAGGAAAAAAGCTTTATGAACATTCTGCTTTTTCTGTTGAGATAGAGCCGAATACCCTTGTTATGGAAGGTATGCGGAGAATAGACGAATGGCCTTTGATTGAACAAGCATTGCCGGATGAGAATATAACCCTCAGGAAACTTGAAAAAGCTGAAATTGAAGTAGAGATAGGAGAAGACGAGCAAACTGTCCTGGAAAAAATCGAAGAAGATATCATTTTAAGTGAGTTAGTCGGAATATCCGGTATCGGAAAATTCAGAACTTATAATTCTGTATATAAGCTTACTGAAATAGGGCTTATTGAGAAAATTAAAGCGAAGGGAAAAAAGAAAAAACAACGCCCAAAGACCTTTGTTAAGAAGCAGCGGATATCCTTTCCTGTAGACTTAAAACAGGCTCTTCTTTACGGATTCGTTCTTATTAATGTTTTCTTTCTGTTTAAGTTCAGGTTGAATGAGATAGGAAACAATTTAAAAAATATAGAAAATCTATTTAAAGACCCCTCCAGGGTAGAAACCATATTGCCTTTATTCCAGGAAGACCAAAGATAGATTTTATTATTAAATGGATTTTGAATAAAAAAGGAAATACTCATTATAACTAAAAAAGGGAGGAAAAATGAGTGATGAAGATAAAAAAGTTAAAGTAAAAGCCAGTAAAAAAGATATAGATGATGGTAAAAGCATAGCATGGTTGTCCTATTTATGGTTGTTGTTTCTTGTACCTCTTTTGGTAAAACCGGAAAATACTTTCTGCAAACATCACGCAAAGCAGGGACTCGTAATGATGCTGCTTTGGATCGCGCTTTTAATATTGTTGCCTATACTCCATATACTTTCCGTTATCGGATATATGATTTTAATCGTTTTTTCCATAATGGGTATAGTGCAATCCCTTAACGGAATTTACTGGAAAGCGCCTCTTGGGATCTATGAATTAGCGCAGAAATTTAATATTTAAAGGAATGAGTTTGTTATGAGCGAAGAAAAGGCGTTCAAGAATTGGATAGATAAAATAGCTAAAAGTATTCCGGGATTTAAAGGTTACTATAAGAAGGAAGAAAGAAGAGAGACGGACCAGCTTCTACGGGAAAAAATGGCGAAAAATCTAAAAGCTATTAAAGACGTTCTAAATAAGAAGGGTCAGCTGGTAACGAAATCCGGAGATCTCAGTCCTCTTGATGAAATTGCAAGGATTGATAAGAAATTGGAAAAACTAACCGATTCAATACGATATGCGGATTACGGTTATAGCGGTTTCTTCGACCAGAAAGAAGTCTCGGAAGGAACTCTTCGCTCGATTTACAAGGTTGATTTAGACTTAATGGAGTGGGCCAAGGCTTTTACGTCTAATTCTACTGTTAACAGCGACCTTGCGGAAATATCGAAAAACATAGAGATAGGATTTGATTTACTTGCCAGTCGCTTAAAAATCGTGGAGGGGGATTAAAATGGGATTGTTTTTTGAAGTTATTGAATTTTTAGATGATGAGGGTAACCAGGTAGTACATCGAGTACCCGAACAGGGTTCTGCCGAGACTTCTCTCGGCAGTCAGCTAATCGTTCGAGAAAATCAATCAGCTGTTTTCTTCCGTGACGGAAGAGCTCTTGATACTTTTGGACCGGGTAGACATACGCTGACTACCGCAAACCTTCCCCTTTTGAAGAAGCTGATCGGTGCCGCTTTTGAGGGTAAGAGCCCTTTTCGTACCGAGGTATACTTCGTCAACAATAAGGTTTTTACGAATGCAAAGTGGGGAACCCAGGAACCTGTTCCGTTTAGAGATAAAGAGCTCAAGATGATACGAATAAGAGCAAACGGAATATATTCATATAAGGTTTTCGACCCGCGTCTTTTTATAAACAAGATTGTAGGTACTGAAAACATTAAGGACAGGGATGAAGTAGAAAATTTCTTTAAGAATGTTATAATATCAAGATTGACTGACTTTCTGGGAGAAAACTACTCTACTATCTTCGATCTTGCAAAAGATTACGATGAACTCTCTGCGGGTGCCAAGTCCAGAATTTATGAGGATTTTGACAAGTACGGGCTTGATTTAAGAGATTTCTACATAAGATCTATAACTCCGCCTCCGGAAGTGCAGAAAATGATAGACGAACGTTCCGGTATGGGTGTGGTTGGTGATTTAAATCAGTTTACACAGTTTCAGGCAGCCAAAGCTCTGCGGGATGCCGCATCCCAGGAGGGTGGTGCAGCAGGAACAGGTGTTGGTGTGGGAGCCGGTATTGGTATGGGAGCAATGATACCCGGTATGATGCGAAAAACCACCGGAGGTACCGGAACAGGTGAAGAGGCCCCTTCCGGAGAACCCTGCCATAAATGCGGTGAAATGGTACCCGGAAATTCGAAATTCTGTCCTAATTGCGGGGCAAAGGTGGAAGGGAAGGCTTTTTGTTCCAAATGCGGTAAGGAGATGCCTGCCGCTGCAAAATTCTGCCCTGAGTGTGGTGAAAAACAGTAAAGATCTGAATGGAAATCAGATGCCCGCAATGTGATGCGGTAATAAAAACGGGGATAGAACATAAAGTTGTAAAGTGTCCTTATTGTAGTACTCATTTATATTACGAAAAAGATAAAGTACTTACAAAAGAGTCGATAAAACCCACTCTCGAAGCCCGGGTTGCTGAAAGTTTACTTTTTGAGCGAACAGGGAAAAAATTAAAGGTAGAACTTGAGTATTTTCCTTTCTATCGTATACAAACAGATGGAAAAACAATCTTTTTGCCCGGAAAAAAAACCGACTTAATAGGAATCAACAGTTATATCCCTCAGGGAGATAGAACAACTCTTGATATTGAAGTTTCTACGCCTGATTTAACTATCGACGAAGCACTTGAGGCAATGGGAGAGGAAGAAGGGGCGGAATCTATCGGTCTTATTTACTTACCTTTTTTCTCGGTAAAAGACAACGATACGGTTTACTGTGTTGATGGGGCGAGGGGAAATATTCTTTCCAATAGACTTACAGAAAAGGGGGAAAGTGCCAGGAATCATCACCCTTTTGCTTTGCTTTCCTTTAGTATTATTGTAATGGTAGCCTTCTTTTTTCCTGCTTTACCGTTCAAGCTGATTTCCGTAGTTGCGATTACATTCCTGTTATGGTACTACGATAGAGGAAAACAAAATGGCTGAAGATACGCTTGCGGTAATTGCCTTTTCCTGTCCGAATTGCGGATCAGAGATTGATGTTGTAGAGGGCTACACCAACACAAAATGTAAATTCTGCGATAGCAGTCTTTTAATAACGAGTAAAATCGGGGCTCCGAGAGTATTCGCAAAACCGAAAATAAATAAGCCCAAAAATATTTTAAGAGAAAGATTCGCGAGGGACGTCCAGATTATTGAGGTCTCTCTTATTTACGTTCCTTTTATAAAAGTCAGTTCAGAAATAATAGGTTGGTTACGAGGCTATAAAAAAGGGACTGTGGTTCAGGAACCCACTTATAACGATTCCGGTATGAATATAGATACGGTTGGCGCTACCCGCACTGTCGGCGAAAAGAGAGTTAAGAAAAGAATACGACGTATTTTAGAAGTAAAATTGGACCCTTCAGAATTTTACCGTTATGGGATAAAAAGAGTGAGTACGGAAGGCAAAAGATTCGAGGTTTACGATGATGAAATTCTCCATCGATACGGAGACGTCTTTGATTTGCCTTTATCGATAAAAGAATATCTAGAAAAAGCTTCAGGAATGCTTATCGATGAAATCATAAGAGAATATAGAGATTTTAATGAATTCGAATATTACTTAAGAGCAATAAAGAAAAAAGCCATTATTTACTTTAACCCCATATTTTTTGCGAGAGTTAAATCCGGAGGAGAATTTTATACATATTCTTTTGATGCTGTTGATGGTAAGGCTCTGGTAAAGGATAAGGGAAAAAAGAATAAAGAAGAGAGTAAAAAAGTTTTTTTAGGATTAAACGCGTTATATGGAGTTATAGGCATGTTAGGTATTATTCTCTCATTTATCTCTTCTTTACTGGGCGGTGGAATTGCTTTTCTTTTTGCTTTATTTACAGGCTTTGCTCTCTGGTGGTTACAATATGGGAATGACTGATATCAAACTTATACCCCTGCGTTGTCCGGATTGCGGAAAGGACATCCAGAGCGGAGAAGATGACCTTGTTCATTTCTGTTCGAATTGCGGTTCGGGATTCGAGGTTATTCTGGATAAATTTAAAAAAGTGAATGTTATTTTTGTGAAGCCTCAAGAAGAAGTTGAGAATAAAAAATTATATTATCTGCCTATGTGGCAGATTTTAAGCAAAATTTCTGTTGATAAGAAGCATAGTATAGATGTAAGTCAGCTTCCTCCTGAGATTTTAGCCAACGAGCGGTTCGCCAATCTTTTTGTGGGACTGTTCAATAAAGATAAAGCGAAAGATAAAATGATGTTTTTCGTTCCCGCGTTTGGCGTTACAAACCGTTACCAGTTGATGGATCAGCCGGGATTCAAGTTCACGATAGATCCGCCGGAGTTAAAAAGCGATTCTCCGAAAAATATGGTCGGAGCTGAATATTCTCTGGATGATGCAACAGAGATTGCAAAAGTTATGTTTCTTTCCATTCAATCTCATACCGATACAGGACTTATGGGTGCGGATATTACTTTTGATTTCGAGAAAGCCAGAATTGCCGGTATTCCTTTTTACGAAGAAGAAGGAATGCTTGTGGACGGCTTAAAAGGATATAAAATTTTCAAAAACGCGCTGAAGGGATGGGAAGGAATCAAGAAAAAACTTCAAAAAAACAAATAAAATTTAACCACAAGATTACACCCTGGTACAGTCGTTCCTCCCTACAGGGCAAGCAGATTAACACAAGATTTTTCATTTTCTGTTTTAACTCCCCAACTTCCCAACCTCCTAACATCCTAACTATAATATTAGCCACAGAGACACGGAGAAACAGAGAAAAAAAGATTAAATTTGTTTTACCCTTCACAACCCAAAAATTTAGACAGGATTAACAAGATTAACAGGATTTTTTTACTGATTTACCGATTCACCGATATACTGATTCACTGCTTTTAAATACTATTGACATTAAAGGATGATAACTTTATAATAATATTATGAAATTTGGTTAAGGATAGTTGAATCTAAAAGGAGGTTGATGTGTTGGTTTTAAAAAAGATTGTATTATTGAGTTTCATATTGTGTCTTACGGTTACGGGATTTAGTCAGATTTCGGTTGTTGATACTATTTACCTTGGACCTATAGCAGGGAATGGATCGGGTCCCTGTTCGGTTGGTATAAATCCGGACTCAAACCGTATATATGTAGTAAATTCTGGTAGCAACAATGTCAGTGTGATCGATGGGTTAGGCGATTCGGTGATTGCAACTGTGGAGGTTGGAAATTCGCCCACTGCAATTGCCGTAAACCCGGAAACGAACCGTATATATGTAACGAATTCGGGTGATGATAATATGAGTGTGATTGATGGACCCACTAATTCAGTGGTTGCCACTGTTGAAGTGGGGGTTTGGCCAGAGGCAGTTGCCGTAAACCCGCAAACAAACCGCATATATGTAGTAAATTTGTGGGATAACAATGTCAGTGTAATTGACGGCTCAGAAGATTCGGTGATCGCTACTGTTGGTGTGGAAACTTACCCTGCAGGAATTGCCGTGGACCCACAGACAAACCGTATATACGTGGCAAATAGGGATGATGACAATGTCAGTGTGATTGATGGGTCAGGCGATTCAGTGATTGCTACCATTGGAGTAGGAGATTGGCCCTATGGAATTTGTGTAAATACACAGACAAACCGTATATATACGGCAAGTTTTACGACTGACAGTGTCAGTGTAATTGATGGCTCAGGTGATTCGGTTATTGCAACTGTTGGAGTTGGAGATCATCCTTACGCTTTTGCAGTAAATACGCAGACAAACCGTATTTATGTGACAAATGTGGGTGATGCTAACATAAGTGTGATTGATGGCTCAGGAGATTCTGTGATTGCAACTGTAGCGGTTGGAAGTTATCCCGAGGGAATTGCCATAAACCCGGATATGGATCGTATCTATGTGGCAAATCGGGAAGATAATAAAGTTACAGTTATTGACGGTATTACTAATTCAGTGGTTGATACTATTAGGATTGGGGCTTTTCCAGGAGAAATTACTTCAAATTTGCAAACAAACCGGATATATGTATCAAATATGTGGGAAGACAATATCAGTGTAATCGATGGGTTAGGAAATTTAGTGATTACTACTATTGAGATTGGGAATTCGCCTTATGCGATTGCCCTAAACCCGCAAACAAACCGGATATATGTGGCAAGTTTTAATAGCGTTAGTGTAATTGACGGCATCGGTGATTCAGTGATTGCCACTGTTTCGGTTGGAAATAATCCCGCTGGAGTTGCAATAAACCCAGAGACGAACCGTATATATGTGGCAAATTCTTGGGATAACAATATAAGTGTAATTGATGGCTCAGAAGATTCAGTGGTTGCGACTGTTGAGGTTGGTAATTCGCCCTATGCAGTTGCCGTAAATCCGGAGACGAACCGTATATATGTGGCAGTACAAAACAACATTGATGTAATTGACGGTACCACTGATTCAGTGATTGATAGTGTTGAGATGGGAGGTAATCCCAGCGCAGTTGCCGTAAACCCGGAGACAAACCGGATATATGCGGCAGTGGGAATAAATATTAGTGTGATTAATGGTACCACTAATTCAGTGATTGATAGTGTTGAAATTGGAGATTATACCGAGGAAATTGCAGTGAACCCGGCGATAAACCGTATATATGCGGCAAGTAGCGGTAGCAACATTATTAGTATAATTGATGGGGCAGCTGATTCAGTGATTGTAACCGTTGAGGTTGGAGATAGACCTGAGGGAATTGCCGTAAATCCGCAGACAAACCGTATATATGTTAGTTGCTATGATGACGGAACAGTTTGGGTTCTTCAAGATGAAGGGGCAGGAATAGAAGATTTTAACCACAATCCTCAGTTTTTAAGTTTCAATATTTTCCCCAATCCTTTCAGCACGGGGACAGAATTTGTTTTTAGTCTGCCGGATGGAAGCCAAAAAGGAAATGTTAAATTTTTCATCTATGATGTAAGCGGAAGAGAAGTTAAATCCTTTTCTTTAGACAATAAACAATCTTCTTCATCTACTATATCCTGGGATGGGCGGGATAATTTTGGTAAGAAACTTGGCTCAGGCATATATTTTGGGGTACTAAAGTTAACGGATGATAAACTGGCTAAGAAAATGGTTATGATTCGGTAGATGCTAAGTAGATTCTGTGAAGCTAAGTTAAGTTATTGAATTGTTAAATAGTAAAAACAAAAAAATTGAGTGTATTTATAGTTAAATATACAAATTTAATTGGTGTGGTTGGGTTTCGTGTTTTTTGTGTGTTTCGTGGTTAAATATACTAGTTTTTTCTTTGTGTCTCCGTATCTCAGTGTGAGATTAATTTTGTGGTTGTGTGGTGGGGTTTAAACAAACATAATAGAAAACAGGTGGGTGTGGTGTGGCTCTGTGTTCTTTGTGTCTCTGTGTGATAATATGTTTTTTTGGTTGGGATTTAGGGGAAAACAAAAAAGAGACTCTGTGCTCTCTGCGGCTTTGCGGTTGATCTTAAAGTTAGTGTGTTGGGAGGTTGATAAGTTAGGTTTGCCCCTTTAATTACACTGGATTAAGCCGTTTGCTATCCATATTTTTCTCTTAATAGAACAGCCACATATTCCGAACGTGATTCTGAGGTTATGGGTTTATTGTTTTGTAAACACCATTTTTTTAACTCTTCTATATCTATATTGATTTTCTCGGGGACATGTCCACTTTTCTTGATTTCTTTTATTAATTTTTCCATGTCTTTTTTCCAATTATCATATGTCTCATCTATTTTGTTGTCGGAATCAGCGGTAATTTTCTTCAGTCTTTCCCACTGTTCTTTTGTATACCAGGCTACACCTATTTTTAGTTCCTCTTTTTTTATTATAATCCTCCGTTATGATATTTGAATATAATACATTTAACTCCTAATTCTTATGCTGTTTTCCTCAACTATCCACAATTGCTTTTCAGGCTGTTCTTTCCGTAATATTGAAAGTATACGCTCAATCGTTTTTAGTACGTGCGCTTTGTCTTGCCGTTTCAGGCGTAATACAATCAAACCAAAGGATTCCCCTGGAGGATAACTGCGTATATTAGCAAAATCTTTGTCCATAGTTATCAAAGCACGACCTTCTTTATTGCATACTTTAGCTATATTTTTATCGGTAGTTCCCACAAGATTTTGGTCCCAAACTGTAACCGCGTCATAACCCTCATTTCTTATCAACTCTGCGGCTTCGACAGGTAAATTTTCATCGACTTTAAATTTCATTAAAGTTTTTTATACAGGTAAGTCAACCACTTTTTCACGAGCGAGTTCTGCTGCGTAGGTGATGGCAGCTTGAATTGCATCGTGGGTTAGTGCCGGATAACTTTGAATAATCTCATCAGGAGTAAGACCGGCAGCCAAATTATCCAAGACAACTGATACCATAATACGAGTACCCTTGATACAAGCCTGACCATGACAAACATTTGGGTTAACCGTGATATAATCTTGCCAATTCATAGTCTACCTCCTTAATTTTTCTGTCTTTCATAATTATTAGTAAGTTACATAAATTTCATTACTATGTCAAGAGAGACTTCTAAAATTTGATGGTTTTTCCACCTCTTCTAAACCCTCTTAGTATAATTATCATCAAATACATGCGTTGGAAAATATTATAATTTCTTTGTTTTAGGTAATTGGCTTATTCTATCAATTTTAAACTGAAGCAAGACAGCTTAACTGACCACATATCAACAGTTAAATTTTTTGTATCTCAGTGTGAGATTAATTTTGGGGTTGCGTGGTGGGGTTTAAACAAACATAATAGAAAACAGGTGGGTGTGGGGTGGCTTTGTGCCTCTGTGTCTTTGTGTGATAATATTTTTTGGTTGGGATTTGGGATAAAACAAAAAAGAAACTCTGTGTCCTCTGTGGTTAGATTAGGATTTAGAGAGTGGGGATTGGGATTTAGTAAAAAAATAAATAAAGGGGTGGTTGGGTAATCTTGTGTTAATCTGTGGAATCTTGTGGTTAAATAGTTTTAAAATATGCAGAATATAAAAATAATAGTAGAATATGACGGAACAGACTTTTTCGGCTGGCAGGTTCAGCCCGGTAAACGAACCGTTCAGGGCGAATTGGAAAAAGCGCTCAAAACAATTTTCAATAAGAAAATCAGAATAACAGGTTCGGGCAGAACCGATACGGGGGTTCATGCTCTCGGACAGGTTGCTTCCTTTGCTTGTCCTTCCAAAATTTCTCCCAAAGAATTGAAAAAGGCAATAAACGGGAATATCTCACATGATGTTTTTGTGAAGGAATGCAAAAGAGTACCGGAGGACTTTAATGCAAGATTTTCTGCAGGGTCAAGAATATATAGGTATCAAATATCAGCGGAAAAATCGGTCTTCAATAAAAGGTATTTTTTCCAACTTGACGGAGAACTCGATATAAAAAAAATGAAAAAAGCAGGAAAAGAACTTATCGGAGAAAAAGATTTTAAAAACCTTGCAACAAAAGATAACGGTAAATGTTACTTAAAAAGAATAAAAATTTTTGAAGATGAAAATAATATTTTTATTGAGGTGGAATCGAATCGTTTTCTTCGCAGGATGGTAAGAGGTATTGTTGGACTTTTAATTGCAGTTGGTAGAGGAGAAATCGTTCCAACTGATACTAAAGAGGTTCTTTCGGGTAAGAAAAGAAGACCATCGGTCGCCCCTCCTCAGGGCCTTTTTCTCGTAAAAGTCAGATATTAATTTCTTAGTTGGTTCGTTGGATCGTTAGATCGTTGGATAGTTAAAACAAAATAATAAAAATGAGTAGTGTGTCTCTGTGTCCTAATCTTAGGATTTAGGATTTTGGGGTTGGGATTTAGTTGAAAAACAAAATATATTTTTTCTCTGCGTTCTCTGTGTTTCTGTGGTTAATATTTTAGTTAGGATGTTAGGAGGTTGGGAAGTGAAAACAAAAAATCCTGTTAATCTGTGATTGTTGCATCTGCGTCCGATTATTGGGTTGGGGGGTGGCTTCGTGTCTTAGTGTCTTTGTGGCGAATTTTCAGTTTTTTCGAGTTTTGCTTTTTAATTTTGTTTGATAAAAAACCCCTTTACATTTTAAAAAAAATAACTATCCTAATATATATAAATAAGGGTGTTAAATGAATATTCTTATAGTAGATGATTCAGAAGACCAGTTATATGTGCTTAAGGCGATTTTAAGCGAAAAAGGTTACAAAAAGATACATCTTGCCGATTCGGCAGACCAGGCTTTCGGGATTCTTGGACTGAAGGGCAAAAAGAAGAAACAGGATATAGATCTTATCCTGATGGATGTGAAGATGCCGGGAATAAACGGTATAGAAGCCTGCGGCAAGATAAAAAAAGAGGAATCTCTAAAAGATATCCCGATCATAATGGTTACAGCTCACAAGGAGGAAACTCATCTGCAATCAGCTTTTGATGCGGGAGCTGTTGATTACATAACAAAACCGATAAATGTGACAGAACTTTTAGCCAGAGTCCATTCTGCGTTAAGATTGAAGATGGAAACAGACAGCAGGAAAGAAAGAGAACGAGAAATGTTGGAAATGGCTGAGCAGTTGGAGGCGGCAAATAAGCAATTGACCCGAATGTCCTATCTTGATGGACTTACCGCTGTTCCAAACCGCCGTTACTTTGAGGAATTTTTTACGAGAGAATGGAAAAATGCTGTTAGAGTCAAGGAGTTTATTTCGCTCATCATGTTTGATATTGATTGTTTTAAAGCTTACAATGATACGTACGGGCACCTTAACGGTGATGACTGTCTAAAGAGAGTTGCCGGGACGTTAAATAGCGTTTTAAAAAGACCCAGAGATTTTTTGTGCCGGTACGGAGGAGAAGAATTTATTGCGGTACTTCCGGATACTGATGAAAAAGGAGCCCGGGAAGTCGCGGGCAGGTTTTCGCGTGAAACAAAGAAGTTAAAGATAACTCATAAAACTTCACCTGTAGGTACAAATGTTACCATAAGTATAGGCGTGGCAACAATTAAACCCGGTAAAAAAGAGAAATCAAAATCATTTGTCAATAAAGTGGATAAGGCCCTTTATGCGGCTAAGCAGGCTGGCCGTAATTGTATAAAGTTAGCGAATTAAGATAATTGACATGGAGGTGAATTGATGCCATGTGAAAAGGATGATAAAAAAATCATAGTTAAAGTCCCGGGGTATGCAGCCGGGCTTGTTCCGAATTTTCTTGCGAATAGGCAAAAAGATATAAAACAAATTAACGAATCCTTGGAGAAGGGCGATTTTGAAACAATTGAGAGACTCGGGCACAGCATGAAAGGTTCAGGTTCTATTTACGGGTTTGATGGAATATCTGAGTTGGGGAAAATAATTGAAGGATCTGCAAAAAATAAAGATTCTGAAGAGATTAAAAAAAATTTAGCGGAACTTAGGGAATATTTAGATAGAGTAGAAATCGTAAATGAATAAAAAATCCCGTGTAGTTTACATAGATGACAATCAGGACATGCTTAAACTCGTAGAAAGAATTCTTTCGGGTCAAGACTACGAGGTTATAACAGCAATAAGTCCCTTAGAAGGGATCCGGAAAGTTAAAGAAGAGAATCCGGATCTCGTTCTGCTGGATATAAATATGCCTTCTATGGATGGTTATACTGTGTGTTCCAATCTTCAGGAAGATAAAGATACCTCGTTAATTCCCGTTATTTTCTTGACTGCTCTTGAGAGTGATAAAGATAAAGCGAAAGCGTTTTCTGTAGGCGGCGTGGATTATCTGGTTAAACCTATTAAAAAAGAATCTCTTCTGACTATAATTGAAAAGCATTTAAAAACCCGAAGACGCTGGGAGAAGCTTGCCGAAAGTTCTCAAAATATTAAAAAGCATGTAAAGCCTTTAGATTTTGAAAGATTTTTGAAGTTCTTATCATATAGTCTTGATTTGCCTAAAGAAAACAAAAAACAATTATT